>Ga0111538_10008672_pt1 | contig 13625 bp, 9 predicted proteins | sample SoiMethybrSBSTD1_FD_79669 | JGI IMG/M metagenome (GOLD analysis project Ga0111538, IMG submission 79669) | Bulk soil microbial communities from a Populus tree surrounding site in Tennessee, USA - Soil MetaG P. TD hybrid SBSTD1 (version 2)... | ecosystem: Environmental > Terrestrial > Soil > Tree...
GCGCGCCTGGCCCAGCTCGGTCACCAGCGTGGCGAGGTCCTGCCCTGCGGTGAGGATGGCCATCGTGATGCCCATCGGGTCGTCGATGTCGGTGACGTACTCGGGATCGGTGAAGCCGAGGATCACGTTCGTGCGGTCGAACACGAACTGCTCCTGGCTGCGGGGGATCCCCATCATGTCCAGGATGATCCGCAGGGGCAGGCGGGCCGCCACGTCGGTCACGAAGTCGCCCTCGCCCCGCTCGGCGATCTCGTCGACGATCTCGCGGGCGACGCCCTCGACGTCGCCCTTCATGAGGCCGAGCTGCTTCGGCGTGAAGCCGCGCGACACGATGCGCCGCATGCGGGCGTGGCGCGGGTCGTCGAGGTTGATCATCGACCCGAAGAACTCCATGAACTCGGGAGGCAGGTCGGCGATGTTGGTGCCCTTCCCCGAGCAGAACAGCTCGGGGTGCCGGCTGGCATGGACGATGTCGGCGTGCCGGGTGACCGCGTAGTAGGTCGACTCGGGCACGCCCATGTGGGGCAGGCCGGGGAACACCATCGGGGCGATGGGCCGTTCCCGGCGCAGCACGGCGAACGCCTCGGCGCGCTCGTCGAGCGGGCGCGTCCACCAGTCGAGGTCGGACAGGTCGATCTGGTCCACCGCGGGTGCCGGCATGCGGCTCACCGTAGTTGACACCCGTCAAGCGTTGACGCCCGTATCAGTGAACCGGGCGCGCCGGCGGCGAGGGCGTCCACCCCGCGGGGGTGATCCGGCCGCCCCCGGGTGCTCCCTACGGTCGACCGGGACGGCAGGAGGCACGGATGACCGACGACGACCAGGGGGTCGCCGGCGAGCTCGACCGGCTCGCCCGATCGGCGTGGATCTACGGGTTCCCGATGGTGTTCGACCTCGAGGAGGTGGTCCGGTTCACCACCGAGGGGCTCGGCGCGCTGCCCGCCACGCCGTTCAACGAGTTCGGCCACACCATCGCCCTGGCGGGTGCCGACGACACGTTCGTGTCGGTCAACAACGACACCATCTACTCGATCGCGCAGCTCGACCTCGGGGGTGGCCCCCTCCTGCTGCACGTCCCCGACACCGGCGGCGCCTACTTCGTCCTGCAGTTCGTCGACGCCTGGACGAACAACGTCGCCTACGTGGGACGACGGGCCACCGGCACCGCCGAGGGCACCTTCCTGCTCACGCCTCCCGGGTGGGACGGCGACGGGCCCGCGGGGGCGAGCCGCATCCCGGTGCCGACCCGCGTGGCGACGATCGTGGGACGGTGGGCGTGCGACGGCGAGGCCGACCTGCCGCGCGTCCGCGCCCTCCAGGAGGGCCTCACGCTGACCCCGGTCGATCGCGACGCCCCGCCGCCCGCCGGTGTGCCCGTCCCCGACCCGGACGTCCCCGACGAGCTGCGGTTCTGGGAGGAGATGCGCGTCTGGATGGCGGCGTTCCCGCCGGCGCCGGACGACGTCGCCCGGCAGCAGGCGTTCGCGCCTCTCGGCCTGCTCGGGGCGGGCCCGTCGCCCTACCGCGACGGCGGCTCCGACCTCGCCCGCACGCTCGTCGCCGCGGCGGACGGAGCGCACGCCGAGCTGGCCGCGGCGCTGCGGTCGGGCGCGGGCGATGTCGTCAACGGCTGGCAGCTCACGTTCCACATGTTCGACTACAACGTCGACTTCTTCGGGGTCGGCACGATCGACAGCCCCGAGTGGCGCATCGACGACCGGCCGGAGGCCCTGCGCACTCGGGCGGCAGCGGCGATGGCCGGCCTGTGGGGCAACCACGGCTACGAGGCGGCGTACGTCATGACCTACGTCGACGGAGACGGCGACCCCCTCACCGGCGACCACGCCTACACCCTGCGGTTCGCCCCGCCGCCGCCGGTCGGGGCGTTCTGGTCGGTCACGATGTACGACGTCCCGGACTTCTTCCTGGTCGCCAACCCGATCGACCGGTACTCGATCGGCGACCGCACCCCCGGCCTCGTGACGGCGCCCGACGGGTCGATCACGATCACCCTCTCGGCCGCGCCGCCCGGCGACCCCGAGGCCCGGGCCAACTGGCTGCCGGCGCCGGCGGGCGCGTTCCGCCCGATGTTGCGGCTGTACACCCCGGACGAGGCGATCCTCGACGGGCGCTACGTGATCCCGCCGATCGTCCGGGTGGCCTGAGGCGAGCCGGGCGGCGTTCCGCACCCCGGGCCCACCCCTCCCTGACACGCCCTGTCAGGGAGGGCGTCGTACCGTCGGTTCCATGGCCACCTGGACGTCCTTCGCCGACGAAGCCCCCGAGATCGCCGATCTCGCCGCCCGCCGCATCGCGGCCACGGGGCTGCTGATGCTCGGCACCCTGCGCCGCGACGGCTTCCCCCGCATCAGCCCCGTCGAGCCCACCCTGGCGGGCGACCGGCTGGTGCTGCACGACGACCGCCTGTGGCTGGGGATGATGCCCGGCTCGACCAAGTCGCGGGACCTCCAGCGCGACGGCCGGCTCGCGCTCCACACCGCCACCGCCGACAAGGACGTGAGCGAGGGCGACGTGAAGCTGTGGGGCGAGGCCACGCTCGTCGACGACCGGGCGACGCTGCAACAGATGTCCGACGACATCTTCGCGTCGGTCGGTCACCGCTTCGAGGTCGGGGAGTTCGACGCGTTCGACATCGACCTGCAGGGTGCGTCGGCCGTGACGGTCGACGTCGAGGCCGAGGTGATGTTCGTGCGGACGTGGCGCCCGGGCGCCGGGGTCACCACCGTCGAGAAGCACTGAGCCCGGCGCAGGGCGCCGGGTGCGGTCAGTCCCGCCGCCGCACCTTCCGCACCAGGACCTCCTGCACGATCGTCGCCACGTGCGTGCCGTCCTCGGCGAACACGTAGCCGACGCTCACGCCGCGCGAGCTCATGAGCCCGTGGCACGTGAACGTCTGGAGCTGCCACCGGTCGGCGGCCATCGGACGGTGGAAGTAGATGGCGTGGTCGAGGCTGGCCGAGAACATCTGCTGCTCCATCGGTCGCTCGTCCCACTCGGGGTACAGCGAGACGACGGCGTCGGTGGGCAGGTCGTCGGACAGGTACGCCAGGCCGCAGGCGTGCAGGCCCGGCTCGTCGCCGATGGCGCCGGCCACCCGCAGCCAGGACGTCGCCTCACCGGTGCCGCGGCCGACGAACCTCCGTCCGAAGAGCGGGCTCCAGCTGTCGTCGGGCAGCTCGTCGGGGGCGGGGACGTCGGGCATGAGGGCGGTCTGCGCCGTCGGGGCGTCCTCGTCGACCTGGTGCGACGAGGTCATCTCCAGGATCACGCCCACCGACTGGCGAGCAGTGACGCGCCGGGTGCAGAACGAGCGGCCGTTGCGCACCCGGTCGACCTCGAACCGGATCGGCTCGGCGGCGTCGCCCCGACGGATGAAGTAGGCGTGCAGCGAGTGGACGGGGAACGCCGGGTCGACCGTGAACGTGGCGGCCCGCAGGGCCTGGGCCACGATCTGCCCGCCGTACAGCCCGCCCCACGGGTAGCGGGGGCCCGCGCCGACCCACACGTCGGTGCCGTGGGGCTCGAGCGCCATCATCGTGGCGAAGTCCATCAGTGCCTCTCGTCGGGCTGGTCGTGCGGGCCGGGCTCACCCGGCGGGGCGGGCCCGTCGGCCGGGGCGTGGGTGCCGTCCGTGCCGGCCTCGGCCGTCCAGCGGTCCCAGGCGTCGGCGCACCGGTCGGCGGCCCACATGCCGTCGTGGACCACCACGCGGTACCGGAACCGCAGCGCCTCGCCCCCGGCCACCGCCAGCGGTCCGTCCCACAGGAACGCGGGGTAGACCGTGTTGGCCCATCCGTCGCCGTAGCCCTCGCCCGCCCGGGTCGTGGCGTAGAAGGGCACCGGGTGCGAGGGGTTGCCCGGGTGGTCGAGCACGCAGGCGCCCACCGGCCGGCCGTCGGCCGTGCCCGACAGGTCGCACCAGCGCGACCGCTGCGGCGCCGCCCGGCCCCGGCCGACGCCGTCGTCGAGGACCAGCCGGGTGTCGTGCCAGTCCTCGCGGCCGCGGAGCGCCAGGCCCGAGTAGCCGCCCCACGTGCCGTTGTACGGCGAGCGGTCGAGCACGGCGTCGTGAGGCGTGGTCAGCGTCACGTCCCAGTCGAGGGCGTAGGCGTCGGCGTCGAGCGGCACGTGCCGCAGCACCCGGTGCTCCCGCAGGGCCACGGTCGACCGGTCGGGGCGGATCCAGCGCAGGTCGCCGGTCACGGTGTCGCCGGCGACGGTCGGGGGCCCCTCGTGGCGCTGCACGCCCCACCCGGCCGGGTCGTACTCCTCCCAGAAGTTGTCGCCGTCGACGAACTTCACCACGAACCACACGCCCCGCTGCCACGGGTGGTCGGGCGGCTCGACCCGGGTGAGCACCACGCCGGCGGGAGTGGCGAGCGGGTGCACGTGGGGCTTGCGCCGGTGGTTCCAGGCGTAGGTCCAGCCTCCGGCGCCGGCGGTGAACCGGACACCGTCGGCGCCGCCGGTCGGGACATCGGCGGGAACGCCGCCGTCGGCGCCGCTCACGGTGCCGCCCCGCTGGTCGCCGCGGCAGCGGCCATCGTCTCGTCGAGCCGGTCGAGCAGCGTCGCCACGAGCTGGTGCTCGCCCGTGGGGCGGACCGGGCTGGCGGGGTGGACGCGCGCGGACGCCGCCCACCCCCGCCGGTGCCAGGCGATGGCGGCGTCGTGGCGGTAGGCGGGCACCGGGTGGCGGAACGCCAGGGCCCCCAGGGCCTGCAGGGCGTCGTCGACCTCGTGCACCCGGTCGTCGCCGGCGGCCCACAGGGCGTCGCGCCGGGCGAAGGCGTCGGGCGCGAACGCCGACAGCCCGAGCAGGTAGTCGCTGCCCCACCGGACCATGTCGATGGCCAGGTCGTTGCCCGTGAGCACGAGGAAGTCGGGCCGGCGGGCGTCGCGCAGGGCCAGCCGGGCCCACTCGGGCCCCCGCCGCAGCGACGAGTGCTTGGCGCCGACGACCCCGGGGATCTCGAGCACCGCGGCGTACGTGTCCAGCGTCCAGATGCGGCCGCACGGATGGAACGCGGTGCCGAGCTCGAACCCCAGCAGCCGGTCGACCGCCGCAGCCATGGCCGCGTGGGCGGGAGCCACCTCGTCCTCGGGCAGCGCGGCCAGGCCCGCCGACGGGAACGCGATCGGCACGCCCCCCGCCGCGGCCACCGCGGCCAGGGCGGCGCGGTGGGCGTCGAGGTCGAAGGCGGACCGGACCGGGTGGTCGGGGCCGTCGACGTGCGCGCCGCCGACGAACGTCCACCCCGGCACGGGCTCGCCGCCCGCGAGGGCGGCCCCGGTGGTGGCCAGCACCCGGTGGCGGGTCGCCTCGTCGAGGACGGGGCCGTAGCCGGTGTCCATGTTGACGGCGGGGACCAGCCCGGCGGCGGCGGTGCGCTCGATCCCGGCCGCCAGGGCCGCCCAGTCGATCCCGCCCTGCTCGTCGAACGGCAGCAGCACCGCCGACATGCCGGTGATCCGCCGCCCGGGCCGGAGCGGCGGCGCCGCGCCGGCGCCGGGGGCGACCGCGGTCGAACGTGGCTCGGGACCGGCGGTGACCGCCCCCGCTCCGGACCGGGGTGCGGCCGTCGGCGTCGCGGACGTGGGGGTCGCGGACGTCGGTGCACCGGTACCGGAGGGCGGCGGGCCGGAGACGGTCACGCCACCCGTCCCATGTCGGCCTCGGTCACGGGATGCAGCGGCGGCTCGCCGGCGGCGAACCGGCGGATCTCCTCGACCACGAGCTCGGCCTGGCGCGACAGCTCCGTGCCCTGCGATCCGGCCAGGTGCGGCGTGACCACGCAGGTGGGCAGGTGGAGCAGCGGGTGGTCGTCGGGCAGGGGCTCGGGGTCGGTGACGTCGAGGACGGCGGTCAGGCGCCCCGTGCGCAGCTCGGCCACGAGGGCGTCGTGGTCGACCAGCGACCCCCGGGCCGTGTTGACGAGCGTGGCGCCGTCCATCATCCGGGCCAGCTCGGCGGCGCCGATCATGCCGGCCGTCTCGGGCAGGGCGGGAGCGTGCAGGCTGACCACGTCGCACGAGGCGAGCAGGTCGCCCAGGTCGGCCCGCTCGACGCCGAGGGCGGCCGCGTCCCCCGCGGTCAGGTACGGGTCGGCGACCACGACGGTGCACCGGTACGGGCGCAGCAGCTCGACCACCGCCCGCCCCACGTGCGAGGCGCCGACGAGGCCGATGCGCTTGGCCCAGTTGCCGACCGGGTGGCGCCGGGGCAGCGGTGGCATCTCGACGCCCCGCAGCTTCTCGCGCTCGGTGAAGGCGGCCTTGTTGGCCCACAGGACGGCCGCGACCGTGTACTCGGCCACCGGCACCGCGTTGGCCGCCGCCCCCGACGTCACGACCAGCCCCCGGGCGAAGGCTGCCGGGGTCACGGTGTCGCGCACCGTGCCGGCGGCGTACGCCAGCATGCGCAGCCGGGGCGCCCGGGCGAGGAGGGCGTCGTCGAGCACGACGCAGCCCCAGTGCCCGAGCAGGACGTCGGCGTGCGCCAGCACCTCGCTGGCGCGGTCGTCGGGCAACGCCTGCACGGCGACCGGGTCGAGGAGGTCGGCCACCTCGGCCAGCGCCTCGACGTGCTCGGGCCGCAGCGCATACGGCTCGAGCCCGGGGTACATCGACAGCGCGACCGCGGGGCGCGTGCGGGGCGGGGGGCTGGTCACCGGCCCACCGCCCGCTTCGCCGCCACGAGCACGTCCCGCTCGGGCCGCGCCTTGTAGAACGGGTCGTAGGGGTAGCAGCCCGACACCAGACCCTGCCGCGGGGCCGTGGTGCAGTCGCTGAGCGTGCGGCAGATGCGGCGCACGTCGAGCGAGCGTCCGGCCAGCACGTCGCGGGGCAGGTGCGGGTAGCTGAGCGCCATGCGCCCGTACCCGATGGCCGCAGCCCCGCCCGCCGAGACCAGCGCCTGCCCGGCCTGGGGCAGCCACTGCTGCAGGTAGCTGAGCCCCGACGCCACGATCGCCAGGTCGGGATGCGCGGCCGCCAGCTCGGCGGTGGCCCCGACCAGCCGGTCGACCTCGACCAGCGGGTCGCGGGGAGGGTCGTAGCCGTCGGACGGGGGGAAGTAGGCCGGCCGCTGCACGTGCGGGCAGTAGTAGGGGCTGCCCGCGGTGACCGAGACGAGGTCGACGCCCCACCCTCGGGCCCGTCGCAGCAGCGCGTGCACCTCGGTGAGGTCGATCCCGAGGCCGGTGCCGTCGCCGCCGAAGGCGAAGCGGTACGACCCGTGGTGCCCGCCGGCGGCGTCCGTGCCGGCCGGCTGGTCGCCGCGGGGGTCCTCGTCGCCGGGTCGGTCGGGGGCCGGGCCCCGGTCACCCGGCACCGGCTCGGGAACGCCCCGCCCGTCGGCATCGGGAGCGTGCGGCACGACGTCGAACACCGAGAGCCGCAGCGCCAGGCCGAGCCCGGGCGCCTCGGCCCGGATCCCGTCGAGGACGCGGCGCAGGAACGCCGTCCTCCCGTCGAGGTCGCCCCCGTACCGGCCGGGGCGGTCGACGGCGCTCAGCAGCTCGTGCAGCAGGTAGCCGTGGCAGTGCTTCACGTCGACGAAGTCGAAGCCGGCCCGCCGGGCGAGCACGGCGGCGCGGACGTAGTCGTCGACGAGGACGTCCAGCTCGGCGTCGTCGAGCACCGCCGCCTCCGCCGGAGGCCCGCCGCCGGCCAGGCCCACCCGGGCGTCGAGCAGCGGATGGCGGTAGGCGATGCGGGGGAGGGGCTCGCCGTCGGGCCGGCTCCAGCGGCCCGAATGGGTCAGCTGCAGGCCGACGACCGGGCCGGCGGGCGCCCCACCGGCGTCGACGTGGGCGCCGACGAGGTCGCGGCGCAGCGCGGCGAGGGCATCGACGGTGTGCGGCCCGATCACGAGCTGCCGGGGGTTGGCCCGGCCGTCGGCCCGCACCGCCGTCGCCTCGGCCCACACGACGCCCGCCCCGCCCGCGCCGAACCGGCCCCAGCGCCGCCGGACCAGGTCGGTCGGCGACCCGTCGGCCCCACCGTCCCAGCCCTCCATGGGCAGCACGCACCAGCGGTTGGGGGCGGTGCGGCCGGAAACGGCGAGCGGCTGCGCCAGCGGGCCGGACGGGTCGACGTCGGCGTCGACGGCCAGGTCGAGGCCCAGGTGGTCGAGCCGCGCCACGAGGTCGGCGTGCGTGCGCAACGTGCGGACCTGCACGATGTCGGGCCGCGCGGCGCGGGCGCCGGCGTCGTCCGTGCCGGGCCGGGTGGCGTCGTCGGGGGAGCGGCGGGCGACCACGGCTGGCGACTCTACGGCCCGTCCTGCGCCACCGCGCAGTGCGTCCGGGTCGCCGTCGCCCCGGGCCGTGGCGGCGCGCGCCAGTGCCGTCCGCCCTCTGCGGCGACGCGGACGGTGGCGTCCCGCCCGCCCCGGCTGGAGAGGCCCGCCCGCCCGCCCCGGCTGGAGAGGCCCGGCCGCCCGCCCGGGGCAGGTCCGGGCCGCGCCGCTAACGTGCGCGCTCCGTGGGGACCATCGCCGACGACCTCGTCATGCTCGCCACCCGGGTGCTGTCCGACCTCGGCGATCCCGCCACGGGCGTGGCCCCCGGGCTGGTGCTGCCGGCCACGCTGGCCGGTCACCGCGTGGACGCCGACGCCCACGCCGACCTCGTCTTCACCCTGGGCCTGCTGCGGGAGGCCGGGGTCGACCGCGTCGGCGATCTCGACGTCGAGGCCCACCTCCACGACCGCCTGGCCGCCACCGACGCCCGCCGCACGCACACCTTCTTCTCGTACCGCATCGCCGAGACCGTCGCCCGGCTGGGCGGCCTCGACGTGCTGACGCCGGCGACACGCGACGTGGTGGTCGGGGCCGTCGACAGCAGCGAGTGGATCTCCCTGCTCGACCAGGGGATCCTTCCCCGCAACTACGCGGTCGTGCTCACGCGGTGCGAGCTGGCGCGGGCCGCGCTCGGCCTCGCGGTCGACCCGGCCGTGGTCGACGGGCTGGTCGAGCGGGTCGCCGCCCTGCTCGGCGAGAGCCCCGAGGGCTGGCTCGACGACTCGCAGACCGGCCGGGGCCAGGTCGACATGTACACGGTGGACGCGTACCTGTTCGCGGAGCCGTTCTCCGACCGGCTGGGGGCGGTGTGGGACCGGGGTCTCGCGGCCGCGGCCCGCCTGGTCGAGGCGGTCGTCACGCCCGGGGGCGCCGCCCTGCCGTGGGGGCGGTCGATCGGGGCGCTGGCGGTCTGCCACAGCGGCGAGCTGGCCGCCCTGCTGCTGCGCCGGGCCCACGAGGGCGGCCCGCCCGTCGACGCCGGGCGCTGGTGGGGGGTGGCGCGGGCGGCGGCCACGGGGGCGGCCGGGTGGTTCGACGGCGGCCTGGTCGTGGCGCACAAGCGGCGGGCGCCGTTCCGCTACCGGGGCCCGTTCCGCCGCCTGCAGATGACGCTGGACTGCGCCGGCAAGCTCGTGGTCGCCGCCCTCGACCTTCGCCGGGCGGGCGCCGAGGCGGTCGCGGGCGAACCGGTCGTCGTGGGCCGGGCCGACGCCGTCGACGGCGCGACCGCCGCCGGCGACCGTGACCGCCGGGACGGCGGCGCCGGCGCGACCACACGCGACCGAGGCGCCACAGGCGATCGAGCCGACGGCCGCACCGGCCCGCCACCGCCGGGTCCCCCGAGGGCGTTCGACCCCCGCGACGAGTGGATCTCGTTCGGCGACCGCATCGGGGTGTGGGCCCACCGCGATCCGCGCCTGCCGTTCGCCCTGCCGGTGGTCGGCGGCCCCGGCGCCGACTACGCCCCCACGCCCCGCCAGCCCGGCGGGTTCGAGGTCCCGACCGACCAGCCCCTGGCCTGCTTCGTTCCGCTCGCCTGGCGGGGCGAGGCCCGCTTCGCCCCGGGCGGGCGGGCGTGGGCGGTCGAGCACGCCCGCGGCACGCTCGACCTCGCCCACGACACGTTCCTCGACACGGGGGCCGCCCTCGGCGACGAGCCGTCGGTGCTCCCCGGCGAGCGCCGGGCCCGGTACACGGTCGACGGCCGCACCCTCACGGTCGACGAGCGCCTGTCGTTCCCCGACAGGGCGCCGGGCGCCCTCGCCGTGCTGGTGCCGCAGATGCCTGGGCAGCCGCTGCACGTCACGGCCGACGGTCCGGCCGTCGAGCGGGTCACCACCGTCGACGTCGACGGGCTGGCCGAGTGGCGGTCGGTCGACGGCGAGATCGCCGCGGTCCACCAGGTCGAGCTGAGGCCCGGCGCCGAGGTGGCGTTCCGGTGGTCGGTGACCCGCAAGCTGCGGGTGGTCTCGACCGCCCACCACCACTGGTACCACCAGTGCCTGTACGCCTCGCTGGGCGACCGGGTGGACGTCCGGCCCGTCCCCTACCACCTGCTCGACGACGCCGACCGGCTGGCGGCGGCCTTCGCCACGGTCGACGTGCTCCACCTCCACTGGCCCGAGTGGCTCACGGGCATGTCGGCGAGTCGGGCCCGGCGGGTGGCCGAGACGATCCGGGCGATCGGCGTGCCGGTGGTGTGGACCCAGCACAACCTGGCGCCCCACACCGCGCCCGACCACGGCGACCTGTACCGGCCGTGGGCCGAGACCGCGGCCGGCGTGATCCACCACAGCCGGTGGGGCGAGGCCGCCGTCCGGGCCCGCTACGACTTCGCCCCGTCGGCCGTCCACCGGGTCGTCCCGCACGGGCACTGGGGCCCGCTGATGACGCCCCGCGCGCAGGTCGACCGGGCCGCGGCCGAGGCCGAGCTGGGCCTGACCCCCGCCGGGCTGCGCATCGGCCTGGTGGGCGCGCCCCGGCCGGGGAAGGACACGCAGCTGCTGATCGACGGGGTGCACGCCGCCACCCGGGACGACGTCCAGCTGCTGGTGCTCAGCGGCGACGGCGAGGACGACCGCGGCGATCCGCGCATCACCGTGCTGCCCTACGACGAGGTGCCGCGGGACGTGTACGACCGCCGCCTGGCGACGATCGACGTGCTGGCCCTGCCGCTCGAGGGCGGCACCTACCTCACGACCGGGCAGGTGGCCGACGCCGTGGGCGCCGGGCTGCCCGCGCTCGTGTCCGGGTGGCCGTACCTGGCCGAGGTGCTGGGCGACGCCGCCATCCCCTACGGGCGCACCGCCGCGAACCTGGCGGCGACGATCGACGGCCTCGACGAGCCCACGCTGGTCCGGGCCGCGGCCGCGGCGGTCGCCCGCCGCCCGGCGCTCGACTGGGCGGCTCTGGCCGAGGACACCTTCGCCCTGCTCGACGAGGTCGCGGCCGCCCACCCGCGGATGTGAGCGCCGGTCGCACCGCCTGACGTCCACGTCATCGCTCGCCGGACACCGCTAGGGTCCGCGCCGACCAGGGGTCGACGAGGGGGACGAGCCGTGCGACGTGGGGCCGCGGTGCTGGTGGCGTTGGTGGCGGTGACGGCGGTCGTCGCCTGCCGCGGGCCCGAGGGCCCCGGTCACGGGGGCGGAGGCTGGCGGCTCGGCACCGGCCGGGGGTACGTGGACGCCCGCGACTGGCGGGCCGCCCAGGACGCCTACCTGGCCTTCGCCACGGAGGAGCTGACCCCCACCTCGCCCACCAACGTGCTCGCCCACCTCACCCGGGCTGACCGCGACCCCCACTTCGGCTTCGACGCCGCGGCCATCGGTCCCGACGACTTCGCCGACGTGTTCGCCAAGATCGACGCCTTCCGCGACACCAGCGACTTCGACATGCTGCACCTGGTCGCCATCTGGGAGGGCCACCGCCGCGACATCGCCCCCGAGCTGCGCGCCGCCATCGAGCAACGCTTCGCCGGCTTCCGCTACTGGTACACCGACCCGCTCCCCGCGGGGGTGATCGACGACAAGTGGTTCTGGAGCGAGAACCACCGCATCATCTTCCACACCCTCGAGTACCTGGCGGGCCGGGCCCTGCCCGATACGACGTTCACGGTCACGGGCGAGACGGGCGCCACCCACGCCGAGCGGGGGCGCGAGCGGGTCGTGCAGTGGCTCGACGAGAAGGCCGCGTGGGGCTTCTCGGAGTGGCACAGCGACGTCTACTACCAGGAGGACATCCAGGCCCTGACCCTGCTGGCCGAGCACGGCGAGCGCGACGTCGCCCGCAGGGCCGCGGTCGTGCTCGACCTGTTCCTGTACGACCTGGCGGTCCACCAGCTCCAGGGCAACAACGGCGTGACCCACGGCCGCTCGTACATGAAGGACAAGAGCCGGGCCGGCGACCAGGACGTCTTCGGCCTGACCAAGCTGCTGTTCGGCACGAGCGACCAGCCGTACACCTCGCGGTCCGACACGGGGGCCACGTTCCTCGCCGCGGCCGAGCGCTACCGGCTGCCCGAGGCCATCCGCCGGGTGGCGACCAGCGAGCGGACGTTCGAGGACCGCACGCACATGGGCGCGCCGCTCGACCTCGACGAGCCGTTCACCACCGCACCCGTCTCGCAGGTGCCCGGCGTGTCGTACGACGATCCCGACGACATCCCGTTCTGGTGGGAGCGCGGCGCGCTCACCGCCTGGCAGACCGTGCCCGCCACGCTGGCGACCATCGACGAGCACGACCTTTTCGAGACGTCGCTGTTCAAGCCGTTCAAGCCGCTGGTTGACATCGCCGGCGGCGACCCCGCCGTCGCCCGGCAGCTCGCCTACCAGCTGCGGTGCCTGATCAACATCGGCGTGCTCTCGTCGGTCGACACGGTCACCTGGCGCAGCCCCGCCGCCATGCTCTCGAGCGCCCAGGACTACCGGCCCGGCTGCTTCGGCAACCAGTACCACGCCTGGCAGGCCACGCTCGACGAGGACGCCGTCGTCTTCACGACCCTGCCCGGGAACGAGCCGCGGCCGGGCACCCGCTGGGCCGACGGCGACTACTACTGGTCGGGCACCGGGGCGATGCCGCGCTCGGCCCAGCAGGGGGCGGCCGCCATCCACCTGTACGCCCCGGCCTTCGCCTCGCCGGGCCCCGGCCCGCTCGAGACGTTCTCGTACCTGCCCTACACGCACGCCTACTTCCCCACCGAGCGGTTCGACGAGGTGCGGCAGGTCGACGGATGGACGTTCGGCCGCCGCGGCGACGGCTACGTCGCTTTGTGGTCGTGGCGCCCGACGACCTGGCGCACCCACGATCCCGCCGTCACGCCCACGAACGGGCTGACCCAGCCGTTCGACCTGGTGGCCGGGGGCGGCGCCGACAACGTGTGGATCTCCGAGGTGGGCGACGCCGCCACGTGGGGAACGTTCGACGCCTTCGCCGCCGCGGTGGCCGCCGCGCCGGTGACGGTGGCGCCCCGGGCGCCGGGTGCCGGCGGGCTGCCCGGCGGGTTCGACGTGACGTACGCGTCGCCGTCGTCGGGGGCGATGGCGTTCGGGCAGTCGGGCCCGTTCACGGTCGACGGCGCCGACGTGGCGCTGCACCGCAGCGACCGGTTCGACAACCCCTTCGGCACGACCGCGTTCGGGGCGTCGACGGTCGACATCACCGAGGCCGGCGCGTCCCTGTCCCTCGACACCGAGGCGTGGACCCGCCGCGCCGAGGTCCGCCCCCGCTGACGCTGCCGTCCCCACCCCAGCCACCCAACCCACCCCAACCCCACCCCAACCCCACCCCGCGATTTCCCC
>Ga0111538_10008673_pt1 | contig 13625 bp, 9 predicted proteins | sample SoiMethybrSBSTD1_FD_79669 | JGI IMG/M metagenome (GOLD analysis project Ga0111538, IMG submission 79669) | Bulk soil microbial communities from a Populus tree surrounding site in Tennessee, USA - Soil MetaG P. TD hybrid SBSTD1 (version 2)... | ecosystem: Environmental > Terrestrial > Soil > Tree...
CCGCGGGCGAGTACGCGTGGAAACCGGTGATCGTCGCGGAGGTCGTGGAACGTGTGCGCGACAGCGCGTCACCGGAGGACGTGCTGTGGACCGATGCCGGGTCGTACTTTCACGCGCTCGAGCCGATCGGCGCGCGGCTGCGAGCCGGCGATGGCCTCTGGGTGCGCCGGTCGAGCGGCACGATGGGGCAGTGGACGCATCCGCTGATGTTTGCGCGCCTCGGCGCGGACGCGGCGGACTACGCCGGTCGTCCCAACGCGGACGCGACCCTGGTCGGTCTGGCGACGGGTCATCCATCGCCGGCCGTCCGCGATCGCGTGTACCGCGAGATCGTCGTGCCCTGGCGGGCCGGCGCGTTGGACAAAGACTGCATCGCCCCGGCGGGCTCGTCACGGCGGAATCACCGCCAGGACCAGGCGCTGCTCTCGTATCTCGTGCACAAGGCCGGGTTCGGCTTTGCCGACGAGGGCCGCCAGGAGATCGGCGTGCGCTGCAAGTGCGATCGCTGGTTTTATGAGTACATCGGCTTTCACGTCCCGGCGCCGGTGTACGCGTGGTGCTGCCTCTATTGATCGCCATTGCCCCGTCGACTCACTACGAGCTGTACCACGACTGGCAGAAGGCGCTGGAGTTCTGTCGCGCGCTGCCCGACGTCAGCCCAGCGGAGCCGGTCACGTTCCACATGTTCTGGCGTGAGCGCTCCGGCGGCCTGTGGCCGACGGTCAGGCCGTTCGGGCGGAAACAGGCGCTGCCGATCAAAGCGTTTCTCGCGACCCAGGATCGTGCCGCGTGCGCGCTGACGCTGTGGTCCGATCGCGACCTCTCGGCCAACGAATGGCTGCAGCCGTTCCTGCCCTATCTGACGCTGCGCATTTACGAGGCGGCCGCCGAAGTCCGCGGCACGCCGCTCGAAGCGTATCCGAAGGTGTACCGCCAGCGCGACTCGCGGGCGTATCGTGACGGCGACCTGTTCCGGATCCTGATCCTTTACAAGTACGGCGGCATCTACGCCGACATGGATACGGTGCTGCTGCGCAGCCTCGGCGTGTTCCTGGATCAGGAATTCCTCTATCAATGGGACCGCTTCGACAACATGTACGCGCCGGCGCTGCTGCGTCTCCGGCAAGGCAGCGAGTTCGCGGCCGAGCTCATTCAAGGGCTGATCGAGATTCCTCCGGGCAAGTACAACTGGGGACGCGAGAACATGCGGCGCGCCATCGAGCGCGGCCGAACGATCACCGTCTTCCCGTCGCCGTTCTTCAACACCGAATGGCAGGCCGATCCGGCGTTCGAGCCGTTCAAGCGCACGCCACAGAGCACGAATCTGTACGAGGGCGCGTTCGCGTGGCACTGGCACAACCGCTGGGAGCAGCCGATCGAGCCCGGCAGCAAGTTCCAACTGCTCGAGTCGCGAATCGATGCGCAGCTCGCGGAGATGGGCGTGTGCGTCCGTTGACGGCTCAGGTCCGGCGGATCGCGTCGCTCGTCTGGACCGAGCGCCGTCTGTATCTGATTGGCGCCGTCTTCGTCGCGCTCAGCATCGGCACCGGCCTCGCGTACCCGCAGGTGATCCGGCTGATCATCGACGATGGCGTGCAGGCCGGCCGGACCGCGCGCCTCAATCAGCTGGCAATCGCGCTGGTGGTGATCCTGCTCGTCGAGAGCGTGGCGACCTTCGTGCGCGATTACTGTTTCAACCTCGGTGCCGAGCGTGTCGCGGCACGGTTGCGACGACTGGTGTTCGAGACGCTGCTGCGCCAGGACGTCCACTTCTTCGACAAACGGGAAACCGGCGAAATCACCACGCGCCTCTGGGCTGATGTCCCGGTGCTGCAGTTCGTCCTCGGCGAGGACCTCGCCGACGCGATGCGGTTCTCGGTCTTCGCCATCACCGGCACGGGACTGTTGTTCTACACGTCCGTGCCGCTCACGCTGCTGACGCTGCTGGCGGTGCCGCCGATCGTCGTCGCGACGTCGCTGCTCGGCCGGCGGGTGCGCATGCTGTCGACCGATCTGCAGCGCGCGCATGCCGATGCCGGCGCCGCCGCGGCGGAGGTCATCGGCGGCATTCGCACCGTCCGTGCGTTCTCCCGCGAACGGGCGGAGGCGGACCGCTACGAGCGGCAGACGGCACGGGCGCTCGAATTCGCCCGGCGGAAGATCGTGTCGGCGTCGGCGCTCGGCGCGGTCTCGTTCGTCGCCGGCGAGTGCGCGGCGGTGCTCGCGATCTGGGTCGGCGGGCACCTGATTGTCAGCGGCCGCCTCACGACCGGCGCGCTCATCTCATTCATTCTCTACGCGCTGCTCGTCGCGCGCGGGTTTCGCAACGCATCCCGGTTCGTGGCCGAGTCGATGCGCGCGATCGGCGCCACCCACTGGATCTTCGACCTCGTCGGCGCGACGCCGCAGATCCCGCTCGAGGGCGGCGATCGGCCCGAAGAGCTCGAGCCGTCGATCGCGCTCGAAGGCGTGCGCTTCCGTTATCCGGCCCGCACCGAGGTCGAGGCGCTCAAGGGGATCGATCTCCAGATCGCGCCCGGCGAGGTCGTCGCGCTCGTCGGCAAGTCGGGATCCGGCAAGTCGACGGTGTTGAACCTGTTGCTGCGCTTCTACGATCCCGACGAGGGGCGCGTCTGCATCGGCGGCCGCGACGTGCGCGAGCTCGACCCGGCCTGGTTCCGCGGCCGGATGGCGACGGTGCTGCAGGATCCAACGCTGTTTTCGCGCAGCATCGGCGAAAACATCGCATACGGCGTCGGCAGCGCCACCGATCGCGAGATTGTGTCGGCCGCCGAGCTCGCCAGCGCGCACGAGTTCATCGATCGCCTACCCGATGCCTACGACGCGCCCATCGGCGATCGCGGCGTCCAGCTGTCTGGCGGCCAGCGGCAGCGTCTGGCGATCGCGCGGGCGGTCCTGAGACGCCCCCGCATCCTGATTCTCGACGAGGCCACGAGCGCGCTCGACCAGGAACTCGAGTCGATCGTGCAGCTCACCCTGCGGACGCTCGACTATCGGCCGACGACGCTGATCATCGCGCACCGGTTGTCCACCGTCGCCACGGTCGACCGCGTCGTCGTTCTCGACGAAGGTCGCATCGTCGAGAGCGGCACGCACGAAAGGCTCCTCAATACATCCGCCTTCTACCGCCAACTCGTACAGACCCAGCTCGTCGCTCAATGAGCAGCGCGGAATGGTACCGGTCCGATAGAAGCACGCCGCCGCCGGATCTGCTGAAGCCGACGGTGGGACGTGCGATGCGCAATTGGTTGCGGGGTTGGCTGCCGGAGCCCGACGTCGCGGGCAAGACGATCGTGCTCTACGCGCGACAGGGACTCCGCAAGATGTCGGCGTGGGCCGGGATGTTCTCCGAGTTCCACTCGGTGGTGGGCGCTCTCGCGTACGCCGAAGCTCGCGGCGCGGCTGGCGTGCGCGTCGATTTCAGGAGTGCGTTGTACGTCGACGCGGCGCGCGGGCCCAACTGGTGGACGTACTTTTTCGAACGCGACCTGATGTCGATCCCGGGCCGACCGTCGAGCGGTGAGGTCCACCTCAATCGATCGATGGCGAAGTACGGCCGGCATGGCGGCTTCTGCGATGTGGTGAACGGCACCACGCCGTATCTGTATCCGATGACCTACGGCGTGCCGCGGGCCGACGTGCACCGTCTGGTGGCTTCCCACATCCACGTCCGGCCGCCGATTCTCGACGAGGTCGCGCGAGCGACCGCCGTTTCGTTGACGCCGGGCGCCTACGTCGTCGGCGTGCACTATCGCGGCACCGACTCGACGAGGCGGCCAGGACTGCTGACCGACAACCAGACCAGGCGGGTGTCCTACGAGGCGTATGCGGATGAAGTGCGCCGCGCGCTCGACGACGCAGCCGCGGCATCCTATCAGGTGTTCGTCGCCAGCGACGAGATCGAATTCCTCGAGTTCATGCAGAAGGCGTTCGGCGATCGCGTCATCTTCTCGGAGAGCTCGCCTCGCGTGCATGCCAGCGACCTGCCGATCCATCTCGATCGAACCCTGGCGGTGTCGAACTACGTCAAGGGCGCGTCGGCGCTCGTCGATTGCCTGCGGCTTGCCGCGACCGACTATCTGGTGAAGGGCCGCTCGAACCTGTCGGACGCGTCGCTCGCCTTCAACCCGCGATTGCCGTACTCGTTCGCGCTTCGCTGACCATCCGGAGCACTCGGCGGCCGCCGAGCAGCGCCAGCGCCAGCGCGCCGGCCGCGGTGCTGAGGCCGTAGGAGATCGCACGTCCGACGATCGTGATGGCGACCGCTGTCTCGGCGGTGGCGCCGCACAGCATCAGGCCGGCCACCATGCTGCCGTCAATGGCGCCGATGCTGCCGATGGTCGGCACGAAGCCGCCGACGATCGTCATCGCGGTGATGGTCGCCGATTGCTGGATCGACAGCGGCAGCCCGAAGGCGGCGGCGACGACGATCTGGCGCGCATTCGTCTCGACTTGCGCCAGCGTCGCGTAGAAGACGGCCAACCCGAGGGCACTGCGGTCGACGCGCAGATGTTCCGTGCGCGCCCAAAGCGCCCGCAGCTGTTCTCGCAGGCGTTCACGCGCGATCCAGACCATCGCCGCGGCGACGGCGAGGAGAAGCGCGGCGACGCCCACAGCTGCCACCGACCGGCTCGCCAGCTGTGCGAGGACCGGCGTGGTGAGAACGACGAGCAGCGCCAGCGGCGGCACTTCGGCGAGCCGGACGTAGGCAAACGACGCGGTGGCCTGCGGCAGCGGTACGCCGTGCGCCCGCAGCAGCGCGATCCGGCTCGCATCACCGCCGAGACCGGTCGTTGGCGTCGCGTTTCGGACGAAGATGCCCGCGAGGTTGATGAGCGTCGTCTGATAGAGCGACAGGCGGCTGCCGAGGCCGGCAATCACGACGCGCCAGCGCTCGCCCGTGATGATCAGGCCGACGAGATGCAGCGCGATGGCGAGCGCCACGAGTCCGAGATGGGCGTCTGCCAGCGCGCCGCCGACGCCACGCAGCATGTTGGCCACCGGAAGCCATCATACATGCGTTGATACAATGCGAAGCGTTGCGCGCGCACCCGATCGTCAGGGCCGGCCTGCTGCTCATCGCGTTTCGCCTGACAGGCGTGGCGGTGCGGCATCTCGTTCAGCCGACGACGGCGATCGGCGATCGATTCGGACAGTTCCTCCCTGCTGCGTCCGCGCATGCCGGCGCTCTGCTCGTGCTCATCGGTCTGTTGCTGGCGTTGAGCCGCGCGTGGCCGGCCGGGCGACGCGTGATCGCCATGGCTGCGTGCGTCGCATTTGCGCTGCTGATGATCGCCGGACAGGCGGACCTGACCGTCGCGACGATTACCGGCGCCCCGCTGACCCCGACGCTCTTCCGTACCTTCCGCGGCATCCACGTGGTGACGTCCAACGAGTTTCTCGAGCCGCTGAAGGCCAATGCCGCGCTCGCCGGCGGGGGGCTCGTCCTCTTTCTCGCGGTGGTCGCGTGGATGACGCGGTTGATCCGTCGGAATTGGAAAGCCGCGGCGCAGACGTCGTGGCCCGAGGCGACTGCCACGATTGTCGCCGGCGCCGCCTTGCTGTCTCTTCCGTCGGCGATCACGTGGCCCGGCCCGCCGCCTCCGATTGAGGTCGCCTTCGCGCGCGAGTGGCTGGGTCTCGATCGCACCTCGCTGCGCGGGTCGGAATCGGATGCCATTCGCGATCTGCGAGGCATCGTGGGACTTCCGGCGGGCGCCGCGTGGCTCAGCGACGAGTATCCACTCGTCTATCAATGGACTGACGCGACGCGGCCGGTAGCGTCCAGACCTGACATTGTCGTCGTGATGATCGAAAGCCTGCGCGCGGATGCCCTCGGGGACAGCGGCGGCCGGCCGTCGGTCACACCCAATCTCGACGCGCTCGCCCGGCGCGGCGTGGTGTTTCCGACGTTCACATCGAACGGGTTTCCGAGCGCGCCGTCCGTACTCGCCTTTCATTGCTCCGCGTGGCCCCATCGGCGCAAGGAGATCATCACGGACTTTTCAGACCGGCGGTTCGACAGCCTGCCGTCGCGGCTGCGTGATTCCGGCTACGACACGACCTACATCGGCGCGGATCCGCATTTCGATCACCAGGATCACTGGCTGCCGTCCTGGTACTCGACGGTCATCGATCTCGTCGCCAGCGGCGAGGCGCCGACCGATCGCAACATCCTCGCGCGGGGGATCGCCGAAATCCGGCGCCACGACACCGCGGCGCCGGTCACGCCGCTGTTCGAGTTCATCTCTACCTACAGCACGCACTATCCATTCCGCCTGCCGGACGATGCGGGCCAGCGGCCCTTGCCGACGAGTGAACCGCTCGAGCCGCGCTATCGCCAGGTGCTGGCGTACACCGACCGCGAGATTGGCCGCCTGCTGGCCTTCCTCGAGACGCGCGAACGTCGGGACCGCACGATTCTGATCGTGCTCGGCGATCACGGCTTCTACATGGATCTGCGTCGCACGTCCGGTCTTCCCGAAAACGACAACATCTGGACGACGGCGATCATCGCGGGTCCCGAATACCTGGTGGGACCGCCGCGACGGATTCTGGCGCCCGCCAGCCACGTCGACATGCTGCCGACTGTTCTGGCGCTGGTCGGCGACCGCCGGCCCTCGGCGGCGCTCGGCAGCGACCTCTTCGGGCCCCCTCGCAACGGGATGCGGAGCGCCATGGCGGTACGTCCCGGTGGCATAAGGCTCGATCGCGAGGGCGCCTCGGTCCTGGTGGACGCGCGGACGCCGACGCTGGCGATCAACCGCATCTCGTTTCCAGGCGTGATGCCCGCCACCGCGTCCGCGATGCCGCTGAGCGCGGCGTCGCTCACCGATCTGGTGGCCGACTGGTCCTACTTGATCGAGCGCAACCGGGTCTGGTCGCCGTCGTTCCTGGCGGCGCCGTCGACGCGCCGGTAGATGTCGTCCAGCCGGCGGCCGATCACCGTCCAGTCGTAGGCGCGCGCAGCGGCCGCGCCCGCCTGACCGAGCCGGTGTCGCTCGTCCGCGGACGTGAGCAGCGCACTCAATGTACGCGCAAGCGCACCGGCGTCCCCAGGCGGCACCAGACGCGCGCAACCTGTCGAGCCGACCAGCGCTTCGTACCCTTCGATGCGGCTGGCCACGATCGGTTTGGCGCACGCCATCGCTTCGAGCAGGACGATCCCGAAACTTTCGCCGCCGAGGGCCGGCGAGCAGATGACGTCGGCGGCCTGCACGTAAGCGGCCAGGTCGGCATCGGAGACCTGGCCGGCGAAGTGCACCGTGTCGGTTTCGCCGGCGAGCGCAGCGAGTGCCGCACGCTCCGGTCCGTCTCCGACGATCACCAGCCGGACGTCAGGGGCGGTCTCCCGAACGGCCGCCATCGCCCGGATGAGTGTGTCGACGCCTTTGCGCGGCTCGAGCCGGCCGACACACAGGACCGCGCGCGCCCCGCCGTGTAACGCCCGCGGGCGTGGCCGAGGGCGGCGAAAATCGTCCACGTCGATCGCATTCGGTACGATCTCGTAGTCGCCGGGAAAATGGGTCGCCACCGTGCGCTTCGCGGCATCCGACACCGCGATGCGTGCGCGCAGGCGGCGAACGAGCGGCCCGAGCGCGCTTTTCCAGATCGCGTACAGGCGATGACCCGATTCGCGGTGCACATGGAAGGTGCCGACGAGCGGTGCGCGTGCGGCGCCGACGACGAGCCACGGCACGAGCGGTGTCAGCGGCTCGTGAACGTGGATGACGTCGAACGGCCCGCGCGCGAGCCGGCCCACCGCGGCGAAGCCGCGTGGATCGACGCCAAGCCCCGATTCCGTGCCGCCGAGAGAGATGAACACTGCACGCCCCAGCGCGTGTTCGCCGTCCGCCAGTGGACCTGACGCGGGGCCGAAGACGTCGACCGAGTGCCCCAGCGCCCGCAGCGCCCGAGCCTGCCCTCGGATCTGCGTGTTGACGCCGCCCGGGACCGACAAGTCGTACGGCGCGACGACGGCCACGCGGAGACTCATGGGCTCGAGCAGCGGTGACCGGAGGACGCGAGCACGGCGGCGTAGTTCTCGATGAGATGCCGTGAATGCGTCTGCCACGTGTGGCCGATGGCATCGAGTGTCGAGACGAGATCGCGATGGCTGGAGGACACGTCGTCGCGCTCGTCCGGATCGTGAGCGACATCGAACAACTCGTTCGCGCCGGTCTCCGCCCAATGCACCAGTTTCCACGGACCCGCGCGCACGCCGAGCTGCGAGAGCGGCGGCCGTGTCGCCAGGATCACGACGCGCGGCTCGCGGTCGTGCGTCAGGTCGCGTCCTTTCATGGTGGCGGGCGGTTGAAGGTCCAGGAGCCCGAGCAGCGTCGGTGCCAGATCGATGTGTCCGGTCGGCAGCGTGACGGCGCCGCCCTTACCCGCGAGTTGAGGTCCGGACACCACGAGCGGGACGTGCACGGATCCTTCGTAGATGGAGGCATCGCGGATGCGGCCCATCCCGGCGCGGCCGGATCCGGGGCCATGATCCGAGACGATCGCGACCAGCGTGGAGTCCAGCAGCTGCTGGCTCCGCAACCCGTCCAGCAGCTCGCGCAATCGATCGTCGACGAAGCGCAGCGTGGCGCGCTGGGCGTCGGCTTCGCGGTCGCCGTCGAGCCAGCGCCCCGACGGTGAACCGGGATACTCGTACGGATGATGGCCGGCCGCCATGTTATAGGCGGCGAAGAACCGTCGATCGGGGTGGGTGGAACGCTGCCGGTGAATCCAGTCGAGAACGGCCCCGGTCGTCACGCGCTCGTCAATGCCCCAGGTGTTTTGCCACGCATCGTTCCCGCCGGGCATCTCGTTTCGATCCACCATCACGTCGAAGCGGCGGTGACGCAGGAATCGTACCTGGCGGTCGAACGCAAGATCGGCAGAGCTGAAAAGCGCGGTGTCGTATCCCTCGGCTTTCAGCGCCTCGGGCAGACTGACACACGGGATCGCCGGATTCACGTACGTGATCGGCGGATACTCTGGATGCGGCAGCTCGGCACACCAGATGCTGAACGCCGCCGTCATCGTTTGTGCCCAATGCGTGTAGTGATTCTCGAATCGCACACCGTTCGACGATCGCCCGAGCTCTTCCAGAAAGGGCATCGGCGTTGGTACCGCCGACACATTTCGCGAGGAGATGGATTCCAGGATCACGAGTACGAGGTTCGTGCGCGACGGCGTCGCCTTCGCGAGTGGATCTTCGCCGTCGGTCGGCACCGGCGAGTGCAGGTCGAAACAGTACGGATCGCCCGGCGGAACCGTGTCGCGTCCCATCAGGTGGCGGACCGGCTCGGACGCGTACGAACCGACGAGCAGCGTCAGCGGGCTGCGTTCCAGTCCGAACGTGTGAATCGCCAGCAGTCCGTTTGCGAGGCCGGGGACAACGGCGACGGTCAGAAACACGAGGACGGCGAACGCCGCGACGCCGCGACGCCCGATTGGCAGACGCTGCTCGACGCGTCGCCTCCACCAGAAGAACACGGCCGGCATGAGTGCGGCCGCCAGCACCGCTTCAAGGACGACGGACGGGGTCACGTACGGCACGACCGAGTCCGCGAACAGCCGGCCGGTGTGACCCGGCGTCGCGTTGTAGAAAAACAGCAGGTCGATCGCCGCCTTGTCGAGCGGTGTGCCGACGATGGTCGCGATGTGATAGCTGACGACGAGAAAGACGCCGTACAGCGCCTCGATGGCGGCGGGGAACCAGAGGGCCGTCGTCACGGCTGCCACGAGCAGGGCCGACACGACGTCCCAACCCAGGCACAGCACGAGTCGCGGCCAGGTGGCCAGCGCGGACGAAATACCCTCGGCGCCGGAGGTGGAGTAGCGAAACAGCGCGATCTTGAAGACCAGCGTGCCGGTGAACGCCGCGAGGAAGCCGGGGATGGCCGGTGTGAAGGCGCGACGGACGGCCATTTCGCGAGTGTACACTGCTCGAACGACGCTAGAATGGCGACTACTCTGGAGGTAACGGAATGAAACGGATTCTCGTCCTTACGGCGGCACTGACAGTCGCGGCTGTGGCGCCCCGCGCGCAGACGGCCACCGAGCTCGGGACGATCAATTTTCCGACGTCGGCCAAGCCGGCGGCGCAGGCGCCGTTCCTCGTCGGGACCAAGGCGCTCTATAACTTCGAATTCGACATCGCGGCGGAAGCCTTCCAGCAGTCGCAGAAGGCCGACCCGGGCTTTGCCCTTGCGTACTGGGGCGAGGCGATGAGCTACAACCACCCGTTGTGGGCGCAGCAGGATCTGGCCGCCGCCCGGCGGGTGCTCGAGCGGCTCGCCCCGACGGCCGCGGCCCGCGCCGCGAAGGCGCCGGCGGGCAAGGAACGCGAGCTGATGGAATCACTGGAAGTGCTGTTCGGCGCCGGCGACAAGCTGGCGCGCGACATCGCGTACGCCGGCGTCATGGGCAAGCTCCACGCGAAGTACCCCGGCGACGACGAGATCGCGTGCCTGTATGCGCTGGCCCTGCTGGGGACCGGGCGTCCCGGCGTCAGCAACACGCGCAACGCAATGCAGGCGGCGGCGATCTCCCAAGAGATCTTCCAGCGCAACCCGAAGCACCCGGGAGCGGCGCATTACATCATTCATTCGTTCGACGATCCCGATCACGCCATCCTGAGTCTCAACGCCGCGCGCGCGTATTCGAAGATCGCACCGTCGGCCGCGCACGCGCTGCACATGCCGTCGCACATCTTCGTTCAGCTCGGCATGTGGGAAGACGTCGTGGCGTCGAACATCGTGGCCTACAAGGCCGCTGTCGATCTGGCGGAGGCGAAGAAGCTGCCGCGCGGCCGCGAGGACTTCCACACCCTGTCCTGGCTTCAGTACGGGTATCTCCAGCAAGGGAAGTTCGAGGACGCGCAGAAATGCGTCGACCAGGCCAAGGCCGTGGCCGACAAGGACACGGCGACGAACGTCCGCGACGGCTATGCCTCGATGAAGGCGCGGCAGGTTGTCGAGAGCGAGCAGTGGGAGAAACTCGCGCTGCCGGCCGGCGCCGTCAAGGACGGCGGGGCGCCCGGCTACGACGGCAGCGCGGCCTATGTGTTCGCGGCGGGCGTCAGCGCCGCCAACCTCGGCGATCTCGTGACGGCCAACGTCGCGCTCGAGAAGCTGAAGGCGATGCGCACGCAGGCCGAGTCAGGGTCGAATGCCTATCGAGCGCGGCCGTTCGCCGTCATGGAGAAGGAAGTCGGCGCCGTCATCGCGTACGCGCAGAAAGACATGGCGACCGCCGAACGGCTGATCAAGGAAGCGACGACGATCGAGCTGGCCCTCGACGCGCCGTCGGGCCCGGCCGATCCGATCAAGCCGTCGTTCGAGCTGTATGGCAACCTGCTGCTTTCCCTGAACCGTCCAGCCGAGGCGGCGGCGCAGTTCCAGCAGTCGCTCAACCGCATGCCGAACCGCCGCGCCGCGCTGAAAGGCCTCGAGCGTGCGACCGCGCAGCGGCCCTCGACGGCGGGACAGTAGGACAGCAGGAGACGCACATGAGGAAATCACACCGGCTGACCCTCGCGGTGGTCCTGGCGACCGCGGCGGCCATGGGTGCCGCGCTTCGGGCGCAGGAAACGAAGTCCGACACGCTGCTGACGACCGAGCACTGGCTGGATTGGGAGCGGGTCAGCGATGCGCAGATTTCGCCGGATGGTTCGCGCATCGTGTACACGCGGCAGCACGTGAACCGGCTCGAAGACAAATGGGAGTCGAGCCTGTGGATCCTCAACGCCGACGGATCGCAGCACCGGTTCCTCGTCAAGGGATCGGTGCCGCGCTGGTCGTCTGACAGCAAACGGCTGCTGTACCTCGCGGAGGGCGAGCCGAAGGGGCCGCAGATCTTCGTGCGGTATGTGGACGCCGAGGGACCGGCGACGCAGATCACTCACATCACCGAGGCGCCGCGCAACGCGCGCTGGTCGCCCGACGGCAAATCGATCGCCTTCTCGATGTTCGTTCCCGACACGGAGAAGTGGGCGATTTCGATGCCCGCCGAACCGAAGGGCGCGAAATGGACGCCGGCCCCGCGCGTGGTCAGCACGATTCATTACCGCCAGGACGGCGTCGGCTATCTCGAAGACGGGCACACGCATCTGTTCGTCGTGCCGGCCGAGGGCGGGACCGCCCGCGAACTGACGAAAGGCAAGTGGAGCGTCGGCGCCGGCGAGCTGCGCGGCGGCGCCTCAATCGACTGGACGCCGGACAGCACGTCGATTGTCTTCGACGGCAATCAGTCGCCCGACGCCGACATGCAATACGAGTCGTCTCGTTTGTATGTCGCCGACGTCGAGAGCGGAGCGATTCGCGACCTCGTGAACAAGCCCGGCAACTGGGGCCGCCCCTCGGTTTCGCCGGATGGCCGCACGGTGGCCTTCACCGGTCATCCGCCGACCGGCCGCTCCCACACGGTGAGCGATCTGTTCGTGATTCCGCTGACCGGCGGCGGCAGCGACATGCGCAAGATCAGCGGCGATTACGACCGCGATCCGATCAACCTGCGCTGGGCGCCGGACGGCAGCGGCCTCTACTTCGACGCCGACGATCACGGCGCGAGGAACATCCAGTTCGCATCGGTCGTCGGCGGCGTCAAGCCGATGACGACCGGCCGCCGCCTGCTGTCGTTCGACTCGGTCTCGAAGGATCTGGTTGCCGCCGGGATCATGTCCGACCTCGAGCACCCGCAGGACGTCGTCAAGGTGAATCTCCGTCAGCCGGGCCAGGTGACGAAGCTGACCGACGTCAACGGCGACGTGCTGAAGGGCATGCAGCTCGCGAAGATCGACGAGGTGACGTACACGTCGACCGGCAACACCAAGGTGATGGGCTGGATCGTCAAGCCACCGAGCTTCGACGCGACGAAGAAGTACCCGCTGATCCTCGAGATCCACGGCGGACCGTTCGCGAACTACAACGTCGGCTTCAACTACATGTTCCAGAACTTCGCCGCCAACGGCTTCGTCGTGCTGGTGACGAACCCGCGCGGCAGCACCGGCTACGGCAGCGAGTTCATCAACGGCATCGATCACAACTACCCGGGACCCGACTACGACGACCTGATGGCGGGCGTCGACACGGTCGTCGGACGCGGCTACGTCGACACGTCGCGCATGTACGTGTCGGGCTGCAGCGGCGGCGGCGTGCTTTCGAGCTGGGTCATCGGGCACACCGATCGCTTTGCCGCAGCGGCGGTGCGGTGTCCGGTCATCGACTGGCTGAGCATGGCCGGCCACACGGACATCCCGCTGTTCACCTACGCGTTTTTCAAGAAGCCCTTCTGGGAGGATCCATCCGACTGGTTGTCGCATTCCTCGCTGATGACGGTCGGGAAGGTGACGACACCGACACTGCTGATGACCGGCGTGCTGGATCGGCGGACGCCGATGCCGCAGACCGAGGAGTACTACGCCGCGTTGAAGGTGAAGGGCGTGCCGGTCAAGCTGTTGCAGTTCAACGAGGAGTATCACGGCACCGGATCGAAGCCGTCGAACTACATCCGCACGCAGCTGTACATGATGTCGTGGTTCCGGCAGTGGACGCGCGCCGCCGGCGGCCGCGTCACGACGACGGCGTCGCAGCAATGAACTCCCGAGG
>Ga0111538_10008674_pt1 | contig 13624 bp, 8 predicted proteins | sample SoiMethybrSBSTD1_FD_79669 | JGI IMG/M metagenome (GOLD analysis project Ga0111538, IMG submission 79669) | Bulk soil microbial communities from a Populus tree surrounding site in Tennessee, USA - Soil MetaG P. TD hybrid SBSTD1 (version 2)... | ecosystem: Environmental > Terrestrial > Soil > Tree...
GGACGGTTGATCGTCAGAAACGCGAGAGGGCCGTCGACTTCAAACAGGACGCGGGAAAGGGACAAGCTGGTTCCTCACGGGTTCGCTGGGTTCACGCGGTTCACGGTTCACTGGGTTCAGCAGGTTCAGAGGGTTCAATGGGTTCACAGGGTTCACAACGCTCCCCGGCCGCGCTGGTGGGTGTCCGCGTGCTGGACACCACGCAGGTCATGGCCGGGCCGTTCTGCGCGATGCAACTATGCGACATGGGTGCCGACGTCATCAAGGTCGAGCCCCCAGGCGGTGATTCGAGCCGGCGCATGGCCGGCGCGACCGGCGACGATAGCCCGAGCTTCAACGCCGTCAATCGCGGCAAGCGAGGCATCGTGCTCGACCTGAAGACACCAGAGGGCCAGGACGTCTTTCGCCGCCTCGCGCGACGATCCGACATTGTGATTGAAAACTATCGTCCCGGTGTGATGCGTCGCTTCGGCCTCGACTACGAGGCGCTCTCGGCGGAGCACCCGGGTCTCATCTACGCGTCGATTTCTGGCTACGGCCAGACCGGGCCGTACGCCCACAAGGGCGGCTTTGATCTCGTCGCACAGGGGTTCACCGGGCTGATGTCGATCACCGGAGAAGCCGGTCGCCCGCCCGCGAAGATTGGCGTGCCGCTCACGGATCTCGGCTCGGGACTCTTCGCGCTGACCGCGATTCTCGCCGCCCTCTACGATCGGACGCGGACCGGCCAGGGACAGTACGTCGAGACGTCACTCGCCGAGGCTGGTATCGCCCTGTCGGTCTGGGAGTCTGCCGAATACTTCTCAGGCCGAGGCGTGCCACAGCCACTGGGGTCGGCACATCGCATGATCGCGCCGTATCAAGCCATTCGCTGTGCTGACGGCTACATCACGGTCGCGGCCGCGAATCAGCGGCTGTTCGAGCGGCTCTGCGATCGGCTCGGCCACCCCGAATGGCCGCGATTACCGGAGTATGCCGACGATACGGTACGGGTGCGGCATCGCGAAGCGCTGGTGCAGCTGATCGAATCGGTCACCACTAGAGCGTCGCGCCGCCACTGGATCGATCTATTCGAAGCAAACGACATCCCGTGCGGGCCCATCAACAGCTATGACGAAGTGTTCGCCGATCCCCAGGTGCTCGCTCGCGGCATGGTGAACGAGATCGATCATCCGACGCTCGGCCGGATGCGAACCTTGGGATCGCCGATGAAGATGTCCCGCACGCCGCCGCAGACAGCGCGCCGCGCGCCGCTCCTCGGCGAACACACAGCCGAAGTCCTGCGTGAGCTCGACGACGACTCGCACTCGTCATAATTGTTGACTCGTTGCCCGCGTTGATTCGTTGTCCGTTGTACTCGTAGCGCAGGACTTCCGCCTTCGCGCAGCGCTTCGGCGGACAACCGTAGCCTTGGCGAAGGTGGTTAGTCCTGCCCACACGTTAGTCCTGCCGTGCCGCGTCCTGCCCGTGCTATGCCTCGCGGCAACTCAATTCCGACTGTTCCGCTCCGGCTCATCCGTGAGAAAATGCCGAGGTTCCCACGGCAACTGTTTCTCTGGAGGATCTTCCGATGGTCAGCCATTCAAAAGGCCGAATTCTGTTCGTCGCCGCTGGTATCGCGCTCGTGGCGGCCTCCGCAGCCGCCCAGGGCGGCATCACTGCCCCGAAACAGGGGCAGGGGGGAAGTGCCGTGAAAGGTGCAGCCGGCACAGGCGGCGGCGTGGGCGACAACGGTCTCGAGCACTGCGACAAGCCGATGGGGGCCATGGCTGTCGTCGAGCCGCAGACCGAGATGCTCACGTACCTCCGGCGCTATCAGCTCTCCTCTCCCGTCGCCCTCATTCGCATGATGATTCAGCAATCGAATTGCTTCATCGTTGTTGAGCGCGGCGTCGGGATGCAGAACATGATGCAGGAGCGCAATCTCGCTGCCGCCGGCCAGACCCGTCAGAACTCGAACATGGGTGGCGGGCAGATGGTGACGGCCGATTTCATCATGACCCCTTCGGTCGTGTTCTCGGAAAACAACGCCGGCGGTCTTGGTGGCGCGGTCGGAGGGCTTTTCGGCGGGAAAGCGGCAGCCGTGGCCGGGGGCTTGAAGTTCAAAGAGGCTCAGACCGGCATGCTGGTCGCCGACGCTCGCAGCGGCGTGCAGGTGGCCGCCGCTGAGGGCAGCACCAAGAAGGCGGATCTCAGGTTGGGCGCCGGCCTCTTCGGCGGCGGTGGCGGAGCCGCGGGCGGTGGCTATGGCAACACCAATGAGGGGAAGATCATCGCCGCGGCATTCATGGACAACTACAACAAGGTGGTCACGGTCGTTCGCGACGATCCGAGTCTGCAACGTAATGTCGGCACGTTGAAGCAGGAAGCTGCAGCGGGCGGCGCGACAAAAGCGGGCGCGGTGTTCAACGAGGGTGATGTGATCGCCCCCAAGATCGCCAACGTCAAGCTGATGGCGGAGCCGTCTGACACCTCCAAAACCCTCGCCACCCTCGGCCGAGCCGACGAGCTCGTCGTGATCGGCGCGGAGAAGAACGGCTTCATCAACGTCCAGGGCGCGAACGCCAGCGGCTGGATCAAGATCGTGCTGTCAGAGAAGCGATAAGAACTCCGGTACTCGTAGCGCAGACCTTTTAGGGCTTGGCAGGACTAGAGTCCTGCGCTACGAGTACTGTTTCGCGCTACGAGAACGGGCTCAAGGCGCGAGCGCCGCAGCCTTCTCGCCAGCGAGCGCTGGAGCCTTCTCGCCCGCGAGGGTCGGAGCCTTCTCCCCCTTGTGCAACGACTTCGGCAAAAACAGATCGATGTCCTTGTCGGTGAGCGTCACTTCCTCAGCCGTCACAATCTCCCTCGCGACTGTCTGATACGCACGTGGATCAGCAACCGGCGCGTTCTCGTACACGGCGTGGAGCTCGTTCATCAGCGCATCCCGCCGGAGCCGCCCGGCCTCGCTATCGAGCGCGCCGTCCTGCAGGTCTGACAGCAGAATGCGGTACTGCTCCTGAATCCGCCACAGACGTGTCGCGCACGTGCGGTGCGCATCCGCTGAGCCGTCGATGTCGAACGTCAGGTGCGCGAGCAGCGCAATGAGCGCGAGCGCCGCGAAGATGGCGGCCCCGATGACAAAACCCTGGCCCTTGCCAAACGCCGCCGCGGTCGTCGACGAGGCGACGGCCATCATCAAGAGCGCTTCCGCCCCACGCAGCCATCGGCTCCAACGCGCTTGTCTCTGGGCGAGATAAGCGTGAGCCCGCTGACGATGGAGAAGATGGCCGAACATCAGCCGAAGATGTTCGATCAGTGTCAGGTTGAACATGCGGTCGGCGCGCGCAATAGACGTGCCGCTGGCTCGACCGTGAAATCAGGAGATCAGCGGCTGTGATGAACTCTCTGTCGGGATTCCAGACGGTAATCAGTTGGTAAAAATTGCACGGTTAGGCGTTCCGAAACAGCCGAGCTGACGGTGATGGCACAGAATTTCGGCGACAGCATCTGAATCTGATTGACTCGGCCTGTGCCGACTGGTACTTTGCGATATCCGCTCCCCAAGGCGCGTTTTTCGAGTCACGTCACGTTTCTCGGCTCCGGCGAAGCTGTATCGCCGAGCGCAAGGCGTACGCATGAATTCTCGGCGAATTGCATTCATCTCTTCCATCGTCGCGACGGCCGCGTCCTGCTTCACCCTTGGCGTGATCCATGCGCGACTGGCCGACGGATCGGATCGGGTGTCGTATGGCGCGAAGCTCGACGCGCTTCGCGAGGAGTTGCAGCGCGCCCTCGCGCGCGACCCCGCCAACGGGGCGCAAGTCCCTCAAGGAATGACCGGAGTTGAGGGTGGCGACGATGCCGCGGACAGCGAACGCGCGCAGTTGCTCTCGGACATCAAGGAACAGCTGCGCAGCGAAATGGGACTGCTCCCGGTGCGGTTGCTGAGAGAGCGCCGATCGAGTTTCGTTGAGCTGTACGCGTACGACACGGCTGGCGAGAAAACCTACGGCACTGCCGGCTATCTCGGTCAAGGCTATTTCGTCACGGTGAAGCACGCGGTCGTGCTTCTTGGCAAGCAGCAGAACGACCGCAAGATCGCCGCTCTCAAGGTCGTGTACAAGGGCAAAGAGATCCCGGCGAGGCTCGTCGACGCGGGGAAAGCCGAAATGGAAGTGGACGCCGGCGACTGGGCGATCATCAAGACCCGCGATCTTGATCTGCCGCCACTTCAAGTCGACACCGTTTTTCCCTACGAGTTCGCCGATCCGATTTTCCGGCTGGGCAACGACTACTCGAAGGGGATTGTTGTCTCAACCGGGTACGTCGGGCAGCGCACGCCCACCGGTCTCGTGACCTCGCTCACCGATGGTCACCCCGGTGTGTCGGGCGGCGGGATTCTCGACCAGCGCGGCATGCTGGTCGGCATTCCGATCGGACGAATGCAGGGCGACTATCGGTTTTCTTTCATCCTGCCCATGCGAGCGGAAATGATGCGGAAGGTTCCCATGTTTACCGCCGCACTGTCCGCGCCAGTCGCAGCAACGGCTACCCCGGTTGCGAAGGTCGATAACTAGAACGGCTCAACGCTCGACGCCAAGCAAATGAAAACGCCGAGGGAGCCGATTCGGTCGGCTCCCTCGGCGTCTTCGCCCGAGCAGTAGTTACGGGCAGGTCGCCGCAAGCATCTTCACGCTATCCACTTTGAACTTCGGTGCCATCGCTGCGCCCGTGCTCGCCGACGCGGCGCCGGTCGAGCTAGGCATCGCGGCCTCAACCGTTCCCGTTACCTCCACTTTGTGGCCGACATGAGGCGTCAGCTTGCTCTCGTCGGCATCGAGACGATAGGTCGGTGCGATGACATTGGACGAAGCCGTGTCCGTCGATGAAGCAGCCGCCGGCTTCGCCGCCTTCTCGAGGATGAACGCGGTGGCAGCCGAGGCAGCGCCAGTCGTGCCAACCGCGCCGGTGGTTGCGGTCGCTGTCGCGCTACGCGCCACGCACCCTTCGATGGTGATCGCCTTCGCCGCGCCTTGAGCCGCGGCTTGAGCTGGTGGCGCCGTTGTCGTGGTCGTGGTCGCCGGCGCCTGGGTTCGCGATGCCGGTTGCGCCTGGTCCTGCGCCGCGACTGCCGCGCACGCACAGACAGCAAACAGACTCGTCAGTAATTTCCGACTCATGTGTCCTCCTTGCCAATGAAACTGCCTTGGACGTCGTTGCAATGCTGTCGCCAGAAGCGTGACCGCGTTCAAAAGCAACGGTTTGAAGTCGAAAGAACAGGAGCGGCAGACGATTACGGTTGACTCACGATCCGACGCGGCACGTAAAACTTCCACGATCCACGTGCCTCCTATAATGTCTGGGCACATGCCAGGTCCTGCGCGGCTATCGCTCTAATGTCTCTAGATGGCGTTCGTCACTATCACGACGGCACCAAGCATCACTTCAACCGTTACGCTCGATCGCTCGGGTTTCTCGATTGGGCGTCGCAGCCGTGTCCGTTTCGGTCTTTCAGCGGCGCGCCACTGCATCCTCTGTTTCCCGGTCTAGGTGCGCCAGACGCACCGGCTCAGCCGCGGCCCACGTACGATCAGCGGTCCACGTACGATCAATTGTTCAGCGATGGAGTTCGCCACCCCGCACCGGTGACCGCCACGGCGATCGGCGACCTCCTTCGTCACGCGTTGGGACTCTCGGCCTGGAAGGTGTTCCAGCGCGCCCGCTGGGCGCTGCGGGTCAATCCGTCAAGCGGCAATCTGCACCCGACCGAGGCGTACCTGGTGATGGACGCGATCCAGGGCCTTGCGGATGTGCCGGGCGTGTGGCACTACGCGCCGGATCGCCACGCGATCGAACAACGGTGCGCGTTCGATGGCGACACGTGGCGCCGCGCATTTCCAACCGTTCAGCAGGCCGACGCTGGCGTGTCGCCCTTTCTGATTGGGCTGACGTCGATTCACTGGCGCGAGTCGTGGAAATACGGAGAACGAGCGTTCCGCTATTGTCAGCACGACATGGGGCACGCCATTGCCGCGCTGCGGCTCGCCGCGGCGCTCCACGGATGGCAATTGACCATCCTGCCCGAGTGGCCGCAGCCTGCAATCGCCGCACTCCTGGGTCTCGATCGCGATTCGGACTACGTCGAGGCAGAACGCGAGGCGCCCGCCTGCCTGTTGCTTGTCACCGACCAGGCTCTCGACAGGCTGAGGGCTGAGGGCGAAGGCCCGCTGGCTCCTGCACCAGGCAACGGACTGCTCGAAGCCGCGCGGAAAGGCCGTTGGTTCGGGAAGGCCAGTCAGCTCAGCGAGGATCATGTCGAGTGGACGTTCATCGACGAAGTCGCTCGAGCAACGGAGGACACCGGCCACGTTCGCATGGCTTCCGCGAGTCAAGTTCTGACGTCGTTACCTGCCACCCAGAACGAGTCGCTGCACAGTGATCGCAGCATCGACGCGCGCGGTCTCATGCTTCAGCGGCGGAGTGCGGTTTCACTCGACGGAGTGTCGTCGATCGATCGTGTCCGGTTCGTTCGGATGTTGTCGCGGGTCGTCCCGGGCGCCGGCGCTCCTTGGGACGCGTTATGGTGGTCTCCCCGCATTCATCTCGCGTTGTTTGTCCACCGCGTCAACGACGTCGCTCCCGGGTTGTATCTGCTCGCCCGCGATCCCGACGTCGTCTCAAGGTTGCGGGCGGCCTGTCATCAAGATTTCCGTTGGGAAGCTGCGGTCGATGACCTGCCGTTGTGGCTGCTTCAGCCCGGTGACTATCGCTTGCGTTCGAAACGCGTCAGCTGCGATCAGGACATCGCGGCCGACGGCTTCTTCAGCCTCGGGATGATCGCGGATTTTGACGCCAGCCTCTCAGAGCATGGGCCGGCGTTTTACCGTCATCTGTTCTGGGAATCGGGTGTCGTCGGACAGGTGCTGTATCTCGAGGCCGAAGCGGCGGGCGCGCGGGCGACCGGCATTGGATGTTTCTTCGACGATGCCGTGCACGAGCTGTTAGGGCTTCAGGGCCATGCGTTTCAGAGCTTGTATCACTTTACCGTCGGGATGCCGGTGGAGGACACGCGGCTCCAGACAGAACCGGGCTACGCGTGGGACGGGCTCAACAATTAGGAATTCAAAATTAGGAATTCAGAATTCTATGGGATCAGGACAATCGGGGCGCGCCAGAAGGCGGCTTTCTGCCCGGTTGGATCCAGCACCGTGACCTGACACTCGTAGCTCCCCGGCGTCACGCTCTCGAGTGGCACGCTGAATCTCAAGGGCACAGCCCTCGACCGTCCAGCCGGGGCCTCGGTCACCGGCAATGGTGCGGTTTCAAATGCCTTCACCTCGCCGCGGTAGAAGCTGACGAAGGCGACGAGCGGACCGGCCGCTGCCGCATCTCGATGGTAGGCCTGCAGGAACACATGGAGATCGCGGCTCTTGCTGAACACTCGCGTGACGTTCGGGATCAATTTCTGCCCGTCGTACACGAGCGGATTGGCGGACTGCACGTTCGCCTTCTGCACATTGAACAGTGCGTCGCCAAACGGCACGCGCTGACTACCGAGGACGACGGAGCTGATCGGAATCCGCGTCTCTTCCTTGTTGAGATTTGGAATCGTGAACGGCGCCTGGTAGGTCCCGATGCGCCCGGTTTCGGCGTCGCGAGCGAGGAACTTGATGACGTACTTCCCGGGGAGTAGCGTGAAGCCGGTTTCGTATTGGATCGGACGCTTCGCGAGCTGCGTCGCGGTTTCGGTGCTCAGGGTGATGTCCAGCTTGTCCCTGACGTTCTGAATCGTGACCCCGTAGTCGTCCTTGACCTCGCCGATGAAGTCGATCAGCGTCCGCTTGGCGCCGCCGCGCTGTGCCAGCGCCAGCTCGCTGCCGGGGATCTTGACCGCGACCGGGACGAAGTACTCGGCGCTGTTCAACTGGAAGTAGTTCACTTCCATCGCAATCGAAATCTCGGTGACGGGATTCTGGAGCATCAGCGCTTCTTCGAGCTGACGTTCTTTATCTGCCGTCGTGAACTTCGCGAATTCCTTATCCGCGAAGTAGCCGTCGCGGGCCGACAGGTCGGCGGAGAGCCCCGGCCGCAGGCTGACACGGACGCGATGGAATTTGCCATCCAGGCCCGAATGTGAGCTGTAGAAGCCGAGGATGTAGTAGCTCGTCACCGACTGCGCGGCTTGCACGATGCCGAGCGAGAGGTCGTTGTAGTCGAAGAGCGCCTTGCCGCCCGTGTCCTTGGCTATCGCATACAGCGTGTCTTGAGAACGCTGGAAATTGCTGACGGCGGCCTCGGCCAGGCGGCCCGTGAACATCCCGATGCCTCCGGGTGACTGCCGCGTGGCGTCGCCGAGCGGCGCCTGAGCCACCAGGCCGCGGGCGTCGACCGGGAAAATTGACACGTTGGCGCGGATGGCCGCATTGATGGTCGCGCGCAGCTGCGCCTGGTTGTCGACGCCGTTAAGCCGCAGGCCGCTCGCGAAATACACGAGCGATTTCTGCTCGGGCAGGGCTCGCAGCATCGTCATCGCCGTCTGCAGGGCCGACAGCTGCCGGTCGGTATTCAGGATGTTGAACTCGGCGTCGTCCTGGCCGAACGCCGTGGCGACATCGGTGTTGTCGGGGATGCCGTCGCCGTTGATGTCTTCGCCGAAGATCAGGACCTGAATGACTTCCTGAAGCCGGGCGCGGTCGCCGGTGAAATCCTGTTTCACCCGCACGGCACCGCCCTGGAACGTCATGATCGCCACCATGTCGGACGGCGTCATTTGCGAATCGACAAACTTTCGCGCCGCCGCGTACGCGCGCATCTGATCGCCCGGCGGCGTGGCACTCAAATCGAAGTAGAGCACGAGCAGCCGGCGATCCCGGTAGGTCGCGCCACGCACGTCTCCCGCCGGAGGCGCAGCGATCCCGGCGGTCACGGGCGGGGCGCTCGGCGTCGAGGGTCTCGGTGTGTCCGCTGGCGGCCCCAAGAGGGCGACACTACTCTGGGGTGTCGAGTCGGCCGATCCCAATCGTTGAAACTCGACGAAGCTGACGGTCTGAGGTTCACCGTCCTCGGTCACGACGAAATCGTCGGCCGTGAGGCCTTCGATGGCTCGTCCATCCTTGTCCTTGACCGTCACCGTTTGAACAATCAGACGCGTGCCGATGCGGAACGTCGGGCGTGGCGTCGCCGGCGGTTGTTGCTGAGGCTGCTGCGCAGACAACGAGGCCAACACGAGGGTGGCAAAGACCGCAGAGCATTTCATCCGGGTTGAGAAGGTGCGCTTCACATCAGAACCTCAGCCGAAGCGTGGACTGCAGTTTTCGCATGGAGTTGGCCCGGTTGGGAAGCCCGAATTGCGGACTCCCCACGATCCCGTTGATCCCGGAAAAGGTGACGTGGTTCAGAACATTGATGGCATCAATCCGCCAGTCCAGATTCAGCCGCTGGTTCACGCTGAAGGAACGGAGGATTCCCGCGTTCAGCGAGAATTGCGAAGGACCCCGGACTGAGTTGCGTCCGGCATTCCCCCAGCGGCCCGTGACAGGCGCAGCATACGCCGCCGGATTCGCATAATAGCCGGGCGGCACGTCTTCCGGGGCTGAATCCGTGAGTTCTCCTCGAATCGTGCCGGTGACACCAGTGCCTGGGACCGACGTCAGGTACACCGGGGACAACGGCAGCCCGCTCCCCGCCGTGAGCTGACTCGTCAGGGTCCATCCTTTGACCAGTGTGCCCTTCCAGCCATCCAGCAGCGCACCACCGGCGACGCCGATGCCGGTCGTATATTGGAATTGGGCGGTCAACAGATGGCGCTGATCGAAATTCGATGGCGCCCACTCGGCGTCGAGATTCAACCAGTCCTGCGCGATCGCGGCCCCGCTCAGACTCACGCCGGTGAATGCGCCGGCATCGTCATTCGCTTTCGCGAGCGTGTATTGGACCGTTGCCGTCAGGCCGTTACGCAGCCGGCGCCGCAGCTGCAGCTGTCCGGAGTGCCGGATTGAGCGGCCATCCGACGTTAGGTAGACAAAGCCCAGTGGACACGACACGCAAGGAGTTGATGCGCCCACTGGATAGGTGTTGGGCAGGAACTCCTGCATCAGGCGGCTTCCACGGGTGCCCAGATATGTCGCGATCATGGTCAGCGAGGCCGGCAAGTCGCGTTGCGCTGACAGTTGCCAGGTTTGCGAGAAGCCCACACGGAAGTTCGGGTCAATCGCAAACGTATTCATCGCGCCTCCTGGCGAGGTGAACGGGTTGGCGAGCGTGAGCGGATTCTCCGGGCTGGTTTCCACGCTCCCCGTCTTGGAGAAGGGCGGCTGCTGGGCGAGGAGCATGGCAAGCGATTGATAAACTCCGGTGTTCCGGTAGAAGCCGTAACCGCCGCGGACGACGAGTGAGGATCCGGGCACGGGGCGCCAGGACACGCCGACCCGCGGTTGAATACCAGAGAAGTCGGGACGAATCAGAGACTCGGGATACTGCGTGCCGGTCAGCGTGCCGACCGGATTATCGGCGGCCACCGTACTGACGGCAGAGAAGCCAGGCGCGATGTCCAGGTTCGCGAGGCGGCCGAATTGCTCGGTTAACGGCATTTCGAATTCCCAGCGCAGACCTGCATTGATGGTCAACGCCGGCGCGACGCGCCAATCGTCGTTGATGTAGGCATCATAGGTGCCCGCGCGAAGGTACTTGTCGGCATTACCGAACGCGATCGAACTCGTCTGCGGCAGGCCGAGCAGGAAGTCGGCGAGATCCGAGCCGGTGGCGGAGCCTGTGAATGCGAGCGTGCCCCGGGCGTCCTGCTGCGCGAAGACATCGAACTGATGCAGCCGGACGTCGCCGCCAAACGTGACGTTGTGACGGCCGTGGTTCCAGAACGCTTCGGCGTTCCACGCGTTCGTCCGGTTGTTATTGAGCGCGTACTGAGTGTCGCCAAGCCCGGCGAGACCACTCGAAAAGAGCAACGTGGGGGGACCCCAGTTCTCGGGCTCCTGGTCGTTGCCAGTGATGCCGGCCTCGCCGGACACGTTCGTGCGATTCGAGAAGTAGGGCACGGAATTCGTCTTTTGGCGTGTGAACTGGTAGCGCAGGCGAAGCGAGAGGAACATCGAGAACCGACGTGACCAGCCAATGGTCGTGTCAATCGCTGACACCGTCGTCGAAGTGGGAAACGCGAAGAGGCCGGCACTGTCGGTCGCGGTTCGCTGGTAGGCAAAATTGCCGATCAGCTGATTTCGATTGTTGAGTGTCTGCGTGATGCGCGCCTGCACGCTGTCCTGCTGTGTCGTGGTCAAAACTGGCCGCTGAAAGTTGTAACCGCCCAGCGTGCTGTCCGGATTGGTGTTTGGCGCGGGGTAGTACCCAAGCAGCGACGCCGCTTGCGACGTGATGCGCTCGCGCGGGATCACGTTTCCGTCGAATGGGGCGCCGGTTGCCGGATCGATGATCTGGACAGGATGTCCGAACGCGTCGAGGGTCTGAGAAAAATCGCCGCGGCGTTCGAGCACCGAGGGCATCAGCGCCGACTGCGTGAGGGCGCTGTGATCGAGGGACCGCTGATACCCAAGGAAGATCGTCGGTCGATTCGTGACTCCGGGGATCTTGATCGGACCGCCGAAGGTGCCGAGAAACTGGACGTCGCTGTAGTCTGGCTTCGGCGATGGCCGACCCGTGAAGGAAAACGGACGGGCGTCCCAGGATGAATTCCCGAAAATCGTGCCCACGCCGCCGTTGTACAGCGATCGCGAACCTGGACGATTGTTCCCGAAGGCCGCCGATTGCGCGAACGGCGAGGTCGCACCATTGTTCACGCTGCCGTTGATCAGGAAGCCGTCCGCGGCGGCGGCCGCTGAATCGCCGTCGGCGAGCGCCGGCGGTGGCGGTGGCAGAGAAGGGGCTGATGGGCCAGGTGAGCCAGATGGCGCCGCTGGACCTGGTGAGGTGTTCACCCCCGCGCGCTGAAAGCCGCCGGTTGGGGTGCGCGTTCCGGACTCTGCGGGACTGACGGGAGTCGCACCAGCGTTCGAAGCGACTGCCGGCGCAGCCGCGCTCGCTCCCGGGTCAGCGAGGACGACTCCACGAGTGATCTCCTCGAAGGGCAGCAGTTTGAGCTCCCAGGTCGGCGACTCAACGCCCGGCGCAAAGGTCGTGTCCTGGGTGACCGTGGCGAATCCAGGCATCTCAATGCGGATCGTCCACGGGCCGTCGGCGAGATCGGCAAAGCGGCACACACCGTTCTGGTCAGAGACGGTCGTGAGTTTCGTGTCGCCCCGCGTCGCCGTCACGATCGCGCCAGGGACAGGCAATCCGGAGAACACGACCCGGCCGTACGCGTCCGCAGCCGCGAACCCGCCACGGGTCGCGATGGCCACGCCAACGAGGATTAGACCAACGAGGATCCCGCGCCTCAACCTCAAGCCCAACCGCCAACCCCCAACCGGAATCTCAACTTCTAATTTTGAATTCCCAATTCCTAATTTTCCGTGGGTCGTTCCGCGCGATCGATGACCAGTACGTCGACCGGCCCGCGCTGCGAATCCAGCTTAAGGCCAAGCTGTTCCTGCAGCGCCGTGAAGATCGACGGGCCGTTGGGATCGACCGCGGGAGGTGGAGCACCCGGAGGCGGAGTTCCCTGCCCCATTTGATCGGGGGTGAATGTGAGCTCGAGGTCGAAGTTTCCCGTCAGTCCGGTCTGATCGACCACCACACGCTGCACCATGCCTGACAAGGACGCCGCCAGTTGGGACAGAGGGAAGCCGCCGCCCATCATCTGACCATTGCTGATCCGCATGCCGCAGACTGGCCGGCCATTTGCCTGCGGCGGCGCTGGTGGCGGACCTCCGCGTGCCATTGCCTCCTTCACCATCGCCTGGCAATCTACTGTAGACGCCTGGAGCTTCGGCCCCAGCCGCTTGTCGCTCCTCGCCAGCATCAGCGCGTAGATCGGCAGTTCGCGCCTCTCCTGGTGCACGGCCACCTTGAAACGCTCTTCCAGTAGTGACCGCAGCATCAACTGGATCGGACCGACTGTCCCGGGCGGCGATGGAGGAGCCTCGCCTTCCGCTTTGGCGATGATGTCGAAGCGATCGGAGGCGAGGCGATCGGAGGCCACCCAGTCCGGGCCTCCGACAATCTGGAAGTCCTGGAGTTGATAGGCGAACCGAATGAGGGCGCGGAGCGGGACATTCGTCGCGGTGAAACGGCCGCCCGGCTGCAGGCCGATCCGCACGTTGTTTTCGCCGGATTTGTTGATCTTGACGGAAGCGACCTCGAACTTCGGCCCTGACGGCGGGGCCGTTTGCGGCTGTGCTCCTAGTGGAGGATTGGGCCAGCCTGTCGCCAACGGCACCGCAAGCACCGCGGCACCAGCCGCGAGCAGGAACCCTTCCCACGACGTCAGTGTGCTTCTGGAGTCTCGTTTCATAAGAACCTCAATGTGCTCCGCCGAACGTGAAACCGGCCACAACGATTATCGGCTCCAGTTACTACGCGCTGGCTGCCTACAGGTGGACAGACCCTGGATGCCCGCGAAAGTTCCAGCTTCCAATCTTCAGCCCCTGCGACGGCCCTCTAGCCCTCTAGCCCTTAGCCCTGATCCGATCCCACTAGTTCTCCGTCGGTTGCTCGGCGCGATCGACGACGA
>Ga0111538_10008675_pt1 | contig 13624 bp, 13 predicted proteins | sample SoiMethybrSBSTD1_FD_79669 | JGI IMG/M metagenome (GOLD analysis project Ga0111538, IMG submission 79669) | Bulk soil microbial communities from a Populus tree surrounding site in Tennessee, USA - Soil MetaG P. TD hybrid SBSTD1 (version 2)... | ecosystem: Environmental > Terrestrial > Soil >...
CTGCAGCTGGGTTGTGGGCTGCGACCATTGGCGGACGGCATTCGTTCAGCATTCAGCAAGGCGCTCCTCATCAGTCTTCTAGGCCCGAGAATCTAAAGGGTTACGTCGGCCGAAGAAGAGTCGGTGGCGTTGACTTCGGGGGGTGGTTCATTACAATATGGCCCGGGCGCGGAGCCAAGCCCCTCGCACAGGTGGGGCTCGCCGCCGGGGGGAAGGCCTCCTCGTGGCAGCCTCGGGGACGGTGCGAATCGTTGCCACCCACCTTTCGGGCAGGGGCGCCCGGCAGCAGCGCCGAGTGAGAGATTGCCGAGAGAGGCGCCAATACTGTTGTTGTCATGCTTTTAGCGCGCGCGATGGATCGTAAAACAGTGGCCAAGTTGCCACAAAAATCAGGTCCGGTGGATTCCGGTCCTGGAGCTTTCCTCGCATATTTCCAGCAAGCGCTCCGGGCCGGATTCTGGCTCGGCTTGTGCGGGGTCGCCTCGGGCGCGCGGGGCTCGGATGTGCTCGAACCGTGCTGGCTGTCTACCTCGGCGCAGAGCGCCGTGTGCGGGCTGCAGCTGGGTTGTGGGCTGCGACCATTGGCGGACGGCATTCGTTCAGCATTCAGCAAGGCGTATTGTTCCGGGCAGCCCAAAGCTGGCTCGGAATGTTTCCATGTTCATTCTGGGATTCTTGCTTCTGGGGAAGGCCAAGGCGCGGGCCGTTTGCCAAGTGCCGGGCCCCTTTCGTGGATCAGCAGGCGCGCTTCACCGTGGCGCCTCTCACGGGGTGGGCCTCCGGAATCGCTGACGTACCCGTTCGAGCTCGAGACGATCGTGCGTGGACCCAAGCCGTCCACGAAAGCCAGTCCAGGATCCAAGGCAACCGAGCAGTTCGTTAATTGCGCGGAGCTGCAGGATTCCAAACCACGGTCCACTTCTCGACGCTCCGATTTCTTGCGGCGCGATCGTTTCGAACGCGCCGCGGACCACCGCGCCGATAACCTCCCCCGCGAAGCCTCCTGAAGTCAACTTCTTAGCGGGAAAGGTATCGCTGCCCATGGAATACCTCATCGGGGCCCTCGGGGCCGCCGTGCCACTGGCCATCCTTTTCATTCTCTATCACCAAAAGACGCGCAAGGCTCATGGCACTGCCGAGGAGATCGTCAGCAAAGCCAGGTCGGACGCCGAGGATTTCCGCAAGGAGTCCCAGCGAGTCCTTGAGGGCGAGCTGACGCAACGCCGCGGCGAGTTCGAAAAAGAGCTGCAGATCAAACGAGCGGAGCAGCAATCGCAGGACCTGCGCCTGGCGAAGAAAGAGGATGGGCTGGATCGTAAGTTCGACCTTCTGAGCAAGAAGGAGAGCTACCTCGAGTCGAAGGAAAAGAGCCTCAACAAGCGCGCTCAGATGCTCGAGATCCGCGAGCAGGAGGTCGATCAGCTCGTCGAGCAGGAAAAGCAGGTCCTTTTCCGGGTGACCGAGCTGTCGAAAGACGAAGCGGAGAAGCTGCTCCTCCAGAAGCTCGAAAAGGATTTCGAGCACGAGAAGGAGACGTTGATCGCCCGGGCCGTCGAGCGCGTGAACGAAGTGGCCGAGACACGCGCGCGCGACATCCTCGCGACGAGCATCCAGCGGCTGGCTTCGAGCTACTGCCAGGAGATCACGACCTCCACCATCGAGATTCCCAACGACGAGATGAAGGGCCGTGTGATCGGCCGGGAGGGACGGAACATCCGGGCCTTCGAGAAAGCGACCGGGGTGGACGTCATCGTCGACGACACGCCCGGCGTGATCATCATCTCCTGCTTCGACAGCATCCGCCGCGAGATGGCGCGGCGGGCCATGGAGAAGCTCATCGCGGACGGTAGGATCCACCCTGCCCGGATCGAGGAGCTCGTGGCTCAGACGAAAAAGGAGATGAACGACCTGATCCAGCAGGAGGGAAAGCAGATCGTCTACGATCTCAACATCCCGGGAATCCATCCCAAGATCATCACTCTCCTCGGACGGTTGAAGTTCCGGACGAGCTACGGTCAGAACGTGCTTTACCACACGAAAGAGTGCGCCCAGCTTGCCGGCATGATCGCGGGAGAGCTGGGGCTCGACGTGACGCTCGCCAGACGCTGCGCGCTCCTGCACGACATTGGCAAGGCCGTGGATCACGAGGTGGAGGGCGGCCATCCTGAGATTGGAGCCAACATCGCCCGGCGCTACGACGAGCCCGCGGAAGTGATCAACGCGATCGCCGCGCACCACAATGACGTGCCGCAAGAGACGATTTACGCCGTGCTCACGCAGGCCGCGGACGCTGTGAGCGGGTCGAGGCCCGGCGCCCGTGGCGAAACCCTGGAGCGCTACATCAAGCGCCTCGAGAAGCTGGAGGCGCTCGCGCTCAGCTTCGCCGGCGTCAAATCGGCGAACGCCATTCAGGCCGGCCGCGAGATCCGGGTGTTCGTGAATTCTCAGAAAGTGACGGACAAGAAAGCGTTGAAGCTTTGCCGCGACATCGCCACGGAGATCGAGAATCAACTGACGTACCCGGGAGAGATCCGGGTCACACTCCTGCGGGAGACGCGTGTCGTCGAATACGCGCGTTGAGGCGCGCCGGAGCCTCGCTGCGCCCGGCTTGGCAGGCCGGCGCAGCGTCGATGGCGCCACGCAGAGAACTCCGACGCAGAGCACCCAGTGACGCAGCGAAAAGCGAGCGTCTAGAAAGCAGGAAAGTTTGGAGATTAGAGTCCTCCTGATTGGGGACGTGGTCGGGAAGCCAGGTCGTACGATTTTGAAGCAGACGGTCCCGTCGTTCGTTCAGCGCCGGGACGTGGACTTCGTCATTGCGAACGGCGAGAACGCCGCGCAGGGATCCGGGCTTACGGACAATCTGTTCCGCGAGATCATCGCCGCCGGCGTGGATTGCGTAACTTGCGGCGATCACGTCTGGCGCAGGAAGGAGATCCTCCCCGTCCTCGAGCGGGACAAGCGGCTCCTTCGGCCGCTGAACTACCCTCCGGAGTCCGTGGGGCGCGGCGTGGGCGTCTATGAGACGCGAAAAGGTGTTCGGATCGGCGTCGTCACGCTCGTCGGAAGAATTTTCATGGGACCGGCGGACTGCCCTTTCCGGGTGGGCCAGAGGGCCATCGATTCGCTCCGGTCGGAAGCTCCCATACGGATCGTCGAGATCCACGCGGAAGCGACCAGCGAGAAGATGGCGCTCGCCTGGAAGCTCGACGGCCAAGTCTCCTGCGTCTTCGGCTCGCATACGCACGTGCCCACGGCCGACGAGCGCGTGCTGCCGGGGGGGACCGCATATATCACCGACATCGGAATGACGGGTCCCTACGACTCCGTAATCGGGCGCACGAAAGAGAACGTCATCTACAAGTTCGAGACGGGCATGCATGCGCCGTTCGACGTGGCGACCGGCGACGTGCGCCTCTCCGGAGCGCTCGTCACGATCGACGCCACCACGGGCAAAGGCCTGGCGATTGAACGAGTAATGCTTACCGAGTGAACGCGCTCTCCGTCTACACCGTAGGCCAGGTGACCCGCGCGATCCGCGAGCTGCTCGAGTCGAGCTTCCCTCGGCTCTACGTGCGTGGGGAAGTGTCCAACTTGAGCCGCCCGCAATCCGGCCACCTCTATTTCTCCCTCCTCGACGACGCGCCGCCGGACCGATCCGCGGCCCGGCTGACCGCCGCCCAGCTGCCGTGCGTCGCCTGGAGGTCTTCGGTGCCTCGGCTGCGCGCCCGCATGGAAAACGGGCAACGCATCGTCGCCTGTGGCCGCATCGGCGTCTACGAGCCGAGAGGGACTTATCAGCTCATTGTCGAGCAGGCGGAGCCGGCCGGCCTCGGCGAGCTGCAACGCATCTTCGAGGAGCTGAAAGAAAGGCTGCGCAAAGAGGGGCTTTTCAGCCCGGAGCGGAAAAAGCCGCTGCCTTTGCTGCCGGAGCGCATCGCGCTGGTCACTTCGCCGACAGGAGCCGCCATCGAAGACGTCATGCGCGTCCTCTACCGCCGGCATCCGCGGGCCTGGGTGCGTGTGGTGCCCGTACGCGTTCAGGGCGAAGGGGCGGCCGAGCAGATTGCCTCGGCCATCCACTTCCTCCAGTCGGGCGGCGGGCAGGCGGACGTGATCGTCCTGGCGCGTGGGGGAGGAAGCCTCGAGGACCTCTGGGCCTTCAACGACGAGGCCGTCGCCCGTGCGATCGCTGCGAGCTCGATACCGGTGATCTCCGCGGTGGGGCACGAGGTGGACTTCAGCATCTCGGATTTCGTCGCCGACGTGCGGGCGCAGACTCCGACGCAGGCAGCCGAGCTCCTCGTGCCGGACCTCTCCGACTTGCTGGCGGAGCTCCACGCGCTGGAGCGACGCCTCGGCCTCTCCGCCAAGGGGGCCATAGAATCCCAGCGGATGGCGCTCGATCGCATCCTCCGCCAGCGCGCGTTCCGCGACCCGCAAGCTTGGGTCCAGGAGATCTTCGAGCGGCTGGACGACGTCGGCGCAAGCCTGCGGAGGCATCTTTACAACAGCGCAAGGGGGTGGGACGATTCGCTCTCCGCCATCGCGGGAAGACTGGAGGCCCTCAGCCCCCTGAAAGTGCTGGCCCGAGGGTTCTCGGTTCTGACCGGCGAGGACGGCCGGATCGTACGGGACGCGTCGGCGCTGCGTCTTGGCCAGACCGTCAGGGCAACTCTTTCCCGCGGGCGGGCCTGGATGGAGGTGACTCAGCTTGAAGCGTAAATCCCCGGAGAAACCCGCGGCCTCCGAGGCCGCTGACTGCACCTCAAGCCCGCCCGACCGCGCATCTGAAGACTGCGTCGTGGGGAGAGGTGCGCCGCAGGGTTGCCTTGCGCCGGAGGAAGCTACCCGGGCCTCGTCGGCGACCTTCGAGCAAGCTTTCGCCGTGGTGGAGAGCGTTGCCGACCTGCTCGAGCGCGGCGAGCTCTCGCTCGATGCTTCCCTCGCGGAGTTCGAGAAAGGACTTCGGTCCCTGCAGCTCTGCTATGAGATTCTTGCGAAAGCCCAGAAAAGGATCGAAGTCCTCAGCGGCGAAGTCGGATCCGTGGCCCAGGGCGCAGAAGGGCTGCGATGGAAGGCCGGGGAGGCGCACGCCGGCTTGAAGGAAGTGATCGAGCGTGTCCAGAGAGAGGAGGATCTGCCGCCGGCCGATTGAGATCGCCCGGTGTGGAGCGACCGACGTCCTCATGCGAGCCGTGCTGCAGAGAGTCCGGAAAGCCTTCGTCGAAGTCGAAGGCGAGCGCACGGCAGAGATCGGCAAGGGAGTGGTTCTGCTCCTGGCGGTTGCGAAAAGCGATGGCGACGACCAGGTCCGATACATCGCCGAGAAATCGCTCGACCTGCGAATTTTTCCGGACGACAAGCATTCCATGAACCGCTCGCTGCGAGAAGTCGGGGGCGAGGTCTTGCTCGTTTCCCAGTTCACGCTCTACGGCGACGCACGGAAAGGGCGCCGCCCGAGTTTCGACGAAGCGGAGGCCCCGGAACGTGCCCGCGAAGTCTATCGCCAATTCGCGGCGTACTTGACCGAGCGCGGCTTCCCCCCGCGCGAAGGCGTATTTGGAGCTTCGATGCTTGTCAGCCTCGAGAATGACGGCCCCGTGACGATCCTCCTCGACAGCGAGCGGGGTTTCTGAAATGCGCCGCGCCGCTCCGCCGACATCGAAGGACTACTACGAGATCCTGCGCGTTGGTCCAAAGGCCACGTCGAAAGAGATTCGGGCCGCGTTCAAGCGCCTCATGCTCGCGGAGCACCCGGACAAGAACCCCGAGCGCCGGGAGTGGTCGGAGCGGCGAGTCCGCGACCTCATCGAGGCATTCGACGTCCTGGCGAACTCGCAGGCTCGCGCCAAATTCGACGTGGAGCTGGGAAGGATGCGGTCCGGGTCGGCGTCCTACCGCAAGAAGTCCCCCGAAGAGTCCCTGTTTTTCTTCCGGAAGGCCGACTCGGAGTCGAAAGCGCTACGCATTCTCTACTACCTGACCCATCGGAAGCTATCGCCCGCCCTCGAGGTCCTATCCGAGATGCAGAAGCGGCACGGGCCGACGTTCCTGCGCGACTACCTCGATCGGCAGGACTACCTGGATTCCCTGTTTCTGCTCGCCGAAGGTCTGGCCTCGCGGCGCTCGTACGTGGAGGCCGCGCGGCACCTGAGCGAGCTTTATGCCTACGAGCGCAGTTCGCGGTTTCCGAGACACTACTTGGGGGAGGTGCTGCGGCTTCTGAAAGACCTCTATCTCCGGAAAATCCCACGGGGTAAAGCCACGAGCCGTGCGGTCATCGAAGGGCTCCAGGCGGCCGGATCCCTGCCGCTGTCGCCGGCCGAGGATCGCGCCCGGCTCGAGAAGCTGGCCCTGGCGCACTTCCAGGCCGGAGATCTCGCAGCGGCGCGGGTCACACTCGACCGCCTTTCTTCGCGGCTCCCGCTCCCGGCGAAGCTCGAAAACATCCGAAAGAAAATGGAGACTGCGCGCTGATCTTGGCTCCCGCGCGGGCTGCGGCTTGAGCTGCGAGCGCGGTTTTCGTCGCACCGAGGTAAAGAGTTCGTGAGACCATCGAATCCCCAACGCCTGCATGCCGTCATCATGGCCGGAGGCTCCGGAACGCGCTTCTGGCCGATGAGCCGGAGAGAGCTCCCGAAGCAATTCCTGCCGCTCGGCGGCCAAAAATCCCTCCTGCGCGAGACGTACGAGCGGCTCGAGCCGCTCGTCGGGCCCGGGCAGGTCTGGGTGGTGGCCGGGCAAGCGCATCGGGAGCGCGTTCGCCGCGAGATCCCGGAGTTGTCGGAGCGACGTCTCCTCTGCGAGCCGGTCGGGCGCAACACCGCGCCGTGCATAGGGCTCGCCGCCTGGAGCATCCTCGCGGAAGACCAGACGGCGCAGCTGCTCGTCTGCCCGTCCGACCACGTCGTCCGGCCGGCCGAAGCGTTTCGCGCCGCGGTGCTCGACTCTGTCCAGTTCCTGTCGAGCCAGTCGCCGGCAGGCGAGCCGTGGACCATCACGTTTGGGATCGAGCCAAACTATCCGGCGACGGGTTTCGGCTACATCGAACGTGGAAATGCGCTCCCCCGGTCGGCGGTCGTGTTCCAGGTCGCGAGCTTCAAGGAGAAGCCGCTTCCCGAGAAGGCCCGCGAATACTTTCAGTCGCGCCGCTATTTCTGGAACTCCGGCATATTCCTCTGGAGCGCGGAAGGTCTATCCAAGCTCCTGCGCACGCATCTCCCGGCTCTGGCAGAAGGCCTCGACGAGATTTTCGCGCGTTCCTCGGGGCCGGGCGGGCTGGATGCGGCGCTCGCGCAGAGCTTCGCTGCGTTCCAGCCCATCTCGATCGACTATGGCGTCCTCGAGCACCAACAGAACGTGGCCGTCTTCGCTGCCCAGTTCGGATGGGATGACGTCGGGTCGTGGCACGCCGTCGAGCGCTATGGGACCCGCGACGCAGCGGGGAACAGCATGATCGGCTCGCACCTGGCCATGGATTCCTCCGGCTGCATTCTCGTCGGGAAAAAGCGCCTCATTGCGGCCTATGGCGTCCGCGATCTGGTGGTCGTCGAGACGGACGACGCCGTGCTTGTGTGCCCGAAAGACGCAACGGAGAAAGTGAAAGACATCGTGGACAGGCTATCGCGCGACGGGCGATCGGACATCCTGTGAAGGCCGGCCGGGTGCTCGCCGTCGACCCGGGAGCCCGCCGCTACGGTCTATCGATGAGCGATCCCACCGGCGCGATCGCGCGGCCGATCGGGGTCGTCGAAGGAGAGCCTGCTCTTCTCGACGAGCTCCGCAGACTCATCCACGAGGAGGATGTCCGCCTGATCGTCCTTGGGCTCCCACTCAACAAGGACGGCACCTTAGGCCCCAGCGCCAAGGAGGCCATCGCCCTCAAAGCGCGCCTCGAGGCCGCCCTCGCAAAGCCCGTGGAGACGTGGGATGAGCGCTTCACGACGTCGCAGGCAGAAGGATTCCTGCGGCAAGCCGGTTTGAACGCCCGCCGCCGGGCCGAGAAGGTCGACGCCGTCGCCGCACAGATCCTCCTCCAGTCCTTCCTCGACCGGAGCCGCGCCGCCGAAGCGGAGGAGGCGGGAGAGCGGGGCTAAGCGGCTGTTTCGAAACGCCATCCTGGCTTCGGCCGGCGGCACGGCCGCGATACTGCATCGCTCCGACGCGTCGCATTCTCCGTAGTTTCAATATTGCCGCAACCCTTACGGAAGAATAAGATACGCGATTCCAACAAGGCTCGAAGGGCGCATAGGGCGCCTCAAAGAAAGGATTCTCATCCCCGTATGATCACGCCAGACACTCGCAAGGCCACACGGGAGAAGTACGCCCGTGCTGCCTCGGACACCGGATCCCCGGAAGTGCAAGTGGCGCTCATGACGCAGCGCATCCGCAACCTCACCGACCACCTCGGGAGCAACAAGAAGGACCATGCGGGCCGGCGTGGCCTCATGATGATGGTCGGAAAGCGTACCCGACTCCTTCGATACCTCCGCGAGAAGGATTCGAGCCGCTACCAGTCGCTCATCGAGAGCCTGGAGCTGAGGAAGTAGACGGGGAAGCAGGCTCTAAGGGCCGCGACCCGGCGCGGGGGGGAGGGCGTCCGGGGCCCTGCCGCATTCGCCGCACGACGGCGCGTCGCGAGTGGTGTTTACGAGAGAGGGGCCTCGATGGAAAGAAGCCCGCGGACACGAGGCCAAGAGGTCAAAGAGGCGTTCAGAAGAGGACGGAAAGGTCTTAGAAGATGCATCGTATAGTCGAGAAGGTCATTGGCGACAGACCGTTGAGCATTGAGACGGGGCGGCTAGCGAAACAAGCCAATGGGGCGGTCCTGGTGAGGTATGCGGATACCGCGGTGTTCTGCGCGGTGACGGTGGCACCTGTGAGAGAAGAGCAGGATTTCTTCCCGCTCACGGTCGACTACCGCGAGAAGACGTCCGCCGCGGGCAAGTTTCCCGGCGGCTTTATCAAGCGAGAGGGCCGGCCGACGACGAAAGAGATACTCACAGCCCGGCTGATGGATCGGCCGCTGCGGCCGCTCTTCCCGGAGCATTTCCTGATGGACACGTCGATCGCATCGATGGTCCTCGCCGCAGACCAGCAGAACGATCCGGACATCCTCGCCATGATCGCAGCCTCCGCGGCGCTGGCCGTCAGCGACGTGCCCTACCTCGGCCCGACGGGTTCGGTCCGCATCGGCTTGATCGACGGTCAGTTGATCGTGAACCCGACCGTCACGGACCTGAAGACGAGCCAGCTCGACCTCGTAGTGTCCGGAACTCGAGATGCGGTCACGATGGTGGAAGCCGGCGCCAACGAGGTGTCGGAGGATGTGATGATCCGGGCGATCGCCCGCGCCCACGAGGTCATTCGTGAGGTGATCGAGCTCCAGGACGAGCTCGTCCGGCAGTGCGGCAAGCCGAAAATGGTGCTCGATCCGCCGCCGGACCACTCTGCGCTGCACTCCGACCTGAAGTCGCGCTACGGCAGCCTGTTCGAGCCGGCACTCCTGACGCCGGGCAAGCACACCCGCAAGGACGCAGTGAAGGCCGTGATCGAGAAAGCGCTCGACGAGGTGGCTCCCATCCTCGACCCAGCGCCCGCGACTCCGCCGCCGGGCGCGGTCGACCGCGCCCTCGCGCAGTTGCTCCTCAACAAGATCTCCGAAGAGGCCGAGCGCGAGATGATTGTACGCGGCGTCCGGACCGACGGCCGCGACTCCACGAGCATCCGCGAGATCGCCATCGACGTCAGCGTCCTTCCGCGCGTGCACGGGTCGGCCCTTTTCACGCGAGGGGAAACCCAGGCGCTCGTCGTCGTGACCCTCGGCACCGGCGACGATGAACAGATCGTCGACGGCCTGTACGAGGAGTACTCCGAGAAGTTCATGCTCCACTACAATTTCCCCTCGTTCAGCGTGGGGGAAACATGGCCCAACCGCGGTCCGAAGCGGCGCGAGATCGGTCACGGGGCCCTGGCGTGTCGAGCGCTGAAAGCGGTGATGCCACCCGAGGACAAGTTCCCGTACACGGTGCGGCTCATATCGGACATCCTCGAGTCGAACGGCTCCTCTTCGATGGCGACTGTCTGCGGCGGCACGATGGCCCTCATGGACGCCGGCGTGAAGATTCGGCAGCCGGTCGCGGGGATCGCGATGGGGCTCGTGAAAGAGGGAGATCGCATCGCGGTCCTCTCCGACATCCTCGGAAGCGAGGACCATAACGGCGACATGGACTTCAAGGTCGCTGGCACGCAGCGGGGCATCACGGCCCTGCAGATGGACATCAAAGTCACGGGTATCTCCGAGAACATCCTGCGGGACGCGCTCGAACAGGCTCGCGAAGGCAGGATTATTATCCTGCGCGAGATGATGAAAGCCCTCGATCGGCCGCGGGATGAGATCTCGCCGCACGCCCCGAAGATCATCCAACTACGCATCGACCCCGAGAAGATTGGCATCGTGATTGGGCCGGGCGGCAAGATGATCAAGAAGATCCAGGAGGACACAAAGTCGCAGATCGAGATCGAAGACGACGGCACCGTCAAGATCTGGGGGACAAGCTTGGCCGGCGCCACCGACGCTCAGCACCGCATCGAGGCGCTGACGGAGGAGGTCAAACCGGGGCGTGTCTACCAGGGCCGCGTCGTTTCGATCAAGGATTTCGGCTGCTTTGTCGAAGTGCTGCCGGGCCAGGAGGGCCTGGTCCACGTCTCGGAGCTCGGTCAGGGCTACGTCCAGAAGGTGAACGATGTCGTCAAGATCGGCGATATCATCCCGGTCAAGTGCCTCGGCATCGATAACCAGGGCCGGATCAAGCTTTCGAAGAAGGCCGCCGAGATGGAAGCGGTCCAGTAGCGGGCTGTTTCTATGAGCGTCTAACAGAATGGCATCCGTCGGCCCGAGGGCGAGCGAACGGCCGCGAAGCAAGGAACGAAGCCGAAGACGTATGCGGAGAATACGACGAGGCTGAGTGACGCAGCAGCGCGGCCGTGCAGCCGGCCGAAGCCAGGAGGTCATTTTGTTAGGCGCTCTGTGCCTGGCGCTCGTGGCGGGGCTCGCGGCCGGCAGCCCGTGCGCTCGCTGCCAAGAATCGAGCCCCGCGCCCGAAAAGCCTCGCCCGTTCGAGTGGCGCTCGACCTACGCGGAAGCGCGGGATGCCGCGCTCAAGGGCCGGCGGCCTTTCATCGTCTATCTCCCGCCGGCGCACGACCGCGAGCCCGCGGCCATCCTCAAGCTGCCGGCGCTCCTCGGGGCGCCTCCCCTCGTCGAGGGCGTCCGGGTTGGCGCCGACGAGGTGCTGAAGCTGCTCGACAAGCTGAAAGTGACGCGGCTGCCTGCGCTCGCACTCGTCGACCGGCGCGAGAACGTCATCGCAAAGTGGGAGGGTGGAATTCCCCAGGACTTGATGATGCGGCTGCAGTCTTTGGTGGCTCGCATTGCCGACCAGGAAGAGAAAGATGCCCGCATCGTGGCCGAGGCGAGGAGACTGGCAAGCCTCGGCCGCATCGAGGACGCCTACCGGAAGGCTGTACCTTTGTTCGAATCGTCGCGAGCAGCTCCCGAGCACGTTCGAGCGGCGCGGGACGTCGAGTCGCAGCTTGTTCAGAGCCTCCGGATCCAGGCCGCGAGAATTCTCGCCCGGGAAGGCATCCGGCCCGACGCCGAGATCCGGAAAGCGCTGATGGAGCTACGAGACTCCACGACGCACGCGGGCTTCCGCGCGGAAGTCGAGCGCGAGCACAAACTCCTCGAGGTCACGCGGACGGGCGCGAAGTAGGCCTGGCGTTGGGGAGCACGCGACCTCCTACGACACGGCGGGGGGCCGGCGGTCCTCGGCCTGAGCTCTCGCGTCTTGCACGCCGCGACGCCAGACGATGAAGACCAACAGGATCATGGCGGCGGCGCCGGCGATCAGGATGGCCCCGCCGATTTTCGAGCTGCTCGAAGAGTCCGCGGGAGCTGGGGCAGCGAGCGGCGCAGCCCGCGGTGCAGCCGCAGAGCTCGCGGCTTTCAGGTTTTCCGCGTCGACATCGAGCTCGTCGGGAGGCTCGGACGCTGCCTCGACCTCCGTCGGGTCGTCGGATCCGGTATTGGCGTTCGGCGGCGGGGCCTTACTCCCGGCCGGCCCAGGAGCCTGCGGGCGCGATGCGGCAGACTTCGCCGACGAGACCATCTTGCTCGAGCGGCGGGCAGCCTCGCGCGCTTTCCGATTTTCTTCCTTCGTCCGCAGCGCCAGGGCCTTGGCTTCCTCCCGCGCGCGCTGGGACGCCTCGATGCTCTTCTCCGCGTGCTCTTTCAGCGTGGGCCACGCGCGCTCGATCTCCGCGACCTCGCGGAGAAGCCACGACGGCTCCTCGGTGGCCAGCCTCTGCAGATGACGCTCGAGGTTGCTCGCCAGGATCGCGGACCGCATGTTGAGCTCCGCCTCGACCTCGTCGCGCCGCCCCTTCGGCGATGCCTCGAGCTTCTCGCCGCGTCCATTCCAGGCGGTCTGGAGAAGACCGTAGCTCCGATGCGCCTGGAGGAAGAGGCTTTCGAGTGAGTTCCATCGGCGGCGGAATCGGTCGAGACGGGCAGCGAACGACGCGACCTCGCTGCCCGGGGAGTCCTCTACGCCTTTTAAGGGCGGGAGCTCGCGGCTGAAGCGAGCCGCGTCAACGCGCAGCGATTCCAGCCGCTTGAGGGGATTCGAGCCGAAGATGTCGAGGTTCGACAAGTACGCCTCTCGGAGCTCTTCGTAGCGTCTCTCGAGCTCCGCAGTCGATGGGGCCGAGCTCGCGGCAGAGATCTCCGAGCCGGAAGCATCCGCGTTCGGCCGGTGCGGTCCCGTCGCGTCGACCGTGCTCGCCGAAGCAGCGCTCGAAGAACGCGCACGGGCAGCTTCCCGTCGCTTCGCCTCGAGGACGCTCGGCTCGACGAGCTGCTTGCCACCGCAGATCGGGCAGGTGATCCGCCGGACGAACTTGCAGTCCGGGCACACCTTGTCGTAGACAGTTTTCGGGCAGCTGATCCATCCCTTGGCGCCGCAACTCGTGCAAGCGATGGTTTGCCCGCCGTCGCAGTGAGGGCACGTCTTCCCTGAGCGCAGCACTCCACGTCCTCCGCAGGAGTCGCAGGGCACTCTGCCGGGGGGAGTCCGGTTGCCTTCCGGCGTGCCATCATCCTTGACGCAGACCGGGCAGGCCTTCTTGCCCGTGCCCTTGCAGGCGGGGCAGGGCTTCATGAGCTCTCCCTTGCCGCCGCAAGTCGGACAGGCGACTTTCCCTTCCGAGTCGCAGTCGGGGCAGCGCACGAGCTCGCTCCCCGCCGGGGATTCCACCGCGGATGGGGGCACTACCGACGGGGGTGTTCCAGCCCGGGGAGCCAGCACCTCTCCGCTGGCCTGGGGAGGAGCGCCCAAGAGGGCGATCCAGACGCAGAGCGTTGAAGAGGTCACAACCAGGTGGGCGCCGGCTCCTTTTCCTGAACCCATCTTCGAGCCTCCGTACAACGCGCGACCCCGCGGCTGGTTCGGGACTCCTACTTGCTTCCAGCTCCAAGTGTAGCGGTGGTGCCGGCTTTGGACAAGGGTGCCGGAGGGGATCGCGGCATGTGGCGGGCCAGCCGCCGCGCTTCTTGCAGATC
>Ga0111538_10008677_pt1 | contig 13620 bp, 10 predicted proteins | sample SoiMethybrSBSTD1_FD_79669 | JGI IMG/M metagenome (GOLD analysis project Ga0111538, IMG submission 79669) | Bulk soil microbial communities from a Populus tree surrounding site in Tennessee, USA - Soil MetaG P. TD hybrid SBSTD1 (version 2)... | ecosystem: Environmental > Terrestrial > Soil >...
GGACTTCGGTCCAGCCGAGGATCGGCTGCAGCGGCGTGCGGAGCTCGTGCGACAGCGCCGCGATGAATTGATCCTTCAGGCGATTGGCGGCCTCGGCGGCCTCGCGCGCGGCCTCCAGCTCTGTCCGCGCCCGCTCCTGATCGGTCACGTCCTTCCAGGTGACCAGCACCGCCTCGATAGCGCCGTCGGGCCGGCGCAGCGGATGCGCGCTGGCCCGCAGCTGACGGCGGCCGGTGACCGGATGGTCGAAGACCAGCGGTAAATCGGCCACGGTCTCGCCCCGGAAACCGCGTGACGATGGGTAGGCGGACGGCGACACCGGACGCCCGTCCAGATCGAGCATCGGCCCGTGGCGCGCGCGCTCGTCGAGCGTCATGCCTTCCCGGAAGTCGAGCATGCGGCGGCCGGCGTCGTTCATGAACACCAGGCGGCTGTCGGCGTCGACGACGAAGACGCCCTCGTCGACCAGGTGAACGATGGCGGCCAGGCGCGCGGCCTGACGCGCCACCTCGCGCTCGAGCCGCGCCGACTCGGTGATGTCGTGGAAGACCGCCAGCACCCCGCCGGCGCCGGACGCGCCGGGCGACAGCGGCACCGCGTTGACGAGACAGGTGAGCGTGCGCCCCTCGACGTCCAGCAGCAGCTCGGCGCCGATGACCGCCTGGCGCTGGGCCAGCGCCCGCGCGATCGGATGCAAGGCGGGCGGCAGGTGCGAGCCGTCGGGGGTCCGAGCGCTGACCCGCACCAGATGCTCGCCGATCGGGCGGCCCACGTCCCGCTCGGCGCCCAGCACCTGGACGGCGGCCACGTTGGCCAGCTGGACGACGCCGTCGAGACCGACCACGATCACCGGCTCCACCAGCGCGTCCAGCACGGCGCCGAGTATTCCGTCGGGGTCGAGCGGTTTGCGGGCGTGGAGGCTCACGGCACCTTCCTGTCGACGGGACGTCGCGCCGAGGATAGCACGGGCGTTCCGTCGGGCCCGCGGAGGTGGCGGGCGAGATCGGCGCCGAGCCACACGATGGACGCGGCCATCAGCGCCACGCCGATCCCGAACACCGCGACCCCGATCGGGCGGGCCTGATCGCGCAGAGATAGCTCCGACAGAATCCAGTTCCAGTCGTGGATCAGCCCCTCGGCCAGCAGGGGCAGGGCCATGTCCCTGCCGTCGGCGACGTAGATCGCCACGTCGGTCACGCTCTCGCCGACCCAGAACAGCATCACCGCCGCCGCGGCGGGCTGTCGATGCCAGACGAAGTAGCCGGCGCAGATCGACGGGATCAGCACCTGGTTGAGCGAGCCGCCCAGGATGCCGAGGAAGCGGCCGAAGACGCCGAAGATGACGTGGCCGGCCTCGTGGAACACGAGATTGACCAGGTGCAGGAAGGCCAGCACGCCGCCCTCCGCCGGCGTGAGCCCGCGCGCCAGCACCATCGCACCCAGGACAAGGAGCGCGAGCAGACCGGCGGCGCGACCGAGGACGGCGCCGCTCATGCCGGACGCCACCGCTCGACCACGGTGTGACTGGCTTCGATCGTGATGCGGCCGGCCTTGACGACCAGCACCCGCGGCGCCATCGTGGCGATCGCGTCCTCCGCGCGCAGGCAGTCCCACACCACGAGATCGGCACGGCACCCGGGCGTCAGGCCATACTCCGGTCGCCGCAGCAGACGGGCCGGGTGGACGGTGATCGCGTCCAGCAGGGCCCGCAGATCGGCCGGCGTGCCCATGTGGGCGGCGACCGCGGCGATGAAGGCCATGTGCACCAGATCCGCGGTGCCCACCGGCGTGAACGGATTGCGGATGTTGTTGGAGGCGAGCGCGACGGGCACGCCCGCGGCCAGCAGCCGGCGCACCGGCGTGAGCCCTCGCCGTACGTTCATCTCGTCATGCCGTCCCATCAGGTACAGATCGGTCGCGGGCAGACAGATGACACCGAGCCGGGCGCCGGCGATCTCCGCGATGATCTCGTCTTGCCGGAAACCCGGCACCGCCGCCAGCTCGCTGAGATGGCCGACCGTCACGCGCCCCTGCCACCCGGCCCGCACGGCGTGGGCGGCGATGTCGCGCACGTGCAGGTGCTCCGGCTCGTCGGAGAAATCGACGTGGAAGTCGGCATCCACGCCGAAGGCGGTGGCGAGTGCAAAGACGATGCGGATGTGCTCGCGGCCGTCGCTGTCGTTGTAAGGGCAACCGCCGACCAGGTCGGCGCCCATGGTGAGGGCCCGGCGCAGGAGGCCCTCGGTGCCGGGCGCCTTCACGATACCTTCCTGCGCGAAGGCGCAGATTTGCAGATCCAGCGCGGGTGCGTACTCGTCGCGCAGCGGCAGGACGGCCTCCATCCCGGCCAACCCCACGATGGGGTCCACCTCGACGTGCGTGCGCATCGCCGTCGTCCCGGCGCGCACGGCGAGGTCGAGCACGCGGCGGGCGCGCGCCCGGATATCGTCCACGGTGAACGCCTGCTTGGCCTGGGCGCACAGCTGCAGCGCCTCCGCCAGCGTCCCGGCGGTGACCGAGACGCGGTCGTTCAGGAGCGCCTTGTCGAGATGGATGTGCGACTCGACCAGGCCGGGGGTCAGCAGCCGGCCGCCCAGGTCGAGGCTCTCGCGAGCCGACGGCGCCATGAGCCCGACCGCAGCGATCACGCCGCCGTCGATCGCCACGTTCACCACGTCGTCACGGTCCGGCAGCCGCACGCCGCGCAGCAGGAGATCGACGGCCTCGGTGCTCACGCGCACCTCCGACGCGGGCACTCTATCACCCGGTGGACTTGGCGGACCCACACGGGCACTCTGAAGTGCTGGACCATGACCCTGCCCCTGGCCGGCTACCGCGTGCTCGAGCTCGCCCACCTCATCGCCGGACCCGTGTGTGGGATGTACCTGGCCGACATGGGGGCCGACGTCGTGAAGATCGAGCAGCCCACCGGCGGCGACGCGTCACGGACCACCTACGGCACGCACGTCGGTGGCGAGAGCGCGGTCTTCGTCACCGTCAATCGCAACAAGCGCAGCGCCGCCATCGATCTGGCCCGACCCGAGGGTCGCGCGGCCTTCGAGCGGCTGGTGGCGCGCGCCGACGTGGTGCTCGAGGCGTATCGCGGCGGCGTGGCCGAGCGGCTCGGGATCGACTGGGCGCGTCTGGCTCCGCTGAATCCCCGGCTCGTCTACTGCTCGCTGTCCGCGTTCGGTCCCGATGGGCCGTGGCGTGAGAAGCCCGGCGTCGACATGCTCGTCCAGGCGATGGGAGGCGTCATGGCGGTGACCGGCGACCCGGACGGGCCGCCCGCGCTCTGCGGCGCACCGGTGCTCGACACCATCGGCAGCCTCATGGCCGGACAGGGCATTCTCACCGCGCTGCTGCATCGCGAGCGCACCGGCGAGGGGCAGCGTGTTGACGTCTCACTCCTGAACGGCACACTGCTCGCGCACGCGGCCCGCCTGTCCGTGTTCCTGGCCACCGGCGAGGAGCCCGGCCGCTGGGGGAGCGGTCACCCCTACCTCGTCCCGTTTCAGGCGCTGCAGGCCGGGGACGGTTGGGTCTACGTCGCGGTGTGGGTGGACCGGTTGTGGACGCCGTTCTGCGAGGCGATCGGACGGCCGGAGCTGGCCGGCGACCCACGCTTCGCCACACGAGCCGACCGTCTCGGGCGGCGCGCGGAGCTGACCGCGCTGCTCGCGGAAATCTTCCGCACGCGGACGGTCGCCGAGTGGATGTCGCGACTGGAAGCCCATGACGTGCTCTGCGCCCCGGTGAACCGCTACGCCGATCTGCCGTCGGATCCCCAGGTGATCGCCAGCGGCATGCTGGTCGAGCAAGAGCACCCGCGGGCGGGGCGGCTGCGCACCCTGGACACGGCCATCCGCTTCAACCGCACACCCGGCGGCATCCGGACCACGGCGCCCGCGTTGGGCGAGCACACCGACGCCGTCCTTACTGAGGCCGGCCTGGAGTCGGTGGAGGTCGCTCGCCTGCGGTCCAACCGCGTCATTCTTTGAACGTCCGCGCATCGGAGGTGTGCGGTTCTGACACACCGACGTCATCTGGGTACAATACTCGTGGCTCGGCGATGGTCGACGGTTGCGGTGACGCACCGCCTGCGGTGTCGGTTCTAGCCTCGCCTTCTACCGGTGCGCTCTACCACGGTGTGGCAACGCGCTTGCACCCGTCGGCTCCCGTGCCAAAACGTGTTCTCGTCGTGGACGACCTCTCGTACATGCGAGACATCCAGGTGCTCATCCTGAAGGAGGCCGGCTATGCCGCAACCGCGCTCGCGACGGCCCGGGAAGCGCTGGATCGGCTGACCGAGCTGGCCCCCGACCTGATCTTGCTCGACCTTTCGATGCCCGGCATGGACGGGCGCCAGTTCCTCCACCGGCTGCGCGCGCTCCCCCAGTGGAAGGCGCTGCCCGTCATCCTCACGACGGGCCGCACGGTCGAGGAAGTCAAGGGCCTGTGTGATTGCGAGGTGCTGCCCAAGCCCTTCAGCGACGCCGCCCTGCTCGATCGCGTTCGCCGGATGATCGGCGATGCGAGCGAGCACAGTCGGGCGAGCTAGCTCGGCTGTTTAAGATGGGGGCCCGAGATGGCCCCCATACCCCCAGCGCTTGGAAGCGCCCCGGCGGAGCCGTGGCGCTCCTCGTTAACCCGAGAAGCTTCTAGTCCCCGCTGCCGCTCAGCGCTTCCAGCGCGGCCGTGAAGCAGCCGAGCGGCGCGTGCACTACGCCCGCGCCGACCTGGCCCGTGCCGGCCCGCCGCCCCGCGATGCCGGTGTTGATCACGGGTGTGACGCCGGTCTCGACGACTCGCCGCACGTCCACCCCCACCGGGCTGCCGCGATCGTCGAGCGTTGGAATGCGGAACACCGGATGCTCGCCGACGGAGATCTCGCGCATCGCCTCGGTGGTCGCGAGCGCGTCGGCCAGGCCGCCCACGCCGACGAAGCCCGCCACCGCGGGCGAGGCGGCCATGGCCACGCCGCCCAGCCCGATCGTTTCCACGATCGCGCTGTCGCCCATGTCCGGGTTGGCGTCGGCCGGCCCGAAGCCGGGGAAGTAGAGACCGACGGGCATCTCGACGGGGGCGGTGAGCCAGCGCGCGCCGAGCGCCGACACCCGGATGCCGAACTCGGTCCCGTTGCGCGCCATCGTCGTCACCAGCGTGGAGTCGGCCACCCCGGCCGCCGGATCGGCCATCGCCTTGCCCGCCGCCATCGCGAGGTTGAGGAAGAACTGATCGTTGCCGGCGACGAACTCGGCCAGGCGCGCCAGCGCGTGGTGGCGACCACCGACCCGCGCGAGGTGCGGCATGAGGGCGCGCGTGAGCAGCGCCGAGGCGGCGAGGTTGCGCTGGTGCATCTCGTCGCCCATGCGCAGCGCCTGGGCCATGAGCGTGCGGAGATCGAGACCCTCGGCCTCGCGAAGACCGGCGCCCAGCAACGGGCCGGCCTCGGTGGCGAGCCAGCGCAGTCGCGCCACCACGCTGTCGTCGTTGGCGCCGAACCGCAGCACCCGGCCCAGGCCCTCGTTGATGGTGGCGTGCGCGCGGTTGCCCCACGCGCGGTTCTCGACCACGAAGACCGGCATCGAGCGCGTGATGATCCCGGTCATCGGGCCGACCGCGCGCCAGTGGTGACACGGCTCCAGCCGAACGTGCCCGTCCTCGACGAGGCGGCGCGCGGCGTCGTCGTTCGCGGCCCAGTCTTCGTAGCGGATGGCGCACAGCACGGCGGCCTGCATCGGCTCGCACATGCGCCCCCACTCGATCGGCGGCCCCGCGTGCAGCACCACGCGCTCCGGCAGCTCGAGCGCCTCCCAGGCCGGCCGGCAGTCCACCAGTCTCGGCTCGCCCCCGACCAGCCGGGCCAGCGCCTCGCCGTTGGCGCGCTCGATCGCCTCGGCGCGCTCGGCCAGCCGGTCGAGCATGGCGATCAATCGCGGATCGCCGCCCGCCGGTGGCGACCACGCCAGCTGGACCACCGGCACGCCGAGCCGGGACAGCTCCAGGGCGAAGAGATCGAGCCCGACGCTGACGACCCGTGGGGCCCCGCGGAGAAGCTCGGTCATCGTCCGCTGGCCGGCGGCGCCTGGACCGTCGTCGGTGTCGCTCCTGGCTCGCCAGCGCGCACGATCAGCATGAGCTGGCGACGCACCCGCAGCCGCTCGAGCACTTCGAGCCGGGACCGCACGTCGTCGGTGAATTCGTTCCAGACGCGCTCGGACAGCAGGACGACCGGCCGGTCCGGGCGCGCGACGAAGGCCAGGAACAGCGGCTGCGTGCGCACGGGCGTGAGGGGACGCCCCAGGTAGACGTCGACCGAGAAGAAACGTCCCCCCAGGACGCCCGCATCACCACCCTTGGCGTGGCGCTCCACGAGCGTCGCCAGCTGCGGGAAGTCCTGCGTGCGATTCACCCACTCGTTCTGCACCCAGACGCCGAGCGAGAGCAGCGCCGCGGTCCCCACGGCCACCCCGGGAACCAGCAGGCGTGGTCGTCGCGCCAGCAACGCCCAGCAGTGAAGACCGATCATTCCGACGACGGCGACGCCGAGCAGCACGGCCTTCCACCACAGGCCGGGGACCGCCGCCATGCCATCGCCGCGCTCGAACCAGGGGGCCGCCATGATCACCAGGCCGGCGAGGCCTCCGACGGCCCCCAGCGTCGCCACGATCGGAATCGCCCGCGCCCGGTCCGCCCCGTGCCGGTCGGCCCACCAGGCGATCAGGAGCGCCGCCGCCGGGAACGTCGGCAAGAGGTAGCGCGTCCGCTGGTTCTGCGAGAGTCCGATGAGGACGAACGGGACGAGCCAGGCGAGAAACGCGAAGCGGAAGCGGCCGTTCCGCCACTCGCGCCGGACGAAGAGCATGGGCAGCACGATGAGCACCGTCCAGGGCACGAGCCCGCGCGCGAATTCCCCCACGTAGTTGAGCAGGCCGAGCGGCCGTGGCCCGCCCAGGTACCAGCCGAGCCAGTTCTGCACGACCACGTTGCGCGCGAACGAGCCGCTGCCCGCCACGAGGAAGGGAATGAGCCAGATCGCGCTCACAGCCAGGAACACCACGGCGCCGAGCCGGGACCCGAGCCGGCGGAGCCCGCGCCAGCCATCCTCGGTCAGGATCCAGGTGAGGACCACCGCCAGCGGCAGCAGGCCCATCGGGCCCTTGGCAGACACGCCGAGCGCGAGTGCTGCGTAGAAGGCGGCCAGCATGCCTCGGCCCGGCGGATGACTGATCGACGCCCAGAACGCGGCGAGCGCCGCCAGGCCGAAGGCGATCACGATCATGTCGGGCAGCAGGATCTGGCTGTGGGCGAAGAAGCCGTACGACGTCGCCGTGATCAACCCCGCCCACAGGCCGGCGCGCCGGCCGAACAGGAGCTGGCCGAGCAGCGTGGTGAAGAACACGGCGGCGATGGCGGCCACCGCGATGGGCAGGTGCGCGGTGGTCTGCGTCACGCGGCCGCCCGGCGTGGAGAGGACCCGGATCGCCCACGGGTAGAGAAACGGCTTGTTGCGGTAGCGCCGGTCGCGCACGTGCGCGTCGGTCCAGGATTGTCGATTCATCATGTCCTGAGCGAGCATGGCGAAGCGCGCCTCGTCGCCCGACACGATGACGCGTCGGCCGAGCGGCGGAAGCACCAGGAGCGCGGCGAACAGCGCCATGAGGACGGCGTACCGGAACACGCCGCGCGACTCCGCCGGCACCTCGCTGGTCTCGGGCGGCGTCATCAACGTCCTTCGACGTGCGCGGCGATCAGGGCGGCCAGGCGGGCCGCTTGTGCGTTCGACTCCATGACGAGCACGCTCGCGCGCCGGAGTGCGGCCACCTGACTGGAGCGCACCTGGGGATCCCGCTCGGTCCCGATCACGCTGGTGACCACGACGAGGCCACGGCCGTTCCCGGCCGCGGCCTCCCGCGCGGCCTGCAGTGCCGGCACCAGCTCACCGGCGGGATCGGCATGAGCGCCGTAGCCGAGGACGACGTCGAGCAGCAGCACGGCCGTGGCCGGATCGCGTGCCTCGCGCGCGATCCACTCGCGGCGTACCGTGCCGTCGATCATCGGATGTGGCCGCCCGACCGTGAAGCGGTCGTCACCGAGATCGACGACGCGATGATCGGCGCCCTTGCCGTCGACCCCGGGAGCCACGTTCTCGAGGTGCCCCGCCAGCAGTCCGACCGCTTCCCAGGCCAGCGTGCCGCCGGCATACACCCCGCGTACGAAGCGCTGACCCGGCGCCAGGGTTCGCCCGCACTCCTCCACCAGCCGCTCGATCTCGTCGGCGGACAGCGCGAGCGCGGCCGGATGCGGCGCCTCGCCGCGCGCCAGCGCCGTCGCCGCCAGCGCCGCGTCCTCGAGCGTGGCGGCCACGTGCACGCCGCGGATGGCGGGGAAGGAGGTGGCGCCCATCAGGCTCACGACCACCGGTTTGCCGAGCGCGCCGAGTGCGGCGGCGAGACCCGTGACGACGGAGGCGCCCGGAGGCTTGCCGATGAGCACCACGACGTCGGTGGCGGCATCGGCGCCCAGCGCCGTCAGCGCGACGAGGGTCATGGCGCCGCCGACCTCGTCCGACAGATCGCGGCTGCCGACGCCGATCGCGTGCGAGACGCCTTCGCCCGTGGCGGCCAGACGGCAGGTGACTTCCTGCAGCCCGGTGCCGGAGGCGGCCACGAGACCGATCCGCCCGCGGGGCACCGCGTTGGCGAAGCCGAGCGGCACGCCGTGCAGGATCGCGGTCCCGCAGTCCGGGCCCATCACGAAGCGGCCCCGCTCGAGCGCCTCACGCTTGAGCGCGACCTCGGTGGCCAGCGGCACGTTGTCGCTGAACAGCATGACGTCGAGCCCCCGGCGAAGGGCCGCCCGCGCTTCGGCTCCCGCATACGGCCCGGGGACCGACACCAGCGCCAGCGTCGCGTCGGGCAGGATGCGCAGGGCCCCGGCGAGCGTGCGGGGTCGGGCCTGGGCCCCGGTGGTGACCGAGCCCGTCGTTAGCGCGGACTCGGCGGCCTGGCGCGCGGTGTCGGCGGCCGCGGCGGAGTCGGCGGTGATCGCGATCACCAGATCGGCGGGACCGGCGCGCTCGCCGTCGGTGGTCAGCAGGCCGGCTCCGGTCAGCAGCGCGCGATTGGCCGGCGTGGCCATCATCGCCGCGGTCCGGGTCACCCCGGGCACCGCCTCCATGTCGCGCGTGAGGCGCATGAGCGTGACCGAATCGTGGTACGCGTTGGGCCGGACGAAGTTCCAGACCGGCATACGATCACGGTGCTCCGTGGACGTGGAGGGCCGTGCTGCGGCCCCCCGGCGGCACGCGACTCACTTGGGCGGGATGATTCCGTACGCGCGGATCTTGCGGTAGAGATGGCTCCGCTCGATGCCCAGGCGCTCGGCGGTGCGCGTCATGTTCCAGTCCTGGGCCCGCAGCTCGGCCAGGATGTAGGCCCGCTCGAAGCTGTCGCGGGCCTCCTTGAGCGGCTTGCCATCACCCACGGCCGCCGCCGGCTCGCCCTTGGGTCGGAGCGGCGGGGGCAGGTCGTCGGCGCCGATGGTGTCGCCGGGCACCATGATCACCAGGCGCTCGACCATGTTGCGCAGCTCGCGCACGTTGCCCGGCCACTCGTAGGTCATGAACCACGTGAGGGCACCCGGCGCCACGGTCTTGAGCCGCTTGCCGTTTTCCGCGCAGAAGACCCGGATGAAGTGCTCGACCAGCGCCGGCACGTCCTCCGTGCGGGCACGGAGCGGGGGTACCTCGATCGGGATGACGTTCAGACGGTAGAAGAGATCCTCGCGGAAGGCGCCCTGCGCGATGAGCGAGGGCAGGTCGCGGTTGGAGGCGGCGATGACGCGGACATCCACCTTGAGCGTCTCCCGACCGCCGACCCGTTCGAAGGCCTGCTCCTCGAGCGCGCGCAGCACCTTGGCCTGCGTCTTGAGGCTCATGTCCCCGATCTCGTCGAGGAACACCGTGCCGGTGTCGGCGGTCTCGAACTTGCCCCGCCGGCGGGCCAAGGCCCCGGTGAACGCGCCACGCTCGTGGCCGAAGAGCTCGGACTCGATCAGCTCCTCCGGAATGGCCGCGCAGTTGACCTCCACGAAGGGCGCCTCGCGCCGGGCCGACAGGGCGTGAATGGCGCGGGCCACCAGCTCCTTGCCGCTGCCGTTCTCGCCGTGGATCAGCACGCGCCCGGTGCTGGGTGCGGCGGTGGCGATGTGCTCGCGGAGCCGACGCATCACATCGCTCTCGCCGATGATCTCGGCCCGCTCGTCGAGGCGGGACCGCAGCACGGCGTTCTCGCGCTCGAGGCGGCCGTGCTCAAGGGCGCGGCTCATCGTGATCAGCGTCTTCTCCAGCGACAGCGGCTTCTCGATGAAATCGTAGGCGCCCAGGCGGGTCGCCTTCACCGCGGTCTCGATGGTCCCGTGGCCGGAGATCATCACCACGGTGGCCTCCGGGCGCAGCCGCTTGAGCTCGGTGAGCGTCTCCAGGCCGTCCATGTGGGACATGAAGATGTCGAGGAAGACGAGGTCGGGCATCTCGTCGGCCACCGCCTTCAGCGCATCGGCGCCGGTCCCCACCGCGGTCACGCGGTAGCCTTCGTCCTCCAGCACCCCGCGCAGGGCCTTCTGGATGGCACGCTCGTCGTCGACGATCAGGATGTGCTCGCCGGCCACGCTACGCCTCCACCGTGGCCGGCGTGCGCGCCACCGGCAGGTCGATGACGAAGCGGCTGCCGCGCGGCTCGTTGTCTTCGATGCTCACCGTGCCGCCGTGCTCGGTGGCGATCTCGCTGACGATCGGCAGCCCCAGTCCCATACCAGTCACCTTCGTCGAGAAGTGGGGCAGGAAGAGCTTGTCACGGTCCTCCAGTGGAATGCCGGGCCCGCTGTCGCTCACCACGATGCGTACCCGGCCGGCCTCGAGCAGGTGCAGCGTCTCCACCGAGACCTCACCGGTTCCGCCCACCGCCCCCACCGCATTGTCCACGAGGTTCAGCACCGCCCGCTTGATGTGGTCGGGATCGACCTCGAGCAGCGGCAGGTCCGTCGCGTGACGGGTCGTGAGCGTGAGCCCGGGATGCGAGTCGCGATAGAGGCTGGCCACGCTCTCGACCAGGGGCCGCACGTCGGTCGGCTTGGGCACGAAGGCCGGCATGCGCGCGAACCGCGAGAACTCGTCGACCAGCCGGCGCAGGCCGTCGACCTCGTGAATGATCGTCTCGGTGCACTCGGCCACCAGCCGCTGCTCCTCGGGATCGCGGCGTCCCAGCCGCCGCCGCAGGCGCTGGGCCGAGAGCTGGATGGGCGTGAGCGGATTCTTGATCTCGTGCGCGATGCGCTGGGCGACCTCCCGCCAGGCCGCCAGCCGCTGCGCCTTGAGGAGCTCGGTCAGATCGTCGAACACCACCACCGCGCCGGTGTACTCACCGCCCTCGCCGCGCAGCGCCGTGGCGGCGGCCAGCAGCGACAGTCCCCCGCCGCTACGACGCAGGTGCAGCTCCACCGCCGCGCTGGCCGCCCGCGGTCGCCGCGCCCGCTGCACGAGGTTGATGATGTCGCGCCCCTCGGGGCCGCTGAAGAGCTCCTCGAGCAGGCGCCCCACGCTGGTCGCCTCGGCGATGCCGAACATGCGGGCGGCGGCGCGGTTGATGGTCGTCACCCGGCCGAGCGAGTCGAGCGAGACCACGCCGGTGGTGACCGCCTCCAGCACGGTCTCCGTGTATCGTCGGCGGTCCTCGAGCTCGGTGGCCTTGTCTTGAAGATCGATGTAGGCCTCTTCCAGCTGGCGCTTGGACTGGCCGAGATCGTCGGTCATCCGGTTGAACGACTCGACCAGCGTGCCGATCTCGTCGTCGCCGCGCGTCTGGACCTTGTAGGCCAGGTTGCCGGCCGCCACCTCGCGCGTGCCCTCGGCCAGCTGCTCGATGGGGCCGGTGATGCCGCGCGCCAGGTGCAAGCCGAACCACGTGAACGAGAAGACGACGATCAGGGTCATCAGGAGGAAGAGCAGGATGTAGATGCCCTTGATCGGGTTCTTCAGGAGCTTGAGCTGCTTGTACTCCAGGAAGGCCTGCGAGATCCCGCGCACCTTCTGTTCGAGGCGCTCGGTCACGTGGCTGCCGATCACCACCGCGCCCACCACGTGGCGGTCGCCGCCGCGCGTGGACCAGATCGGCGTCACCGCCTCGATGAGATCGCCGCTGGCCAGCTCGCGGACGGTCGTCACCTCCTGGCCGGCCAGTCCCCGGCGCAGCTGGTTCTCGCTCAGATCGCGGGTCGGCAGATCACCGAGGATCGGGTCCTTGACGTGGACCAGCTCCTGGCCGTGGCCGTTCAAGACGGTGACGGTGCTGATGCCCAGCAGGTCCTGCTGCTCGACCAGAAAGGAGGCCAGCGCCTCACGGCGCTCCTCGGCCAGCAGGTTGTCGCGGTCGATCACGCGGCCGATGTGCTGGCCGTGGCGGATCGCGGTGCGCTCCAGGTTGCTGTAGTAGGTCTGGGCCACCGACAGGGCTTGATCGAGCGGCCGCTCCACCTGCGGCTTGAACCACCCCTCGATCGACTTGTTGATGAAGTTGGAGGCGATGACGAAGATCAGCGCGGCCGGCGCCACCGCCAGCACGAGGAACGCCAGGACGAGCTTGGCCCGGAAGCGGGCGCCGATCACGTTGTGCTTGCGCTCGAGCCACACCTTGGCCAGGTTGCGGAACAGCAGCACGAGCAGCAGCAGGAACACGATCAGGTTCAGGTTGAACAGGGCGAAGATGACGATGTTCGACGCCACCGGCAGCTCGGGGGCGAAGACGCCGAGGTCGAACACGGCCGCGCTGCCGATCAGCACCAGGAAGCTGGCGATGATGACGACGTTGCGCTTGCGGCGGTTCTGTTCGCTGAGCAGCGGCATCGCTACTGCACCGGCACCAGGGTCCGATAGTCGGACTGCCGCATGGTCTGCTCGGCGGTGCCGGCCATCCGGGCCACGAAGGAGTTCTCGCCTTTCAGCGCCGTCTCGGCGTGCACGCGCACGTAAATGATCTCGGCCGGATCCATCGCGCCGGCCGGCGTCAGCTTGAGACCGCGCAGCTCGGATAGCATGCGGAGCGCGTCCCGCATATCGCGGGTGAGGTGGGGCTCGCGGCTCTCGCCCTGGAGCGCGCTCACACGGTACTCCTTGGTGACCACGTTGTAGGCGAGTTGCCGCTCGACCACGCGGCTCAGCAGCAGATTGTCCCGCCAGTACCGCTGGTACTGCCACAGCTCGACGGTGTAGCGAACGTGAGCCGGGATCCCGCTCTGGATGCCCTCGTGAAAGGTCACCGGGATGGCGCCGAGCAGCGCCACGTTCACGGTGAGCTCGTGGTCATTGAGGAACACCTCGAGATCGCTGATGCGTAGGTCCGCGCTGGCCGGGGGCACAGCCGCGAGCGCCGCCGCCGTGATAGCCACCGCCCAGAGCGAACGCACGCGAGCCGGCGCATGCATACGCAACGCGCCATTATAGACATGGGGGCCCCGATATGGCCCCCAAACCCCCAGTCGTTCGAGGCGCCCCGGCGGAGCCGTGGCGCCTCTCTGGAACGCGCTCGATCTTCGTGTAACTCCACGTGCGGACCCCGTGAC
>Ga0111538_10008678_pt1 | contig 13619 bp, 11 predicted proteins | sample SoiMethybrSBSTD1_FD_79669 | JGI IMG/M metagenome (GOLD analysis project Ga0111538, IMG submission 79669) | Bulk soil microbial communities from a Populus tree surrounding site in Tennessee, USA - Soil MetaG P. TD hybrid SBSTD1 (version 2)... | ecosystem: Environmental > Terrestrial > Soil >...
CACCTCCCCCTGGATACTAACCGACTTCCGTTCACCTCGCCGCCCCTTACCCGGCATCCAGGACTACTGGAACCGCAAAGGCCTGATCTCCGATCGTGGCGAGAAGAAGAAAGCGTTCTACGTGCTGCAGGGCTGGTATCAGGAAATGCGCTAAAGAGCCACGTCAGTGTCAGTTTTTGTAGCTTTGCTCTCCAAATTCGGTTGAGTCTCCGCCTCACGCCAAGCAGCAAGTTGTGCACGCACTTTCGTGGCGGCGGGATTTTCGATCTGCTCGTAGATGGTGAGTGCCTGTTCGGCGTATCGGATGGCTTGAGCGAGCTCGCCGAGTTGGTCCAACGCCAGACTCATATTCCACAGCGCATTGCCTTCACCGCGGCGATCGCCAATCTCGCGGGCGATAGTCAGGCGTTGTTCATAGAACTGGATGGCGCGGCGGGTTTCGCCCAGGGCGGCGTAGGCAATGCCAAGGTTGCCCAGCGCATTGCCTTCGCCGCGGCGGTCGCCAATCTCGCGATCAATAAGCAATGCTTGTTCATAGAACTGGATGGCGCGGCGGGTCTCGCCCAGGGCGGCGTAGGCATTACCCAAACTGCCCAGATCAGCGCCTTCGGCGCGGCGGTCGCCAATCTCGCGATCAATAAGCAATGCTTGTTCATGAACCTGGATGGCGCGGCGGGTTTCGCCCAGAGCGGCGTAGGCATTGCCCAGATTGGTCAGATCAGCGCCTTCGCCGCGGCGGTCGCCAATCTCGCGATCAATAAGCAATGCTTCTTCAAAGAACTGGATGGCGCGGCGGGTCTCGCCCAAGGCGGAGTAAGCAGTGCCCACGTTGCCCAGCGCAACGCCTTCGCCGCGACGGTCGCCAATCGCGCGTGCGATAGCAAGGTATTGTTCATGGAACTGGATAGCGCGGCGGGTCTCGCCCAGGTCGGCGTAGGCAAGGCCGAGATTGCCCAGCGCATTGCCTTCGCCCTTTCGATGCCGAAATCGCCGGGCAGCGTTCAGGGCGACTTCCAGCCAGCGAATCCGCTCGCGTGAGTGCTGCCGCAGATAGAGTACATACTGACCAACATCAGGGTAAGTCATGCCTAACCAACTTACATCTGCATCAGCCGCATCAGCCTGTGCGGCCACCCAAGCATGTCCCGCTTGAATGTTGCCCCACTCGAGATCAAAGAGTGCTAGACCACGCAGCAGCGACTCGTCGCCTTCCATATATAGCTCGTTTGCGGCGACCAGCACGTCACTGTAATGTGTTGCGAAACGTTTCTGACCAACAGCGCGCTCTTCTGCGCTCAACTTTGCGTCCGCGACCAGCCGCGCTAGGTCGTGCATCCGATAACGGCCGCTGCTCTCGTTCCACTCCACCAGGCTGGTGGTCATTAGTTCACCCAGGATGTCCTGCGCCTGGTCTACTTCAACTTTCCATACCGCGGCTGCCGAATAGCTTGCAAACGTATCCGGGAAAACTGCCAACCAGCGCCAACGCTCACGCAAAGCTTCGCTCAACAACTCGTAACTCAAACTGAGTGAGGCTTCGATCAATTGCAACCGTTGTTGCCGATCCTGCAAACGTCGAACATAATCCGCAGGCGACAAATTTCTGTACCTCACCATCGCCGTGGCGGCCAGTCGCAATCCCAGCGGCAGATGCCCGCACAGTGCGGCGATCTCATCCGCCTGCGTTTCAATCCGTGGCGCAATGGTCAGCAACAGGTCGCGCGCATCTGCGTCGCTCAACGTGTCGAGGTTTTTCGCCGACAGTCCGGGCACGGTGAAGTGTTGGCGCGAAGTAACCAGCAGCAGGCAACCAGCGGGTGGAATAAGTGGTTCCACTTGCTCGGCGTTGGCGGCGTTGTCCATCAGCAGCAACGCGCGCTGACCGTCGAGCACGGAGAGATAGAGTCCACGCAACTCGCTTTCACTCTCAGGAAGTTTGGCGGCGGGATGGTAAGCGCGAACGACGTGGGCCAGGGCCTCAGCCACGATGAGCGGTTGCGTGCTCGCGCCTTTGAGATCGAGAAAGAACTGGGCGTCGGGATAGCGTGGCTTGAGCAGTTCGACGAGCTTGAGCGCCAATGCAGTCTTGCCAATGCCGCCCAGCCCCTGCAAACCGGAGATGGTAACGCCGCCGGCTTCGATTGCGGCCAGCAACTCTTTCAGCTCATCTTCGCGGCCGGTAAAGTCAGCGGGTGGTCGCGGCACTTCGTGTAGTCGTGTCGGAGCAATCGAGCGGATGGCAGTCATTACAGTGGCTGCGTCAGCGCCTTTGAACGAGAACACGATGTTCTGATCGCCTGTAGTGATGATTACGTCTGAAGCGTCACCACCGATCGCCACCGCGCGTTCGCCAGTGACGAGCACGCCCGTATTCAGCGCCGTGCGTACTGCGTCGCGATCAGCTTCGCCGGCGTTGCCGTCAATGAGGCGGTGCAGTGCGGCTTTTAGTTCGTGTGGGCCAGGCGTCATTTCACATTCAAGGAGTGTGCGTGAGCGCGTGAATGCTAATTGATTTCAAAAGAAATGCACAAGAGCGAAAAAATTTGTGCTATGGTGGGAGCAACCCCTTAAAAAAAAAACGAAGCGGGCCGACATTGTGGAGTGAACACAACGCCGACCCTTGACTATCAACCTTCCAGAGAAAGGATGACAATCATGGCTAATGATAGTAGCGCAACCGTGCGCCAAACTCCTCACATAAACTCAACAACCAACACTTTTATCAATGCGCTTAAAGAAAGAGCGCAGGCGGTTGTAAACGACCGGTCAATCGATGCGCAGAGTCGCGCGATTATTCGTTACTCTTTGGAGACCAACGATCCGTTGCTGGCGGAACTCGTGCGTCGCGTTGATGAGGGCGAAACCATCATCGATGAGGCGGGCTTCTTGAAACTATCCGGCAGCGACGAAGAGAAGGTGGCAGCGCTAGCGGAGATCATCTGTCGCGCTGGTGATGAAGCGGGAACGAAGTCAGCCGCGCTGCTGGTCCTCATGTCGACATTGGAAAATGCGTCGCACCCGAAAGCGCTCGCGAATCTCGCGAAGCACCTAGCCTTTACTCGCTGTGGTGAGTTGAATTTCAACGGCGTGGTCGAGGCGCAGATTGCAGTGTTTGCGAGCGAGTTGCTGGCAGACGGTATGCGCTTCTCCTGAATACTATTCAGTGGCCGGTTTCCCACCACCGGCTGCTTTCTCTGTTGGATCTCTTCCAAAGTCGGCGCTCCAGACTTTTGAGGCAAAGCAAAAGGTGATTCTGTTTTGAGGTGCCAAATTGGCACCTCAAGTTTGAACCTGTCACAGTTTGTGACCGGTTCAGAGAAGCATTCAAAGGCCGGTTCCCCACCACCGGCTGCTTGGATTACAATGCACGCCTAACTCTCACGAAAGGACCTCACATGAGCAATATAGATCTCATCTCCATTGAAAGAATCGAAAAAGCCATTTACCTGATTCGCGGCGAAAAGGTGATGCTGGACCGCGATCTGGCAAGACTCTACGACGTATCCACTGCGGCGTTTAATCAGGCAGTGCGACGGAATCGCGAGCGTTTTCCAGAAGACTTTATGTTTCAGTTGACGCCAGCCGAGGTTGCTCAACTGAACCGATCACAAATTGTGATCGGTTCAGAGAAGCATCGGGATCCTCGTTTTCGGCCCTACGCTTTCACCGAACAGGGCGTTGCCATGCTCTCGAGTGTGTTACGAAGCAAGCGGGCAATAACCGTCAACATCGAGATCATGCGTGCGTTTGTAAAGCTGCGACAGATGCTCGCGTCTAACGCCGAACTTTCTCGCCGGTTGGACGAGCTGGAAAGCAAGTACGATAAACAGTTCAGAGTTGTCTTCGACGCGATTCGGCGATTGATGGCAACGCCGGCTCGAAACCGCAAAGAGATAGGTTTCCGTTCGCGCGCAGTGAAGAAGTGAGTTTCACGGGTTGGGTTGCTCGCGCCAGGCAGCAAGTTGCTCGCGCACTTTCTCGGCGTTTGGATCTTCGATCTGCTCGTAGATTGTGAGTGCCTGTTCGGCGTGTTGAATGGCTTGAGCGCGCTCGCCCAGTTGGTCCAGCACGAAACTTATGTTGAACAGCACAGTGGCTTCGCCTCTGCGGTCGCCAATAACGCGATGAATAAGCAGTGTTTGTTCATAGAACTGGATGGCGCGGCGGGTCTCGCCCAGGTTCTTGTAGGTGTTGCCTAGATTCCCCAGCGCAGCCCCTTCGCCTCTGCGGTCGCCAATCTCGCGGGCGATAGCAAGGTATTGCTCATGGAACTGGATGGCGCGGTGGGTCTCACCCAGGGCGGCGTAAGCGTTGCCCAGGTTGCCCAGCACAGCCCCTTCGCCTCTGCGGTCGCCAAGCTCGCGAACAATGAGCAATGCTTGTTCAAAGAACTGGGTAGCACGACGGGTCTCGCCCAACATGGCATAGGCAATGCCCAGGTTGCCCAGCACATAGCCTTCGCCTCTGCGGTCGCCAAGCTCGCGAACAATGAGCAATGCTTGTTCATAGAACTGGATGGCGCGGCGGGTATCGCCCAGGGTGGCGTAAGCATTCCCCAGGTTTCCCAGCGTAGCGCCTTCACCCTGTCGGTATTGCAATCGACGGGCGGCGGTCAGGGCGATTTCGTGCCAGCGAATCCACTCGCGTGAGTGCTGTCGCAGTTCAAGCAAGTACGCACCCACATTAGGGTAAGTGATGCATAACCGAGCGACATCTGTATCTTCCGCATCAGCATGTGCTGCCGCCCAGGCATGTCCTGCCTGAATGTTGCCCCACTCGAGATCAAAGAGCGCGAGACCGCGCATCAGCGACTCACCGCCTTCCTTATATAGGTCATCGGCGACAGTCAGCACGTCTTTATAATGCGTTGCGAAAAGTTTCTGACCAACAGCGCGCTCTTCTACGCTCAACTTTGCGCTAGCAAACAGCCGCGCCAGGTCGTGCAGACGATAGCGCTTCGTGTCCTCGTCGTAGAGCACCAAACTGCGCCGCACTAAAGCGCTGAGTTGAACATGCCCTGCGTCAGCACAAACGACCTCTGCTGCTACTGAGTCAAAAGTAGCCGGGAACACCGACAACAAGCGAAAAACGCGCGCGGCTTCAGGCGTCAGCCGCGCATAGCTGAGATTGAAAGAGGCCGTCACATCGATCTCGACGCCTTCCGTGCCGATGCGTTCGAGCCGGCTGCGCTCATCTTGCAGTTGCACAGCATAGTCAGTCGGATCCAGATCAGCCGTGATCGCGAGCAGGCTGCCGGCCGCGCGCAGCGCCAGCGGCAGATATCCGCAGAGTTTACAGATCTGTTCCGCGGCAGGTTCTGCGCGGGCTGCGATCTCCAACAATAGTCGTCGTGCTTCTTCCTCAGTGAGAGGATAAAGCGTCAGCGGCGTTATGCCCGACAGAGTAACGGACTGCCGTGAAGTGATCAGGATAGCGCAGCCTGTTGGTGGTAGCAGCGGGCGCACCTGAGCGCTGTCAGCGGCATTGTCGAGCAACAGCAACACGCGCTTGCCGTCCAACTGGCTGCGATAGAGATGCGACAGTTGCTCGGGCTCTTCAGGCAGCTTTACTTCCGGACCAAGAAAAGCGCGAACGCAGGTGGCCATCGCTTCTTGTGGCGAACGCGGGTTGGCGTCCGTGCCTTGAAGATTGATGAAGAACTGCGCATCAGGATAGTCATCTCGAAGTCGCTCGGCGACGAACAGGGCCAACTCTGTTTTGCCGATGCCGCCCATCCCACTGATGCCGGTGATGCAAGCGCGGCTTTCACGACGCAGAGCATTAATCAGAGTGTCGATCTCGCGCTCGCGGCCAACGAAGTCGCCCACTGGCGCGCGAAGCTGATGCAGTGCTTTTGTTACAGGTGCTTCGAGTTTTATATCGCCAGTAAAGATGTTGGAGTTTGTAACATCACCGCCGATGCCCACACCACGATCACCGCTCGCGGCGACGTTAGGAATAGTTTCATCGGGGGCTGGGCGGTCAGTCACGTTATCCTCCACACAACTTGAGGTGCTGTTAAGACTTCACCTTATTCTGATCGCCGGTGACGATCGTGTTGCCTTTGGCATCGCCGCCAATCGCGACGCTGCGGTCGCCCGCAGCAGTCACGGTGACACCAGCCGCTTTGCCCTGCTCCAGCCAACGGCTTACTTCTTCCGCCAACGACTGATCCTCATTGAGCAGCTTCTTGAGTTGCTGTCGAAACGCTGCCTGCGCGTCTGGGTCTTCAGGCGCCTGTGAGGCGTCCTGCACGGCTTCGAGTGCGGCTGGTTTAGCTTCGACTTCCGGCTTCAGTCTGGTCCAGAGTGATTTGGCCCATTCCCAACTCTGCCCTGCGACTGCCTTGCCGGTTTCTTCCGCCGCCTTCTCACCCGCTTTGAGCAAATAGGGCAGAAGTGGAACAAGTGCCGTGGTGACTGAGCTGGCTAGTACGCCGATGTCCATCTTGTTACCTCCTGAACGATCTGGAGTGGCAGCGATTGCGAGAGAAAGCAACCGTTACTCGTGTGTCAGTGAGCGCGTTGAATGCTAATTGATTGCGGAAGAAACACACAAGAGTCAAAAGAAGTCTATTGCACGGCACGGTCCCTGTTATTCATAAAGTATGTCAGTCGAAACCAAAGTGGACGCGCTATAATCACTGGTCTATGTTGAAGCCACCAGGATATCGATTCTTGATCGCCTTCTTGTTACTCGCGATGGCTCTGGTCAGTGTGTACCCTCGCTCACTAACACCGCCAACGCTCGAGAAATCGGAGATGCGGTGTGGCTGGTTTAGCAATCCCACGCCGGCAAACGCGTCGTTAGTTGATCGTGATGGTGAGTGGATTATCGGTGTTCAGGGTGGCCATCAAGCAGAGGGAGACTGGCCTGAGTTTTCGTCGCAGCAATGGGTAGAGACTAATGGGCATTATGGCTATGGCTGCGCCTGTCTACAGGTGCGCGTAAACCGTTCGACGCGGAGAGTAATCTCGATTGAAAGTGGACGAGACCGTGCATTGTCCGTCTGTCGCCGCGATCCAGCACTGCGGAATTGGGGATTTAAGTAGTTTAGCCACGGATTACACAGATATGTTACGGATGATCCGTGTAATCCGTGGCTAATGATTTACCTGCAACTGCCGCAGTCGTGCTTTCGATTTTGTTCGTTATAGACTTTCAGATCGCGGCGGTAGCCTTCCACGATATCGAGAATGAAGCGGATGTCCTCATCTTCCATGTTCGGATAGCGACGGTACGCAGTTGAAACGGAAGCGTCGAGTACATTCTGCGCCTGCGAATAGTTTCCGCCACGGGCCAGCCCCGCCATCGCGTAAAGCGAATCGGCAAGCTCTGCGATCGTGTAGTTTTTCTTGACCTCAACGTCAGCCAGCACATCGCATGAGTCATTCTCGGCTGCCATGAGACGAAGCTCCTGTACTTCTTCCACGGGGCATTTGCGCTTTACGTCGTAATACGAGAGCCTGACTTTCACCGGAACCGAGCTCTTGAGAGAGTCCGTGCGGAACTTTGCCATGATCACTTCCGTCAACCCGTTGTTCATGTCATCCAGGGTGACCGATACATTTCCGTTACCGTAACGCGGCTGGTATCCATAGATCTTTTCCAGTCGCAGACCGGATCCATATTCGATCCGAACCTCAACATTCTTGGCAACAGACGAGATAAGACTCTGCACTTCGTTAACGAAGACCTTGTTGATGTCTTTGTAGTCGGAGATGAAGTGGTAGAGCCCGCGGCCCGAACGCGCCAGGGTGCGCAATAGATCGTTGTTCAGATCGAGTCCGACCCCGATCGTCGATAGATCGATTCCACGCGCGTTGCACTCCGCCGATTCGGCTGCGATACGTGAAGGATCTGTAACGCCATAGTTGGCAATTCCGTCGGTGAGTAGTATCACGCGGTTGGTCGCGCCGGGACGGAAATTCCTCCGCGCCTCCGCATAACCCATCATCAAGCCGCTGTGAAGATTGGTCCCACCTTCTGGTACGAGACAATCGATAGCGTATCTCAAGCCGTTGCCATCGCCGATGGGCTGTGCCGGAAATAAGAGCCGAGCCTGGGTGTCAAAAGCAACGATCGAAACAATGTCGTCGGGTCTTAACCTGCCGACCATTGTGCGCAAGCCGTCTTTCACACGCGACATCTTGTCGCTTTCGTCCATTGAACCACTCTTGTCGATAACAAAAACAAGATTGAGTGGACGCAGGTCAGTCCGTTCATTAACCTCCGCGGTAGTGAACCCGATTTGCAGCACTGCCTCGCGTTGAGAGCGCGAAATTTCGTGGTTGCCCCAACGTGTATCCATGGCGACAGCCTGGCCCCATTTCGGCAGCGGCAGCCGGTGTTTGTGATAATTCACAAACTCTTCGACGGCGACTTCTTCCGGAATCCTAAAAACGGGCGGTGGTGGCGTGTAAGTCGGGTAATAAGGGGTTGAAGGGTAATAGGTCGTGGTGGGTGCCGGAGTTCCGGGACCAGCATTAACGATTGCGCGGGTGCGGGAAACAGAGGCGGACGATCCGCTTTGCTGCGCCGAAACAGACGTCCAATAACATAAACAGAGCAGTGCCAAGACGAGAATCTTCTCGAGCCGATAGACTTTCATCACTCTCTCCTAATTGTTTTTGAACTTCAGTTTGTGAGTGGGGAGCCCGTTTTGCGCCTTGTTCTTTGGGTTTAGAGATTCGGTGAATTGAGTTTGAGTTGCTTATAACTTTCGAAATTAATTGAATCCCGCCAACGGAAGTTGGCGGATCCTTCAAGTCCTTTCTATAACACCTCGCACCCAACGCGGTTTCAATCCTCGGTTTTAGGATCAGGTTATAGAAAGGACTTGAAAAATCCGCCAACTTCCGTTGGCGGGATTTCGATCATTAGAACGGTTAACTTCGGCGACGAGTGCGCGGAAATCCGTAGAAGAGTGGGCGCTCAAGATTTTGGTCTTGGTCGATGTTCAGTCGAGGCTTTTCGCCTCGCACTTCTTCATAAGCGAGCATGTAGAGCGCGGAATGATAATCGCTCGGGTAGATCCGTGGGCCATCGCGTTCGCCGATTCCCAACAAGCCCGCAATGAGCGGACCGCCGAGATAGAGAATTAACGCGATTGAAACCGATAAGACGAGTTTAAGCCGCATGACTAATTCGCAACACGCGCAAGTTCAGGATTGATGATGGCCGCGATGTCGTGCGCGAGTTTAGTTTGATTTGCGCGCGCCTGGTTGGCAAAGAGAATTATCGTCAGCTTGTCGTCCACATAACGCGAGATTTGCGCCTTGAAACCCTGCCATGAACCGCCATGTTCGATAACACGATGGCCACGAACATTACCGAGTCCCCAACCAAACCCATATGGAAGCGTCGTGCCACTATTCAACTTCACCGGCGTCCACATCTGCTCGAGAGACGATCTCTTGAGTAGCTTCTCAGTGTAGAGTGCCGCATCCCACTTCGCCATGTCATAAACCGTGAAATACAAAGCGCCATCAGCAGTTGTGTTCAATGACGGTGAAACCCAATCCTGATTCTTCAACTGGCCATTCGCGACGCGGTAACCGGCAGCACGATTGGGAACAATATCGGCTTCACTGATGATCCTTGCGGTAGACATGTCCAATGGTTTGAAGACTCGCTCCTGTAGAAAATCACCATAGAACTGGCCGCTGACGTTGTGAATCAGAATACCGAGCGTAACGTAAGCGAGGTTGCTATAGCTCCATTTCTCGCCCGGCTGAAACGCAAGTGGAATAGTCTTGATGCGCTGTAAGAGATCGTCTTCGGTGTAGTCACTTCGCATATCAAAGTCGGGAGGGTAATCAGTCATCCCACTTGTATGCGTAAGAAGATGACGGATGGTGATGTTGCTCCACGACTCGGGCGCGTCAGGAAAGTACTTCGTGATCTTGTCTTCAAGACTCAACTTCCCCTCTTCCACCAGCATCATCACGGCCGTCGCAGTGAATTGTTTGCCCGTCGACCCCGATTGAAAGATTGTCTCGGGTTTAACCGGGACCTGGTGCTCCACATTTGCCAGACCATAACCGCGCGCGAGCACGATCTTTCCATCCTTAACTACTGCCAGCGCGATGCCGGGAATCTGCTGTTCCTTCATCTGCGTACGCAGGTACTCGTCGATCTTGCCCTCGAATGACTCCTGAGCAAGACACGTCGTTGAAACGAGAAGAATGAGACCGAGAGTTAAGGGGGTTAGTTTCCGTCCGTACATTGGGCCACAGATAACATGGATTTAAAATATTTACCAACGGTTGGTGGTTTTGGACCTGAAAACTCGCATTAATAAACAGAGGGATCGCAGCGACGACACTGCTTGCTTGGCCACGCTGCGAGCCGGTGGAGAGCCCCTGGTCCCCCAACCGATGGGGCTCTCCCGGATTCCGCTGATCTCACCCCCGCAGCCCGCCGTCCTAACGATCTCACGCGACGGCGCAGCGACGCGACGAAAGAGGGCGAGTGGAGACGTCATTTTTCGTGCGCCGGTGCGTCGTCCCGTGAGATCCAATCTAATTCCTGTGGTAGTATCCCGACACGTCGTTTGCAAAGGAGAGCCCCCATGTATCCACGAAACGGTCGGACTATTGCAGCCACACTCTGCCTCCTGTCTCTTTTCCTTCTACACGGACTAGCAATTGGCACGAGTCGAATTGAGGATGAGATTGTCGTTTCTGAAGGCACTGCCGTCAAAGTCGTCACTGCTGCCGAGATAACCAGCAAGAAAGCCAAGCCAAACGATCCAGTTGCTTTCATCGTCGACGAAGACGTTGTCATCAACGGCCAGGTTGTGGTGCGCAAAGGAACCGAAGCAACCGGCAGCGTGGTGAACGCTGAGAGGGGCGGCTATATGGGCAAATCAGGAAAGCTTGCCATTCAAGTCGAGTCAACCAAAACAGTTGACGGCCAGCCACTGAAACTGCGAGCCGCCAAGGGTAAAGAAGGTGAAGACAATACAACCAGTACCATGGTGCTGACTTTCATCAGCCCGGTCTTTCTGTTCAAGAAAGGAGGCGAAGCAAAGGTTGTCTCCGGCACACCGATTACCGTCTACGTAGCCCAGGAAAAACGTTTTCGAGTGGACGGTGCAAACCTCGTTGCAGTGGCGACTGAGCCGTCGACAACTCCGGCGAACGCAGAGGAAGCCACTGTCTTCATTTACCGCCCGAAGAAGATGGTGGGCGGCGCGCTCGAACCGTCAGTATACGTCGATGAAACTGAGTTAGCTCGCATGGATAACGGCCGTTTCTTCGCCATCAAAGTGAAGCCCGGAAAACACATCATCCGCATGACCGACGACAATAAGGGTTATGCAATCGATATGGGTCCGGGACAAAAGTATTTCTTTCGCATCGGCATTGAAGCGGGTATGTGGAAGGGTCACGGCAAGATCACGCTTGACGACGCAGAGCGTGCGATAGCTGAGATCAAGAAGTTGAAGTTTTTGGATCAGGAAAAGATCAAAGCACCTACAATGGTCGTTGAACTCTCACCACAATAGAACCGTGTCTTAGTTTGAATTCTCTGTGAACAGAGAAATCCAAATCAAGAACCGTGACGCATCTTGACAAGGCTTGTGTGTAACTTTAGGTTTATTCACCGTCAAGGTGAAAGGAAGAACTCTGAACAATTACCTCAGACAAAACCATAACTCACTTGGAGCCCGGAAATGCCTTACCGATACGAACTTTTTATCAGCTATAGCTGGCGCGTGCCACGGGCACAGAGCTGGGTGAGAGACGTGTTGGTTCCACCACTCTACGAGTTCCTGGATCTTCAGGCTAAGATTCCAAAAGAAAGTGTGTTTCTTGACGATCGAGTTAACCGGCCCGGAATGGACGTGGAAAAGTCTGTTCACGAGGCATTGCGCGACTCCAAGGTCTTGCTTGCGATTCTTAGTCCCCAATACTTTGATAGCGGATGGTGTTTGACGGAATTTCACACGTTACTGGACCGGCAACAAGCTACGAAGCAACATATCATCTATCCAATTGCTGTGTGGGATGGTCACAAATATCCGGCTGACATAAAAAACCTGAACCCCCTCGACTTTAACAAGTGGGGCACACTGGAACGCGGCATGAGAAGGAAACGTTGGAACGATACCGTGCTTGACCTCGTTAAGGAGCTTGAAAAACTTATCGCGAATAGCCCGCAGCACGACCCAACATGGACCATTAATCTCAAACAGGATCCAGTGCAGCCTCATGTAGAGCGTCAAGGTTACTGAATATGGGCACTGTTGCACAGCGTGTAGTCACATTCTACTCATTCAAGGGCGGTGTTGGACGCTCGTTTGCCCTGTGCGATGTGGCGGTGTTCCTTGCCAAATGGGGTTACGAAGTCTTGTGTGTCGACTTCGACCTTGAAGCACCAGGGCTTCATAACTACTTTGCGCCGTGGCTTTCTTCGGAACCTCAACCCGGTATGATTGAAATTCTGGAAGCCTGGGGCGCGAAGAAACCTGACGAAGAAGTCTCAAAACAAGCGATTCAGCCAGTCAACGTACCCGGAACCGACAACCGTCTGTCACTGGTGACTGCGGGAGGAGTTGGGCCCGAGAAGTATGCCCGGCGACTGCACGCCATTGACTGGGCAAAGCTGTTTGATGAAGAACATCAGGCTGGACGCCATCTCGAGGCGCTACGCGAAAGATGGCTTGACCGTTTTGACATCGTCCTTGTTGATAGCCGAACCGGATGGTCCGACATCGGCCAAATATGCACAATCCATCTGCCGGACATTCTCGTCGTCTTATTCACCCCTAACAAACAAAGTCTTGATGGTGCAATCGACGTTGCTGATGCGTCGACGAACGCAATGGCACTACTGCCGTTAGACCGGGCGCCACTTAGGGTGGTTCCAGTATTGACACGTGTTGATAAAGACGAGTTTGCATATCAACAGGAGTGGACCAGAACTCTGCTGAGCACTGCGGCTCGTTTTGTGGAAGATTGGGATCCTCAGGAAGATACGCCGCCGAGTGTTCTGGCAGAATTAGTAGTGCCGTACGTGCCATATTGGGCATACGGTGAACGGATTGCCGCGCTCACGACCGAGGTTGTTCCAACACTTTCGGTGGGTCGAGCTCACGAGAATCTTGCCGCGATCATTGCCAGAGGATTGTCGGAAGCGGCGCTGCTGATGAAGTTTCGCGATAGTTATGTTGATGGTGCCAGGGTTGGAGTTTCAAGCACGACGACCTTGTCAGAAAGCGCCGAGTATGATGCATATATTTCATATCCTCGCGGCTATGCTGACCTCGCGATTAATCTTGCACAAGCTCTGAGGAGCCGCGGAGCCCGAGTATTTGTCGATCGGCTTGCACTACGGCCGGGAGACGTGTGGAAAGATGTTCTTAATGAGGCTCAGAAAAACAGCCGAACCTTTGTAACACTGCTTGATGGGTTGCCGATGAGATTCCAAGCTTCTGAAATCGATTCCATTCTAGAGAAGGTTGACGCTGGGCAAGCACGTTTTATTCCCGTTGTGCTCTCAGGTTGGGACACAATACCGGACAAACTTACGCGTTATCATGGTGTCGAAGTGGGCTCTTTCGATGCTGACAAACTCGCAGACGAGCTATATTCCGCCATTCTAAGCACGAG
>Ga0111538_10008680_pt1 | contig 13618 bp, 13 predicted proteins | sample SoiMethybrSBSTD1_FD_79669 | JGI IMG/M metagenome (GOLD analysis project Ga0111538, IMG submission 79669) | Bulk soil microbial communities from a Populus tree surrounding site in Tennessee, USA - Soil MetaG P. TD hybrid SBSTD1 (version 2)... | ecosystem: Environmental > Terrestrial > Soil >...
ATCAACGGGGCTCTCGACGCCCTCGGCCAACCGCGCGTCATGATGCGGCTCGGTATCTACTGGGCCGTCATCAATTGGGTAACCGTCACCGTGGTGATGCAGTTCCGGCAAGATCCGCTCGCGTTTTCCCTCGCCTACTGCGTGCACATTTTATTCGGTAATCTCGCCGCGGTCTTTGCCGTGAAGAAGCTGCTCCCGGCTGCGCACCTCTGGCCGCGCATTCGGGCGGCGAGCATCTCCGCTGTCGGCGCGGCGATCGCCGCTCGGACCTTGCTGCTCCCCTGGACGAAGGGGCCTATCACTTTGACCGTCGCGATCCTGGCCATCATCGCGCTTTTCGGAGCGTCGATGGCGCTGCTCGACCGAGCCGCGCTCCTCGAGCTTCGCGCCGTCGTGCAGAGGGGCGGAAAATCCGCTAAGAACGCGGCGTGACGAACGGTTTCCCCGACGGCTACTACGACGAGCCCCGCCCCGAGGTGGTGGCGCGCGTTCCCGCCGATGCGCGCTTCGTCATCGACGTCGGGTGCGCCTCGGGTGCGCTCGGACGCGCGCTCAAATCCGCGCGCCCCGGCATCCAGGTTCGCGGCATCGAGCCGGTCGCGGAGCAAGCCGAGAGAGCGCAGCAATTTCTCGACGACGTGTACGTGGGGACGGCGGACGATCCCCTCCCCTCGCATTGGCCGGTTCCGGATTGCGTGATCTTCGCCGACGTCCTCGAGCACCTGGTCGACCCGTGGACGACGGTGCGCCGCTTCCGGGCGATCTTGGGACAGGGCGGCACACTCGTCGCCAGCATCCCCAACGTCGCCAACAAGGCAGTGCTGGGGGCCCTCTTGCGGCATCGCTGGGACTACGCGTCGCACGGCATCCTCGATCGCACGCACCTCCGATTCTTCACGCGCGAGACGGCGCTCGAGATGTTCGAGCAGGCCGACTTCGCGATCCGTAGCGTGGGGCGCGTGATGGAGGGGCTCGGGACGAAGCCGCTCGGCCGATTCGTGCATCAGCTCATCGATCGCGAGAACGGCCGCGAGCGCCTCTACAAGGGCCCTCTCGCCTCCGTGCTCGACGCGTACACCGTTCAGTTCCTCATCGAAGCGGAGTAGTCACCTTGCGCTACTACTTCACGGAAGAGGACCACTTGACGCGGGTGCGGGGCTCGGAGATTCGCGCCGCCTTGGTGCATGCGCGTCACGACGTCATCCACGGTCGGCTCGGCGAGCCCCCTCCTCCCGACGCCGAGGTGTGGCTGCACGGCCTCGGCGTCGACGGCGCGCCCCCGCTCGAAAGCGGCCTCGTTCGCCAGCTCCTCGATGCCAAGGCGCCGCTCGTCCTGTTCCAGCTCTGCGACGCGGCGAGCATGTCGTTCTCGCGCCTGCCCGACGAGCTCCGCGCGCGCACCCGACTCTTCTTGCGCAACCATTGGCCCAAGGACAACGAGAGTCTTCCGCGCGACCTGCGCGGCCGAACCGGCTGGCTTCCGCCGATGATCAAGCAGATGGCCGCTCACCCCGGTCAGCCGCTCGCCGAGCGCCGCGGCGGCGCAATCTTTTATGGCACGCGCACCGGGCTCTCCAATCTCCCCGACGGCAAGAACGCGCGCGAAGAGACGATCCGGCGCATGCGGGCATCGGGGCTGCCCTTCGTGGGCGGGCTATCGCCGCACGTCGAGGCGCGCTACCACGCGGCGCCCGATCTCGTCGCGCCGCGCATGCACGAGAAAGAGCACGCCAAGCTGCTGCGCGACGCCAAAGTATGCATCGCACCGTGGGGGAATCATCCCATCACGTACCGCTTGTTCGAAGGTCTCGCGCTCCGTTGTCTCGTCGTGGCGCAATCGATCCGCTCGACGGCGTTTCTCGACGGCGGGCTCGAAGCGGGCAAGCACTATGTCGAAGTCGCCGCCGATCTGAGCGACTTGGTCGACAAGGTCCGTTACTACCTCGAGAACCTCGACGAAGCGCAGCGCATCGCGGATGCGGGGCACGAGCATTTCAAACGCCATTTCGAGTCGCGCGGCAATTTGATCTCCTCGTGGATCTTCGAGCAGACGGTCGCGTCGTGGGGCGAGTTGTATCAGCCCGGCGAAAAGCGCGGCGTCGTCGCGGCGTCACGCGCGCTCGCGGCGCGGTTGTTTGCCGAGCGATTTTGATCGCGAGAAGCGTCGCGCGCCTCGCTTCGTCACGGCATCGCACGAACAGCGGCTTCTACGGCAGCGCGCAGAAGACTGCCGGGATATTTCCGCAAGAACCGGTCGCTCCGCGAGCGTGCTTCGTCGTAACGACCGAGTGTAACGAGCACGTTGATGGCGAGGGCTTCTCGCTCTTCGACGAGAATCCCTTTGGGATAGCGCTGCGCGTGACGCTCGAGCGGGCCCAGTGCGTCGGCGCTCCGCCCCTCGGCCAATGCCCGGCGTGCCGCATCGAGCAACGCTTGCTCCGGACCGAGATCGGACGCTCGTGCGCTCGTGCTCTTGGCGGGAGGGGCGGCTGCGGGCGGTGCGACCGAAGGACCCATTTCGCGCGGGACCTCGAGCGCCGGCGAAACCGCGCCTTCGGGCGCCGCTTCCCCCGCTGGTTCTGCAGAAGAGGCCGCGAGCGCCGGAGCCCACTTTTCCACGTAGACAACGCGCTCACGCGGGACCTGCACCGCAGCATGCAACCCGGCCCCCGCGGCCGCGCCCACGAGAAAGGTGGCAGCGATCGTGCGGATGGGCTTCGCGATCAGAGAAAGAGGACCATGGGCGCGAGGCGTCGTTGACAGGGCGGCGCCGGGTTCCAATTGGTTCGATTCCGATTCGCGCGGCGATCCCTCGGCGAGCACGCCGGCAATGCGCGCGGCCAAAGCTTTTCCGACGCGGGCCTGCACGTCGACGGGCGCATCCGCGTATGGCTCCGCGGCGCGTAGCAGGGCGGCGATATCGGCATCCAATCTACCGAGCGATTCGCTCTTCATGGCGTACCCCGCTGATTCTTGAGTCGCCGCACGGCTGCCGTGAAACGATCGCGCGCGAGCCGAAGACGCGAATAAGCCGTGTTGAGAGGAATGGAGAGCGCCGCGGCAATCTCCGGCATCTTGTACGCGTCGATCTCGTGAAGAACGAAGACGGCGCGCTGCTCGAGGCCAAGATCTTCGAGCGCGCGGTCGACCAGGGCCTGCGCTTCACGCCGCTCGAGTGACTCCTCCGCGGACGGCGTCGCGTCGAGGGCTTCGATCGTGTCGCAAGGGTGCTCGAAGCGGTGGCGCGCCAAGCGGCGATGTGTCGACGCGATGCGAAAGGCGAAGCCAAAGAGCCACGGCCGCAGAGGGCGTTCGAGATCGGCGGTGGGCAGCCGTCGATACACCTGGAAGAACACCTCGTGCGTGAGATCCTCGCGATCCGCCTCGCTTACCCCGAGCCGGGCCAACGCTCGCCACACGTACGAAAACTCCTGGGCGAAGATGGCCTCGAAGTCGCCATTCGAGCCCCGCGTGGGCGGAATCGGCGCAAACTTGAGCGGCTCAAGGCGAGGCATCCCTCTCGATCTGGGTCGGGGCGTCGATTTCCGTCAACCCATTTGGACTTAACAGGGCGAGGGCGAGCCGACGTCAAAAGGGCCGTCGAATGCGCCTTACCGCGCCGTCCTGATAGGGGCCTGACGGGGACTGTGCGAGCGCCCCGTAGCTCGCCCAGTACAGGTGCGTCGCGTCGAGCGCCAACTGCGACAGACCGTCCAACTCGACGCGCAGCAGGCTGGGAACGGCTCCACCGCCAAGTGGGGCGGCCATGAACCGCGTGGGCGGAGTGGCTGCATTCGATGGGCCGTCCGCCATCGTGGCCCAGTAAGCGGCGCGATCGTCGTCCGCCGCGAGGGTCAAGATGAACGGCTGCGCCGACGCCACCACCGTCGGGTCGCCCGTGCAATCCATGAGGGGGCAGGATCGGATCTCGAACTCCGCGTCCGAAAGCTGCTCGACCCAATAGAGCCGATCGGCGCTTATCGTCAATGATCGAGGTTTGGGCCGCCCCGTGACCAGGGCCCGTGCCGGCAAAGAGCCGTCTTTGGGCATGGTCATGATCGATCCCGTGCTGGCGTCACCCTCGAGCCAATAGAGATCGCGCGAACTGGCTGTCAGCCTACCCAGCGTGTCGGAAGCGGGTTGACGATGTTCGAGCCACGCCAGAAAGCCGAGCGTTCGCTCGCAGTCCCCCATCGTACATTTCCAAACCTTGTCGTCGGTCAGCCAATAAATCGTGGGGGCGTCCACCACGAACTCCTCGTCGGCCATGGCGGCGACGACCTCTGGCGAGCCTATGCAGCCGCTGATGGGGCACGCTACGACGCCGCCATTTCTTGTCGTTGAGCTGTACTCTCCCGACCATTTCACCCAATAGACGCGCGTCGCGTCAACGACGAGCTGGCGGAAACCGCTCCACGGGTAAGTGACAAGCGTCGCGGCGCAGTTGTTCTTCTGGCAGCTGCGCAAGACGCCTTTCGCGTTGACACCTGCCAAGGGGTTGAGCGTCGACGTCCAATAGATCCGCGCCTCGTCGATGACCAGCGCCGCGGCATTGAATTGGTGCGTCGCCATCTCCGTAAGCGCCCCCGCCCCCGCGTCCGCTTCCCCTTGGATCGTCGCGTTGGTCGCGTACTCCGGGTCGACCGGCACGCCGGTTCCGAGATCGACGACTTGGTCACTGCAACCAAGGGCGACGAGGGTGAGGGCGGCGCAGCGCGCGATCAGTCGCATCAGGGTCGCCTTCGAATGCGTTTGACGGCGCCATCCAGGAACGGGCCTCTGTTGGCGGCGGGCACCGAAGATGGCCCGGGGCCCCCAGTCCTATAGGTGGGATATTTCGATCGTCCGCGACTCGTCCAATAGACATGCGACGCGTCGGCCGCGATGGCCATCGGCCCGTCTTCCTCGGTAGCCAGAACGACGGGCTGGGCGACGCACCCCGCAGACGGACACGCGAGGAGCTCCGCGGTCGCAACGGGGATCCAAGACGAAAACCAATATGCGGGCGAGGAGAACCACTGGACACCACCGGGTTGCACGGCGATTAGCGCCGCATAGCCGGCGCGGTCCACCAGCGCGCCGACAGCGTCGGAGCATCCGGTTCGAGGGCAGCTCTTGATCGAAGCCGCAACCGCTTCGCTCCAATAGACATTCGCTGCATCGACGGCCAAAGACTGCGGTTGTTGAAGCCCGTCCGCAATGACGCGCATGGGTTGTGCGCCGTCTTTGTCGAGCTCCACGATGCGAGCCGTGCGATCTCCGTTGCTCATCGCCAAGAAGATGCTCGCGCCGTCGACGACGACGTTGTTCGCAAGAAAGGAAAATCCGGTGGGCGTTCCGAGCGCCGCCACCACGACGGGCGAGCCTTCACAACCCGACACCGGGCATCGCAGAAGCGCGTCCGAGGACAGCCAATAGACGTTGGCGTCATCGACGGTGAGGCTCTCGGTCGTCGTGCCCGTCACGATGACCCTCGGATCTTCCGTACAGCCGGCGATGGGACACGCAACGATCGCGCTCATGACGGACGTTGGATCCGAAGTCATCGTCCAGAAGACGTCACGGTCGTTGACCGCGATCTTCGTGGCCCCGTGTTGCATCGTTGCGTACGTGACGACCGTTCCGGCGCAGTCATCCTTGGCACAGCTGCGCACCACGGCCGTCTCAGCCGGGCGCTGCGCTTTGGACTCTCGACCGTCGGCTTGCGTCGTCCAGTAAACCCGGGTTGCATCGATGGCGAGCGCCGTCGCCACGTATTGGTGCGCGGCGACGACCGTGGGAGCGCCGGTCGCAGGCTCGCTGGCGAGCGTGTCGCGTGGCGCATAACAGGGCCGGTAGACGGGACACCCAAGCGTATCTTGCCCCATATCGAGCACCGGACCGCCGCACGACGCGACCAACCCGAGCATCAGCGCTACCGATGTCGTCGCAGTGCTCCCTTTCGCGGTTGCCATGATCACCCTGCAATCCGATCTGGGCTAGCCGGCGGTTTTCCGTCAGTGAGATAGGCGGCGGGGGCCGCTCACCACAGTCGGGCCACGGCGTCGATGCCGACAGCTGGAGCAAATACCGGAGCGCGCCACACGGACACCCCATCGATGGCAAGGGTCGTGCGCGTCGCATTTCCCATCAGGTCCAAATGCCCTCGAACGAAGAGCGGTTCGAAGATGCGAACCTCCACCGCTGCCCGCGCTCCAAAACCCGAGTACACCGCTGACTGCTCGAGCGGCCGCGCAATGCCGCCCCCTCTGGCTCGAAGGGACCCGACGCTGGCGAGTCCGCACATCGCAACGCTCGAGAATCGCAAACACGGCTCCAGCGAGACGAGATAAAGCCGCGCCTCCACGGTGCCGGGGTCCTCGGTCGACTCGGCCGTCGCGGGGGCAAGGTAGCGCGCCTCGACCGCCACCGAGCCGAAGCCCCAAGCGAGCCGCGCAAACGCCGCAACGCCGGCGGAAGCAGCGGGAACCATACCATCGGCGAGCAGCGTGCCGATTCCCGCGAACCATCGATGAGATTCGAGGGGGCCGTCGGAGCCTTCGGTATTGCGTGCATCCGGCTCGACGAAATCTTGGTCGACGCGCGCCGGCCTCGGGTGTTCGGTCGACACCACGTGTGATGCGGTGGTGCGCGCTTCGGGCCCTTCGCGCGCGACGGTGCTCTCGGCGCGCGACGCTGGCGAGGGCGCGGGGGGACCATTCAGGCTCATGGGGTCGATGGCAATGCTCACCGCGAGCGCCACCGCTGCGACGAGCTTGTCGCACTCGTCGAGCGGCCCCGAAAGCTCGCGTGAACCGCGCGCGCGCCCCTCGCCGTCGGCGATGTAGACGCGTGCTCGCAGTACGGAACCATCGCGTGCCACCTCGGCGTGCACGGTCTTCGGAGCCCACGCGACGAACGGGTCGTACCCAAGGCGCACGGCGACGGCCAGGCGCAATGCTTTTTCATCGGGGCACTCGCCGGCACCCTGGCCGCGCACGTAAGCGAGCCGCGCCGATTCTCCCGCGCGCGCTGTCGCCACGGTGCACATCAGCACCACGAGATGCATGACGATTCCGAGCAGGAACCGGTGCCCGAACGCGCGGCGGACCATGCCGGCAGGTTAGCATCGGATTGTCCTTTGGCGGCGCCCTTCGGACTATCGTATGTTGCTGTCCGCCGCATGCTGCTCTCCGTCGTCGTCGTCAACTGGAACTCGCGGGACGATCTTGCCGCTTGTCTTCGATCGCTCCGCAACCAAACGCATAGCGAGCTCGAAATCATCGTCATCGACAATGGCTCGGCCGACGGTTCGGCCGACATGGTGGCGGCCGATTTCCCCGAGGTCGTGCTCTCGCGGGAGACGGAAAATCTCGGATTCGCCGAAGCGTGTAACCGAGGCATCGACAAGAGTCACGGCGCGTGGGTGGCCATGCTCAACAACGACGCGTGCGCCGAACCGGAATGGGCCGAAGCGCTCGTGCGCGCGATGGCATCCGCCCCCGCCGACTGCGGCATGCTGCAGTCGCTGCTCCTCTATCAAGATCGCCCGACGGTCATCAACTCGACCGGCATCGAGCTCACTTTTTCGGGCGGCGGCCGCGATCGCGACGTCGGCAAAGCGCTCGACGGCGTAAGGCCCGCCCTCGACCTGTTTTGCCCCACGGCGGGCGCCGCCGCGTATCGGCGCGCCATGCTCGATTCCATCAAACTGCCGACCGGGTATTTCGATCGCAGTCACTTCATGTACTACGAAGATCTCGACCTCGGGTGGCGGGCGCGGCTAGCGGGTTGGTCGGCCCGTTACGTGCCGGAATCGGTCGTTTTTCACCGCTGGGCCGCGAGCTCGCTGCGTCACGGAAGATCCTGGCTCGACAACATCTCGACCATCAACCGCATTCGCACGCTTCTCAAGAACGCGTCGTTGCCGTTTCTCCTCCGCACCACGCCGCGCACCGTGATCGAGGTGAGCAAACTCGTCTGGTCGGCACAGATCGACGGTGTAAAGCGGCTTTCGGTCGCCCTGCAGGAAAGCAGATCCATGCGCGGTCGTGTGACGTCGCTGGCGAAGGCGTCGCGCCGCGACGTCGAGCGCGCCTGGACGGCCAAACCGGATCCCGACTATTTCTGGCGCCGCGGATAGCGGCACGCGACCGTGCCGCTATACTGCCGCCGTGCTCGTCTCGGTCGTCGTCCGCTCTTACCACCGCCCCGAAGCGCTGCTCGAGCTCGTGGCTGGCCTGCGCCAACAGCGCTACCCGCGCTTCGAAGTGGTCATCCTCGAGCAGAGCAAAAATCCCGTGCTCGTAGCGGACCTCAACGCGATCGGCGATCCGCGCATCAAGGTGGTGGTCAAAGATCCGACCAATCCCCCCGCGGCGCGCAACGAAGCCATCCGTCATTCGAAGGGCGATATCATCCTGCTCATCGACGACGACGATTTGCCCATCGGGGACGATTGGATCGAGCGCCACGTGCGCAACTACGACGACCCTTCTTGCATGGGCGTCGTGGGGCGCTTGGTGGCCGACCCCGATCACATTCGAACTCCGCGCTTTCCGCGCGTCACGCGTCATTTCGCCATGCGGTTCACCGTCTTCAAGGACACCATGGCGCTCGCCCACAACACGCTCCGCAAGGAGGGGATCGACTTTCTCATCGGTTCGAACGCGTCCGTTCGAAGGTCGCTGCTCGATCGCATCGGCGGTTGGGACGAAGGGATCCCGATGAACGAAGAGCAGTCGTTCGCCATCAAGTTCGCGCGCCAGCGCAAGGCCGGCGAGAAGTTCGTCTTCGACCCCACGGCGCTCATGTGGCGCCGCACCAATGTGCCCGGGGGCCTCGGTCGTCGCAGCGGCGACGATTGGCACATGCGCGAGCTCGAGGCGCGTCTCTTCTATTACCAACACGTCGTCGGTCACTATTACGAGCGACGTTACCGGACGCTGCGGCCCCTCTTTTGGCTGCGTGGGATCGAGCAAGTCGTGGTGTGGATCTGGGACGCCGACAATAGCCACCGCTCTTTCGCCGAGCGCGTGCGCGCGAGCTACGACGTGATCACCGGCCTTTCCGAGGCACTGCGCTTCGACCGCTTTCCTGAGGACAGGGTGCGCCGGGTGCCGCGGTGGGACTGAAGCACGAGGCTCGCGCGTGGCGCTGATCGATTTGCCCTTGCGCATCTCGACTCGGCCGGCTGTGGTCGGCTTCGTCGAGAGGTTCGTGCGAAAATCCGCGCTCAGCCAAGGCCCCGGGACGCGCGCGGAAATCGCCCTCACCTTCGACGATGGGCCGCATCCGGAATGGACGCCGCGCGTGCTCGATGCGCTCGAAGGGATCGCGGCCAAAGCCACGTTCTTCGTCGTGGGGCGATCCGCGAGCCAGCACGGCGCGATCGTACGCGACGCGCATCGGCGAGGTCACGAGATCGGCACCCATCTCTATTCGCACGATCGACGCACCGTCTTCGAAGACGGCGCGTTCACGGAAGAGCTCCGCCGCAGCAAGAGCGAGCTCGAGGATCTCTTGGGCGAACCCATTCGATGGCTCCGATTTCCCTACGGCGAGCGCGGCCGGCAAGAGCCGCGCGTGATCGAGCGAAGCCACGGCCTCAAGGCCGTCCACTGGACCTACAGCACCCACGACGGCAAGCTCGCGGCCGCTCCCGACGTGGTCACGCGTTTTCGTACGGGCTTGCGACCGGGCGCCATCGTTCTCTTGCACGACGCGCTCGCCGATGAAAAAACATTGCCCGAGCCTTATTCTGCGGCTCGCGACGTGACCATCGCGGCGCTCCACGGGATCGGCGGCGCGCTTTCCGAACGGGGGCTCCGTTCGGTCACGCTGACCGAGCTTTTTGCGGCGCGCTGAGCACCGCGCTCGCCGAAGTCATCCCGCGCCGAGAAACGCGCGGTACACCCCGGCCATGGCGCGCGCCTGCGCGGCCCGCGAAAATACCCGCGCTCGCTCCCTGCCACGCCGTACGAGATCGTCGGCGAGATCGGGTTCTCGACAGAGCCGCACCAGGGCATTACCGGTCGCCGTCGCATCCTCGGGGTCCACTTGGAGCGCGGCGTCCCCTGCCACCTCGCCGAGCGACCCGCCCTGCGTGGTGACGACCGGACAACCCGCGGCCATCGCCTCCACCACGGTCAGACCGAACCCTTCGCAGCGCGAGATCAAAAGGTGCGCGCGGGCCGCGCGGTACAGCGCGCGGAGCTCGTCGTCGCTCACGTAGCCGAGCCGGCTCACGGCTTCGAGCACGCCGAATCGCCGCGCTTCGCGAAGGACCCCCTCGATGTGACCGGCCTGGAGATGTCCGGCCCACGCCAGGTGCAGATCGGCTCCCCCCGCGCGGGCGCGCGCCAGCGCAGCCATCATGCCCTCGGTGTTCTTGCGCCAGTCGGAGCCCCCCACGTAGAGCACGTAGTCTTTGCTGCGCAGGCCGAAGCGATCGAGCGTTGCCTCGACGTCGACCGTGGGGGGCGCTGCCCAGAAGTCCACGTCGATGCCGTTGTGGACGCGCACCACGCGTTCCGCGGGGACGCCGAGCAGCGAAACGACGTCGTCGCGCGTAGCATCACTGATTGCGACTACGAGATCCGCGCTCCGATAGCGTCGCCGCTCGATGCGCTTTCCCACGAATGCACCGCCGTCGCGCGCCCCGAAATAGTGCTCGGGGAACTTGGTGGGGACGAGATCATGACAGGTGACGATCCTGCGGCACCCGACCAGCCCCAAGAACAGCGGAGTCGCATGAGGGTCACAAATGTGGACCGCGTCGACCTCCATCCGCTTAGCCGCGCGCCATAGGGCCAACCGCTGCCGATAAGCCCACTCGTAGAAATCTTTTTCGGTCGGCGATACGGAGCGTGGACCGCCCCGGTACGAGCCGATGTCGCGCGTCGTCTCGCATGCCCCCGTCCAGTCGAGCGACGTAAGGCCGATGATCTCGATGCCGGACAGCTCTTCCGGCCCTAGCTGGGAGAGACCCAACGCGAGCTCGCGGATATAGCGTCCGATGCCGCGCGGTCCGCTCGGCGTGTCGAGCGGCGTCAAGTCGAAGAGGATGCGCAAGGGTCGGGACACGTGCTTCAAACCTCCAAGAGCCGGCGGTACGCGCGCACCATGGCCGTCGCTTGCACGGCGCGCGAAAATTGCGGCGCGCGCTTGCGCCCGCGCTCGGCGAGGTCAGCGCGCAGAACCGCATCGGCGCTCAGGCGCAAGAGAGCGTCGCCGATGGCCGCGTGATCGTCGGCATCGACGGTGAGCGCGGCGTCGCCCGCCACCTCGTCGAGCGATCCTCCTCGCGTCGTCAGCACCGGACACCCCGCGGCCATCGCTTCCACCACGGTGAGGCCGAAACCCTCGCACCGCGAGACGAGCACGTGCGCAGAAGCCGCGCGGTACAGAACCGACAGCTCGTCGTCGGTGACGAACCCCAGCATGCGCACCGCATCCGAGACGCCGAAACGCTGCGCCATCTCCTGCACCGCTTGGGCGCGATCGTCGCGCAGCCGCCCTGCCCAGGCCAAGAGCGGCTTTTTCGTCGCGCCGTCGCCATTCGCCGAGGCGCGGCTTCGCGCGGCCGCCAGACCTTGCAGCATTCCTTCGATGTTCTTGTGCCAATCGCTCGCACCCACGTAGAGCGCGAAGGACTCCCCCTGTAAGCGAAACTTGTCGAGTACGTCTCGTCGGTCGAGCCGTGGCTCGCGCGACCAGAGCTCCACGTCCACCCCGTTGTGAATGCGGACAATGCGCTCCGCTTTGACGCCGAGGTACGCGCACGCGTCGCGCCGTGTCGCCTCGCTGATGGCGATGACCAAATCGGCGCTGCGGTAGCGCCGCTTTTCGATGGCGAGACCGACGACGCTCCCCCCGTCGCGAATCCCGAAATAGACCTCCGGAAAGCGGGCGGGAATGGTGTCGTGGCAAGTGACGATCTTCTTGCAGCGCGTCAGCCCCACGAAAAGGGGGGTCGCGTTGGGGTCGCCGAGATGCACGGCGCGGGCCCCGATGGACCGAACGGCGCGCCAGAGCGCGACGCGACGGGCGTAGGCCCAATGGTAGTGATCCTTGGGGCCGGGCGCGGCAAGCTCGGGGCTGCCGTGAAAGGCGGTGATGTCGTCGGTCACGCGGTACGTGCCGTCGAGCCCGAGGTGCGTCAGCGCCAGAATCTCCAAACGGCCGAGCTCGGCGCGCGGCACCTCCGACAGGCCGCGCGCGAGCACGCGCACGTAACGTCCGTGGCCGCGATCGCGGGCCGGCGTGTCCAGCGATGTCAGGTCGAGGACGACTTTCACGGTCATGTCCGGCGGCGGCCCGTGACGGAATCGAGCTTGGCCCGCGCTGGGCTAACGATCTTCATGCGGCGAACGAATACCACGGCGGCGTGCGAGGGAAAGTAGCTACTCCGTCGCCGAGCAACCTACCCTGAACGAATGCCCGGCCTTTGGACGCGCGTTGAAGCGATCTAGTCTCTTTGGATGGAAGGCTCGCGCGGGTCGACTGGATTTGCGGTGTTGAGCTTCGCTGCAGCGGTGGGTCTCGGGTACCTCGCGTTCCACGAGTACGGCCGGCACAAGGTCGCCGAGAGCGATCTCGGAAGATCGCAGGGCGAAGCGAAGACGTGCACCGAAACGTTGCAGGGTGCGAAAACACATTCCGAAGAGGCCGATAAGCAGCTGGCGGAGTGCTCGACTTCGCGCGACGCGGAAAAGGCCAAACAAGACGAGCTCGACAAGGCCGCTCAGGACATGGCGAACAATTTGAACGCCACGCGCGCCGAGCTCGTCGACCTGCGCTCGCAACACGCCGACGCCGACAAGCGCCTGGCCGCGTTCAAATCGGTCGCCGAAAAGCTGCGCAAGATGATCGACGCGGGCAAGCTCGAGGTGACGACGCGCCAGGGGCGCATGATCGTGAAGCTCCCGGCGGAAGTCTTGTTCGCGTCGGGCAGCGCGCAGCTCTCCGAGGCGGGACACGCCCCTTTGAAAGAGCTGGCGGGCGTTCTCAAGCAGTTCCCCGATCGGCGTTTCATGGTCGCCGGCCACACCGACAACGTCCCCATCGGCCCCTCCAACTACAAGAGCAACTGGGAGCTCTCGACCGCGCGCGCCGTGACGGTGACCGAGTTTCTCGCCTCCTCCGGCGTCAATCCGGCTCGCCTCACCGCCGCCGGCTACAGCGAGTACGATCCGATCCGCCCCAACGCCAGCGAAGCGGGGCGCGCCGAAAATCGCCGCATCGAGATCGTCCTTTTGCCGAACGTCAACGAGATCTCCGGCCTCGCCAAGGCCGCGGCGTCGGTGAGCTCCGCGAACGCCGCCGCCAAACCCGCCCCCAAGGCGAGCAACTAAGTCCCCGCGACGCTCGAGGCTTCCGCGCGCGTTGCGTCAGCGGAATTCGTCGGGCGTCGGCTTCTCGACGACGACGGCCGGCTTCTTAGGCGCGGGGCGCGGACGCATGACGGGCCGTGGGAGCGCAGTCTTCTCGCTCGCCCCCGCGTCACGGGCGGCGACGGGCGCGGACGGGATCGGTGCAGTCTCTGCGACCATCGGTGCGGCGGTCGGCACGGCGCTGGCCGGCGGCGGTGGAGGTACGGGAGACGAGTGCACGTCGAGCGGCGCCGCGATCGACTCCA
>Ga0111538_10008682_pt1 | contig 13615 bp, 14 predicted proteins | sample SoiMethybrSBSTD1_FD_79669 | JGI IMG/M metagenome (GOLD analysis project Ga0111538, IMG submission 79669) | Bulk soil microbial communities from a Populus tree surrounding site in Tennessee, USA - Soil MetaG P. TD hybrid SBSTD1 (version 2)... | ecosystem: Environmental > Terrestrial > Soil >...
CGCCGGCGGTGCTCGCGATCGCGGCCGATGTCGGCGCCGTCCGGGAACGCCTTCACGTCCTCGAGGCGCGACCGGAGGCGTCGCCAGGACCGGCCGGCGACCGCGGCGCCGATGGCGTCGGCCTGGCCGATCCGCCGGTCGTCTACGACGGCCAGCGCACCCTGACGCTGTGTCTATCGAATGGGGCGCAAACGGTCGTCCAATTGCCGATCCAGATTTATCAAGGCGTCTGGACCGACGGCCGACTGTATGCCCGCGGCGACACGGTAACGGCCGGCGGCAACCTCTGGCACTGCAACACCGCGACGACGATCCGGCCTGGTCAGGACGTCGGCGCCTGGACGCTGATGGTCCGCCGCGGGCGCGACGCGAAAGGTCCGGCGCATGGCGGCTAACTGGATCACCCTGGCGGACGCCAAGGAACACCTGGACATTACCCATGCGCTCCGCGATGCGTTCATTCAAACGAAACTCGAGGAAGCGACGGCGATCGTCGAACGGTTTTTGAATTTCGATCTGCCCGACGAACCGTGGACGGCGGCGACGCTGCCAGGCGACATTCGCGCCGCGGTCCTCCTGGTGACGGCGGCGCTGTACGCCAACCGTGGGACCGACGACCAGCCGGATCCACAGCGCGGACCGGTGTTGTCGTACCGCGTCCAGTCGTTACTGGCGCCCTGGCATGTGTCGATTGTGGGATGACGAATGCCACCGCCCGCGCATCCGATCGGCCGCATGACCGAACCGCTGATCCTTCAATCGGACGATCCGCCGTCGTCGACTGTGGCGACGCTCGAGCGGACCGGATCGCGGGCGGACGCGGCGACCGCGACGCCGCACGGACTCCGGACCGGCGATTACGTCGCCATCGCCGGCGCGGTCCCGGACGGCTACAACGGCGATCAGCGTCAGATTGTCGTCGTCGACGACTCGCATTTTTGGTACACCGTCGACGACACGCTGACGACGCCGGCGACCGGATCGATCACCGTCGACTTCCGGTCCGATGCCCAAGGAGGCGCCGGTTCTGGCTGGTGGGATGTCGGCGTCCTGTACGGCCAGGTGCAAGCACTGTCGGCCTCCGAACGCCTGGCCGCGGAAGCGATCGCCTCGATCGCGACGTACCGCGTCATCGTCCATTACCAGCCGGACCTGTCGCCAAAAATGCGGCTAAAGTGGCTCCAATTCCAGACGACGACACCGACACTGCTGGAAATCGCCGGCGTCCTCCCGCATCCGGATCCGGCGTATATCCATCGGTATCTGATCCTCGAGTGCGGCGAAATCCAGGGCTGACCGATGCCACATTCCGCGCTGCAACCAGTCCAACAGGCGATGCATAAGGTACTGAACGTCCCGTCGCTGGTCGGCGCGTTTGATCCGGCGAATCCGTCGGCCTGTGCCGGCGCGCGGCGCGTCCAGGACACACCGACCGTCGCATCGACCGACGATTTCCCGTTCGTGTGGGTGGAGCTCGCGAACGAAACAAACCGATCCGGCCTCGGCCGCGGTCCCTGGCTGATGGAAATCGACGTCCGGATTCATACGTTTTCCACATTCGTCGGCATGGCGGAAATTCAGCGGATCAATACCGAAATCGTCGACCTGATCCGCCAGTCGACGCTGACGGTCCTGACCTGGCATCCGTGGGCCACGCCGCACGATCGGAATACGCTCCTTCCGTTTGAACAGTTGGCGGGCATCAAGGCGACCGAACTGGTCGCGATGTTCCGGTTGTATGTCGAAGAAATGGCGGCGCCATGATCGATCCACCGTCCGACGCGGCGCCGCTGATCCTGGACGACACCGGCCAGCCGGCGCGACGGCGCGCGGACCGGCGGTGTCCGCAGTGCGGCGCCGATCCGGACCAGCGGCAACTGTCCGGCGGATTCGGCGCCGCGATCCATGATGTCTGCCGGCGGTGCGGCTATGCGTTCACCGAACGGACCGCGGAACCATCGACGCGAAAGGCCAGACTATGAAAGCCGGATCTGCTCAGTTTTCCGTGTTCCGCGTCGACGGCTTCGATCTGTTACCGGCCAAACTGCAAACGGCGACCTACAAAATCACCGTCCCGCTAGAAATGACGGCCGGCCTCGGCGATCGATGGGAGGAACACACACCGACCGGCCTCCGCCGCGTCACGATTACCCAAACCGGCGCGTACTTCGACACGCGCCAGAACATGATTCATGACGTGTTCAAAGACACGCCGCTGACGGCGCGGGAACTGGTCCTGGCGCCGGCCGGCGATGTGCCAGGGAGTCCGTTGATCACCGCGACCGGCGCGTTTAACGCGTCGTATGACGTCCTGGCGAAAAACGCGGCGCTGACGAAAGCGAACGTCACGTACGTCATTAGCGGATCGGTGACGGAATCGGTGCTGGTCCAGGCGCCGACGGTCCACGCGTCGACCTGGGCGAACGAAACGATTCCGGCGCTGGTCGTCGACCGCGGCGCGGCGACCGCCGGCGGCGGCGTCGCCTATCAACAGGCGGTCGATGTCACCGGCCTGACCGGATTCGTCGGCACGATCCGTCATAGTCCCGATGGCGTCGTGTGGGCGGACCTGATCGCGTTTCCGAACCTGACCGCGGCGGGACCGCCGTCGGCGCTGGCGATCACCGGCACGATTGACCGGTACGTGAGCTTTAGCGGGACGCTCGCCGGGACCGGGACGATCCGCGTCGTCGCCAGTCTGAAACGGAACTGACACAAGGGAAGGAAGCCGATCATGCCAGGTAAATACGGATCACCGGATGTCACCGTCACGTACGACAACGCGCCAGGCGTCGCCGCGTCGCCGGTCCCGCTGACAAATTTCGTGATGGAGCTCGGCGCCGCGAAAATCGAAGTCCGGACGCAAACGAGTCATGCGTTCGGCGATCGATGGGAGGAACACACGCCGACCGGCTTTCGCGCGTCGCCGGCGATCAAGGTGTCCGGCCTGTTCGACACGACGCCGGCCGGTCCGCATGACACGCTGAAAGTCACCGACGCCGACGCCGATCCGAACGGCGGAACGCGGACTCTGGTCATCGTGTTCGGCGACGGGAAAACGTTCACCGTCGAAACGCGCCTGACCGATTATGAAGTGGCCGCACAAAACGCGGCGCTCACGGAATTTACCGCGACCGTCCAACCGACGGGACCGGCGGTCTGGTCGTAACGCCGATGTCGATTTTCGCCTCACGGATCCAGCGGACGATCGAAATCCCATTCGATCCGCCGCATACGGTGACGATTCAAAAACTCGCCGGCCGGCACCTGGACGACGCGCGCCAGGAACAGCAATTCGCGTCGATGGCGTTCGTCAAACGTCTGGGCGGCTTGGCCGAGTTTCGCCGCGAACTGGCCGGCGCCGGCGACGCCGAACGCGTCGCCCAACAGATCCAGGCCGCGGCCGGCGATCCGTTTCGCAAGTACGCGCGATCGGTCGTTCTGTTGAAAGGTGTCAAAGCCTGGACGTATGACGAACCGGTGACGGCCGACACGCTGGACGATCTGACCGATGACGTCGCCGACTGGCTGGCGCGTCAGATTTTGGATCTGACCTTGCCGAATGGCGACGCGGAAAAAAAAACCTCGCCGACGTCCACCGCGCCTTAGACGGTGACGGACCGCCGCCGTTCGAGCTCGTGTTATCGCGGCTGTGTGAGGAATTTCATTGTCTGCCGTCGCAAGCCTGGCGCGAATGGCGGCGTCTGCCGGCGGGCATGTTGGATCGGATCCTGGCGGTCCGCGCCTATGCCCGCATGAAAGCCGTGTACGACGCACGCGGACGCGGAACCGCCGATCCGCCGCTGATGCAACTGGTGAAGGACATCGACTTTCAACTGGTCGCGGAGGCACGCGCGACCGATCGGGCGGCGGGATGACCTTGACCGCGACGGTCGACAGCCGCGCCGTCATCCAGGGCATCGGGACGCTCGTCGCGGATCTGCGGACGCGGACGAAACAGGCCGCGGCGGAATCCGCGGATGCGGTGGTTCGTGAGGCACAAGCGCGCGTCGCCAGGCGGACCGGCGACACGATGCGATCGATCCATCGCGAGGATTCGTACGACGGGCGCGGATCGGTCGTCCTGGTGACGCGGAACGCGCCGCGGCAACTTCCCTATTGGCTGGAATACGGAACACGCTACATGAGTCGACAGCCGTTTTTGTTCGCGTCGGCGGCGCTCGAGGCGGGACCGCACGCGGACCGGACGGCGGAGGCGGTCGCGACCGCGATCGCGGTCAACGGATTCGGAGGGTAATCGGATGGCTGGCGACGATCCGGGCATGGTGATTCGCGTCGCCGCGGATCTGGACGATCTGGAATCCAGTTTGGCGGAGGCGACCGGCGCGATCGCCGACCTGTCCGGCGACCTGGCGTCGGCGTCGGCCGCGTTCGATGGCGGCGCGATCGTGGCGGAAGCCGCCGCCGCGGAATCGGCGCTCGAGCAGATTTCCACCGCCGCCGCCGGGACCGCGACCGAACAGGAAGGGATCAACGCCGCGGTCAACGCCGGCGCGACCGCGTACGACCAGCTGGAACAGGAAGGGGCGCCGGCGCTGAACACGCTGACCGCCGCGACCAAAGACGTCGCGACGGAAACCGGCGGCTTGTCGGCGACGATCCTGGCCGCGGCGACCGCGTTTGGGACGTTCGCCGCGAATCTGGCGCTCGAAGGGATCCAATTCACGATCGGCGCGATCAAGGATCTAGGCGCCGCGATGGTCGACATCATCCTGACCGGATCGGATGTCGCCGACCTGTCCGGATCGTTCGACACGCTGACGGCCAGCGCCGGCTTACTCGGCGACACGCTTCTGACGCGCCTCCGCGCCGGGACGCAAGGCACGATTACCGATCTGGATCTGATGACGACGGTCAATCGGGATCTGAATGCCGGCTTGTCCTTGACGGAAACACAGTTCGGCGTCCTGGCGGATGGCGCGTTCGCGCTGGCGCAAGTCACCGGCGATGATGTCGGCGCCGCGTTCGACACGCTGAATCAGGCCATGCTGACCGGACGCACGCGGGCGCTGGACCTCCAAGGCGTCCACGTCGATCTGACGCGGGCGGAACTGGAATACGCCGACGCTCACAACATCGTCGGGCGGGAGCTCGAAAAGAACGAAAAACTCGAGGCGGCGCGGGAAGGGATTCTAAATGCCGTCGCCGCGTCGACCAAACGCCTCGGTGAGCAAACCGCCGGCCTGGATGAAATCGTGCAACAAACGGAAGTGTCCTGGTCGAACTTCCGCGCGCAATTAGGCAAAGCGATCAACGAAAGCGACGTATTGACGACCGGGATCCGCGCCTTTCAGAAAGCCGTCATCGACGCATTTGGCGGATCGACGGAAGCCGCGATCGCGAACATTACCAAACTGGTCAATTGGATCGCGATCGGCGTCGTCGATCTGGGTGTGAAAGTCATCGACTTTGCGACGTTCGCGGTCCAGGCGTTCGGCGTCGTGAAAACCCCGATCGACGCGATCGCGACCGCCATCATCGCGCTATCGGCGACGCTGACCGCCGGCGTCGCGGATCTGCTCGAGCTCGCTGCCCAGGCGCCGGTCGTCGGCGACAAGTTCCGCGGAATGGCGGAGTCGGTCCGCGGCATGGCGGACGCACAAGCGGCGGCGCGCGACCGCGGGCGCGAATCGCTGGCGGCGTCAATCGAAATGGCAACCGGCCAGGGACCGCTGATCGATGCGCTCGGCCGGACGCGGCAAGTCCTGATCGATACCCAAGGCGCGATGCAAGCCGTCAAGGACAAAACCGACACCGCCGCCGCCGCCGCCCGCGACCATGCGACCGCGGCCGACGAACATACCGCGGCGCTCAAACAAACCGGCCTGACGGTCGACGGCTTGATTCCGACCGTTCGCGATTTTACCGACGTCATGGCGGTATTGAAACGGCCGGTCGATGATGTCGGCCAGAACGTTCGCGACTATGACGCGGCGCTGGCCGGCGCCATTCCGACGACGCGGACCTTTACCGATGCAATGGCGGCGCTGAAAAAACCGGTCGACGATAACGACGCCAGTCTGGGCGTCATGACGACGACGGTGGACGAGTCGGCCGACGCGATGGCGGACGCCGGCGCCGCCGCGGTCGACATGTCGGACAAGGTACGCTTCGCCGCCGAAACGGTCGAACGGATGTCGGTGTCCTGGTCGGAGGCGATGGATCTGGTTCGCCAGGGCAAAGGCACGATGACGGGATCGATTTCGGCGCCGGGAAACATCCTGGCCGGTAAGCCGGCGGCGCAATGGGCGAAAATCGCCGCGGACGCCGGCGGCGTCGTCCGGTTCGACGATTACAACAGTCCGTACGTCGATTTTTCCGGCGGCTTCTCTGGCAGTGCGACGCCGAACATGGCGTACACGAATATGGCCGATCTGGAAAAACGGTTCGGCGGACCGTTCGGCCTGTCGGCGGCGATGATGGCGCCGTTTATGGGGAGTGCCGGAACGACCGTCACACAGAATGTCAACGTGTCGACGGTCATGGGCGATAAAAACGAAATCGCGCGGATCGTCAAGGAAGCACTGGCCGACGACTGGCGAACGACGGGAGTCCGTGCCTGATGGCGATCAGCGGATCCGCGAAAGCGATCACACCGGCGCGATCGAACCTGGCGCGGTCCGGTGCGACGCGTTCCGGCTGGCCGCTGGTCGTCGGGCGTCCGGCCTGGCTGTATGCGCTGTCCAACATCGCGCGATCGGGCGCGACGCGATCGAATTACACATCGGGCCGCGGCTTCGTGCGGATCGGCGGGATTCACGTCGGCACGATTCCGACGTCACCGACTGACAAGGTACTGGGCGGTGTCACCATCACCGATGCGCTCAACGACCAGCCGAACCGCTGTACCTTCCGCGTCCGCGGGTTGATTCCGGCGATCGGCGCCGATGTCATCTATACGATCGGATCGAAAAACAACGGCGATCGCCTGTTCGCCGGTCAAGTCCTGACGACCAGTCAAGGGTATGTCGGGACGCCGGCGAATTACTGGCACGATGTCGCCGCGATCGATTGGACGTGGGGCGTCAATCAACGCCTGGTCGCGCGGCGCTGGACCGGGACCAGTGCGACGACGATCGCGACGGAGCTCGTTGCCGCGGGCGCTCCTGGGTATGGCGTCGCGGGCATCGCCGCCGGCCTCCCGGTGCTGGACGAATTTACGACGACGAATGAGGAAGTGTCGACGGCGCTGACGGCGCTGGCGCGGCGGATCGGCGGCTATTGGTACGTGGACTATGACCGCCAGGTTCACCTGTTCACCGGCCAGGAAGCCGGCCAGACGTTACCGACGCCGATCAATCCGATCCATCCGACGCTGACGAACCTGGTCATCGATCGCGACGGATCGCAGCTGGTGACGCGCGTCTACATCGAAGCCGGCGGAGCGGTCGCGCTCGGTGACGTTCGCGCCGGCGACACGATGATTCCGGTCGCGACCGTCAGTTGGTACGACGCGTCCGGCGGCGTCGTCGTGTCCGGTCCACAGCGGATCACGTATGGCGGTGTGATGACGGGCGGCGGCGGATCGCTGGTCGGTCCAGGCGCGGCGCCGGTCGTCGCGCCGGTCGGTGTCGTCATCGCCGGCGCCGGCATCGAAGCCGGCGAACACGCGTACGCGGTCAGTTTCGTCACCGCCACCGGCGAATCTCTGGCCGGTCCGCGGCTGGCGCTGACGGTCGGTGTCATCGCGGCGCCGACGACGCCGCCGACGATCGGGAGTCAACTATTCGGCGCCGGTCCGGATCCTGGGGCGCATACCTGGGTTGTGACGTTCGTCACCGCCAGCGGCGAAACGACCGCCGGTCCGGGCGCCAGCGTCACGATCGATCCGGCGCCAGTCCCGCTGTCGGCGCCGACGCCTGGAACGCCAGGATTCGGCGGCGCGATGGCGCAAGGGTCGTACAGTTACGCCGTCACGTTCGTTACACCATCCGGCGAGTCGACGATCGGTCCGCAGAGTCCGCCCGTCACCATGATCGCGACCTCGCTGGCGCCGCCGTCCGTCGGTGTGCCGGGAACGGCGATCCTGGGCGGGAACATCATTCCCGGATCGTATGCGTACGCTGTCGTGTTTGAAACGGCCGACGGCGGGATGACGACGGCCGGTCCGACTGGTCCTTGGATTGACATGGTGTACACGAAACTGGCGCCGCCGCCGACCGCGCCGACCGTCGTCATCAATGGGAGCGGCGGATTGACCGGCGGCGTCGCGTACCAATGGGCGTGTACCTTCATGACCGCGAACGGCGGCGAAACGACGTACGGGGCGCTGTCGGACTGGATCACCTGTCCAGGCGCCAGCGGCGTCGCGACGCTGACGAATCTCCCGATCGGGCCGGCCGGAACGACGGCGCGTCGGATCTACCGAACGACCAGCGGATCGAACTTGCGGCTGGTCGGCACGCTGACCGACAACACGACGACGACGCACACCGACGGGCAACAAACCGGCGCTCTGGGCGGACCGCCGCCGGCGACGAACACGACACAGGGACCGATCACAACCGCCGTCGCCCTGACCGACATTCCGAAAGGTCCGACGGGCATCGTCGCGCGGCGCCTCTATCGATCGGCCAGCGGCGACAGTTTGCAATTGCTGACGCGGATCGCGGACAACACGACGACGACCTACACCGACACCGCCCGCAGTGCGGACGGCGGATCGCCGCCGGCGACGAATACCACCGTCGGCACCTGGACCAGTTCCGTCCCGCTGACCGGGATTCCCGTCGGACCGGCCGGAACGAGCTCGAGGCGCCTGTATCGATCGGGCGGCGGTCCGAACCAACTGGTCACGACGATCAACAACAACAGTACGACGACCTACACCGACACCGCCGCGACCGGATCGCTCGGCGCCGCGCCGCCGGCGGTCAATCTCGCCGGCCAACGCCAGGTGCAACTGTCGAAGATTCCGACCGGCGGTCCCGATGTGACGGCGCGGCGCGTCTACCGCACGCGGGCGAATCAGACGCCGTACGCGCTGACGCTGACGCTCAACGACAACACGACGACGACCGCGACCGACACGACGCCAGACGCCGGCCTCGGCGCCGCGCCGCCGGACACGTCGACCGCGCTGGCGGCGCGCGTGCAATTGACCAGCGTCCCGACCGGACCGACCGGCGTCACACAGCGGAAGATTTACCGGACGAAAGCCGGCCTGTCGGCGCTCCAATTGCTGACGACGATCGCCAACAACACGACGACGACCTACACCGACGCCGCCGCGGATGCGACGCTCGGCGCCGCGCCGCCGGGCGCCGACCTGTCCGGCCTGTCACAGCCGTCCGGCAGTGTCAACGCCGGCGCGACGACGCTGATCGTCGCCGGCGCCGGCGCGTTTCCGGCGTCCGGCGGATGGGCCGTCGTCGGCAATGGACAACAGGTGATTCGCTATACCGGCGTCAGCGGAAACACGCTGACCGGGATTCCGGCGTCCGGCGACGGATCGATTACCGCGTCCATTGCCTACAATTCGACGGTGACGGTCGCGCCGGCGCTCACCGGGATTCCGGCGTCCGGCGCCGGCGCGATCCTCTATCGGATCACCGAAGGCCAGGACGTGAACCTGTGGATTCAAGTCGACGACATCGCCGCACAACAGGCGGTCGCGCTCCTGTTCACGTCCGCCGCCGGCGGTGCGCATTCCGGCATCATCGAAGATGTGATCCAGGATCGGCGGCTGTCGGCGACCGAGGCGCGGGCGCGCGGGCGCGCGCATTTGCAGCAACGGCGAAGCCTCCAGATCCGGATTCGCTATCAGTCGCGCGATATCAACTCGCGATCGGGGCGGCTGGTGACGGTCAATCTGTTGTCGCCGCCGTACGCGATCAGTTCGACTTTCATGATTCAAACCGTGCGGATCCAGCACACGACGCCGGACCTGGGACCGACGTTCGACGTCGACGCCAGTTCGGAACGGTTTTCATTTGAGGATCTGTTACGCCGCTGGCGCGACACACCGGAAGGATAAAACACGATGGCGATTCAACGGACGCCGATGGTCGATGACGACGGAAGCGGAACGACCGGGACCGTCATCAATAACGCGTGGAAAACGGAACTGTACAACCAAATTGACGCGGCGCTGTCCGCCGCCGCGGTACCAGCCGCCGGCGCCTGGACGCCGACCGACGCATCGGGCGCCGGCCTCACGTTTGGGTTTGCCGTCGGTGATTACATCAAGGCGGGACCGCTGGTCGTCGCGACTGGCGAAGTCACGTTTCCAGTCACAAGTAATTCCGCGCCGTTCAAACTCGGCGGCTTACCATTCCCGTCGGCGGCGCCTGGACACAACGGCTATAGCGCGGCGGTCGGCTTCATCAATCTGCAAGCGACGGCGACGGTCTATTGTCCGGCCGGAACGACCAACGTCATCGCCTATCGGACGACGGGCGCGGTCCTCACCAACGCGGAAATGAGCGGCTTGTCGATCCGGTTTACGCTCAGTTATCGCACCTAACACGGACCGACCGGCGCACCATACGACGGCGGATCGACCGGCGCGGCTGGCGCGACCGCCCGCGCGATCGGCGCCGGGACCGGAAACGCGCGGAATAGATCATCCAGCGCGAAACTGAGGATCATTTGTAACATTCCGTCCGGTGTGTGTTCGACGCGCCGGGCGCGTTCGGTCAACATCGCCAGTTCGTCGGTCGTCACCGCGATCGATACCGTCAGAGTCGTCCGGTCCGGATCCTGGTTCACGGTCGGTCCTCCGCCGGCGCTGGTTCTACCACGGTCCGCCGGCCGGCGCGAAATCGCTGGCGAAACTTTTCATCGTCGAACGACCAGGAAATTCGGCACAATGGCGCCGGACCAGAGGCGCCAAACATGTCCGACCAGCCGATCGTTACTAGCCTACTGAGCTCGCACGCGACGTACCTGACGGCGGAGCTCGATCTGTCGGTCAGCGCCGATCGCGTCTACGAAAGTCCGGGACCGTGGGAACTGTGGACCGTCGTCCAGCCGAACGTCGACGATCCGCACACGATCGCGCTCCTGTCGCATCATGGCGGCTTTCTGTGTGCGGAGGCGGGCGGCGGATCGACGGTGACGGCCGATCGCGTCTACGACAGTCCGGGACCGTGGGAACAGTTCCGCGCCGTCCCACATGACAGCGGCGGCTATGTGCTCCTGTGTCACGACGGGATCCACTATCTGACCGCGGACCTGGCCGGCCAGGTGACGGCCGGCGCGACCGCGATCGGCGCCTGGGAAGTCTGGACGCTGACGCCGGATCCGTTCTATGTCGAACCACCGCCGCCCGATCCGGATGGCGGCGACGGCGAAGCGATCGCGCCAGGGAATCGCGTCCCACAGGGCGCTATTCGCCTCGAGCGGCGCGTCTGTTGTGATGACGCCGGCGCGTTCCTGGCGCTCGGGGCGTCGTTTTTCTGGGCGCCGCGCGCCTTTCGCGACTATCGCGATCGCTATGACCTCAACATGGCGTACTTGGCCGAACACGGCTTTACGTACTACCGCGCGTTCGTCCTGACCGGCGGCTGGCCGGAACCGGACGCCTGGGAACATGCCGGCGCGTTCCTGCCGTGGGCGCTCGAGGTACTACCGGCCATGCTGGATGACGCGTACGACCGCTACCAGTTGCGCTGTTCGCTCACGCTGTTCGATGGCGAAGTCCAGACGCCGACCGATGGCGATCAGGATACGTTCGTGCGTCAGGTGTGCGACCTCCTGAGTCCGCGGATGCACACGATCCAGGATGTCCAAGTCGCGAACGAATACGGTCCCTGCCAATGGGACTATCCGAAAGGGATCGAACGCCTCCGCCGGCACGCGCAAACCTTGCGATCGCGCCTGGGACCAACGGTCCCGATCGGCCTGTCGTCGCGGTCGACGGCAATGAACGACGGATCGCCGGACGAGGTATACGCCGAATGCCACAAGCTATTCGACGGCTTGATTCCCGATGTCGTCACCGTCACCGTCAATCACGACAGCCGCGACACGACAAAAATTGATGGTCCCTGGCGCCATGTCCGACAAGGATGGGAACGCGTCGTTAGCGATCCGCACACCGGCGCACAGCTGGAACCGGACGCGTCGATCGATGACGAACCGATGGGACCGTCATCGTCGGTCGCGGTGGAGGAATCGCCGTCGCGGATCGTCGGGAAATCGATCGTCGACTGGATCAGCGGCCGACACCAATACTGCTATCACACCGACGCGGGCATTTGGTCGACGCTACTGAATCCGGCGTACATCGACGCGACGCGCGGCTGTCACGATCTGATCGCCGATCATCCGGCGTCGCCGATCGTCGGCCAGGTGTGGCGGACGCTGATTCCGAAACTGCCGGCCGATCTGCCAGTCTGGGAACGCACGCGTCACGGATTCGACAATCATCCATTCGCCGCGTCGTTTGAACAGGACGCCTCTGGCGGCTTCTCGCAAATTTGGCCGGATCAAGTCACGAACTATGGCGTCGTGCGCGCGTACGCGGCGCTCGAGGATCCGCGATTTCTCGTGGCGCTGACGGGCATCAAGGATCGGATCGACCTGGTGTGGACAAAGGCGATGACGTTCACCGTCTACCGCTGTGGATCGGTGGAACCGGTCCAGGACGTCGACGCCGCCGGACCAGGATCGCTGACGCTGGCGGAGTCGATCGATACCGACCTGTTGATTATTGGATCGTACCGATGATCGCGGCGCTGATGCGCTGGCGCGCGGAGCTCTGGTGTGCGCTGTGGCATCGACGGCCGGCGATGTTTGCGCGCGACGCGAATCACCGTCCGCTGTGGGAATGTACAAAATGCGGACGGACCTGGCCGCGGTCCCAACCGTCGCGTACGACCTTGGTCGTACGCGCGCATCGCGTCAGGTAAATGTTGCCGCGATTCTGCGGTATTGTCGTTTACTTGTGACACCTGGTTCCGGTCCCCGCCATTTTTTTGCTGAGTCGGTGAGACACTTTTCCGGAGTCGGTCCCATGTCCAGACGTGTAACACTTCCGACCGCCGCGGCGCGGCGGCGCTCGATCAGTTCCGACGAACGCCGGTTGATCCGGGAATTTCGCCGCTGTAGTTCGCTCCGCCGGCGGTCCCTGATCGACGTCGCGATTTTGTATGCCGACGCATCGGCGGGAGAAGTGTCGCCACGGTCAACAATGCGGATCGACCTGCGATCGTCGCCTCCCCGTACGCCGTAGTCAACGCCAACAGTTCCGGCGACGCGGCGACGGGATGCAGTTTCGCGACCAACAACACGACATCGAACAGGCGCCAGCGAAACACCGCCAGGTGTGCCGATAGCGCCGCCATCGTCCGGATCTGCCCGCGTTCGTGCGCTTGCACTGTGGCGAAGTTCGGACCGCCGCGGCGCATGACATCGCGCAAGGTCCAGCCGCGCCGCCGGCGCTCACGCTGGAGTAATCGCCCAACGGTCCGCCATAACGCGACATCCACCATCGCCGTTAGTGTAGCGGTTAATTATGTTCAAGAAAATATGCGCGGAATCTTAGATTCCTAGAGCGGTTTGTAAGCTGGACTAGAGGCTCGAAAAAAACAGTTGCCGGACGGCGATCGATTTCGCTAGGATTCGCCGCCTATGCGTCCGAACCTGCGAC
>Ga0111538_10008683_pt1 | contig 13614 bp, 15 predicted proteins | sample SoiMethybrSBSTD1_FD_79669 | JGI IMG/M metagenome (GOLD analysis project Ga0111538, IMG submission 79669) | Bulk soil microbial communities from a Populus tree surrounding site in Tennessee, USA - Soil MetaG P. TD hybrid SBSTD1 (version 2)... | ecosystem: Environmental > Terrestrial > Soil >...
CCTGAAGCTGGAGGCCTTCGGCGCCATCCGCGCCCTTGGAATCGATGGCGCCGAAGAGACGACGCTCAATTTCATCGTTGACCGAAGTTCCGAAGAACGTCGAATACAAATCCCAGTCTCGAAAGGCCCGTGATGTCGGCGCGTCAAACTTGGATTTTTCGACGATGACGCGTCCGTCTGCGAGAGTCTTTCGCGGCGGCTGCATGTCAAGGTATGCAAGCGTTTTGCGGCCTGTTTCGAAGAAGCCCTCTTGATACCAGCGCGGTACGTAGTGATTATTTCTGGTCTTCGACATTATTGCTTGGCTGCTGGGTTTCCCCGCAGCCGCTATGCCCCCAAGCCGATTAGACGCCTGATTGCGGCCAACGTTATGCAAGCCTATCCGCGCCAGCGTTTGTTGATTGCGAATCTGACCACCATGGCGGCGGACTATCTCATATGAAGGGTTGAGTCACAATGGCTGTTCTTCTCTCGGGGGATCACTCCTGTTCACGGATCGGCTTCGATGGTGGCGCGCAGATCAGCGACGAAAGATTTCCGATTGAAGGATTAGCGCTGCGGATCGAATCGCGCGCAGCATCGTGTGATTCCGCTTCGGCATGGGGACTTCCTTGACGGCTCGGGCGAATGGGTGTCGAGTGATGTTCGCTTCCGAAGGGTAATCAATACGAACGCCCGAGCCTAACGGGTGCCACGAGTGAATCGACGGCGCTTAACGCCGCCTCCCTTCGGTGCGATCCCACACTTTTTCGGAAAGGGGCTCTAATCATGCCCACTCAGTACGAAGTCGCGGCCGTGCTCGAAGACGTCTGCAAGGCGGTTTTGAAACCCTACGGCGTCAAGGATTTCAACAACCTTGACGAAGAAACCCTGTTCACGATCGCGATTGCTTGCTTCAGTGCGGCCCGCGCCGCCGTAGTGGCCGCGAAAGGAGGAAGCGACGACGAAGCCCGTGCTTGGTTCGAGCATTTGATCGCTGATCGTTGGAAGCGTCAGCCATAGCTAGATCAATTACCGTGTCGCAGCAGCCAGCAATGTAGGGCCAGCAGCGCGGCGGTTTCCAGCGAAGCGACCTTGGTGTGGCTGATGCCCAGCACCATCGCGGCGCGCCGATAGCTGAGCCCGCAGCCAGTAAGCCAGAGTACCTGACGCAAACGCGGATTCGGCACGGCGACCGTCCAGCCGATCAGGATCTGCCACATCGAGTCAAGATCTTGAGCGCTTGGATTGCGCGCCTTGCCCGACATCGATGTCTGGACCTCATCGGGAATCAACCCGGCTATTTCAGGTGGAAGATCATCGGCCCGAAGCTGAAGCAACGTCCCGACCGCTTCACGTACTCTGTGGCGCAGGAATACGAGCGCAGGATCGCCGCCTGCATCGCCCGCAGCCGGCTGTGCAAAGCGATCCGGGCGGATGGGCAGCAGCGATTGAAGATCGCCTAGCCGGCCACGTAATAGCGCCCTGCGCCGCGCCCAAACCTCACCCGCGATGCCCGTAGGCGCCAACCGCTTGATCTGGGCTTCGGTGGTGGCAAGCTGATGATCCAGATCGCGGATCCCGTCTTCGATGAAGCGCGAAGCGCGGCGCGGGTCGGCGGCGATGGCGGTGCGAAGATCGCCGAGGAAGGCGGGCCAGGGATCACTCTTCCCATTTGGAATAGTGATCGACTGCGCGGCGGCATCATATGGCATGGCTGATCCCCCTTCCCTGGCGCGGGCCGGACTATACGCTGGAATCTTCCGCCTAGGTTCGGCCTTCAGCCGCTGGGAGTAGACGCCCGACAGATCGAGGCTTATTCTCGGGGATGTGGAGCCCATAGCGCGGCCCCAGAAGCCCCAGCAATTCGGCCCCATCCTTCGCAAGAGCGCGGAGACCCAGCGGGCCAAGGTAAGGGGATTTCCCGTTGGGCACCGCGCGCGAGAATAGACATGCCATCCTGCCGCCGAATCTGCCGCCCCTTGCCCTTGATCGGGCCGAGGCGTCGGCGCTTTTGGGCATCGGCACCGGCCTGTTCGACCGGCTGGTGGACGAAGGCAAGCTTCCGCCCGCTATCCAGATCGGCGACCGGAAACTCTGGAGCGTCAAAAAACTCACGCGCGCCTTCGATGCCATCGCTGATGAGCACGATCAGGATCTTACGAAGCCGTGGAATCAACCGCCTGCCGAGCAACCCTTCAACCCCTGGGATGAACAATGAAGCTTAGATATCTCCAGCACCTGCCTGATTGGCGCGGGAACGACCGCTGGTACGTAAGATTGCCTGGACGGCCGAAGATTCGGCTGCGATGCAAACCCGGCACGCCTGAATTCATCGCCGAGTATCTCGCGGCATTGCAAGGCGCAGCGCCAGCGCCAGCACCGAAGCCGCAGCCCGAGAAGATCATCAGCGGAAGCTTCCGCGCACTCTGCATCGGCTTTTACGGCAGCGCGAAGTTCAAACGATACGATCCACGCACGCAATCCATTACACGGCGCGTCCTGGACGCCATCTGCACGCAGCATGGCAGCAAGCCGGCGGACCTCCTTGAAGCCCGCCACGTCGAAGCATGGCGCGACGAGAAGGCCGATCAGCCAGGATCCGCGAATGAGCTTCTGAAAAAGGTGCGAGCGCTGCTGGGCTGGGGCGCTGCGCAGCATCCGCCTTTGGTGAAGATCAACGTTGCCGCCTTCATCCCGTACCTGCCGAGCGACAATCCTGATGGCTGGCATACCTGGACGCCTGCGGAGCTTCAGCAGTATCGCGATCATCATCCGCTGGGCACCAATGCGAGGACGGCGATTGAGCTTGCCGCCTTCGTCGGAATCCGGCGCAGCGATATCGCGCGCTTAGGCCCGCAGCATGAGCGCGACGGGATCCTGCACTTCACCGAGTTCAAAGGCAGGGGGCGCAAGCCGAAGCACCACAAGACGCCGATCCTGCCCGAGCTTCGCGCCGCGCTTGATGCCATGCCTTCGAAGGGATCGGGCCTCGCGTATCTGATCAGCGACCGTGGGCGCGCCTACAGCGCGGCATCGCTGGGCAATATGGTGCGCAAATGGTGCGATCAAGCTGGGCTGCCTGAATGCAGCGTCCACGGCGTACGGAAAGCAGCCGCTGCCATCGCCGCCGAGAACGGTGCGTCAGCCCACGAATTGATGGCGGTATTCGGCTGGACGACCATGAAGATGGCGCAGCTTTATACCGAGCAGGCGGATCGCGACCGGCTGGCGGCGCGGGCGATCAGCAAGCTGCGAATGGGAACGAACACGGATCTGAACGTACCACCCGAAACGGTGATGCCTTTGGGTGGTACAAATCGGGCGAGAAAATGATGGCGAATCAAAGCGGCAAAATAGGGATGGTGCCCAGGGCCGGAATCGAACCAGCGACACCGTGATTTTCAGTCACGTGCTCTACCAACTGAGCTACCTGGGCGCCAGAGCGCGGCCGGCGGGCGCCAGCCGGGAAGGCAGGCGGTCTTTTAGTCAGATTCCCCGCCCCTGTCCAGCCCGGAAAATCGCCCGGACCGGGCGCTAATCCTCGGATTCGGATTGATTTTTGCCCTCTTCCTGGCCTTCGGTGGGCTCGGCGTCGGGGATGCGATAGGTGTCGCTGAGCCAGCGGTTGAGGTCCACCTGCCGGCAGCGCACCGAACAGAAGGGCTTGAGCTTGGGATCCGTTGGCTTGCCGCAGATCGGGCAGCCGTTCTTGCCGCTCGCCATCACGCCTCTCTCCGCTGCACATCGCCGGCCCACATTTCAGTGAGCGTCGCCCCGCGCCGTCGGCGCAGGATTTCAACAAGCCCCAGGCGCGACATGTTGCCGATCCATTCGATCGCCGGATCCACCGCCGCCGCTTCGCGCAGCGTCTCCAGCACCTGCTCGCGCTTGTTGCGGTTCTCGAGATCGATGAAATCCACGACGACGATGCCGCCCAGATTGCGCAGCGCCAGTTGCCGCGGCACTTCCCGCGCCGCCTCGAGATTGACGGTCAAGGCGGTCAGTTCCATGCCCGCCTTGCGCGTCGCGGCGGCCGAGTTCACGTCGATCGCCGTCAGCGTGCGCACCGGCTCGATCAGCAGGTTGCCGCCGCACGGCAGTGTCACGCTCTCCTCCAGCGCCGCCGCGATCTCGTCATCGACCTCGGCGCGCTCCGGCTGCCAGTCGCGCAGCGGCACGTGGCGGACACGCTCGGAAAGCTCCGCCGCATGCTGCGCGCACCAGCGTTGGACCGCGGCGACATCGACGCGCCGCTCGCAGACCACCTCCTCGATCTCGGCCGGATCGAGCGTGGCGAGGCAGTTTTGCCAGGCGTTCGGCGGCGGCACCAGGCAGGCCGGAATCCGGCCCTGTGCCTTCGCCTGCGCCAATTGGTCGGCATAGGCCACTTCGCTGTGGATGCTCGCGGACAGCCGGACCGCCTTGCCTTCGTGCTCGTCGCGCCGCACCTGAACGGGGATCGCCGCCCCTTCGGTCAGCGACTGGCCCTGCTTTTTCAGTGGCAGCAAGCCCGGCCGCGCCAATCCGATCTCGACGAACGCGGCGTTGAGGCTGGGCTCGATCCGCTCGACGCGGCCGAGGAATACCGCGCCGATCTGCGAGCGCGTCTCCGGCGTTTCGCGGATGGCCTGCGCCAGGCGGCCGCCCGACCAGCGGAAGACCTCCAGCTTTTCCTCGCCGCCGGCGATGAAGATTCGATGCTGCATGTCAGGCATGCCAGCCGAAACCGCTCAGCATCGCGACAGTGTCGCTGAGCGACAGCCCCACCACGTTGCCATAAGAGCCGTTGATCCAGGGAATGAAAGACGCGGCATGGCCCTGGATCGCATATCCGCCCGCCTTGCCATGCCAGTCGCCGGCGGCGAGGTAGGAGTCGATCTCGCGCTGCGTCAATCGCTTGAAGGCGACAGTGGTTGTCACCACCCGTTCGGCCGTGCGTCCATCCGGCGCCGATATCGCAATGCCGCCCAGGACGCGATGCCGACGGCCGCTCAGCAGGTCGAGGCACGCGCGCGCCTGATCCTCGCTCTCGGCCTTGGGCAGGATGCGCCGGCCGCACGCCACCACCGTATCGGCGGCAAGCACCCAGCAGCCGCGATGCTTCGGCGCGATCTCCGCCAGCTTCTCGCGCGCCATGCGCCGCGCATAGGCCAGCGGCAGCTCGCGCGGCCCGTGACGCTCCTCGATATGGGGCGGATCGATGATCGACGGCTCCAGCCCGATCTGCCGGAGCAGGTCGCGCCGCCGCGCCGAACCGGAAGCCAAGACAAGCTGCTGGGCCCCGGACCTGAGCTCCGGCATCGATGGAACTTCGAGCGTTACTTGAAGCGGAACGTGATTCGGCCCTTGGTCAGATCGTAGGGCGTCATTTCCACGTTCACGCGGTCGCCGGCGAGGACCCGGATACGATTCTTGCGCATCTTGCCGGAGGTGTGGGCCAGGACTTCGTGATCATTGTCCAGTTTGACCCGGAACATCGCATTGGGGAGCAGTTCGGTGACTGTTCCAGAAAATTCAATAAGGTCTTCTTTCGCCATGTAGCTTCCTTGGTTCGCGAAGCGCCCGCATCGCGAGCCAGCCCCGAATTGGGCGCGGATATAAACCTTTTTACCGGATTCCTCAATTCCCCCTGGAACAGCGCCCTTTCCAGCGAAAATCGCACCCATTCAAAGACCGAAGTCGCGCGAGCCAGCCGATTCCCTCTGGTATGGGACGATATGATCGGCAAATAATAAGAACGCGCCGCATCTGGACTAATATTCCTACGTGTGTTTAGGTCGATATAGCAACGCCTGTCATAAAGGTGCTGTGGAGTGCCGGCTGGGACATCTCGGGCGCTCACCGTGCCGGGGAACAATGTGAGCGGACGCACGACTGGAAGGGCCGCGCTGATCTTCTTGCCGCTCGCGCTCGCAGTGCTGGGCGTGACCTACCTGCTCTATGCCTCGCAAGCGAATGCGATCCGGACCATCGCCAGATCGACCGAGGATCGCGTGCTCGATCTCGCGCGCCAGCGCATCACGCTGACCGTCGGCACTGTCGTCAGCGACGCTTCCTATCTTGCCGAACAGGACGCGCTGCAGAACCTCCTGGTCGACCGCGGAACGGAAGCGCTGCGCCACCTGGACGCGGAGTATCGCGCCTTCGCCAAGCATCGGCAGTTCGTCGACCAGATTCGGCTTCTGGATAGGACGGGCCACGAAGTCGTGCGGGTGATCCGGAAAGGCGATGACGCCGAGCTGGTGCCGGCCGACCAACTGCAGAGCAAGGCCGACCGCTATTACGTCGAGGAGACACTGAAGCTCGATCGTGGCCAAGTGTACGTTTCGCCGATCGATCTTAACGTGGAATTCGGTGCGATTGAGCAACCGCTTAAGCCGACGATCCGGATCGCTATCCCGGTCTTCGACAGTGATGACAACCGGCGCGGCATCATCGTGATCAACTACCTGGCGCAGCGCATCTTGGACCGGGTCGAGGACCTGGGCGTGGATGTCGCCGGCATCTGGCTGTTGAGTTCCGACGGCGACTGGCTTCTGGGTCCCACGCCTGGCGATGCCTTCGCCTTCATGTATCCCGATCGCAAGGATCGTTCCTTCGCGGCCGCCTATCCCGACGTCTGGCGCCAGATGCAGGCCAGCCCGATGTCGGGCCGACTTACCGACGATGCCGGGCACTTCACCTATGTCCGCGCCGATGCCGTGTCCGATCAGGTTGCCGAAACTGCGGCGCTGCCTCACTGGTTCGTCGTGATCCACTCACCGAACGCATTTATCGCCGCGCAGACCGGCGATCTACGTCGCCAGTTCAGCGCGGGGGCGGCCGTGCTTCTGCTGATCGTCACCGCCGTCTCAGTGGGCCTTGCCAGGCATCAAATCCACCGGCGAGACAGCGAACGGCAGATCGGGCTCAGCGAAGCTCGGTTCCGAGCGGTCACCGAAACGGCGAGCGATGCGGTCGTGTCATCCGACCGGAGCGGCATCATCCGCTATTTCAATCCCGGCGCGGAGCGCATTTTCGGCTACAAGGCGGAAGAAGCGGTCGGCCAGCCCTTGACGTTGCTCATGCCCCAACGGCTTCATCAGGCGCACACTGAGGGATTGCAGCGATATCTGAGCACTCGGGAAGCGAACGTCATCGGCAAGACGGTCGAACTCGTCGGGCGCCACCGGAATGGCAGGGAGTTTCCCATCGATCTCGCCTTGGCGAGTTCGGAAGTCGAGCATGACATCTTCTTCACTGCGATCATCCGCGACATCACCACCCGCGCGGAGGCCGAACGCGATCTGCGCGCCAGCGAGGCGCGCTTCCGCGACCTCCTGGAATCCGCTCCAGACGCGATTCTGATCACCGGCGATCAGGGACAAATTCAGCTCGTCAACGCGCAGGCCGAGCTGCTGTTCGGCTATCGCCGCGAGGAATTGATCGGCCAAAAGATCGAGATGCTGATTCCCGAACGCTACCGTGGCAGCCATGTCGGCCACCGAACCGGCTATGTCGGCGCGGCGCAGACACGGCCGATGGGGGCCGGACTCGAACTCTACGGGCTGCGCAAGGACGGCTCTGAATTTCCGGTCTCGATCGGCCTCAGCCCGACTCGAGGCGATCATGGCCTGACGGTATTCTGCGACGTCCGGGACATCACAGATCAACGCGCGAATGAGACCAAGATCCAGGACCTCAATCAGCGCCTACAGCTCGACAATGCCGAACTTGCTGCGGTCAACAAGGAGCTGGAGGCTTTCAGCTATTCGGTCTCCCACGATCTTCGTGCGCCGCTCCGCGCCATCGACGGCTTCAGCCAGGCCTTGATCGAAGATGCCGGGCCGCTGCTGAACAACGAGCACCATTCGCATCTGAACCGCGTGCGTCAGGCCGCGCAGCGCATGGGGCTGCTGATCGACGATCTGATCAAGCTGGCGCGGGTCACGCGTGCGGACGTCAAGATCGACGATGTCGATCTCACCGCCATCGCGCAGCAGATCGCGACCGGCCTGCAGGATTCCGCGCCGGGGCGGCAGGCCGAATTCGTCGTCGCGCCGAACCTCCAGACCAAGGGCGATCCGCGCCTGCTGCAGGTGGCATTGGACAATCTGCTGAATAATTCCTGGAAATTTACCGCGCCGCGGTCGCCGGCGCGGATCGAGTTCGGAAGGCTCGCGGTCGACGGCAAGCCGGCCTTTTTCGTCCGCGACAACGGTGTCGGCTTCGACATGTCCTATGCCGGCAAGATGTTCGGCGCCTTCCAGCGGTTCCACGATGCGCGCGAGTTTGCCGGTACTGGTATCGGCCTCGCGACCGTGCAACGTATCATCCACAAGCATGGCGGCCGGATCTGGGCGGAATCGCAGCCCGGCAACGGCGCCACCTTTTTCTTCATACTGTAGTCACCGGAGGTCCGCATGGCGCAGAAATTCATTCTCCTGGTCGAGGACAATCCGGACGACGAAGCCCTGACGCTGCGCGCGCTGCACAAGAACAAGCTCGCGAACGGCGTGGTTGTGGCCCGGGACGGTGCCGAGGCGGTCGATTTCCTATTCGGGACGGGCGTTCATGCCGGCCGCGATGTCGACGACCTGCCGCAGGTCGTCCTGCTGGATCTGAAGCTGCCCAAGCTGGACGGGTTCGAGGTGTTGCGCCGGATTCGCGGCGACGACCGCACCAAGACTCTGCCGGTGGTCATCCTGACTTCCTCCAAGGAGGAACGCGACGTCGTCCAGGGCTATCGTGATGGCTGCAACAGCTACGTCCGCAAGCCGGTGAATTTCGACAAGTTCGTCGAGGCGGCGCGCCAGCTCGGGCTCTATTGGCTGTTGCTCAACGAGCGGCCGCCGCGCTGAATACGGACACATTGAGAATGGCGACGTCCCTACGAGCCCTGATTATCGACGATTCCGCGGACGATGCCGAGCTGCTGATCCGCGAGCTGCGGCGCGAAAGCTACGACATCAGCGCCGAGCGCACCGACACGGAAGTCGGCCTGAAGGCTGCATTGGACGATCAGACGTGGGACATCATCCTGTGCGACTATCACATGCCGCGCTTTTCCGGCCTCGAAGCGCTCAGGATCGTGCGCGGCCGGAATCTCGATGTACCCTTCATCTTCGTTTCCGGGGCGATGGGTGAGGACGTGGCGGTGGGCGCCATGAAAGCCGGTGCCCAGGACTACGTCATGAAAGGAAATCTGAAACGCCTCGCCCCCGCGATCCAGCGCGAGCTGCGCGACGCCGCCGTGCGGCGCGAGCGCGCCGATGCCGAAGCCCGGCAGCGCATGATGGAGGCGCGCTATCGCCAGATCCTCTCGATTGCGCCCGACGCTATTGTCGCGCTGGACGAGTCGCTGCATATCGCGATGTTCAACCAGGCGGCCGAGCGCCTGTTCGGATACAGCGCCGACGAGGCGATCGGCCAAAGCGCGGAAGTGCTGCTGCCGACGCGGTTCGTCGGACCGGTGCGGAACCAGATACTGAAATTCGGCGTGTCGCACGATGCCCTGACGCAGATCCGTGTGCCCGACAAGCTGTATGGGCGGCGAAAAAGCGGCGTGGAATTCCCGTCCGAAATCTATGTCTCGAAGATGATCGAGGATCGGCGCACCATTTTCACCGCCATCATCCGCGATATCACCGACCGCGAGACCATGATGGCGACGCTCCGCCAGACTAATCAGACTTTGGACGCCGTCGTTCAATCCTCGCCGGTCGCCATCCTCGGCCTTGATTCCTCGCGCCGCGTGATCGTCTGGAACCGGAATGCCGAGCGGATTTTCGGATTGTCGGCAACCGACGTGGTCGGCCGACCGTTTCCGCCGCTGATCGAGGTCGCCGGCACGGAGCTCGGCGACATGGTCCGCCGGCTGCTCGAAGGCGAGGTGCTGACCGACCTGGAGATTCACCAGCAGCCGTCGCGGAAGGCTGTGCTCGATCTCCGGGTGTCCGGCGCACCGCTCTACGATGCGGAACAGCGGGTCCGCGGCGCGGTCTGTATCGTCGAGGACGTGACGGACAGCAAGGCAACGCGGCGGCAGCTCGAGCATGCCCAGCGGATGGAGGCGGTCGGACAGTTGACCGGCGGCCTCGCGCACGATTTCAACAACCTGCTGGCGGTGGTGATCGGCAATCTGGACATGCTCCAGGACCAGCCGGAGCAGACTCCGGCAGCAAGGGAATCGGTCGACCTCGCCTTGAAAGCCAGTCTCGGCGGAGCGACCCTCATCCGCCAATTGCTGGCCTTTTCCCGCCGCCAGGCCTTGTCCCCAAAGCCATTCGACCTTGGCGCGCTGGTGGCATCGACGCGTGAACTGCTGGCCCGAACGCTGGGCGAGCATATCGAGGTCGAGATGCGGCTGGCCCCCGACCTCTGGCCGGCCCTCGCCGACGCGACGCAGGTGGAATCGGCGGTCGCCAACCTGGCCATCAATGCGCGCGATGCGATGCCGAATGGCGGGCGCTTGACGCTGGAGACGGCGAACAAGCACCTGGATGAGCGCTACGCCATCGCCAATGTCGATGTTCAGGCCGGAGACTATGTCATGCTGGCCGTCTCCGACACCGGAACGGGGATTCCGCCTGAGATCCTGAACCGGGTGTTCGAGCCGTTCTTCACCACCAAGGAACACGGCAAGGGCAGCGGCCTTGGCCTCAGCATGGTCTATGGCTTCGCGAAGCAATCGCGCGGCCATGTGAAGATCTATAGCGAGGTCGGTCACGGCACGACCGTCCGGCTCTATCTGCCGCGCGCCGCTCAGGAAACGGCGTTGGCCGCGCCGCCTGCGCCCAACCCGGCCGACGCCGACAAGATCAACGCCGCGGTACTGGTGGTCGAGGACAATATCGACGTGCGCAGGATCGTCTGCAGGCTGCTGCGCGATTTCGGCTGCACTGTCATCGAAGCCAGTGGCGGCGTGGCGGCGCTCGAGATTCTCCAGTCGGACCACGAGATCGATCTGATGTTCAGTGATGTGGTGATGCCCGGCGGCATGTCGGGCGCGGAACTTGTGCAGGCCGCCCGCCGCTTACGGCCGGGCATCAAGACTCTGCTCACCACCGGCTTTGCGGAGGCCTCCTTGCGCAACCAGGCGCAATTCGCCGACGCCGGAGAGATAATTACCAAACCCTACCGACGGCAGGATTTAGCGCACAAGATCAAGATCGTTCTGGGCCTCAGCGCCTGATCGCCCATCAGATCTGTGGCGCGCCGATGGACGGAAAACGCTCCCGGATGCGCGCCATCAACGTATCACGCACGTCGCGATAGGCATCCAACCTTTCCTCGCGGCTGCCTTCAATCACGCTCGGATCCATGGTCGGCCAGAATTCGACCTCGCACGCCATGGTGCGCGTCATCTCGACTGCGCTGTGCTGGGCCTCCGGCGACAGTGAGATGATGAGGTCGAACGAAGTGTCTTCGAGATCGTCGAACGTCTTCGACCGGTGCTTCGTCATGTCGATCCCGATCTCGTCCATCACGGCAACGACGAAGCCGTCGATCTCGTTGGCCCGCACGCCGACCGAATCCACGAAGATGTTCTTGCCGTGCAAATACTTGAGAATCCCTTCCGCCATCGGCGAGCGGATCGAGTTGTAGGTGCAGCAGAACAGCACGCTGCCGGGCCGGCTCGCCATGCCGCCCTCACGTCTTCATATGCAGGGCGCAGATCAGCGTGAACAGCCGCCGCGCCGTCCCGAAATCCAGCTCCACCTTGCCGGCCAGGCGGTCGCGCAGGATCTCGGAGCCCTCATTGTGCAGGCCGCGCCGACCCATGTCGATCGCCTCGATCTGCGACAGGCTCGAGGTCTTGATGGCGGCGTAATAGCTCTCGCAGACCTCGAAATACTCCTTGATGATGCGGCGGAACGGACTGAGGGACAGGATGAACTTGTAAATTTCCTGCTCGCCGGTATCGCGGACGTCGAACACCAGCTTGTTGTCCGCGACTGCCAGGATCAAATGATACGGCCCGGGATGATCGACCGACGGCGCGAACTCGTTCTCCTCGATCAGATCGAAGATCGCGACAGCCCGCTCCTGCTCCGCTTCCGCCGATTGGCGCAGGGCGGAGGCGTCTTCCAGGTGGATGCTGACGATGCGCCTGGTGGGCCCGGCTTCGGCCATGCGCTCAGATCGCGCCGGCTGCGGCGCGCAGCCGCTCGATCCAGCCGCCGATCTCCCCCGGATAGGTCTTCCAGGCCGTGCGATTGACCACCAGCCGGGACGTCACGTCTGCGATGCGCTCGACCTCGACCAGGTTGTTGGCCTTCAGCGTGGCGCCGGTCGACACCAGATCGACGATGCGCCGGCTGAGACCCAGGGTGGGCGCCAGCTCCATCGCGCCCGACAGCTTGATGCACTCCGCCTGCACGCCGCGTGCTGCGAAATGCGAGCGCGTGATGTTGGGATATTTGGTCGCGACCCTGATGTGGGACCAGCGATTGGGATCGTCCCCGCCCACCATCTCCGCCGGCTCCGCCACCGCCAGGCGGCACCTGCCGATGCCGAGATCGACCGGCGCATAGATTTCCGGATAGTCGAATTCCAGCAGCACGTCGTTGCCCGCCACGCCCATCTGCGCCGCGCCAAAGGCGACGAAGGTGGCGACATCGAAGCTGCGCACACGGATGATCTCGAGCCTCGGATCGCTGGTAGAGAAGCGGAGCTTGCGCGAATCCTCGTCGTGGAAATCCGGCTCTGGCTCGAGCCCGGCGCGCGCCAGCAACGGCACCACTTCGCGCAGGATGCGCCCCTTCGGCAGCGCCAGCACAAAGGCGGCCGCGCCGTTCTCGGCGTTCATCGGCCCGATGCCTTGCCGTCAGCGGCCTCGATCGCGTGATCGGGCTGCCACTGGGTCGGCCAGGCCTTGCCGAGGTCGCTGAGGTAAAGCACCAGAGCTTCCACCTCCACCTGGATTATGCCGCCGCCGGCGAACAGGAACGACAGCTTGTTGCCATCCATCTGGAGATGCAGCAGCGACAGGAACTCGTCCGGCCGAGAGCGGTCGATATTGCGGCTGCGCACCGCGATCACGCGATCGATGCAGATGCCGGCATTGGTGCGCTGCTGATTCCCGAAATCCTCGTCGGATTCAAAGGTGGCGTCCTTGCCCGGAGCCGTTTCTTGTGACGGCACCGCCGCGCGTTCCCAGCGGAACCGGTTCGCCACCATGATGAAGCGCCGCTCCTGCGGCAGATAGCGCATCTCGTTGAGGGGGATCAGCGAATCCTGCAGGCAGGCCGAGACCACCGCCAAATCTTCCGCATCGCGCGCGATGATCCTGAGCGGTGGCGTCATTCCGCGGCCCCTTCCGACAGCCGCTCGATCTCCGCGCCACAAGCCGCGAGTTTATGGGTCAGACGTTCATAGCCGCGGTCCAGGTGATAGATGCGGTTGAGGATGGTGTCGCCTTCCGCCACCAGCCCTGCCAGGACCAGCGATACGCTGGCGCGCAAGTCGGTCGCCATCACCGGCGCGCCAGTCAGCCGCTTCACGCCGCGGACCATCGCCGATGCGCCGTGCACGTTGATGCTGGCGCCCATGCGCGTCAGTTCCGGCACGTGCATGAAGCGGTTCTCGAAGATCGTCTCGGTGATCATGGAGGCGCCTTGGGCCGTCGTCATCAACGCCATCATCTGGGCC
>Ga0111538_10008685_pt1 | contig 13613 bp, 15 predicted proteins | sample SoiMethybrSBSTD1_FD_79669 | JGI IMG/M metagenome (GOLD analysis project Ga0111538, IMG submission 79669) | Bulk soil microbial communities from a Populus tree surrounding site in Tennessee, USA - Soil MetaG P. TD hybrid SBSTD1 (version 2)... | ecosystem: Environmental > Terrestrial > Soil >...
AGCAGCTCTACGCGAGCGAAATAAATGCCGGCCTACAAACAGACTGGGATTCTGGTGTAACCGCATGGATCGGCGGACCAGCCGGCACGCCTGGCAAGGTAGTGCTGACTCGCCGGACGTTCGGGCCGGAAGAGTTTCAGGACATTGCAGCGTGGCGGGACGATGAGGCTCGCCGTCTCTTTCCACAATCGAAGTACGCAAGGACGGTACGGGCAGTTGAGCAGTGAGCGAGCCGCGCCTGGAGGAAATCGAGCTGATGCATCCTATGGATCATCAGCCCTTCTCCAGTCCCGAGTGGGTCTATGAATTCAAATGGGACGGCTACCGCGTCATCGCCAGCAAGAACGGGTTGCTTACGCGACAGAAGGAAGACGCGACAACTTGGTTTCCCGAGATTGCTGAACCGCTGCAAACGTTACGCGGCTCCTTCATCGTGGATGGTGAAGTCTGCCTACTCGATGAGCGAGGCGTCCCGAACTTCGAGGCGATGCGTGGTCGCGTCCGCCGCAGGGAAAGCGGCGACTTCGTTACATTCTGCGTGTTCGACCTGCTGTTTCGAGACGGCCGCGATCTGCGTCCGCTCGCACTATCGAGCGGAAGGAACTACTACGCAAGCTTGTGCCAAAGGATCACCCGCGCCTCAAGTACGTAGAGCACCTGGCCGAGCGAGGCTTGGAGATGTTCAAGTTTGCAACCTCTGCCGGCATGGAAGGGATTGTAGGGAAGCGTGCTGACTCCGCGTACGAAGGCAAGCGCAGTCGGATGTGGCTGAAGATGAAGCAGGCAGGATTCCACGATGGTTGGGAGCGACCGACACGCCGGGAACCTGCCTGACTTCGGGCGATTCCTTCGAGTAGTAACTGACTTGGAGGATCTGGACGTGGCCGACGACAAATCGAAGCGTGGCAGCCCAACCCGAGACCGGATCGACGTGAACGATCCGGCGCGCTGCGCAACTGGTCGAAGTCTTTGAACAAGACGCCTGAGGAAATCAAGGACGCTGTACGAGTGGTCGGCAACTCTGCTGCGAAGGTGCGTCAGCATTTTGGCGGGCGCTAGGCCGTAAGATAGCCGAAAGCACGAGCGGAGGGACGGCTACGGCTGCGATGACGATCAAGCCCGCCGACATACGTTAATTAGCGGGCTGCCGTCGCACCGCCCCAGCGTTATTTCTCTCAACGCGGGACAGGGAAATTACCCTGGAGCCAATCGCAGTAGCTCCATGTGCCGAATGGAGCGCTGTTCACATCGTGAACGCCCTTGAGATGCTCCCCCGGTTGAGGGAATGGAAGATTCCAATTCTGAGTGAACGTGCCGACATCGAGCACGACGATGTCATTTCCCACGAACGTCTTCCAGAAAATGCCAGAGTGCTTAGCGATCCCGCTTTCATGGTCGAATTGAATGCTGTATTTGGCAGTGTCGAAGAAAGAGAATCCTGTCGCCAAGTTGGTGAATGTGTCGTTGAACTCGTTATCGAACTTGGTTCGATCGCCGTACTCCCAGGTCAAAAACCGATCATCGAAGTTTATGGCTACGTCGAACGCACACACTTCACCGAAGCGCACGGGACTGTTCCACTCTGTTCCGGCGGGTATCACCGTCGAGAACTGAAACACTTGCACATCCTTGATCGGCCGGTCTGCACTCGCAGTGTTGACCACAAAAGGCAGCGCTGAGCCAGCCAACAGTATCGACAATACACGAGCTCTCATGTTCGCCTCCCGCCAGAGCTTGGCGTCGTCAGAAAAGCACACGTCCTTCGGAGCATTAGAAGCTTTGGGCTCAGCCGGGTCTTCCTACGCATCGCGCGCCGCTGAACCTAACCATATCGACGACTGGTACACCATCGACGCGAGTCACGTGTGCCAGACCCACGCCGAACACCATGCGTTGACCATTGGCGTTGCTGATCTCCATGTCGTGGAACCGAAACGTTTCAACGCGATCCCCGATCACGACAAAATTGCGGTTGAAGCTGCCTTCGTAGCCATCACTCGTCGTGACAGTTCCGCTCGCACGAAGGGTAAAGTGATCGCCGGTGGACCGGACGACCGCAGTGCCAGTAAGAGTAAAGGTGATGATCTCGTCGGTGCATGGATTCACATCATCGAATTGCTCGAACAAGGGCTGGGTTGCAGGTGGTGCTGCGAGCGAGACCAAGGGTGAGACGCCCAACATGGCGGCGGCTGCGAGGAAGTAACAGCCTGGGCGCGGCAATGCTCTAGTGTCCATGATGACCTCCTCAAGGTTCTAGGAAGTGCGTCGCGTGCTCCCTTGACAAGTCAACGGGTAAGCACCTTCTATCACGCCGGCCTTACAAACGCCTATCGTGCGGTGCCGCACGTCGCGTCTTACGAAACACCCGCCCGCAGTGTGTACTCCCGCGATGTCGAGCCTGTTCGTCACGAGGTATTTGCGCATGCGGGGAGGCTTGACGTACGCGGCACGCGATGCGCTCTTTACGCGCGTGTCAAACGCGATTTCGAAAAGGGTGGCAGTGTTTCCGTTGCGGCTCTACCGAGCGCTGCTTGAGCTTTATCGGAATGGGATGCCGCCGATGCTGGACAGTCCGCAGACCATTATCACGGACGTTCTAAAATCCATTCCCAACGACTCGACGACCACTTGGGAGCACCTGCATGTCGCGAAGCACGTCGAGGAATCTGTGGCGTGGATGAAGGCTGCGCCCGTGCCGCCCGACAAAGGCATGAAGGAGCTGACAGCGGCAATATCACGCGCCATACAAGAGGACGATCAGCCCGAACTAGCTCCCCCAAACGCGCGAACTGCGTGAGAACTCTCCCGGCTTGCTAGCGCAGCGCACAGGCGCGTACGTTCGACGGAGCCGGCTGTCTAACTAGTAAGGGCACCGGCCGTGAAAGGCGTCGAGGGGGCGTCACCCTGGCGAGCGGCGCACACGTAAGGCATGGCATGACGTGGCACGACGTGGCCGGCTGAGCATGGCTCACTTGGCGCGTAGGGCTTGGCAGGGCTGGGAGCACTCGGCTCGCTGGCAAGCCGGCGGGGCTTCCTTCCGAAGCTTCCACGACGACACGCAGCTAAACTTCGCGAAAGAGACGCAGAGGGGCCGGAGCTTCGAAAGAGGTTCCGGCCTTTCTTTGTTTGGGGGCGGATGGCAGTGCAGGGAGCATCTCGGCGGTCCTGCCCCTGCAATGGAGCCGTCGAATCAGTCCTTGGGACCAAGGCAAACCACTGCGCCTTTTTGCAGTCGCACGGTTCCGGAGCTCGCGTCGACAATCAGCACGATTTTCGCTCGAATGCGCTCTCCGGCGGCATTCGTCAGAACATCCAGCAGGCGAATATGGAAGATGTTCTGATTCTCCACAGTCATGTCTGTGCCGTGGCCCACGAAGCCCGTAGGGCTCGTAGTAATCGTTCGAGCGGAAACGCTGATGAAGTGGTCATCGCGAGCCTGCACCAGCGACGTTCCAGAGATCGTCACCGTGTGAACCAGCCCGGTGCAGGGGTTTATGTCATCGAAGACAAATTGAAATTCCATTTCTACGGGCGGCGCTGCAATGGTCGATACAGGAACAACGCTGAGCGTGAAGCCGAGTACAAGTGCGCGAATGCGGGCGTTCATGACGTTGCCCCCTGCTGTTCGTGTGTGGTTGGCTGTCGATTGAGTTTGATATCCACCTGCGGATCATGACAAAGCAAGGTGCGACATCGGCGTGTGTCGCGCGGAACCGGGAGACGACTTCGTCCCGCGCACAATCGGATGGATGAGCCCGAGCGACCGTACTCCCGTAACCTATCGCTTTCTATTCGAGCTTACACGCCTGGCTCGCGCCGAGGCATTCGTGAGCGATGACGCGCAGCAACCCTTGTTGCTCCGCCACGAGAGGCTCGTTGACGCTATCGAGGATGGAGAGAGACTCCATCTCCCGGAAACAGTACTAACATCAGCGATGCCGCAGCGGGCTGGGCTCCCGCCGTTGAAAATGGGGTGAAATGTCCTCGCGCTTTCGCATCGGCGATCTGACCTTGGATACCGGGCGGCGTATGTTGCTGCGCGACTCGGAGCCTATTCCGCTGGGAGCACTGACTTACCGGCTACTGATGACGCTCGTGGAGGCCGCGCCGAACATGGTCTCACACGATCAGCTGATCGATTCGATCTGGGCCGGATCTGATGAGCTGCAGCGTCTGTCAGAAAACGCGACGCATCGACCTCGCACGATTGCGGGATCGCCTCGGCGCTAACGCTCTAGTCGGTGGTCGCCGTGGCACTGCTGGCCGGGCCGATGGCAGCGAATGCTGTCCCGATCGGATTCGACGTGTCCGGCACGTTCGATGATGGCGGAACGCTCTCTGGGACGATCACGATGGATTCCGAGGCGACGTGCGGTCCTGGTGTTGTGTTGGCTCGGGCAACCTGGTGACATCCGGCGGCGCACTGCCTGGCGCAAGCATCAACGGCCCCGCCTCGTTCTCCTCGTGTGGGAATGGGGTGGCCGCGACGCTCGAATGGTACGGGTTCGCCACGCAGGAGTTCCTGTCCCTGTACTTCAGCTCCAACATCGTCCTCGCGAACCTGCCGCAGTCGAATTTGATTGGATTGTCGAGCCTCAGTAACGAGACGACTGGCGTTGGCGGTGTTTTCCAGCACCGTAACCTCGTGAGCGGGCAAATGGTGCGTCAGGTGCAGTCGGTCCCCGAGCCCGGCACGCTCGCGCTGCTCAGCCTCGGTCTGGCCGGACTCGGATACTCTCGCCGTCGTCGCGCAACGAACTGACGAGTAGCTGATTGTGATACGAGCGCCGCCTTCGGGCGGCGTTTTCGTTTGCGCATCAGAGATCATTTCAGTAATACGGTTTCTGCGTTCGTTCTGTCTCAAGTGGAGCGCGCGCGTAAACTGCCTACTACGTCCGCCTGTGTATGGAGAATCTGCGCGCTTGGTCAGCCGAGCATGGTTGAAGGGGAAGCAGTCAGGTTTTCACGATGGCTGGGAACGGCCGACTCGCAAGGAACCCGCTTGACTCTGCAGCCGTATTTCCTTCGGTGAACTTTTGTTCTTGAGGAATACTGAAATGGCTGACGACAAATCGAAACGCGGAAGCCCGGATCGGGATCGCATCGACGTGAACGATCCTGACGAGCTGCGCAATTGGTCTAAGTCTCTCAACAAGACAGAAGAGGAAATCAAGGACGCTGTAAGAGTGGTCGGTAACTCGGCGGCGAAGGTGCGGGAGCATTTTCACGCGAGCTAGCTCTATCGCGAGCGGGTTTCCTAGACTCTTCAACTCCGGCCGGGGGCGCCAACTCTGAATGGGTCTATTCCGGTCACATAGGTAACACTGACTCGAAGCGGATTTCGCTCGGCCACAACGGTCGGACGTCGCTCGCGAAATTTGAGGTTCTCGAATAGCATTCGCAGGACGCGAAAACGTGGTGCGCCCGACTGCACACGTACGAACTGGAATCTCCGAAGAATCAGAATAACGGAGCGGGAATCATGAACACTTGCAAATGGGGCTTCATGTCGCTCGCCATTCTCCTGGCGGCCTGCGGCTCGTCGAAGGTCTTCGAAACCGCATCCGCACCCGGCGGAGACACGGCACTGGTGTATTTCATTAGGGACAGTTATCCCCCTTACATTTATGCAGTGCGTCTGTTGGTCAACGGCAAGCAGCTCGCGACGATCGCCAACAATGACTATGTCGCTGTCAACGTGCCGGTCGGCAATAACTCGTTCACGATTGACTTGAACTGGAATCTACGCGCGTTTCCGGTGACCAGAACCGACGCTGAGGCCATTGTCTCCAAGTTCGGACGAAGGTTGGACTGAGCAGTAACTCGCGCATCGATGTGCGCGGATGTCCGCTCCGGCCGGAATTAAGACTTCTGCTTCCGACGGGAAGCTTCACTACTTGTCTATCTTGGGTATCCTGCGATGCATTCCATCTCCACCCGCGCCTTGGCCACCAAGCCGCTGGCGCCCAGAGCACTACGTGCCGGATAAGGCTGTGAGAAGTGCCTTTTGTAGACTTCGTTGAACGCGGCCCATTCAGTGATATCGGCGAGAAACACAGTGCATTTGACCACGTGTTCCATGGCCAGCCCGCGCCTGGCTAGAGCAGCTTTGATGTTCAACATTATTTGCTCAGCTTCGGCCTTGATGCCACCCGCAACCAGATTGCCATCCTTATCCTCGCCGGTCTGACCGGTAAGAAAGAGCAGATCGCCTACTCTTGCCGATTCAGAATAGGGGCGGCCTTTACCCGCGAAGGGTCCGTCGTCGTACTGGGCGATTTCTGCTGCTTGGATACCGGGTGAACCTGCAAAGAGACAAACTGATAGCGCGACGCAGATCGATGAGTTCACGCGGATCATGATGCAGCTCCGAGATTTGGCTGGAACATAGCACAGGCCCAGATGTTTCCGTCGGAGCTTGGCCGCGAACCTGGTCCTTCTCCAACTTCAAAGCATGGGACGAAGCCACGCCGGAAGAGCACCTCGCTGAAATTGTGGATACGCTCGCTGACTGGCAAGTGAGCTGGTGTAGCCGGTAACTGTTCGAGCAACGCCTGCCGCTTGCAGCCGCCACGTGAACAGAGCATCCTGACGTCGATTTCCGAGCCAACCTTGCGGCTCACGCCATGGATCGCCCCAACCATCGCTGGTTCGTAATTCTCGCACTCGTGCTCCTCGTGGGCGGCACGGTCTTCGCGCTCGGCCGCCATTGGATATCGACGCCCGATCCGGTTCCAGAATCTGCCTCGATCTCGACCCAGGCGGGGGTTGAGCAGTCATCTCGGAATCTCCAGTCGGCAACTGCCGAATCAGTCAGCCCGAGTGAGCTGGCAGCCCCATCAGCGTCCGCATCTGCTGCAGGTGCAGCTGCCTTCCGCGGCAAGGTTATCGACGCTGTTAGTCACCAACCCGTGGAGGAGTTCGAGGTCCATCTGACCCGCGTGCGGCAGGACACCGGCTCGGAAGATGCGCCCATCAGCAGGGCATTTCGTGCGGCGAGCGGTCGCTTCTCATGGACCGGGTTGGCGGAAGGCACGTGGCGAGCTGCCATCACCGCGCCTGGCTACCAGCAGTTCAATCTCGATGAGCTGCATCTTTCGGTTCGGGCAACACGCGACATCGCCATGCCGCTGCGGCGAGGCTATGCAGTGCGCGGCCGGGTGGTCGAGGTGAGCAGCGGTGCCGCGGTTGTCGACGCCGTCATCACCTTTCGGCCCTTCGGTTCGACGGAGGATTTCTCCAGGCACAGGCCGTATGCGAAGTCGAAAGAGGATGGTTCGTTCTTGCTGGATGGGATTCCCGGCGGCGATGCCGTCCTCACGGCCGCGTCCGTGGTCCATGCGCCGCGATACGTAGCGATCACAGTCGATGAAAAAACGCCGCCGCAGGAGATCGCCCTGTCCGCGGGCGGCACGATCGCGGGGAGCGTCGCAACCGCAGCGGGCGCGCCGGTCAAGGGATACGTGGTTCTCCAGGGACCTGGCGGGATGAACTTCGTTCGCGAAACGAGCGAGACGGGTCAGTTCGCCTTCGAGCACCTCGGAGCAGGCCGCTACAGAGTGTCAACAACCACGGATGCCGGCCGCGCGAGTCGCGACATGACGTTGGGCGAGGATGAGATCAACGCGAACGTCGTCATCGTGCTGGAGACCGGCCGCAGCATTCGCGGGACGGTTAGAGGCGTGCGACCGGAACATCGCGAGCGGATTCAGGTGATGGCCAGGCACGAGTTCAAACCCGGAGTCGTCCGCGCCTCCATCGACGCACAGGGAGCGTATGCGCTGAATGACGTGCCGGCGGGAAATGTCGTCGTGACGGTGTTTGGCCCCAGTCTTCACCTCGAGAAGAGCGTGGTTGTGCCGCTCGAGGAGGACGTGACGCTCGACGTCGATTATCCCGCAGGCGTGCGCTTGTCCGGTGTCGTCACCCAAGGCGGCAAACCTGTCCGCGAAACGACGGTCTGGATGCGGTCCGTCGCGAACGAATCCGAATTTGTCTACCACGGGACGACGTCCGAAGAGGGCCGATACGAAATCGAAGCGCTGCCGGCCGGCGACTACTTCATGCACGCCGAGCAGGACATCACTCGGCGCATCACCGTCGTTGGCGATGCAGTGGTGAACATCGACATACCGTTGGTGCAGTTGTCAGCGCGAGTGGTGGAGGACGGCGCAGTCCCGATTGTCGGGGCCCGCGTGTACGTCAGAGGCAGCGCACGGGAGACGTCTCGCGTGCGCAGCGACGCGGAGACCGATGACTTCGGTCGGTTCGCGCTCACGGGAATCGAGCCTGGCGAGATCGTGCTCACCGTGTACAAGGCCGGCTACGAGCTCTATCGCGAGAAGATGATCTACTCGGCACCGAGCACGAACCAGACGATCACGCTACGCAAGGGCGACGGTATCGAAGTACGGGTGAAGCCTGGAAGCCGTCGCTTCCCGCGCGGATTCACGTTGACGCAGACCCTCCCGGGCAGCGAACACATCATGGATCTATGGATGCCGCTGAACCGCGACGGCACGTGCCACGTGCCGAGCGCGCTGGCCGGCACGACGTTTCAGATCGGCCGCTTCAGCGGCAAGCCCATCGTGATCGAAGCATGGGATGGTCAGCCATTCGAGCTGCCATGATCCGCGGGCGTCAGCGAGTTGGCGAACATGCCCCCAGCACTCTGGCCGTGACTCGCTGAGAGAAGGTCATGTTCTTGCCTCCCATTTTGACAACGAGCGTGCCGGTGCTCTGCGTGGGCTCAAGTTGCCAAGTGGCATGCCCGGTCGTTCCGTGCCCACCTTTGCAGACCAGCGCGTACGAGATCACTTCCTCCTGGCGGCTCTCCTGGTCCAACCTGCAATCCTGCAGAGCGGCGTATTGCAGGATAGGGAAGGCAGACCGGAGCTCCTTCGGTCCGAGACAGCGCTGCTCACGAGTGGTCGCGTAGCGTAGATTTTCCTCGAGATGGGGCATGGCGGTTTCCGTGATGATCTCGTAGAGCTGAGGCGACATCGTCTCACTGGCCCCTGCACTCGAGCGGATCAGCATGCTGAAGATCAGGACGTAGAGCCCGTTCGTGATTATTCCCATACGATCCGCACGGTAGGCTGTTCGACCCTCTCACGCACTCCGATTCTTGCGTGCAAACCATCACCCGGCTGCGATGTCGTCGCAGGCACTAGCCGCCGGGTTTGCGCAGCATCTTCTCCACTTCGGCAGCATGCAGTTCTTCCGCCTGGATCATCCCGCGGGCGTACTCCTCGAGAGCTACCGACCGATCCGCCACGAGGGTCAACAATTCGCGGTACAGCACCAGTGCGCGTTGTTCTTCCTCCAGCGACTCGCGCAACATCGAACCGACATCGTGCTTATGCGAGTCGAGCAAGGCTCCAATACCCAGCGACGGATAGGCGTCCAGGGCCGTGATCCACTCACCTGCTTGCTGAGCATGCAACAGCGATTCGCTAGCCTGTCCCCGCAGCCAGGAGACGATGGGAATTCGCCCAAAGCCAAAAACGAGGAATGAATAGTGCGTGTAGCGCACGACACCAGCGAGCTCGGCTTCGAGGATCCGGTTGAGCACGCCGACGACGCGGTCTCTGTCGATCTCGCCCATTGCAAACGCCTCGCTCGGAACGAAGAGTCGCAGGTTTACGCCAACCCACGACATTTTGCTATCACGCGAATCCGCATTGGAGATGAATAGTCAGGGACGGTTCAGGTGCGTGGGCTCACCTTCGTGGATCAGAACAAGGTAGAGGCCGTGCGCGCAGTACTCTTAGCCCTGACTCTATTTCTCGCCTGCGACACGCAAGCCCTGGATCTGCGTTGCGCAACCTTTGGCCCACAGCAATTGGTCACGTGCCTGCAGAAGTGCCCGGAGGCTCAACGTGGAGCGGCCTGCAGAAAAAACTGCATCCAGGAGCACGACAAGATGAAAGCTGCCTGTAAGCCACCTTTCATTGCGCCCGGGCCAGTCGTTGACCGACGCATGCCAAACGTCAGGATTTGACGGAGCCCTCTCCAAGAACGAAGCAGCCTAGCCGTCATGTTCGCTTCTGATCGCTTCCGACTGCGGATTCAACCGATCGACGCAACGCATTGGGCAAAGCGTTCTGCCGGCGTTTCGAAGTTGAGTGTGTCTCTGCGTCGCTCGCTCAGTTCTTCGCCGATTCTAGCTGCTGGCGCTGCCGGCTCAGGTCGCGTTGGACCCGCTCGACCAACGCCACGAAACGCGGGTGATTGCGAAATCCGGCGAAGATTTCATTGTGCAGCAATGCCAACTGCCAGCGATGATAAATCGTCCGGTCGCGCTCGCCATTCTCGAGCGCATCGAGAGCAGCTTCCGTGCGCCCACGCAGGGCCAGCGCTTCCGCAGCGTGCCGCTCCTCGATGAACAAGCCCCGCTTTCTGCGCAGCTCCAGAATCGCGTCGAGATGATCCAGCATCCGATTCGCCCCGGCCTCATCGCCGACTGCACGCAACGCGCGGATGTAGTCAGGGAAGTAAAGCGCCGGGTACGACGAAAAGGCGCTTTTCAACGGCACGGGTGCCGGCGAAAAATCCCGTGGATCGATGTGTCCGCTTGTTTTGTAGCGGGCATACTCCGGCGCCAGCGATTCCAGGAAGTCGATGACCCGCTGTGCCTCACCGCTTTCAATCAGTGCATCGGTTGCGAGCCGCACGATGATGACATCCTCATCGTCGCCACCCCATATTTTTGGCGCGGTTAGAGCTGAAACAGCCAGACGCCGCGCTTCGTGGATATCACCGTGGGCGAGATGCCGATACGCTTCGATGGCTCTCAGCCTGGGCCCGATCCGGGCTCGACGCACGCGCTCCGTGAGGGCATCTCCCGTCTGCAGATCCTCGATGAAGTAGTAGAAGATCGGAAGCTTGCTGACGTCTTCCTCCGCGGCCCCAAGCCAGGCGACTCGGTTGATGAAGCTCTTGCTGCCGGCAAGATCGCCTGAGAGATACCACCGCGCTGTGAATGCCAGGCAGTCCCGCCACGGGTCTGACGGTGGCATCAGCTCTCGGTAGTGTGTGGCCGCTGCCATGGCCTCCTTAATATTCCCGAGATCCAAGTAGCTCGCCCAGATGGTGACATGGACGACTGTATTCAACGGATCGATCTCGAGCGAACGACGGCTCAGTGCGAGAGCCTCCTCTGGATTGCTCTGGTCGAGCTTGAACACCGCGTACAGTTGTCGAACGACGCTGTTCGAAGGATCCTTCCGGAGCGCCGTCGCGAAACGCTCCTCCGCGAGCTGGATTTCGCCGTCATATCGTGCCAGCTGCCCGCTGAGCGCGAGCAGACCAGGATCGTCCGGTGCAAGACGCTGGCCGTCACGAACAACCTCGCGCAGCCTGACTCGGTTCTCTGCCACGGCGACCCGCTGGTTGGCGACCTGCAAGACGTACGCCATACCCAGAGCGTAGTAGCCCGGAACGAATTCGGAGTCGACCGCGATGGCCTGTTCGAAATAGCCGGCGGCGTCCTTGAACGACGCCCCGCGAAGCTGCTTCTGACCGCGCAGATACAGATCGTACGCTTCGGCCTTCACGTGTCTGGCGGCGGGATCAGCCACGTCGTTCTGCAGATTCGCCTTCAGTGCCGCCGAAACCGACCTGGCAACGTCGGTCTGCAGCGCCAGAATACTGCCCACTCCCTGATCGTAAGATTCGGACCACAACTCGCCCCCATCCACCGCGTCCACCAGCCGCACCGTCACTCGAATCCGCTCACCTTCCTTTCGCACGCTGCCTTCGAGAACGTGTGTTACGCCGAGCACTTCGGCAATTCGCCGGACGTCCGCGTCCTTCCCCCTGAACGAGAACGAAGACGTGCGCGCGATGACGCGAAGCGTCGTGGCTTTCGAGAGCAGGTTGAGAATCGCCTCCGCGATCCCGTCTGCGAAGTACTGCTGATCGCGCGCCGGGCTCAGGTCCACGAAGGGAAGCACCGCGATCGAAGTGCTCTGACGCACTGCGCCAGTCGGTGCCGTCACGATCCAGAACACGATCGCAGCGGCCGCGGCGAGCGAGATCGCTGCAGCTATCGGCACGACCCATCTGGGCCGATGACGGGCGGGCGATTGGTTCGCCAGGACTTCGACTCGCGGCAGCAGCTTGTATCCTTGGCCGCGAACCAGTTCCAGATAGCGCGGACTGTGCGGATCGTCCGAGAGCGCATCTCGTAACAGCTTGATCCGCTGACTGATCGTCTCCGGGCTTACCGAGCGCCCACCCCAGACCGAATTGATCAACTCATCGTGGGAAACCATGTTGGGCGCGGCTTCCACGAGCGTCAGCAACAGTCGATACGTGAGGCGCGCCAGCGGAATCGGTTTCGAATCACGCAGCAACAGACGCTGCCCCGTATCGAGCGTCAGGTCACCGATGCGAAGACGCGAAAACATCATCCGTTCCAGACGTCCGCTTCTGGCCGATTGATGACGTCCGCCGCAGACCCGAAGCGGACATCAACGTTTGCTTCTCCCTGATCCTTAACGTAGCGGGTTGATGCGGACGATCCTGGCAGTGGAGGGCACCGCTTTCGAATCGATCACAAACAACATGTAGTAACCGGGAGGTGCGTCGGCTGCGCGCCTCGGCCCCACGACATTGAGCATCGATCCCGTGCGGGTAAACTCGAGGTCAAGGAACCCTTGATCCATGTTCACGCTGTGGGTTACCGAGCCGGTTTTGACCATGGTGACGCGGCTGATGCTGCTCGCGTTGGAAAATCCCACCGAAAAATTCCCACCGATCTTGATCGTGTCCGGCGCGAGCACGATGCTGGGTCTCGGCATCAGAGTTCCTGTCGAATCGAGAAGGTAGGGTGGCGTATAGATTTCTACATTCAGGTTAGTGAGCGGCCCAGGGGCGCCGCCGCCGTGGACGAGGACACGTGCATCGGGTAGTAGCAGCGCACCCGAGTGATATAAGCGCGCATTCACCCCGACCGCACCTCGCGTCCACAAGCCGGTCGCGGGGTCCCAGATCTCCGCGGTGTTGTTGACGCCCGTCAGCTTGTTGGTAACAGCGCTCCCACCCGTAGCGAGCACGCGTCCGTCTGCGAGCACGGTCGCCGAGAGCCAGTGTCGCACTGACGACATCGGCTGCGTAGAGGTAACGATGGGTGTCGGCCCATTGATATCGATTACGTAGGCGGCGCTCGTAGCACCCAACTTCAGAATCCGGCCGGGTCGAAACATCGCGGCGCTCGACGTGTTGGACGTCGTATCTGGCAATGTGCCGGCCGCTGTGATGCTGCCGGCCCCGGCAGGATTCACGTAGTACATCTGTCCCATGGTATCGAAGCCGAACACGCGACCGTCGGGTGCGATGAAGTTGCGCGGATAACCCGGCCTATAGGCGCTGGTGTTGATTCCCGTCAGCAGCCGGAATGCGCCGTTGACACCGCGAACCTCCGGGCGACCGTAGCCTCCAATGGTGCCCGCGAGGCCTCCAACGCCGCCCTGGATGTACGTCTCCCCATTCAGGAGCGTCGTCGTGGAGGAATACCAACGGGCGCGATTCATGTTTTGACCGCGCACCAGCGCATTGCTGCGGGGTTTGAAGACGTTTGTATTGTTATTTCCCGTGTTGGTGGTCTG
>Ga0111538_10008688_pt1 | contig 13610 bp, 14 predicted proteins | sample SoiMethybrSBSTD1_FD_79669 | JGI IMG/M metagenome (GOLD analysis project Ga0111538, IMG submission 79669) | Bulk soil microbial communities from a Populus tree surrounding site in Tennessee, USA - Soil MetaG P. TD hybrid SBSTD1 (version 2)... | ecosystem: Environmental > Terrestrial > Soil >...
GGAGCTTTTTGACGGGCGCGCGCTGATCTCGCCCACGACGCGAGCGGCGCTGTTGACCGGATTTCTCGGCGGTTGCCGGATCTTTTCCAGCTTCTCTTACGAAACCTATTCACTAATCCGAGACGGCGAATGGTTCCGCGCGACGCTAAACTCGGTGGGCAGCGTCCTGCTCGGGCTCGCGGCGGTCTGGCTCGGCGTGCGATTGGCTCAGAGTCTATAATTTCTGTGGGAGTCGTTCCATGCCGCAAACTACCTGGGAGCGCCGCCCATCCTTGCCTGCTTGCATCGGTCACTCGGTCATTGCCGGAAACCAGGCAGGCAAGGATGGGCGGCGCTCCAGGGCCCTTGCGCGCCCTGAAACGATTAACTTCTCGATGCATACGCCCCTATCGCGATTTATTCATGACCGCGCCGCCTGAAAATCCGGCGGCGTAAACAGACAATCTTTTAAAAGGAGGGAAATTATGTCTATTAGCGCGTCACTGCTGCCCGAATTCGATCAGGAAATGGCCAACACTCGGAAGGCGTTGGAACGGGTCCCCGACGAAAAATTGGATTGGAAGCCACACGAAAAGTCCATGTCTATGGGCGGTCTGGCCACGCATCTGGCCAATCTGCCGATCTGGACGGTCTTCACCATCAATCAAGATTCATTGGACCTGGAGCCGCCAGGCGGCGGGTCGTTCAGGGTGGAGGAGAAGAGATCGCGGCGAGAAATTCTGGAAGAATTCGACAAGAACGTGACCGCCGCGCGCGACGCCGTCGCGGGGGCGAGTGATGAGGAGTTGCTCAAGCCCTGGTCTCTGCTCAAGGGCGGCGTCACGTTGATGACCTTGCCCAAGATCGTCGTGCTGAGAAGCTTCATGATGAATCACGTCATTCATCATCGCGGCCAATTCACCGTCTATCTGAGGCTCAATGACGTCCCCGTGCCTTCAATCTACGGTCCGTCCGCAGATGAAGGCGAAATGTAAGACTTACCGCCAAGTCGCCAAGCGCGCTTTCATTCTTTCAGGGCGTCGCAACGCGACATGGAGGCTCCTCTGCAGTTCGGCCAACTCACGGCGCGAGACCGACGCGCCGCAACAGGCCTGCAAACCGAGGGTCGGAGCGTAGCGGGGCGAACTCTGGCCGCACTTTGAGGTAGACGAGGTGGAATGCTCGCTCCTCGGCAGCTTTCTCCAGCCAGGCTATAGTTCGATCCCGTTCGCCCAGGCCCGCATAAATCGCGGCTATTTCGCTCGCTGAGACGTAGCTGCGCTCAGCGAGCTTCTGTAATTCGGTGAGGATCTTCATTGCCTCGTCTCTTTTGCCCGAGACCGCATATGCATGCCCGAGCGCCGCTTTCATGAGCGGGCTGCCGCCCGAAAGGATGACGGCCTTGTTTAGCTCGGCGATTGCTTCCTCGAACCGCGCCTCTTGCGCAAGAGCAAGTCCCAGATGCCAGTGCGCTACCCCGAAATTGGGATCCAGTTCGATCGTTTTAAAACACTGTTCGACCGCCTGATCGCGCCTACCTGCTAAGTAAAGAGATGCGCCCATAAAGGAGTTCATGACGAGCGAGACTGGATCGATATCCCTGGCCTGGCTCATTTCGGCAAGAGCCTCTTCCAGCCGCCCCTGCGGGGTTAAATAATGGACGGCATACCACTGATGCGCTGTCGTGTATCGTGGCTTGAGCGCGATGGCGCGTTTGAATTCGCTCTCAGCTCCCGCCCAGTCCCATTCATAATTCACTTTGACGTGCGCCAGTGACGCATGGGCTTCAGCAAGCATGTCATCAAATTTCAGCGCCTCCAGCGCAGATGCTTTCGCCTGCGGCATCGCCTCTTTGGGAGGAAGATAGTTATAGAACGTCAGCCCTATGTATGCATCCGCCAAACCGGTGTGCGCCAGCGCATAATGTGGATCTTTCTGAGTCGCCTGCCGGAAGTAATCAATAGCTTTCTTGAACCCACTCTCCGTCCTCTTATCCCAATAGAAGCGGCCTGTCTGATAAAGCTGATAAGCCTCGGTATCATTGGTGTAACGCTTAGCCAACAGCCTCTTCTCTTCGCCGGTCAGTTTCGAATGCAACTCCTCGGCGATATCCGTCGCGATCTCTGCCTGAAGCGCGAAAATATCTGAAAGTTTCCGGGTGTACTGTTGGCCCCAGAGTTGCGCGCCGTCCGCCACGTTCACCAGGTCTGCCTGGACGATCATGGTGTCGCCACGCAGGAGAACTTTCCCCATAAGCGCTGCCTTGACGTTAAGATCGCGTCCTATTTTAGACAGGTCTGCCGCTTGATCCTTGTAGCGGAAAGCAGTGGTTCGCGCGATCACACGCAGATTTGGCAGTTGTGACAGGTTATTGATCAGGCTCTCCGTGATCCCATCGCTCAGGTATGCCGTCTGCGGATCATCGCTCCCACTGGTGAACGGCAAGACCGCCAGCGATTCAATCGGCGGGGGAGTCTTGAATATAAGAGAGAGCGCCCAACCGCCGGACGCCAGAAGCGCCAGAGCGATGGCGCCTGCAGCCACCTGATGTCGCCTGATCCAGGTAATTAGAGATGCGGCATATGACATGGGGCCCGCGGCAGAGGCTTCCCCGCTTCGCGACCCCCGCCCTTCCATTTCGCCGAGAGCCGGAGGCAAGGGTGGTGTTGTAATCGCCGTCTGTGTGTTGTTATTCGTCACTTCCTTCACGCTTGCCACGAAGCGGTAGCCGCGCCAGGGAATCGTCTCAATGTATGGACGCGCGTCGGGGCTTTCGCCCAAGGCTTTCCTTAGCGTGGAGACGTTACGCGTGAGGTTAGTCTCCTCCACTACAGCGTCAGGCCAGACAGCTTTCATTAACTCGTCTTTTTCAAAAATGTGCCCGCTGTTTTCGACCAGGACCAGGAGGAGGTCAAAGACTTTGGGTGTGAGCGACACTTCTTCTCCATCGCGGAGCAGCAGGCGCTCGACTGTATCTAGCCGGAAAGGGCCGAATTCGTAAAAGTACTTGGCCGACTGATTCATGACCGCTTACCGATCTTTTTCTCACCTTTTTCCGAAACTATTCGCCAGTCTCGAAGGACTTCCTCGCCGTCTTGAGAGTAGCGTCCACAGCGAAATGGGCCGATGAGCAATGTACGCAGGAAAGGCCCATTTTAGGTCGGGGCGGTTGAACGAAGCAATTTGCCGCCTTGCTAATCCATTCCAATTCTCAGTTTTCAGTCATCGATTACGATTACCGAAATTGAAAACTGCTTTTCAAGGAGAATCTGATGAAACACAGCGTTTTTGCCCTCAATCTCAGTTGTTGGCTCCGAGTCTTGCTTGTGGGCGCCATGATTTCACTCAACCTGACGCCGTCGCTGGCGCAGGACGCCACTTTCATATTGGAGCGCGGGGCTTTCTCGTGTCACTTCTGTCGGCGCCACGACCTGCAAATCGAGCCGCAGGCGGGAAGCTGGACGACGTGGGCGCTCTCGTCCGGCTCGCAGTTCAGGCTCACGCCGCCGCCCGGCGGCTTGGCGCAGAAGATCGAGATCAAAAATTTGATCTCGAGGGCCGGGCGGCGCGACGCCGCTGCCCTCGCCGCCATCAGTTTCTGGGACGCCGGCCCGCCGGGCTACCGCTGGAACGAGATCGCTTTCGATCAAGTTCTCAAGAACAATCTCAACGCGAACGGGCCGCGTGTCTCGCGCATCTTGGCGTTGCTGAATGTGGCGATCTATGACGCGACGGTCGCCGCCTGGGATTCGAAATACGTCTACCGCCGCCCGCGCCCGAGCGAGGTCAATCCGCAGGTCGCGCCCGCGCTCCCTGTCCCCAACAGCCCATCCTATCCGAGTGAACACGCGGCGGCGGCGGGCGCGGCGGCGGCGGTGCTCAGCTACCTCTTCCCGAGCGATGCGCAGACGTTCACGGGCCAGGCGCAGGAGTGCGGCGAGTCGCGGCTGAATGCGGGCCTGCAGTTTCCGAGCGACGTCTCCGCCGGGCTGGAACTCGGGCGCAAGGTTGCCGAGTTACTAATCGCGCGCGCGCAGACCGACGGCTCCGACGCTGTCTTCACCGGCGAGATCCCGACCGGGCCTGGCTTCTGGCGCGGGACAAATCCACTCGAGCCGCTCGCGGGGAAATGGCGGACATGGGTGATCTCTTCGGGCAGCGAGTTTCGGCCTGCGCCGCCGCCGGCTTTTGATTCGGCGCAGAAGGCGCAGGAACTGGCCGAGGTCAAAAACTTCCCGCGACCGATCCCGGCCGGCGGCGCGAGCTTCACGACGACGCGCGCAGCCTACTTCTGGCAAACCCCTCCCACTTCGAAGCTGTGGAATGACATTCTGACAGTGAAGCTGTTCGAGTATCACCTCGATCGCAACCCGCCGCGCGCGGCCCGCGCCTATGCGCTGATAAGCGTCGCGGCCTATGACGGCATCGTCGCATGCTTTGACGGTAAGTATGCGTACTGGGCGGCGCGCCCCAACATGCTCGATCCCACAATCGTGACGCTCTTCCCGAACCCGAATCATCCGACTTACCCGTCGGCGCACGCGATGTTCGACGGACCTTACGCCGCGGTGCTCGGTTACCTCTTCCCGCGCGACGCCGACTTCTTTTCGGCGCAGGCGCAAGAAGCGGGGTTCTCGCGCCTCTGGGCCGGGATCCACTTCCGCAGCGACATCGAGGCCGGGCTGGCGATTGGGAGGGCGGTAGCGCAGAAGGTGATCGAGCGTGCGCGGAACGACGGCTCACAAGAGTAGCCGTTCATTAAGTTGAAGATAGGGGAGGTAGAGAGATGCTGAATAGTCCGACTATCAATTTTCCAGATTCAATTATCTTGCGGTTGTCGGTATTGCTTCTCTTTCTTCTTTCCTCAGCCGTTCAGGCGCAGACCCCGCGTTCCCCGGAGGATTACCTCAAACGTGGGGTCGCCTGGCTCCATTCCTTCGAATACGAGGAGGCCGAGAGAGCTTTCACACAAGTCCCCCTCACTGATCAGAAATGTGGTATGGGTTACTGGGGTGTCGCGATGAGTAACTACCACCCCATCTGGGCGCCGCCGACAATGGAGGAAGTGAAGATCAGATGAGTAAGCCAGGGCGTCTTGATGATCGAGCCTCTCCGGGCATATCATTTTTACGGAGGCGCTTATGCGGTTCGAAAAATTCTCATTCGGGGCGATTCGGATTGACGGCGCGACTTACGAGCATGATGTGGTGATAGATCGCGGCGAGGTGAGCAAGCGTCAAAAGAAAGCGTCAAAAAAATTCCGTGACGAATTCGGTCACACGCCGCTTTCCATCGATGAGAAGATTCCATGGAAATGCCGCCGACTTGTGGTCGGCACGGGGGCAAATGGCAGATTGCCGGTGATGGACGAGGTGAGGCGCGAGGCGCTGCGCCGCAGGGTCGAACTGCTCGCCCTGCCGACGATCGAAGCGATCAAGGCGCTGCAAGAGAACCCCAAAGACACCAACGCCGTCTTGCACGTAACGTGCTGAGCGATTCGCCACTACTTTCCCCAATCGCCGAGAGATTTGCGTATTTGTACAATCTGGCCCAGGTGATAAGCGTTGTGATCGGCGACCAGCAAGATTTCGCGCAGATACGTCCGCCCTTCGCCGTGAGGAATCTCAGCCGTCAAGTCCAGATTCCGATCCTCGACCAGTTTGACGACCTCTTCGAGGTCGGTGATAAACGCCGCCACAGAAGCCGCCCACGCCTCTTCAGTCAATTCGCCGGTCTCCTCCGGCCAGTAACCTTCCGGAAAAGCGGGCGAGACCCACGAAGCGTCAATCGTGTAGCGCAAGATGTCCTCCTGAGCCAGGCGCATGTGTTCGAGGTTCTCCCATACCGAGTGCGGACTATTCGCCGGTCGAACATTCCGTAGCGCTGGGCTAAGACCGTCCAGAGCCTGTTCGGGCGTCACATGCGCGTGTCCGCCGCGCAGCAATTCAACAAGATTTTGAAGCAGGATAGAGTCGTTCATTTTCCCTCCACATTCCATTTTATAGCAATTTGCGGTTGCGTGTACGGGAAGGCTCGCCGGATCAGTACTGCGAGCGGTAGCGAGCGCGACTCAAAATGAAGCGCGCTCGCTACCGCCCGCGGTACTGATCCATACGCGCATTTCAGTACGCCGTAAATTGATTTGCTCCGATCTAGAGCGGATTGCGATTACGTGTATGGGAAAGTGGCGCGATCTCCGATACGGTACGGGGAGCGTCAGCGACCTGAGCATTGATCAATAAACCGCATGGCCGATGTTCAGGTCGCTGACGCTCCCCGTACTTTACCGCTTGCCGTCCCGTACACGCATTTTCAAACCGCCATAGGTTTGGGCCACGTCATTCATCATTTGTCATTTGTTATTGGCCAAGTGATTCGTAAGGTAATGACAAATGACAAATGATGAATGACAACCTGGTATGAAGGTTGCTTGATCGAGATCGGGATAAGTATGAATTTGGAGGGGAGCATGAAGCCAAGTTCAATCCAGCGATCTATAAAATACGGAACCGTCGCGTTATTTCTGTTTGTCATTGCGTGGCTTGCGGCCTTGCCGATGCGCGCGCGCGCCAATCCTATCGCTGATTGGGATGTGATCGCTTTCGCCGCCGTCGAGGCTTCTGGGAAGACCGGCCCCGTGACCGCTTGCGACGTCGCGATGGCCCACTTGGCGATGCATGACGCGCTCAACGCCATTGAGCGCCGCTATGAGCCTTACGCTTACGACGCCGTCGCGCCGCGTGGCGCTTCGCTTGAAGCCGCGGTCGCCGCGGCGGCCCACGGCGTCCTGATCGTCAGAATCCCGAATCAAAAAGCGTCGCTAGACGCCGCGCTCGCGTCGGCGCTGGCGGCCATCCCCGATGGCCGGGCTAAGACCGATGGCGTCGGCGCGGGTCGAATGGCGGCGGCGGCGATTCTCGCGCGGCGCGCCGATGACGGCTCAGATGTTGTCAGGCCTTACAAACCCGGCGCGGCCCTGGGCGTCTGGCGCCCGACGCCGCCCGCATTCGCGAAGGCCGTCGGCGTGAGCTTCGGCAAAGTTAAGCCTTTTACGATGACCAGTGGCGCACAGTTTGAACTGCCCCGGCCGGCTTACTTCAACCTGGGCAGCGCCGAGTACGTGGCTGATTACAACGAGGTCAAAAGCCTCGGCGGGGCCGACAGCAAAACGCGCGCCGCCGAGCAGAGCGAGATCGCGCGCTTCTGGTATGAACCCTCGCCGGGAGTTCACATCCGTCTGGCAAGAGATCTGGCCGTCACACGGAAACTCAACCTATGGGACAGCGCGCGCCTTTTCGCTTTGCTCCATCTTGCCAGCGCCGATTGCCTGATCTCCGGCTACGGGGCCAAGTATCGCTACAATTTCTGGCGTCCGGTGACCGCCATTCGTTACGGGGCATATGACGGCAACCCGCAAACCGCCGCCGACCCGACGTGGAATTCGTACCTCGAGACGCCGAGCCACCCAGAGTACCTGTCAAACCACGCCGTCCTGTGCGCGGCCTGGGCCGAGATACTGGCCCGCTTCTTCGGGACCGACCAGTTCAACTTCACCATGACGAGCGCCAGGCCGTATCCGGGCATCACGCGTTCGTTTAAGAGCTTCTGGCAGTCTGCGCAGGAAGCCGCCGACTCGCGCGTATACGCTGGGGTTCACTTCCGCAGTTCTTGCAGGGATGGCCTTGTGATAGGTCGTAAGATCGGCGCGCAGGTGTTCGATAAATTCCTGCAGCCCGCGTCTGACGCCCCATTGCGCTATGGCGTCATCGAAAATTCCATCGCCGCTTCGGCTGTCAGGTGAACATATCCGCCGGCGCTTTGAAGAAACAGCGATGCGCGTGTAGGCAAGCGGCTGACCTATAACATATCCGCTTGCCTACGCGCGCATCGCTGTACCGGCGTCCTGGCCTACACGTCGAAATCTATCCCTGCATCGCCACGGCAATGTCTTTGGCCGCAATAGCCCCCTGTCCCACGGCGGTCGCCACGCTCAAAGACGCGGGGTGGCAGACGTCTCCTACCGCGTAGACCATTTCAACTGAAGTCCGTTGGCGCTGATTGGCCTCGATGAAGCCCGCTTCGTCCATCTCGACCTGGCCGCGAAACATCTCGGTGTTCGGAGAGACGCCCACGCGTATGAAGACGCCTTCGGTCTCGATGGTTTTGATATCACCCGTGCGCGTGTCTTCGATGATCAGTCGTTCGACGCGCTCGCCGCCTTCGATGGCTGTGGCCTCGGCGTTGTCGATAATTGTGATGCGAGGGTTTTCCCTCGCCTGTTCGAGCCAATCCGGGCGCGCGCGGTATCTATCCGAACGGTGAATGAGAGTGACGCCAGGGCAGATGCGGGCGAGGAGCAAACTATTCTGCACGGCTGAGTCGCCGCCGCCGATGACCGAGACTTTTTTGCCCGCGTAGAGGCTGTGGTCGCGGGTGGCCGAGAAGCTGACGCCGCGAAGTTCGAATCTCTCTTCGCCGGGAATGCCCAGCCTGCGTTTGCGGGCGCCGGTCGCAATGATGACGCCGCGGCCTTGCAGCCACTCCCCGTCGCATCGCGCGCGGTGACGGATCAGATCGACTTCTTCGATCTTGCGACCCGTTCGATAATCCAATTGCAGCAGGTCGAGCTGCGCGGCGAAATGATCGCGCAACTCGCGTCCGTTCTCCGCGATCAGCCCCGGGTAATCGAGTACGCGATGAAACATCTCCAGCATCTGACCGCCCAGTTCCGGCGACTGTTCGAGCAACACGCCACGCAGACCAAGCGAATGACACCAGATCAGGGCGCTCATCCCGGCCGGGCCGCCGCCGATAATAATTATGTCGTGATTCATAGCTCCGACATCAGGTCGGCCATCGCCTGCGGCAAGGCCGCTTCCAGGTTCATCTCCTTGCCGGTCGCGGGATGACGAAAGACCAGGCGCGCCGCGTGCAGCAAGTGTTGTTTCAATTTGTGTTTCGCCGCGAGCGGATCGACCGTCGAAGCGTAGATCGGGTCGCCGACGATCGGGTGTCCGATCAGATCGCAGTGAATCCGCAGTTGGTGCGTGCGCCCGGTGAGGGGTTCCAACTCGACGAGCGTGTGAGCTTTAAACCTGCGTTTGACGCGATAGAGCGTCTGCGCCGGTTTGCCGCCTTCGCCCTCCGGCGTCACGCGCCAGTGCGGCCAGACTTTCGGATCGCTGCCGATGGGCGCGTCGACCTCGCCGGAATCTTTTTCCATGCGCCCGCTGAGGAGCGCCAGGTAGAACTTCTTCACCCGTCGCTCGCGGAAATGTTTCGAGAGCGTGCGGTGCGCGCGCGGCGTCTTGGCGATGACCATCACTCCCGAAGTGTTGCGGTCGAGGCGGTGAATCAGGCCGGGGCGGATCGGCGAGCCGGCGGTCTGCCAGAAATGATAAGCCAGCGCGTTCGTCAGCGCGCCAGATTTCTCCGTGTTCGACGGGTGCGCGAGCAGCCCGGCGGGTTTGTTGACGGCGATGATGTGTTCGTCTTCGAAGAGAATGTCCAGCGGGATCGGTTCGGGAGTGGCCGAAGATTTTTCGGCGGCGAAGATTTTCACCGAGACCCTGTCGCCCGGCTGCAGCCGGACGCCTTTGAGCGATCTTTCGTCGTTGAGGAGGACGTCGCCTTCGGCGATCAGTCGGCGGATGCGCGTGAGACTGATTTTGGGAAGTCGAGTCGCGACAAATTCGTCGAGGCGCGGTTTGTCTGCGCCGGCTTCAAATTCAAAACTCAAGCGATCGGGGTCAAGCATTGCGTCTCGCCAAGTATACGATCAGCGCGATCGCCCCGAGGATGTCGAACCCCATCAGCCAGACCGAGTATTGATGCAGCCTGTCGAACTCGACGCGCGCCGGGTCGTTGGCCGCGACTTGCGCGATCTCGCCCAGGCTCATGCGCAAATCATGCATCCGCCTCGACACGACGAAATGCGACACGAGCATCGAGACGGTCATCAGCGCGAGCGCGATCAATTCGTAGAGAAACGCCCTGTCGCGCTCCTTCGAAAAAAACAGGAGGGCGATCAAAATCGCGCCGGCGATAATGCCGATGATTTCGAGCGCGCCGAGAGTCCGCGACACCAGCGCGCCCGCGAGTTGCTGCTGCTTCAGCACGGCGAAGGCCGAAGGGGCGACCACGAAGCTGAAAAAGGCCATGGCGCCTAGCCACAAACCCAAAATCGTGAGTCTGGTTTTTTGTAATTTCATTTATCAATAGCGCGGGACTGACGGGTCAACCTTCAACGACCATTCGTCAATGCCGCCGATCAGGTTTTTGACGTTGGTGAAGCCCTGCGCCGCCAGGTATTGGCAGGCGCGGTCGGAACGCATCCCGTGGTGGCAATGCAGGACGATCTCTTCGCCCTTGTCGGCGAGTTCGTTCGCCCAATTAGGGATCTGCCCCAGAGGTTTCAATTCAGAGCCTTCGATCTTCGCCGCCATGTGTTCCGACGGCTCGCGCACGTCAATCAGGCGGAAACTCTGGCCCGCGTCGAGCCTGGCCTTCAACTCTTCGACGGTTATTACTCCGTAATTCGCCATAACTTTCACTCCGCTCCCTTCGATTCTTCACGCATCCGCTCGATCAATGCCGTCAGCCGTTCGACGTCCGGTTTGGCGCCGGCGATCGAGTGTTTGCTAGTCATGTAACTCTGCCAGTATTCGCTGGCTGCGATCGATTTGACCCGCTCTTCGCCGAGCGCGCTCGCCATCAGCGCGATGATGATACCCGATACCTGGGCGTGTTCTACATAACGCGCGATCACGCCGTAGGCCAACTCAGCCGACTCCAGGTTCCACTCCAGTTCGGCGTCGGGCTGTTTTACATTTTGTATATCTTCCATACTTCGACACAGCGGAATTCAAAATTCCTGGTACTAACGGATTTTGTGGTTTGTGGCCGTTGCACGGCCCTGGAAAGAATTTTAGCCACGAATGAACACGAATGAACACGAATGAACACGAATAAAAGCGAGAAAATGGCAGACGAACAATTTATCAGACCGGAAATAACATTCGTGTTCATTCGTGTTCATTCGTGGCTAAATACATTTCGCCCCTCCGGGAGGCGCGCCACAAAATCCGTTAGCATCAGCAAAATTCAAAATGGAATTGCGAAAAACAGCGCCGCGCGCCCCGATGTTGCGTGGTTCGATTTAGCTGTTATCGTCATTTTTTGATAAACGGCAATTCGACCAATTCCGCGCGCCCGGGTTCCGTCTCGCTCTGTTTCAACGTGAATTCGGTTCCGGGCGTCAGGTGATAACGATGCACATAGCCGAGCGCGATGAAGCTATCCAGCGCGAAGCTGCGCGCGACGCTGGTAATCTCGCCGACTTTCTTGCCGTCGTCGTCGAACAGATCCGCGCCGGGCTGGGGCGGTTGGTTGGCGTCAATCAGCAACCCGCGCAAGCGCTTCGCCGGCTCACCGCGCCAATGGATTCGCGCGATGATTTCCTGACCCAGGTAGCACCCTTTCGTGTAACTGACCGCGGCCTCCAACTCGGATTCGAGAATGATGTAATCTTCGCCTGCGTCGGCGCCCTCGCGAGGGACTCCGGCTTCGATGCGCGCGATTTCGAACGCCCCCAAGCCCGCCCGGCGCGCGCCGAATATGACGCCGCGCTCTAGAACTGTCTCGATCGTCTTCTGAGCTAATTCGGCCGGGACAAAGAGGTCGAACCCGATTTCGCCGCATCGGCTGTGAGACGCGGCGAAGACTCGCGCCCCATCGATTTGACGTTCGGCGATCTTGTATTGCCTCTCGTCGATCGGCTCGCCGGTCAACGCCTCGATCAATTCCGGCGTCCGCGGCCCTTGCAGTGAAAACAGCGCGAAATGATCGCTGACGTCGGTGACGAAAAATTCTCCGGCGGGGACGAACCGGCTCAGGTTCTTGAAAATCTTCTCGCGGTTGATCGCTTCCAGTTCCATCAGCAGGTACTCGCCGAGGTTATAAACCCGGCAGAGCGCGAGAAGTTTTCCTTGAAGCGTGGGGAAAGCCGCCAACACTCCCTCGCCCGCCCGCAGCGATTTGACATCGTTGCTGATCAGGCCGTTCAGGAATTGAATCGAGTTTTTGCCGCTGAGTTGCAATTTTCCGGCGTCGGAGAGATCAATCACGGCGACGCCGCCGCGAATCGCGTCGTACTCGCCTCGAAGATCGCCGTAATCTTTCGGCAAAGTTTCGCTCACTTCTTTCACCTTTCATTCATTATTTCTGTGGGATCTATAAGACATCTGGGTCCCATCAGAGAAAATCTTTGGCCAATTCTTCACGGACCGCGACCGAGGTCAACGCTTCGTGACGGTAATTGGGATGATCGATCACCAGCCGCGCAGGGTTCGCGCCTGTCACGAAGGCCTCGCGCTGCGCGTCACTGAAACGGAACCGCACGTATTGTACCGCGCTGATGCGGCGGTCGTCGCTCTGTCCGGCGTCAAAAACGCCTGGCGCCCGCTCATCGCCGACACGGACGTACGTCGCCTCGCCCGTGTTCACGCCGTGAAACTTCGTGATCTCATCGCGGATTCGGGCCGCGTCGGGAAGCTCGATCAACATCGTCGCCGCCAGTTCGTTCTCGTCCGGCAGCAACTGGTTGTACGTGTCGATCTCGCGCCGAATCGCGTCGTCGTCGACTATGCGTTCGGCGCGCATCATCTCCTGAATCTGAAACAATATGGTGTCGTGGTTCTCGAAGACGAAAGTCACCATCGGCCCGACCGGCAGGCGGCGATTTTTTTTCAGCCCGATGATGCGGCGGCGAAACCCGTCGCGCGCCTTTTCATATTGCGCAATGTCGAGGATTTCTGAAGGCGCCACTTTGTTCATTTCTCTTCCTCTTCGATCCCATAAGCCTTCGCCAGGACTTCAACCGGGTGCAAGGTCACGCGCGCCGTGCCCTGCCGGATTTGCAACCCGGCGAGAGCGCAATCGGTGGCTACGATGTCGGCCCCCGACTCATTCACGCCGCGATGCAACCCGCGCGCCACCCTCTGCGCCAGGTTGAAATATTCCTTCTTCATCGCCCACATCCCGTCGTGGCCCGAACAGCCTTTGTCGATGAAGACGACCTGCGCCCCGGCGAGCCGGAGCAGTTCGACGGATTTTGCCCCGATGGCCTGATATTTCAAATGGCAGGGCTGATGGTACGCGACCCTGCCGACGTCGACTTTAAAATCCTTGTTCAGCCGCCCCTCGTTATTGATCTTGATCAGGTACTCCGACAGGTCGTAAACCCGCTTTGAGACTTCCATCGCCTCCTCGCGCTCCTCGCCCTGCAGGTAATCGGCGTACTCTTTCTTGAGCATCATTCCGCAGGTCGGTTCGGGTACGACGACGTCGTATCCCTGCCTGACGTAAGTCAGGAGCAATTTCACGTTGTCCCGAAAATTTCCGAGCGCCAGTTCGACGCGCCCGGCGTCCAGATAAGGCATCCCGCAGCAGCGCTGCCCCGGCGGGTCGCATACCTCGACGCCGTTTTTCTGAAGCGCGCGGACGGCGGCCTTGCCGACTTGCGGCTCGTTATAATTGACGACACAGGTGTGGAAGAGCGCGACCTTAAGATCGCCCGCGCCCTGCGCAGTGAACGTAGCCTGCCCGACGTTCTTCTTGAACCACCTCTCGAA
>Ga0111538_10008690_pt1 | contig 13609 bp, 9 predicted proteins | sample SoiMethybrSBSTD1_FD_79669 | JGI IMG/M metagenome (GOLD analysis project Ga0111538, IMG submission 79669) | Bulk soil microbial communities from a Populus tree surrounding site in Tennessee, USA - Soil MetaG P. TD hybrid SBSTD1 (version 2)... | ecosystem: Environmental > Terrestrial > Soil > Tree...
GCCTCGATCTCGAACGCGAGGATTCCCTTCACGCCGAGGAACATGCTGACGTCGCCGTCGGGCTCCTGGCTGTTGAACGGGAAGAAGACGCCCGACGCGGTCTTGAGCCGCGCTTCGTACTTGTCGATGACCTCGGGGAAGTGTGGCGAGCCGAGTTCCTCCTCGCCTTCAGCCACCACCATGAGGTTCACGGGCAGTTTTCCCTGCGTCTTGATGATCGCTTCGAGCGCGTTGAGGAACGCGCGCTCCGGCGCCTTCTGGTTCGTGGCGCCGCGCGCCATCAGCACCTTGCCGAGCGGGCGATCGACGAGCGCCCCGTCGAAGGCGTTGACGGACCACCCCGTCGGCTCGACCGGCTGGACGTCGTACATCATGTAGACGGCGAGCGTCTTGTCCGCGCCGGCATCGTAATAGCCCCACACGCCGGGATGCCCGCCCGTCGGTACGAGCTCTGCCTCCTTGAAGCCCAGGGCGAGCAGGTCCTTTCGCACCATCTCCGACATCTGCGCGATGCCGTTGTTCTGGGCGCTCACTGACGGCTGCTTTACCCAGCGCCGCAGGTTCTCGACGTGCGCGTTGATGTTCTTGTCGATGTACGCGTACGTCGCGTCGTGGGTGCCGGCGTAGGCGGCGATCGACTTGGCGTCGAAGGTTTCGGGCGTCGTGATCTGTGCGTGGGGGCGACTGCCGGCGGACGGCGCCGGCGTTTCGGTTGCCTTGCACGCACCTAACGCTAACAACGATAGCGCAACAACGATTCGAAGGTTGGTCATCATCATGAGTCTCGTTAGATGCGATTACGGCTGGACCAGGCAGAACGCAGATGACGCGGGCTGTGCTCACGGGTAACCGCTGAACTGCCTTGGTGACAACCGGGACACGGAACTTTACCCCTTGTGACCAACGCTGACCAGAATGGTGTCCCGGTTGTCACCAATGAAGTACCTGCTGTTGTCCGTGGCACCCGCGTGATCCGTGTTCCGGCCTGACTGCGTCAATCGACCTTCTGGCACGGACTCGTCACAAGGCCATAAGTTCACCACGGCACCCAACCGGGAGAACATCCTTGCAAGAAAAACCATCTCGGACTTTTGGTCAGGTTCTGGTCCGCGTGATCACGATGCAGATCGCGACGCTCGCACTGCTGGCGTGGTTACAGTACCGCTACGGACGTTAGGCGATGCACTGGCTCAACTGGCTGATCGTCGTCGGATGGATCTCGTACGTGGTCACCGACGGACTCCGGCGGGCGCGCGGCACCACGGGCATCGAAGGGTACTTCCTCGCCAACCGCAGTCTCCCCTGGTGGGTCGTCGGACTGTCGGTCATGGCGACGCAGCTGTCCGCGGTGACGATGATTGGGACGACGGGACAGGGCGCCACCGATGGCATGAAGTTCGTCCAGTTCTACTTCGGGCTGCCGATCGCGATGGTCATCCTCGGCGTCACCCTCGTGCCGTTCCTGCACGGCGCGAAGGTCTACACCGCGTACGAATTCCTCGAGCGACGCTTCGATGCGAAGACGCGTTCGCTGACCGCGCTCCTGTTTCTCCTTTCCCGCGGCATGTCGTGCGGGGCGATTCTCTCCGCGCCAGGCATCGTCTTCTCGGCCATCTTCGGCTGGCCGGTGCTCTGGGCGGTGGCGTTGATCGGCATCCCGACCGTCATCTACACGATGATCGGCGGCGTGAAGGCCGTCCAATACGTTGACGTGAGGCAGATGTTCCTGATCGTGACGGCACTGGTCATGATCGTCATCACGTTGCTCCACCACATTCCCGTGAGCCCCGATGCCGCGTTGCGCGTCGCGGGCACAGCGGGCCGCATGCAGGTCTTCGACTTTTCCTTCGACGTCACGAAGCGATACACGTTCTGGTCGGGCATCATCGGAGGCACGTTCCTGATGCTGTCGTACTTCGGGACGGACCAGAGCCAGGTGCAGCGCTACCTCACGGCGAAATCGGTCGAGGAGGCGCGCAGCTCGCTGTTGATGAGTGCGTACTGGAAGATCCCGCTCCAGGCGCTGGTCCTGCTCGTCGGCGTACTCGTCTTCGTCTACTACGTGTTCACGCCGGCGCCGCTGCTGTTCAATCCCGCGCACGAGGCACGCGTGCGCGCCGCGCAGCCGCAGGCGTATGCGGCGCTGGAGGAACGGTACCGGACGGGCTTCGACGCGCGTCGCACCGCCGCGCAGGCGATGGCCTCGTCAGGCGCTGACGATGACGCATTCCTCGTCGCGGATTCGTCGATGGTGGCGGCGCGCACCGAAGCGCTGGCGATGGCGACCAGCGTCACCGGTGAAAAGTCGGAAGACGTGAACTACGTGATCCCGAGCTTCGTGCTGAACCAGCTGCCACTGGGCCTGGCGGGGATCTTCATCGCGGCCGTCATGGCCGCCGCGATGAACGCGATCGCCGCGGAGCTGAACTCGCTTTCGACGGCGACCGTGATCGATTTCTATAGAAGGTGGGTGCGGCCGGAGGCGAGCGACGCGCACTTCCTCACGGTCGGGAAGCTCGCCACAGGCTTCTGGGGACTCTTTGCTTGCGTAGTCGCGATTTATGCGGGAACCCTCGGTTCGTTGATCGAAGTGGTGAACCGGTTCGGTTCCTTCTTCTACGGCTCGATACTCGGCGTCTTCCTGCTGGCGATGAGCAAGCGTGCGCGTGCGGTCGGCGCATTCTGGGGACTCATCGCGGGAATGACGGCGGTGGGGCTGATCTCGTTCACCGCGCCGCAGGTGGCGTTTCTCTGGCTGAATGTGGTGGGGGCGGTGGTGGTTGTCGCGGTGGGCTCCGCCCTTTCGGTGCTGGCAGATCAGTGACTGGTGACTGGTGACTGGTGACTGGTGAATCGAGCGTCGTGCCTTTTCTGACCTCTGACCTCTGACCTCGAGTGTCTCGCGCACGTGTCGTCATCGTCGGTGGCGGGTTCGCCGGCATTGAAGCCGCGAAGGCGCTACGACGCGCGAATGCCGACGTCACGCTGATCGATCGGTCCAACCACTTCGTCTTCCAGCCGCTGCTCTACCAGGTCGCGACCGGCGCGCTGGCGCCGAGCGACATTGCGGTTCCGATTCGCTGGTGCCTCCGCTCCGTGCGCAATGTGACCGTCCTCGCCGCCAGCGTCACGTCGATCGACCGCCAGCGACGCAGCGTGCAGTTGCATGACGGTACCGTCGTGCCGTACGACTACCTGATCCTGGCCGCCGGTTCCCGCCATGCGTATTTCGGGCACGACGAGTGGGAATCGTGCGCGCCCGGGCTCAAGACCATCGAGGACGCGCTGGAAGTCCGGAACCGATTCCTGTCGGCGTTCGAGAGGGCCGAGCTGGCCGCGACCGAGGCGGAACGCACGGAACACCTGACGATGGTGATTGTCGGTGGCGGGCCGACCGGGGTGGAGCTCGCGGGCATCATGGTCTCGATCGCGCGCAAGGCGTTGCGGCGGGAATTCCGCCGGATCGACCCGGCGAAGGCGCGCATCATTCTCGTGGAGGCTGGCCCCCGGCTGGTGCCGGCGTTCAGGGAGCACCTCTCGGCGCGCGCTCTGAAGGATCTCCGGGCGTTAGGCGTCGAGGTGCGGCTCAACACACCCGTGACCAGCGTCAGCCCCGATGCCGTCCACCTTGGCGAAGAAACGATCGCGTCGCGGACCATCTTCTGGGCGGCCGGGAACAGGGGCTCATCGCTGTCAAAGACCTTTCCCGAGCAGATGGACAAGGGGGGCCATCTGAGGGTGAACCAGGACCTCTCGTTGCCGGGCCATCCCGAGATCTTCGTGGTCGGTGACCAGGCGGCGATCAACAACCCCGATGGCAAGCCGGTTCCTCGCGTCGCGCAACCGGCGATGCAGATGGGCCGGCAGGCCGGGCGGAATGTTGCGGCGCTCCTCGCCGGAAAACAGTGCACACCCTTTCGATACCAGACACACGGTGACCTGGCCGTTATAGGGCGGTACCGCGCCCTGGCCGAGTTTCCGTGGCTGACGTTCAGCGGCGTGCCGGCATGGTTTCTCTGGCTCTTCGTGCACATCCTGTATCTGGCGGGATTCCGGAATCGGTTGAGTGTTCTGGTGCAGTGGGGTTACGCGTTCGTCACGTGGGAACGCGGGGTACGACTCATTCTTCATTTCCGGCCCGGGATGGCGACCCTCCGGCCCGCGCCCGAAGAATGGCGAGGCACCAATGAATGGAAAGTTCGTTAGGCTCGCCTGCGCGACGATCCTGATGGCCGGTGCAGCCAGCGCGCAGCCCAGCACGCAGTGGCCCATCCACTCGAAGGACCGGCCACAACCCGGGATTGTCGATCCAGGCCCAGGCGCGCTCCCCGTACCGGCGCCGAAGGATGCAATGATCCTGTTCGACGGGACCGACCTGTCGAAGTGGGTCCAGGCGAAGGGTGGTGAAGCCGCTCGCTGGGTTGTGCGTGACGGTTACTTCGAAGCACGCCCCGGGTCGGGCGACCTGAGGACCCGTGAGTCGTTTGGGGACGTCCAGCTGCACGTGGAGTGGGCTTCACCCGATCCGCCGAAAGGCAGCGACCAGGATCGCGGAAACAGTGGCGTCTACCTGATGAGCAAGTACGAGGTCCAGGTGCTCGACTCGTACAACAACAAGACCTACGCGGACGGGCAAGCGGGTGCGCTCTATGGCCAGTTTCCGCCCCTCGTGAACGCGTCGAGGCCGCCCGGTGTGTGGCAGTCGTATGACATTGTCTTCCACGGCCCGCGCTTCGACTCGTCAGGCGCGCTGCAGCGTCCGGCGACCTTCACGGTGCTGCATAACGGCGTTCTGGTGCAGGATCACGTGACCCTTTCGGGACCGACCGCCCACTACGCGCGACCACCGTACGAGGCTCACGCCGACAAGCTGCCCATCCTTTTACAGGACCATGGGCACCCGGTTCGTTATCGCAACATCTGGCTGCGGGAACTGCGATAAGGGCGGATAAAGCGTGAACGCGGATTACGCCGATTACACGGATTGACACGGATAGAGCAAGCGGTGAAGGGCTGGACTAGGGTGACTGCAACGTGCACCGGGCAAGAATAGCCCTTCACCGCTTGCTCAATCAGTGTTCATCCGCGAAACCTGCGTGCTCCGTGTTCGGCCTTTACCGCGCAAATCGTAGTCACGGTCTCGCCGGCAGGGACGACACCCATTCGGCCGCGACATCACCAATTTCGTGCATCACCGCGTCGTCGTTCCTGCCTGACGACTTGAGCACGTGGAAACTGTGATCCGCGCCTTCGATCCAGTGCATGCGCCACGTGGCCTGGACGCGCGTGAGCTCTTCGTTCATGAGCGATGGCGTGCAGAAGTCATCCCGTGTGCCGTTGATGCAAAGGACGGGAACGCGGATGTCCGGCAGGTGCGCTGACCTGAGTTGGTGTGGCCGTCCTGGCGGATGAAGGGGATACGCCAGTAGCAGGAGCCCGTCGCACGCGAACTGTTCCGCCGCGAGCATCGAAGCGGCGCGGCCACCCATGGATCGCCCACCGATGATGACCTGCCGGCCACTGACTTCGGCGCGCACGCGATCCACGACTGCCGTTATGCAGGCCATCAGCTTCGGCATGGGATCCGGACGCGAGCTCTTGCGCTCGCGATAGACAAAGTTGAACCGGACCGTGTCGACCAGGTGTTCGCGGAGCACCTGAGCCGTCTTCGTCACGCCGCGATCGGCAAGGTTGCCTCCCGCGCCGTGCGCGAAAACGAAAACCGGCGCGCGAGCCGGACCGCTGGGGTCGAAAACCGCCGAGACTTCGTCGGTGCCGACGCCGATGCGCCACGCGACGGATGTCGCGCTGCTCGCGTCAGGCATGGCTGAAGCGCGGATTCAACCTTTGGTCCAGACCAGGTTGATCAGTGACGTCGACCGGACCTCGCAGTCGTCGGCGATGAGCGTGAACTTCAGGACATTCTCGGCGAGTGACCAGAGGTACCTGGCGCTCCCGGTGCAGTTGTATTCCGGGGGACCACCGGTGATAGGTCCAAACACCATCGTATCTGCTTTCGTCTCCCAGGAGCTCTTGGAGAACGCCTGGTTGTCGACGTAAACGTTGATATTGCCGACGCTGTCGAATTCGAGCCCGATCTGGGTAGTGCCGTCGCTCGCCTTGAACAATCCGCCCTTGAACGTTGGCGACTGCGTGACGACACCGATGATGAGGACCGCGGTGAACAGGCCGGACAACCGGAGCATGTGCTGCATGTGAGACCTCACGGAACGCGTGACGTTCAAAAAGCTGTTTCGAACGGCCGTTATCCGCCATTCCCGGGTGATCCGTGTTCGGTGGGACCATCCGTCCGATCGCCCCACACCGAAACCGCCGAATCGCGGTTACCGTAGAGCCGCTGTTCCCGGTCGAAACGTCCTGGCCCGAGGTACGCCCGATGGTGAATCCCCGACTCGCGCTCCGAACGCTCCTGCGGACGCCGTTCGTCACCCTGGTGACCGTCCTTTCACTGGCGCTCGGGATCGGTGCGAACGCGGCCATCTTTTCGTTCTTCGACCAGATCCTCCTCCGGCGCCTGCCCGTCCGCGATTCGGATCAGCTGGTCAACCTGAGCGCGCCGGGGCCAAAGCCGGGCTCGCAGTCGTGCAGCCAGGCCGGAAGCTGCGAGGACGTATTCAGCTACCGGATGTTCCGGGACCTCGAGGAAAAGCAGGACGTGCTCGTGGGCCTCGCCGCGCACCGGTCGTTCGGCGCGAACATCGGATACAAGGGGAATTCCTCGAGCACTGAGGGATCGCTGGTCTCGGGTTCGTACTTTCCGGTCCTGGGACTCCACCCCGCCGCGGGCAGGCTCCTTACGCCCGAAGATGACCGGACGATCGGCGCGAACTTCGTTGTCGTCCTCGCCTACAGCTACTGGGAGACGCAGCACGGGCTCAACCCGGCGATCATCGGCGACGTCATCGTCGTGAACGGGCAATCGATGACCGTCGTGGGCGTGGCCCCGAAGGGCTTCGAGGGCACCACGTTAGGCGACCGGCCGCGCGTCTTCGTGCCGCTCTCCATGCGCGGGCTCATGTCGCCCAACTTCACCGGGTTCGAGAACCGGCGCTCCTACTGGGCCTATGTCTTCGGGCGGCTCAAGCCCGGCGTGACGATGGAGCAGGCGAGCAGCAAGTTGAACGCGATCTACAAGCCGATCATCAACGACGTCGAGGCGCCGCTGCAGCAGGGGTTGAGCGAGCAGACGATGGCGCGCTTCAAGGCGAAGCAGGTCGTTCTCACCGAGGGAGAGCGCGGACAGAGCAACATGGAACGCGAGGCGACCACGCCGCTCATGATGCTCTTCTCGATCACGGGGATCGTCCTGCTGATCGCCTGCGCGAACATCGCCAACCTGCTCCTGGCCCGCGGCGTGAACCGGGCGATGGAGATGGCGGTGCGGCTTTCGTTAGGCGCTTCGCGGCTGCAGCTCATGGGCCAGCTGCTGACGGAAGCGATCATGCTGGCGGTGATCGGCGGCGTGGCAAGCCTGCTGGTCGCCAAGTGGACGGTGGGCGTCATCAACTCGTTCCTGCCGAGCGATGCGGCGGGGGTATTCAATTTCGAGATGAACGCCTCGATGCTCGTGTTCGCTGCCGTCCTTTCGTTAGGCACCGGGCTCGTCTTCGGGTTGTTCCCGGCGCTGCACAGCACGCGGCCGGACCTCATCACGATGATTCGCGCGAATACCGGCACGCTGGGTGGCGCGCGGTCCGCGGTGCGATTCCGCTCGACGCTCGTCACGGTGCAGATGGGACTCGCGATGACGCTGCTCGTTATGGCGGCGCTGTTCGTGAAGAGCCTGATCAACGTCAGCCGCGAAGAGCTGGGCATCAGGATCGACAACCTCGTGACGTTCGGCGTCTCCCCCGAGCTCAACGGCTACACGCCGGCGCGATCGCTCGCGCTGTTCAACCAGCTGGAGGAGGAATTACGCGCGCTTCCCGGAGTGACCGGAGTGACCACGGCGATGGTGCCCGTCGTCGCCGGCAGCAGCTGGGGGAACGACGTGTCGGTTGAGGGCTTCCAGAAGACACCGGACACGGATGCCGGCGCGCGATTCAACCAGGTTGGTGCGGGTTTCTTCGGGACGATGGGCTCGACGCTGCTGGCAGGTCGCGAGTTCTCACCGACCGAGGTCGTTGGCACGCCGAAAGTCGCGATCGTCAACGAGGCCTTCGCGAAAAAGTTCAACCTCGGTCGCAACCCGATCGGGAAACACATGTCGGTCGGCGACCGGCCGCTCGACACCGAGATCATCGGCTTCGTGCGTGATGCCAAGAACAGCGACGTGAAGGATCCGGTGCCGCCGATGTATTACGCACCGTATCGCCAGGATTCGACGCTCGGATTCATCCAGTTCTACGTCCGCGGGTCCGCGGATCCGGCACTGCTGCTCCGTACCGTGCCCTCGGTCGTCAAGCGCATCGATCCCAACCTGCCGCTCGAGGAACTGAAGACGATGGCGCAGCAGGTGAAGGAAAACGTGTTCCTCGATCGAATGATCAGCACGTTGTCGGCGGCGTTCGCGATCCTCGCCACGCTGCTCGCGGCGATCGGCCTGTATGGAGTGCTCGCCTACACGGTCGCGCAGCGCACGCGCGAGATCGGTGTCCGCATGGCGCTCGGCGCCAACTCGGCGCGCGTTCGCGCTATGGTCCTGAAGCAGGTGGGGCTCATGGCCGCCATCGGATGCGGGATTGGACTCGCGGCGGCGCTTGGCCTGTCGCGCATTGCGCGTACGATGCTGTTCGGCCTCGAGGGAAGCGATCCCGTGGCGATGAGCGCGGCCGCCGTGCTGCTCGGCCTCGTCGCGCTGGCGGCCGGTGGCATTCCGGCGATGAAAGCGGCGCGCGTGGATCCCATGCAGGCGCTTCGCTACGAATAACGACGATGACGCGGGAACTTCCAACGCGATTGCGCAGGTAAAGCAGAACACTGAGTACGCGGGCTTCGCGGATTAACGCCGTTGAGCAAGCGGTGAAGGGCCGGCTCCGACGAGGCAAATGTTATTTCAGGCCCTTCACCGCTTGCTCAATCAGTGTTAGTCCGTGTAATCAGCGTATTCCGCGTTCAAGCTTTATCCGCATAATCGCAGTCGTGTGACCAACTCATCCAATTTTCCAAGCGACTTTCTCTGGGGCGTCGCCACCTCCGCCTACCAAGTGGAAGGATCAACGCTTGCTGACGGTGCCGGACCCAACATCTGGCACCGTTTTTCGCGCGAACCCGGCATGACGGTCGAGGGCGCCACCGGTGATGTCGCCTGCGACCATTACAATCGCTGCGACGAAGACATCGAGCTCATGAAGGACCTCGGCGTGGGCGCCTATCGATTCAGCATCTCATGGGCGCGAATCCTCCCCAAGGGTCGCGGCCGAGTGAACGCAAAAGGGTTGGCGTTCTACGATCGACTCGTCGACTCCCTGCTCGAGCGCGACATCCTCCCGTTCGTGACGCTGTACCACTGGGACCTGCCGCTGGCGCTCGAGGACCGGGGAGGCTGGTTGAACGACGACACGGCGAGGTGGTTCGGTGACTTCGCGGACCTGACGTTCCGCGCGTTATGCGATCGGGTGCCGTACTGGATGACCATCAACGAGCCCGCGGTGATCATGGAGAAGGGCTACGTCCTCGGCGTCTACGCTCCCGGACATCGCAATCCCGCCGAGGCCCCGGTCGTCGCGCGCAACCTGCTGCGCGCGCACGGCTACGCCGTGCAGTCGTACCGCGACCGGGGTGATGGTTGCATCGGAATCGCGGTGAATATCCAGCCCAAGTATCCGGCGACGGACAGTCCCGCCGATCGCGACGCGGCGCAGCGCGCGAACGCATGGCGCAACCTGCAGTTCCTCGACGCGATCGTCCTGGGCCGCATGCCTGACGAGTTGCCCGGCATGTTCGGTCGGGAGTGGAAGGGGCTGACCGAGGAAGACCTCAAGGTCATCCACCAGCCGATCGACTTCGTCGGTGTGAACTATTACACGCGAGTCGTCGTCGGTGAGGACGCGCAGACGTTGCCCATCCGCGCGAAACGCGTGGTTACGCCCGGTTCGAATACACTGGTGGGTTGGGAGATCTATCCCGAAGGACTGACCGAGACGCTGCGCATGCTCGATGAACGCTACGACCGGATTCCGATCTACATCACGGAGTGCGGCGCGGCGTTCAGGGACCCGGTTGCCAGCAACGGTGATGAAGTTCGCGATCCCGATCGCGTCGAGTTCCTGCGCACGCACATAGAAGCAGCCGGGCGAGCGCTGGCCGACGGCGTGGACCTGCGAGGCTTCTTCGTCTGGTCGCTGCTCGACAACTTCGAGTGGAACAGCGGCTACACGATGCCTTACGGGCTATACCAGGTGGACTTCGAGTCCCAACGGCGCACGCTCAAGTCGAGTGGCAGGTTCTTCTCCCGAGTGGCGCGATCGAATGGGACTGATATCTGACGAGACTCCAGACTCCAGACTTCAGACTTCAGGACGGGAAAAGGCTAAGGATGCAGGGATCAACCCTTCGTCCTGAAGTCTTTAACTGCCCTGAAGTCCGCAGTCTGTAGTCTGAAGTCTCCGGTATTCAGCGCCCACATTTCGCCTCGACGAGCTCAAACGAGTCATGCACCCCCTTCAGCGACGCAGCGAGCCAATTATCGTCGGCTCCCGCCGTGATCATGGCGACAATGCCGCGCGTATCGCGCGCGACCTTCGCGACCGCGGTCCGCACGTCCGCGCCACCACACGCAGCAGGCGATTCCGGAGCCTTTGACGCGGCCCACGCGTCGGCCGCCGCCTTCAGTTCCTTTGCTCGCACACGCAACGGTACGAGGTCATCCTTCGACGCCGGATGCCACGTCGCCCCCAGCACGCGATGGAAGGCGTTCATCTCCTTCCACGGGCCCATCATCATGTGATCCATTTCTCCAGCCATGGTGGCGGCGGAAGAATCGGGTCTCGTTTTCGTCGAATCCTGCGCATGGGCGGTGGTTGGCAGGACGGTGACGGCGCTGGCGAGGACGGCGACGGTGAACAGCTGGCGTAACATCGGCGATTGGTGTAGTTGGGGGGGACGCTGGCGAGCCGCACAATTCTAATCGCCGAGTATGGTGTCGACGCGATCCCGCGACGCATCTTGTTCGCCAGATCGTTGTCCCCCCTCCCACTCGATCCGGGGATGGACCATGCGGATTCTCCTGACCTCATCGCTCCTTCTGGCGGTCGCCACGCAAGGCGTCGCACAGACCGTTTCCGTGTCGGCCACCGATTACGATCGCGCGCGAGGACTTGCCGCGAAGTACCGGGCCCTCGTCGTCGACGCCATCGAGAACCCGACGTGGTCAGGAAACAACCGACTGCTTTACCGGAAGTCGGTCGCCGGCGGAAATACCTTCATGCTGGTTGACGTCACGAATCGGGATGCGCCGGTGAGGCGCGCGGCGTTCGACCATGAACGACTCGCGGGCGGACTCTCTCAAGCCACGGGCGGCCGATACACAGCGGTCACGCTGCCGTTCAGCAACTACACCTTCACGAACAACGACCAGTCGATCACGTTCGCGGTCGATAGCGCGAACTACAGCTGCTCGTTGTCGGAATACACATGCGCGCGCGCGACCGTCGGCCAGGGTGCGGGCCGTGGCGGACGCGGAGGCGCTGGTGCCGGCGCCGGCCCCGCCGCGGCAAACGATGTCGGTCTCGCATCGCCTGACGGGAAACGCATCGCATACATCAACAACTACAACGTCTTCATCCGCGATGCAGGCAAGGGCGCCGAAGAAGGCTCGGCACTGAGTCGCGATGGTTCAGAGGGGAATCCGTACACGCGACAGTCATTGACGTGGGCGCCTGACTCGCGGCATCTCGCAGCCTGGCGAGTCCGCCCAGGGTACCAGCGTTATGTGCGGTACGTGATTTCGTCGCCGCCGGACCAGGTCCAGCCCAAATACATGGAGCGGTTCTACGCCAAGCCGGGTGACGTGCTCGACCTCCAGCAACCGGCGCTCTTCGACGTGGATGCGCACAAGCAGATCACCGTCGACAACGCGCTCTTCCCGGATCCGTTCAACCTGAGCCAGCTCCAGTGGAGGCGTGACAGCCGCGCGTTCACGTTCGAGTACAACGAACGCGGTCACCAGCGCTATCGCATCATCGAGGTGAACGCGACGACGGGGCAGCCGCGCGCGCTGGTCGACGAGCATTCGAACACGTTCATCGATTATCGTCGCGCCGCCGGCACGCTCGATGGCGGTGGTCGGGTCTACCGGTTCGACGTAAACGACGGCGCCGAAGTCGTCTGGCTCTCGGAGCGCGATGGCTGGGCGCACCTCTACCTGTACGACGGCGTCACCGGCGCGGTGAAGAACCAGATCACGAAGGGCGAGTTCGTCGTGAGAGCGGTGCAGCGCGTCGATCCGGTGAAGCGACAGGTGTATTTCAGCGCAGGTGGAATGGATCCGAAACAGGATCCGTATTTCGCGCACTTCTATCGCGTCAACTTCGACGGTACCGGCCTGACGCCGCTAACTGACGCGCCGGCCGATCATTCCGTGACGTATTCCCCCGATGGCGAGATGTATGTCGACGTCGCGTCGCGCGTGGACATGGCACCCGTCGCGCAGCTCCGTCGCTCATCCGACGGCAAGCTGTTACTCGATCTCGAGCGCGCCGATATCACGGCGCTCGCAAAGAGCGGATGGCGCGCGCCTGAGGTCTTCACGGCGAAGGGTCGCGATGGCACAAGCGACATCTGGGGCGTCGTCGTCAGGCCGACGCGATTCGATCCAAAGAAAAAGTATCCGGTGATCGAATACATCTACGCCGGTCCGCACGGCTCTTTCGTGCCGAAAAGCTTCTCGCCCTGGTACAACATGCAGTCGATCGCCGAGCTGGGATTTGTCGTCGTGCAGATCGACGGCATGGGCACGGCGAACCGGAGCCGCAAGTTCCATGACGTCGCCTGGAAGAACATCGGCGACGCCGGATTCCCCGACCGCATCCTCTGGCACAAGGCCTACGCGGCGAAGAATCCGTGGTACGACATCTCTCGCGTCGGGATCTTCGGCGGGTCGGCGGGTGGCCAGAACGCGATGGGCGCGCTGCTCTTCCATCCGGAGTTCTATCAGGTCGCCGTGTCGTTCGCGGGTTGCCACGACAACCGGATGGACAAGGTCTGGTGGAACGAGCAGTGGATGGGCTACCCGATTGATCCGTCCTACGAAGCCAGCTCCAACGTCGTCAACGCGGGCAAGCTCCAGGGGAAACTGCTGCTGGTGTTCGGTGAGCTCGACACGAACGTCGATCCGTCGTCGACGATGCAGGTGGTGAACGCATTGATCAAGGCGAACAAGACCTTCGACCTGCTCGTGATGCCGGGTGAGGAGCATGGCGCGGGGCGTCGTGGTCCGAGCGCGCCGTACGGTGACCGGAAGATGTGGGACTTCTTCGTCCACAACTTGTTAGGCGCCGAGCCGCCGCAGTGGAACGCGCCCGTTACTGCTGGGGCGAACGAAGGGAGCGACGGCATGTTCGGTCCGAGCTGGGAGTCGATCAGACTGAGCTTTGAAAGGAATCCGCCGCCTGACAAGCACTAGCGACCAGCGACCAGCGACCAGCGA
>Ga0111538_10008691_pt1 | contig 13609 bp, 8 predicted proteins | sample SoiMethybrSBSTD1_FD_79669 | JGI IMG/M metagenome (GOLD analysis project Ga0111538, IMG submission 79669) | Bulk soil microbial communities from a Populus tree surrounding site in Tennessee, USA - Soil MetaG P. TD hybrid SBSTD1 (version 2)... | ecosystem: Environmental > Terrestrial > Soil > Tree...
CTGAGGGCCACGGTACGCGAGCGGTGTCGGTTGGGGCCAGCGAAATCACGGACTACTCGCGGGACTACTCCACCCGGCGACCACCGTATTTCCCGAGAGATTCGTTAGTTTCCACGACGTACTGCACGTCGGTGCCATCGCAGCTCAGGATCAGGAGGTCTCGGTAGAGGACCGGCGATCCCGCGGGGCCGTGGCGGTGCGCGTAGCGCTGCTCCGCTCTCCAGACGACTTTGCCAGCCGCGTCGACGCAGGCCGTGCCGTGGGCGCCGAAGTGGACGTACGCGCGATCGTCCTCGAGCACCGGCGTCGGGGACGCATGGCTGTTCTTCGAGTGGATGGAGCCCGGATTCTCGCTCTGAAAAACCTCCACGTCGTGGATGGCGCTGCCGTCGGCGGTGTCGCGGCAAATCGCCCGTAGGCTCTTTCCGCCATCGAGCGCGGTGGTGAGCCACACGCGTCCGCCTTTCACGACCGGCGATGACCAGCCGCGTCCGGGGATCGCCGCCGACCACGCCACGCCTTCCGTGGCAGTCCACCGGACCGGTAGCCCCGTTTCGCCAGAATGCCCCTGTCCCGTGGGGCCTCGGAACTGGGGCCAGTCCTCCGCGGCCGCACGCGCCGCCCAGGCGCTGGCGACGATGCCGAACAATAACACGAGTTTTCGGAAGATCATGGACGCCCAGCATGCCCGGCAGGCACCGAGCCGCCACCAATTTTCCGGGTCGTGCTCGCGGCAGAAGACGATCGCGAGCGCGGCGTTGCGAAGCGCACCGAGCTGTGGCGTCGCACGCCTCATCGTATCCTCGAGCGATGGAGCGCCTGCTTCGCAACATTTTCGCCACTTCTTTCGTGGCTCTCGGCGTCGCCGCCGGATGCGGCAAGCCTCCCGACGGCTCCGTCGAGAAAGAAGCCCCCGAGCCTCCCCTCCCGACTTTCACGGAGGGCGTGCGCGTCGTCGACGAGGACGGTGCGCCCATCCTGAGCGCCGAATTCGAGACTGCCGGCGCAGAGGCCAGCGACCCACCCGTGCGCGGCATGGTCGACGTTTCAGGTCGGTTCCGCGTCGAAGGTCTCCAGGGGCCCGCCGTCGCGATCGTATCGGCGGCTGCCTTCGTGCCTGAGCCGGTCGTCCTGGGCGGCACCGCGGCGGGGGGAGAGCAGAGCGTACGTCTCTGGCGGCGCACGGGAGCCGGCGGCGCCCGCCGAAGGGCCCTGCATTTCGGCGGAGACACCATGTTGGGCCGGCGCTACCTCACTCCCACGTCCGAGGTGACCGCGCGCGTCGTCACCGGGGACGGCGGCGAGAGCGCCCGCAGCGTCGTTCGCGCCATCGCGCCTCTGTTCCGCGCCTCCGATTTCAGGTCGATGAATCTCGAGACGGTCGTGGGGAGCTTCTCGTTCGCCGAGGCGTATCCTCACAAGCGCTTCCTCCTGCTCTCGCCGCCGGAGACCGTGAACCTTCTCGACGAGCTGCAGGTGAGCGTCGTCACGCTGGGCAACAACCACGCGCGGGACTGGCTCGACGAAGGAGTAGCGTCGACTCTGCGCACGCTGGACGCCTCCGGCATCGTGCACGCGGGGGCGGGCACGACGGAGGAGGAGGCGGCTGCGACGGTCGAGGTCGACGTCGGAGGCTACCGCGTCGGAATCGCCTCGGCCACGAGCGTCGACGGCGACTTCGTCAACGATAACCTGCCCGACGATGCCGTGCCGCTGCCGCAGCCGATCTCGCCGGGAGAGGCTTGGCAATACGACGAGCGCTCTTTCGGCTACTCCGGTCCGACCGTGACGATTCCCACGGCTTTCCGCAGGATCGGAGAGATCTGGAGAATTTTCAAGGCGTGGGAGCCCTTGATCGCCGGCGAGGCGGAGCTCGACGACCTCTGGCTTCGCGCGTCCTCGACCTACCCCGAGCTGCAAGACTGGGTCGCACGCCGGGGCCATGGGGGCGCCCGATCGCTCGACCGCCGCAAGCTCGCCGCCGACATCGGCGCGCTCCGAGCATCGGGATGCGACCTCGTGGTCGTGCAGTTCCACGCGGGTTTCCAGTTCTTCGAGGTCAAGTCGGTGAACGTCGAGGCGGCGGCGCACCAGGCCATCGACGACGGCGCCGACCTCGTCGTCTGCCATCACCCGCACGTGCTCCAGGGGTTCGAGTGGTACCACGGGAAGCTCATCGCCTACAGCCTCGGGAATTTCGTCTTCGACCAGGACTTCCTCTCCACGTTTCCGAGCGTGGTCCTGCGCGTGGTCTTCGAGGAAGGGACGCTCCTCGAGGCCCGAGCCCTCCCGGTCGTCCTGGAGCGCTACCGGCCCTCGCCGTTGGCGGGAACTTCCGCCCTCGGTGTGATCCAGTCGCTGCACGAGCGCTCCGTGCTGCCGCTCCGCTCCGAGCGGATCGGGCTCGGCGTGAGGAACATGCTGCGAGCCATGCCGGACGGCGTCGTGCCGGCAGCGCTGACCGTCGAGGACACGGGGGCGAGAATCGTCGAGGGCCCCGCCGCGGTGGTGGCCGTGTCTTTGGATCCTCCATCCGAGGGCATCAGCGACCTGCGACCTCCCGCGTTGACGCGCTCGCGCGGGCCGGGCGGCGCCAGCCTCGGCTCCGCTTGGCTTGGCCGCGATCTTTTTCGTTGGGGCTCGTTCGATGACGACGCTGCGGACGGCGAAGCGCGCGGCGGCCTTCAGTGGCTGCTCAACGAGACTCACCGTCGGGCCGAAGTGCTGCCCGGCGCCCCGTCGGGCGTCCGCTGCCTGCGCATGAGCCGGAACGCGGACAACTCGACGAGGATCCTGACGCGGCCTGTCGCGCGCATTCCCATGTCGCGCCACCGCATGTACGACGACGCAGGCGGCACGCTGACGCCGGCCGACGGGCCCGCGACCTACTCGCTCCGGATGCGAGCGCGGCTCTCCGGCGTCGGGCGGCCCATCGTGCGCTTCGACTTCTACAACTTCGACGACACGAATCCGACGGAGGACCCGGAATCGATCCTCATCCGGAGCCGCGAAGCGGAGGTGACCGTGGAGGCGGACGACGCCTGGCACGATTTCGTCTTCGGCGTCCCCGACACCTTTCTCCAGAATGCTGGCGACCTCGAGGCCAATGCGCTCCTCCTCAACTTCATCCTGTCGCCTCCCGCCTCGGGAGAGACAGTTTTCCGCGCCGACGACGTCCAGTTCATCGAGTGGCGCGCGGCGTCTTCGACTCCGGACGGCTTCTACGCGATCGACGCCGTGAGGGGCGCCGCTCCGGGGACCGTCGTGGAGCGCACTGCGCCGTGACGCTTCGCGCGTGAATCCCGCTTCGACTTTGGAGGCGCGCGCGGCCCGCGGATAGAATGCGCGCCTCTCGCGTTCCGCAGCCGCCGGAGGTCGGGGCTCGCCGGCTCGCGACCTGTTCGAGGAGCGGCATTGATTGCGAGCTCTCGGGTGCGATGGTCCGTGGTGGGCGTGGCGGCGCTGCTGGCAGTCGTCGCCTACATGCACCGCGTGGGGTTCGCGCACGCCGGCGCGGACCTGAAAGCGGAGTTCGGCCTCGACGACGTGGGCTGGGGCAGGGTGATGAGCACGTTCCTCTTCGCCTACGCGATTTTCGAGATCCCCTGGGGGTTCGCCGCCGATCGCTACGGCGCGCGGCGGACTCTGGGCGTGGCAGTGCTCGGATGGTCGGCGATCACCGCGCTCACGTCCCTCGTCGATCACGTGGACGCCGCATACCGCGTCCAGCTCCTCGTCGCGCTGCGTTTCCTGTTCGGCGCTTTCCAGGCCGGTGCATTCCCATCCATCGCACGGCTTTTCGGAGATTGGATCCCCGTTCGGGAGCGAGCGACCGCCAAAGGGGTCGTCTGGACCGCAAGCCGTCTCGGCGGGGCACTGATCCCCCCGTGCATCGTGGCGCTGTCGACGTCCCTCGGCTGGAGAGCGGCGCTGCTGCTCACTTCCCTCGCGGGATTCTGGTGGTTCGTCTTCATCCTCCCTGCCATTCCCTCGCCTCGGCGCGGAGAGCCGGACCTTACATCCGCGCAGAGCAAGGAGCCCGCAGCGGCGGCCGAAAGCTCGGGCGCCTTTTTTGGATCTCGATCCGTCTGGGCGCTCTGCCTCCTCTACGGCTGCGCGGGGCTGCCGTCGTCCTTCTTCGTCACGCTCTTGCCCGCGTACCTTCGCGAGCACCGCGGGCTGAGCGCGGCGCAAGCGGCCCATATGTCCATGCTCCCGCTCGCCGCGGGGACGGTGGCCTGCCTCGCTGGAGGGCTCTGCTCGGACTGGATCATGCGCCGGACCGGGAGCCGGACCTGGGGCCGGCGCATCCCTGGCATGGTAGGGCTCACCGGAGCGGGCGCCGCCATCCTTGCCACGGTGTGGGTGGAGGACTCGTTCACCCTCGGCGTCCTCCTCGCAGTGGCTTTCGCCTCGTTCGACCTGACCATGGGTCCCGCCTGGGCCGCATGCGTCGACCTCGGCGGCCGGCACGCGGGCACGCTCGGAGGCGCCATGAACATGGTGGGGAACCTCGGTGCCGCGCTAGGCGCCCACACGGCCGGAGCGTTCCTCGGCAGGACCCTGCGGGGTCCGGGGGACATCCCCGTGTCGGGGAACGACCTCGTGTTCTACATCTTCGCCGCAAGCTTCTGGTTGGGCGCGCTCCTGTGGCTTGCAGTCGACGTGGACGCCGCGACTCGACGTCGCGCCCGCGCCGGCGATCCCACCAACCCATCGGGACAGCCACCGCAAATCTGACGACGAACTTCTGGCGGCGGCAGATTTTGGGCCTGACAATCGAATCGTCGAGGGCATCTCCTGACCTCGGCGGCGTCCGCGCCTAGCCGCGCCGACCTTTCCATCGATAGGAGATGCACTATGACGACAGGACCCTTGGGGTTTGCGATCGTTCGGGGATTTCTCGGAGCAGTGTTGTTGTCCGCACCGCTCTTCGCGCAGTGCAAAGCGGACTTTCGCCGCGGGGATTGCAACGCCGACAGCGAGGTCGACATTTCCGATGGAATTCTCACTCTCATCCATCTCTTCGAGGGCGAGGGGGAGCCAACGTGCCTCGCGGCGTGCGACGCGGATGATTCCGGCTCCCTCAATTTGAGCGATCCGCTCTACACGTTCGCATACTTATTCGTCGCGGGTCCGGAGCCCCCGGCCCCCGGCGCGCTCGAGTGCGGCGAGGATGCCACGCCGGACGGCCTCAGCTGCGCAGAGTACGCAGCGTGCCCCGCGCCGGTCGAAGTCTGCGACGGCGTCGACAACGACTGCGACGGGAAGACGGACGAGGACTTCGACCTGGACAGCGATGGGTTCGCAACGTGCGCCGGCGACTGCGACGACACGAACGCGCTCGTCAACCCGGGGATGCCGGTCGACGGAGTGGACGGGCTCGACAATGATTGCGATCAGGAAACCGACGAAGGGCCTTTCACGACGAGCTACGCGAACGACATTCAGCCCATTCTCACGGCGAAGTGTGCACTCAATTTCTGCCACGGCGGGCTCCGACCCGCCGAGGGCCTCGATCTCGCCGCGACGGTCTCCTGGGCGAAGCTCGTCGGCGTGCCGGCCATCGAGCTCCCCAGCATGCGCCGAGTGACGCCCATCGACCCGTCGAAGAGCTACGTGTGGCACAAGCTCAACAACACGCAGCGCCAGGTCGGAGGCTCGGGGAGCTCGATGCCCGCGGGGTCGGCCCTGCTCCCGGAAGCGACACGCGCCAAAATAGAGCGCTGGATCCTCGAAGGCGCCCAGAACAATTGACCGCCGCTTCGGCGGTGAAGTCGAGCTCAGCGCAACGAGGCGAGGTAGGCGATCACGTCGGCAGCATCCGACAGAGTCAGCTCCTGGAAAAGCAGCTCCGGCATGAGCGAAGCCGCTTGCCGCTCGACGCTCGCGACGTCGCCGGCGGGGATGCGGATCGTGTCGCCGCGGCTGTCTTTGAGCTGCACTTCGACCTCGTCTCTCGCCGCGATGAGCCCCGTTGTGACGCGGCCATCCCGGGTGACTACTGCGTAGGTCGCGAACTCGGGCGCCACCTCGCGGGAAGGGTCGAGCGTGTGCTCGAGGATCTGCAGCGCGGTGTACTTCGTTCCAATGTGGCTCAGGTCGGGGCCCAGTGCCGCTCCCACGTCCTCGGCGCGGTGGCAGGTCTTGCACTGGACCCCCGGGCTCTCGCGGAAAAGGCGGCGCCCGTGCGCCACGTCGCCGCCCCGCGACAGGATCGCGCCGGGCTCGGGCACCGGCCCGCAACGCTCCGCGCGTTCCCAGGGCTCGACCAGCCGCTCCAACACCTCCCGAGGCTCACCGCGAGGCGACTCCATCGAAGCGGCGAGAGCATCGCGCACGAGCTGCGGGGGCCAGTCGCCGTCGTCGAGGAGGTCGGCGATACGAAGCGCGCCGCTCACGGTGCCGAGCCAACTCCGCAATCCATCGCGCGCGCCGGGGCCGTCGCGCAGCGCGGCCATCGCCGCGGCCGTGGACTCCCGCAACGCCTCCTCCGGCGGAGGCGAGAGCTGCAAAATCCACTCGCGCACGAGACGGAGACCTTCGCGGTCGGCCTCCCGCGGCCCGGCGCGTGGCATGTGGCCGCCCCCGAGCTTCGCCATGCGGAGGTAGAGGACCGAGCCGTAGGGATCGCCGGGGGTTACGAGCTTTGCTCCGTCCAGCCCGAACGTTCCCTGACGCGGGGGCACGTCGACCAGGCCCTGGGCCTTCGGGTCGGCGGACCAGGAAAGGTCGATCAACGCGGTCCCGCCCCCGCCGAAGCGGTGGCAGTGGGAGCAGTTCACGTGGAGGTATGCGCGAGCGAGGGCTCCCGCCGAAGCGCCGCCGGCCGCGCGTTCCGTTCCCGCGTGCGGCAAACAAGGTAGCGATGCGCCTCCCGGCGGGGAGCCGGCGGCCTCGCTTGCGTCGAGAGTGTCGGTGCGCTGCGTGAAGAGGCCGCGGCGGGCGAGCGCGTCGAGCTGACCGGGTGCGTCCGGGCCGGCGCGGACAGCCGCGAGGTTGAGCGCCGTCGCGCCCAGCACGAACCCGGCCCAGGGATTGTGGCAGAGCGAGCACTCGGCGCGGCTCGAGAACCTCCAGATCATCTCGCGCGGTTCGCCGGAGGCGGCTTCATTGCTCGCGTCGGCGCGGTAGCGCCGCTCGGTACCTCGCGTATCTACGAGGTCGGCGTCCGTCCCCTCGGCGTTCCACGCGAAAGTGTACGGCCGCCACTCGCCGTGCTCGAAGTGAAGGACTTGCGTCTCGACGATTCGCGGCGCTTCCGGTCCGCCGGCAGCCTCGGGCGTCGCGCGGGCGCCTCCGGCAGGATCTTTCCGGCGACGGCCCGGAGCGAAAAGTGTCCTCGCGAGGACGGCTCCTTCGGGGAATTTCCAGGAGCGCGGATCCCGCGTGTCGATACGCGACGAGCCCGGGAGGGCGACGTGCCGCGACGAAGGGGCCCCATCTGCCCACGCCTCGACCGCGACCGAGTAAGCGACCACTCCCGGCGCGGGCTCGAGGGGCGACATCGACGAAAAAAGGCCCGACTGGCTCAGCTTGCGCGGGAACTTGCCCATCGACGCCGCCTCGCCGGCAGGCGCCAGGCGGTACACCTGGGCGTTGGGCGCGTGGTCGAGGAAGTAGAGCTCTCGGTCCGCCCCTTCTCCGAAAGCGACGATTTTGAGCGGCGTGTCCGCGATCTCCTTCAGCTCCGTGAGGCGGCGGGCATCGTGGCGCAGCGCCCAGACCTTGCCGGTGACGTAGTCGCCGTAGACGTACGCGCCCCGCAGCGCCGGAAATCGATCTCCGCGGTAGACGATGCCGCCCGTGATGCTGGCTGCCTCGGAGTGCGGATGGACCGCGAGCGGCGGGAGCACCGGCGTGGGCCCGCGCGCGCCGTCCGGGTGCACCAGCTGCGGCCCCTCGACGATGCTCCACCCGTAGTTTCCGCCCCGCTCGACGCGATGCACCATCTCCCATAGCTCCCAGCCGACGTCCCCGAGTAGGAGCTCCCCCGTGGCCGGCTCGAAAGACATTTTCCATGGGTTGCGCAGCCCGTACGCCCAGACTTCGCCGCGCGCGCCGGGCATCGCGACGAAGGGGTTGTCCGGAGGGATGGAGTAAGCCTTGCCGGCCTCCCGATGATCGACGTCGATCCGGAGGATGGACGACAGGAGGTCCGCGAGGTTCTGCCCCGTATCGAGCCGGTCCGGCGGCGAGGGATCGGTGGCGTCACCCGTCGCGATGTAGAGCATGCCGTCGGGCCCGAATGCGAGGCAGCCCCCGTTGTGGCCGCCCGACAGCCAGCGGATGACGACTTCCTCGCTCGATGGATCGAGCCGGAGCGGATCGATCGACGTCGCCACGAACCGCGCGACGTGGGTTCCGTCGGGGACTTCTCCGGCCGGCACGTAGGTGATGTACACGAACCGGTTCTCGACGAACTTCGGGTGAAACGTGAGACCGTAGAGGTCTTGCGCTCCGCGTACGTCCTTGCGTAGGTCGAGCGCGAGGTGCACCGCCGCGCTCGCGGCATCCTCGCTCGTCGAGAAGACCTTGCCGCCTTGCTCGACGATGACTATCCGCCGTGTCCCGGGGATCGTCGCCACGTCGACGGGCTGATCGAACAGGAGGCCCGGCAATGCGACCTCGGCGACGAAAGGCAGTGGAGCGTCGGGCTGCCCTTGGAAGCGTGAGGACGTCCACGGCTCCCGGGCCGGCGTCTCCGCCTCGCTCCCGTCTTTCGCAGGCAGACGCAGGGAGCCGCCGAGGGCAATCGCTAGCGCTGCCGCGGCCACGCGAAGCGCCAGCCGCCGGCGCAGGCAGTTGCGGCCTGCGCGGAGGTCGGAGCGGAGAACGCGGAGAGTTTCTCGGGACACGGAGATCGAGCGGCGGATCCTATCGAGGCCTGGAATCGACGTCGCGATCGAGGATAACGCGGGCCGTCGATGCGCGATAGGCTCGAACCGCGAAGCTCGGGTCGAGCGTCCCGGCGCCGGAGCTGCGGCGCGAACCGATGTCTCTGTCGTTGACGAAGGAGCGTCCTTCGATCAGGATCGGAACGGCGCCGGGTTGCCGGACCGGCGGCGTCGAGCAACGATGGTTGCGAAGGAGGAATCTTCTCATGGCTGTGAAACCCATCCCTGACGGCTACTCGACCCTCACGCCCTACCTCGTCATCGACGGGGCGTCCCGGGCCATCGACTTCTATCGCCGCGCGTTCGGCGCTACCGAGCTCTTCCGGATGGGCGGCCCCGACGGCCGCGTGGGCCACGCGGAGCTCCAGATCGGGACTTCCCGGCTCATGCTCGCTGACGAGCACCCCGAAATGAACTTCCGGGGGCCTCGCGCGTACGGCGGGACGCCGCTGAGCCTCCTCCTCTACGTGAAAGACGTCGACAGCACCTTCGCGCAAGCCATCCGCGAGGGCGCCAAGGAGCTCCGCCCGCTCGCGAACCAGTTCTATGGCGATCGATCCGGGACGCTCGAGGATCCCTTCGGCCACGTCTGGACTGTGGCGACTCACGTCGAGGACGTGCCTCCGCAGGAATTGGAGCGCCGCGCGAAAGCGCAGTGCGGCGGGAGCTGATCACCTCCCAGCCGTGATCGGGTAACGGCGCCAGAGTGCACGGCGCTTTGGTACACGGCGGCCGGCCTGGAATTCGGCCAGCCGCCGTGCTACCTTGGCCCGCCCCATGGCTGATCCAAAGGATTTCCCGGGCACGCGCGGCCGTCCGCTGACCTCCACCGAGTGGCTCATCTGCGCGCTCGCCGCCATCGGCTTCGCTTTCGACATCTACGAGCTGCTCATGGCGCCGCTCATCGCTGCGCCGGCGGTAAAAGAACTGCTCCCTCCGCAGACCCCACCCCAGGTGATCAGTATGTGGGTCGGGCGGATTTTCTGGTGGAGCACTATGACGGGTGGCATTTTTGGCCTGCTCGGCGGCTACCTGACGGACCGCTTCGGCCGGCGGCGCGTACTTGTCGGCAGCATCCTGCTCTACGCCGGCTCGGCTTGCGCTGCGGGCTTCAGCACGTCCGTCATGATGCTCCTCTTCCTGCGCTGCACGACGTTGATCGGTGTCTGCGTAGAGTTCGTTGCAGCCGTGGCGTGGCTCGCGGAGCTTTTCGAAGAGCCTGCGCAGCGCGAGCGAGTGCTCGGCTACACGCAGGCATTCAGCTCGGTGGGCGGGCTCCTCGTGACCGGCGCGAGCTGGCTCTGCACGCACTACGCGGCGAGCCTGCCCGCGATCCATGGCGGGCATTCGGCCTGGCGCTACACGCTGATTTCGGGCGTCATCCCGGCGCTCCCGCTCATCCTCGTGCGCCCCTTCCTGCCCGAGTCGCCCGTCTGGAAGCGGAAGAAAGAGGACGGCACACTACGACGCGCTAGCTTCCTCGAGCTCTTCCGCCCCCGCTACCTCCGCACCACGTTGGTCACCGCCCTCCTCTTCGCCACGGGGTACGGCGTCGCGTTCGGCGCCATCCAACTTACTCCAAAAAGCATAGTTCCTTACCTTCCGGGCCAAACGCCGCAGAGTCCCAACACAGTGCAACTCTACCAGGAGCTGGGCGGGCTACTCGGCCGGCTCACGCTCGCCTTTCTTGCCATGCGCATCGTCAGCCGCCGCCGGCTGCTACGCGTGTTTCAGCTCCCAGCGCTGATTATCGTGCCGCTCGTATTCTGGTTCCCTGCGCGCGACAACCTGGAGCTCCTGAAATGGGGGATCGCCGCCGCGGCTTTCCTCATCGTTGCGCAGTTCAGCTTCTGGGGGAACTACCTCCCGCGCGTTTACCCTGTGCACCTGCGCGGTACGGGAGAGAGCTTTGCGGCCAACATTGGAGGTCGCGTGATTGGTACGTTCGCTTCGGTCGTCACGACGACGTTGGTGGCCCCGCACATGGCCGGCGGCTCGGAAGGCGAGAACATCGCGATGGCGGCCGCCGTCGTCTCGCTCGGGATCCTGCTCCTGGGCAACGTGCTCACGTTCTTCCTGCCCGAGCCGAGCAGCGACGAGCTCCCGGAGTGAACGCGGCGCGCGCGGCCGCTCCCGCGGCGCAAGTATCGGTTCAAGGCTTGGCTTTCGCGGGCGCCAGCTTGTCCGCTTCGGCCTTGAACCGGGCGGCTTCGCCGACGGCGAATCGCACGAGCGCCTCGTTCTGGTTTTGCGCGTGTTTCTTCGCCGCTTTGTCGTAGACGTCCGCGATGCGGAGCAGGAAGCCGTGCATGCTGTCGCCGACCTCGGTGTAGTACACGTTTTTCTTGCGGCAGATTTCGTACGCTTGCTTGTAGTCTTCGATCGCGCCGTCGAAGTCTCCGAGCTTGTAGCGCGTGAACCCGCGGTTGTTGTAGAGCTCGGAGAGGCCCTGGTCGAGCGAGATGGCGGTCGTGAAGTCCTTCAGCGCCCCCTCGAGGTCGCCGAGCTTGGCGCGCGATAGCCCGCGCCGACTGTAGGTCAGCGCGGGGGGCAGCCTGCGCGCAGCTTCTTCGAGCTGGATGTAGAGGTCCAGGTCCGTGAAAGCCTCTTTCGGCTTCTCGAGGATGAGGTAAGCGTCGCCGCGGAGCTGGAAAATGAGCGGTTCTTGGACGGGCGGGCTCTCGGCGGCGAGCGAAGTGGCCGCGCGGCTCAGGTGCTGCACGGCCTCGGCATACTGGCCCTGCTGGTAGAGGATGTGGCCTTTCAGGCCTTCGGCCCAACCGTCGTCGGGGCGGTTTTTGAGGATCCGATCCGCCTCGGCCTGCACCCGCTCGCGTAGGTCGATGCGCTCGGCGCTGCTATCGCCCCGGCTCGCGATCTCGTCGGAGACTTCACCGAACGCGAGAAAGAGGCGGTGCGAATAGTCGGCCGTCTCGCGCACCGGGATCAGCCGGGCGACGTCGCCGGAAACCCAGTCCTCGTTCCGGACGAGCGTGCGCAATCCGAAAACTGCGGCGAGCGCGGCGGCGGCGATCCCCATCGCCCGCATCCGGCGTCCAGCGAGGGGCGCAGCCAGCGCGGCCAGCGCGAGCGGAAGAGCGAGCGACGCGGCGTACGCGCAACGCTCGGCAAAATAGGTCTTCGCCGGCGCAACGAAGTGGAGCGACGGAATTACCGCCGCTGCAAAGAGGACCATCGCGAGCGCGACGATCGGGCGCCCGCGCCGGCACGCGAATACGCTGGCACCCAGCGGAACCAGAATCAGGATGCTGGCCACTATCCAGGCCCACAGGCTCGCTGTCGAGAGGACTGGCGCGTCGAGCCGCGAGTACTCGGCGGAGAGCTGCCACGGCGCGACGAGCTTTGCGGCGTAGAGGCCGAGGAGCCGCAGGCTGTTGAGGGCTCGACTTGCCGGTTCTTCCAGCCGCAGTGGATGAAGGTACGTCGACGTGAGGCCGGGGCGATCTTCGAGGACGACGCCGCGCACGGCCCAGTAGCCGAGGATGGCGAGGACGCTCGCAGCGAGAGCGGCCCGCGGGACCCGGCGGTCGAGGAGCCACGCGCCGGCAAGGATCACGAATGGAATGGCGTAGGCCGTGCCCTCTTTCGCGAAAAGGGCGGTGAACGTCACGAGGCCGGCTGCCGCGGCAAGGCCAGGACGTTCGGGCGCGCCGGCGCCGGTCGGGGCAGCGCGCAGGGCAAGCAGCCAGGCGGCGAAGACGCCGAGGCCGGCGAGCAGGTCGGCTCGGCCGGTGATGCGAGCGACGGCGTCAACGGTCACCGGGTGGACCGCGAAAATTGCGGCTCCGGCCGCGGCAAGCGCCGGAGCGGCGCCGGAGGTTTTGCCGCCGAGCACTTCGCGCAAGAGGAAATAGACGAGGACGGAAGCCGCAGCGTGCAGGCCCACGTTGGCGAGATGAAGCTGCCAGGCCGCCCCTCCGAAGACGTTCTGGAGCGCGATCGTCCAGTACGCGAGAGGCCGGTACCCGGCGTCGACGCGGTACGGTGAGACGTAGCTCTCGAAGAAGACGAATCTCGGGTCGAGGCGCAGCAATTCGGAGCGGCGAGCCTCGAGCGCGGCATCGTCGAGGACGAAGCCGGTGCGGACGGAAGGGACGTGCACAAGCAACGCCACAGCGAGAGGCAAGATCCACGCGAGCCGGGCGGCAAGGCCCACTGGCGCTGGACGGGGAGGGGCCGAAGGCGCGGCCGCGAAGGTATCCGACGGGCGGAGTGCTGCCGGGACGGCGCTGGATGGCACGGCGACAGGCGGCCCACCGGCAACCGGCGCAGCTCGGACCGAGGGAGGCGCGAGATCAGTCCGTGGCGGGAGCGCCGGCACTTCGGTCACCGGCGGCGTTCCCCCCGGTGGCCGGTCGTGCTTCCTTCCTCGCTGGCGTGGCATGCGGCGATTGTACTGGAGGCGGCGAATCGCGGGAAAAATCCAATTCCTTCTGGACGTGCGCGCGCTTGGCGGCCCCCGCAGGCTCGGATATTCTCGACGCATGAACGCCGATCGGGAGCCGACCGCCTTAGACGCTGTCCTGCCGTGCGGCCTCGCCTTCGTCGCGAGCTTCTGCCTCCTCGGCGTGGAGATGGCGGCGGGCAGGATGATGGCGATGTACGTGGGGGCGGGGCTCTACAACTGGACGAGTGTGATCGGCGTCATCCTGGCTGGAGTGACGGTGGGCAACTACGCCGGCGGCCGGCTC
>Ga0111538_10008692_pt1 | contig 13607 bp, 13 predicted proteins | sample SoiMethybrSBSTD1_FD_79669 | JGI IMG/M metagenome (GOLD analysis project Ga0111538, IMG submission 79669) | Bulk soil microbial communities from a Populus tree surrounding site in Tennessee, USA - Soil MetaG P. TD hybrid SBSTD1 (version 2)... | ecosystem: Environmental > Terrestrial > Soil >...
AAAACGAGCTCTCCGCAGCGCCTCTGCGACCCGCGCAGCTCCGTGAGCTGCGCGGCTGTCGGGCTTCGAGCTCGTTTTACGCTCTCCGCTGATCACGCCGCCTCAAGTCGCACCTCTCAGAACACGTCGGCATGTGCCGCGGCACGCCCCCAGTTACCTAGCACCGACCATCTGTTCTGAGTAGTCAAGATCTGGCCCCGGGTTCCTCTCGATGCAACGTTGCTGTTACCCGTTCCCTGCGCGCGCCCCCCTTGCTAATGAGGGGGGCGTGCTCACTCACTGGACGCTGGTTGCGACTGAGATCACTGTTGGCGGTGCGCGGTGAGCGAGCATCGCGGTGAGCTTCTCCATCGGCGTGCGACCCGCCAACGCCATCGAAAAGCGCTCGTGGTTGTACCGATGGGCCCAGTGCGCCAGCTCGCGGGTGGCGTCGGTGAAATCCTGGCCGGAGTACTGCGACCAGAACTCCTCTTCATCGATGCGGTGGCTGCGTTCGACTTTGCCGTTCTGTTGCGGGCGCCGCGGTTTGATGTAGCGCACGCGAATCCCGAGATCCCGACACGTCAGAGCGAAGGCCAACGAAAACTCGGTGCCGTTGTCCACTTGAATCTTGCGGATTGGAAACGGCATCTCCTCCTGCAGTTCGCGGAGAAACAGCAGGCTGGATTGCTGGTTCAACTGGCGGTACAGCCGCAACACGCGGATGCGCGTGCAGTCGTCGATTCCGGTGTACTGGAACCACTTCATGCGTCCACGCTTGACGACCTTCACGTCGACCTGGACGGAGTCTCCGGGTCGATCCTTTTCGAACAGCTTCAGCTGCCGCGGCCGCCTGCGTTTGGTCAAGTACGGCAAACCCAGATCGCGGAACACCCGCTGGATCGTGCGCGCTGTCACCTGCACCTGATGCACTCGCTCGAGCCAAATCTTTGTGCGGCCTGCACCGAACCGATGCTCCACTCGGGCCTGCCTGATGAGGCCGATCACCCGGTCATCTAGGCGGCGGCGCCGCCGGCGCGGCGGATACCGCGGCAACAGCCCTGCGTCACCATCTCGGCGCCATCGCTCGCGCCACACGCGAATCGTTTTGCGGTTCAACCCAAAACGCCGGCTCGCCGGCTTCACGCCGTACTCCTCGGCGTACGACACGACGGCCAGACGCTGTTTCACTCGGAGCCGGTAGCGGACAGGAATCACGATGGTCGCCATAGCCCTCCTCAAAGGCGCGGGCATTATCCCGCGCGAGAAGGGGCCGGATCTTAGGTAGATACTTCAACCTGGACACCTGCGACCAATACATCCCGTTCGCTACGGAGGTCAGGCCGACTCGAACGTACCGACCGCGCGAGAAGGCTGAGGGGACGACGGTACTCGCCATTCGAAATGCAGAATGGAGAATGCAGGATGCAGGTACGGTTACCCTGACTTCTGAACTCTGAATTCTGCATTGCGGGCCGCGGGATGACCACGCGGCCTTATAACCGGCGATCCTGGAAGTCATTGTGAGTACCGGAACAGTGAGCCGAATCCCTACGGAGGTCAGGCCGACTCGAATGTACCGACCGCGCGAGAAGGCTGAGGGGGACAGCCAGGTCACGGACCTGGCGGCTCGCGGTCATTCAAGCCCTCGCAGCGCGGTCCGGCCACCGTAGTCGGGATTCGGATCACGTGTTGCGGTACTCACGAATACATCCCGGTATGTCAGGCGATCCTTTGAGCGGTGCGACCTCCTGAGTACCGGAACATGAGCCGAATCCCTACGGAGGTCAGGCCGACTCGAATGTACCGACCGCGCGAGAAGGCTGAGGGGGCGCGGTCCGGCCACCGTAGTCGGGATTAGGCTCACGTGTTCCGGGACTCACGGCTTCTTTAACCGCGCGACGGGCTGCGGGCGAATCGGAAGGGTTTAGCGGGGAACCGCGCGACTCAGCGCCGACGCGCTGACGATGCGGACGTCGTAGAGCTGCCAGACGCCGTTCTTCTGCGTCCACATGTGCGAGACGAACGACACAGCTTCGGCCATGCGCCCGGCGGCGACGTCATCCATCCGCTCGGTCATCTTGGCCGTCAGCATCGCCTCCGAACCGAACACCTGCACGCTCACATCGTCCAGTGATCGGCGGACGCCGGCGAGCCCGCGAGGGAGCTTTTCCTTCTCCGCGCGGTCGTCCGAGACGTTGACCTGCCCCGAGATGGACGCCATCGTTGCGCGGTCCTGCCGGTAATAGGCGTCAAGATAGCGAGCCGCCTCGGTCTGCAGAGAGCTCTGAAGGGTCTTCGACCCCGATGGCGCGGGGACAGATGGCGCCGGTGGCCCCGCGGCGACGGTTGCCGGTCTGCCTGCCGTCGCCGTCGCCGCCGGTGTCGTGGGGATCACTGGCATCGGCATTGGCACTGGAGCAGGCGTGAGATCCGCAGCCCGCGGTGGCGGGCTCGGCAACGACGAGATGCTCTTCGGCGGAACCGAGGGTGCAACGGCCGGGGACGGCGCAACAGCAGCGGGCCGCAGCGTCGAATTCGCAACCTGGGGGGCCGATGGACTCGTCGTCGGCGGCGCCGGACGCGGCGTTTGCGGGGCGGCCGCTTCGAGCGTGAACCGGCGGGTCATCACTTCGCCTTCGTCGCCGAGAGTGACCGGCTGCCGGCCATCGACAGAAACACTGACCGCTCCGGCATCACCGGCGCGGACGCTGACTTCACGCGTCCCGCGCACCTGTTCCGTTTCGCCTGCCTTGAACGTGCGTTCGACGGCGATGCGCCCGTCGACGGTCACGCGCACCCACGACGTTCGCCGCGCTGTGACGATCACCGGTGTTCCCGGCACTTTGGCGTCGACGACATTCCGTGAGCGGCCGGCAGCCGCGTTCGCGGCACCAGCGACCTTTGCGCCTGCGGTCTTGCTGTCCGTGACGGCCGACGCGCGCTTCTCGCCGGGGGAGCGGTACGCCCACCAGGCGGTTCCCATGAGCAACATCGCCCCGACGCTCGCCGCCGCGACGACCATCGTGCGCATCGGGTAACCGAGCCGAACAAACGGTTCCTCCGGATCATCGGTGGCGATCGAGGTGAACTCGAAATCCACAGGCGGCTGGTTCGATCGCTCTACCGTCAGATCCTGCAGGACAGGGATGGGACGCCCCACCTGCCGCGGTTCTCCCGGCCGATGTGGATGCAGCGCTGAGCGGAGCGCCTCGCCTTCGGCCGCGAGCCCTTCCAGCTCCGGCCGCGTTTCGTCGAGCACGCGGCGCACGTCGTGGCGCGCTGTGGTCAACGAAGTGCTGATGTCGCTGAGGTCGTCGGCGGGAAGGAAGTTGACCGTGTCGGGCGAATCGTCTGGTTCGCCCAGCCGCCCGGCCGCGCGCACCTGGGCAGCGAGGACCAGCAAGTCCCGCCTTGCCTTGAGCAGGATGCGACGAACATCCGCACGGGCGGAGGTGACGATATCTTTCGCTTCGCGATCGGCCGCCGCCAGCACTTCCTCGCGCATCCGCGCCAGGTTGCGCGCCTGCTCGCGCCAGGCCTCCCGCTGAGCTCGATAGTCGTGGATCAGCGCGGGAACGCTGTTCGTCGTTCCGGGCTTGTCGTCTTGCGGGTAATCAGGGCGATCCATGATGGGGATGGGCTAACTTTCAACTGCCGGGTTCCAAGTTCAGATCCCGGACAGAGCCGGGTCCATATTGGAGTTCGGCCTTGGCGCGTCGGAGCTTTAGTTAACCGCACCGATTGTCGCATCCGTTCGGCCGGAAGTCGAGAGTCTACGCGGGGATACGCCCAAGAATATGCCCAACGTCACGACAGTGGCGGCGGTCGCCGCGGTTGTCGTTCTGGCTGTGCTCGCGCTCTCGTTGTGGCGCTCGCTTCGACAGGCGGAGCAGCTCATCCGGCAGCTCAGCCAGCGTATCGGGATGCTCGAGCGCGAGCGTTCAAGCCGCCCGTCGCCGCGTTTGCGGTTCGAATTCAACGCCTCGACGCGCGAAGCCCTTCTCCACATCACCAACGACGGCGGAGACGCCGAGGTGTGGGCGCCGCTGTCAATCGAAGGCGCGCTTGCGCATCAGCTCACCGAAGACGTCTGCGCGGCGTGGACGCATGGCGGCGGTGCGCACGCGCGGCTCGGGCGGGGGCAGTCGGCCACGCTCAGGCTCGCGCAGCTCGATCTCAGCGTCTTTCCGTACGCGCAGTGGCAGATCTATGGAGTCGGTCGCGGCGAGACGTTTTCAGTGCGCGCGATGCACACGAGCATGATCGGCGGAGATCCCGAAACGCATGCGCCCGCGCTCTTTCTGCAGATCGCGCTGGCGACCAAGCCGGAAGCGGGCAGCCCGCCGCCGCAGTGCACCATTGCCTTGCAACCGTTCGAGGCCGTTCGCCTGCGGCCGGTCTGAAACGCCGCCTCAACGGATCGCCTCCCTGACATACCTGAACGTGTTGTTCGCGGGTGTCCAGTGGCAGCAACCTGGACACGCGCGAACCGATTTCGCGGTTACGCCGAATGAGAGGAAGGCTAATCGAACCGAAACACGCTTTACAGTTTAGAAGTGGGCGTACTTGGTGATCGTTGCGACCGCCAGCAACGAGACGCCGAACGCGACGAGCGCCGCGGCGAGCATCGGCCAGAACTGGACCTTCGCCGACGGCTCGGGCGTTGTCGGCACGTTGGTCGCCTGTTTCCAGATCACTTCGATCGGTTCGAGACAAACTTCGAGCGGTTCGACTTTGGGAAGCGGATGGACTCGAGATGCGCGTGCGTGGGCGGCGCCGACACGTTGAAGCGTGCTCTCGGAAACGAATTCGTCGAGTGCATCTCGGCGTCGAGCACTCATCGGGATGATTCTCGTCGACACGTGGACCTCTGCCGCCTGTCGAGCAAACGGCACGCCCGTGCGGAGGCGATGAAATACGCACAATTTGCTGCCGCTGCATCAGCGAATCCTGTGTCGCAAATGGTTTTCTGAGAAAGTCAAGACGGAAGGCAGACGGTCGGTTCAATCGCTCGGTGGTACCATGTCATGCGCTCATCGACAGTACCTCTGAGAAAGGTACCAATACCCACATCGTTCCCGGCGGAGTGTATCCCCAGTGCCTGACGTGCAGTACCCGGACGAAACCCCTTCCAACTCCACGATCCGAATCGAAGAACTTCTCGCAACAGACGAGGCGTCGACGCCGCCCGTTCGCGAGGGCCTGCCGAGAAGCTTCCGTATGCGTGCCGACAAGCATTACGTCGAGATGCTCGACACGCCGGCACAACCTGCGGCCGCACCGGGCGAGACGCCGAAGGCCACAAAAGCGCAGAAGGCGGAGTCCGGCGATCAGACGGCGGTCGCCGCAAGCGCGCAGGCCACCAGCGAGCTCGCCCAATCGCTCGCCGCTCTGCGCTCGTGCACGACGCTGTTATCCGATCGCGGGCCGGCGCTCGCATCCACAGTCGCCGCCAATGTCATTCGCGCGGAAGTGTGGCGCTCCACCTGTCTGCTCCACGCGTCGCGGTTTCTGCGCGGAGAAATCACGCCGGCGTCGAAGCCGGTTCGCGCCTACGCCGTCGTCGACGAGGTGCTGAAATCGATCGAGCCTGAGCGTCGTCTGCGCGGCGTCACGATCGATCCCCGCATCAACCTCGGTGACAGCAGAATCTCCGTCGACGAAACCCTCTTCGTTACCGCACTCTCGGGAGTGCTGATGGCGACGATCGCGCTCGCCGAAGAAGGCTCCGAGCTGCTCGTGAACGTCGCGGCCGAATCTCAAGGCCAGGAGATTGTCTTTGGCATCGTCCAGGACCTGGCGAGCGCGCCAGCGGCCTGGGCGACCGCGTCGGTCGGGATCGCCGCCGCCGCCCGCATCGTTGGCGCGAGCGAGGGGCGGATGACGGTGAAAGCGACGGTCAAAGGAACGGACGTTCGGGTGGCCGTCCCGAGGGTTCGCCAGGTTCCTTCCGCCTGAAGGCGGAAGCCGCAAGAAGGCTCCCAAAAGCCCGCCTGCGCGGGCTTTTTTGTACGACTTCCGTCAGAAAAGCATACGGGCGAGATCCGTTCTGGTACGTTGGCTTCGCGAGGCGGCCAGCGCGAAATGAACCAGAATTGCCCGCCGAGGCATAATTCGGGACGCATTCGGCCGGGTGGCGCGGGTCGTCTGTTCACGCCACAGGTGAACGGCATGTGATACGCATGGCAGCCCATTAAATCCGGATTGATGGCGGAAAAGATTCTTGTCGTCGACGATGATGAGCCGACCCGCGTCGGGTTGGCGATGTTGCTGGCCGAAGCCGGTTACCGAACGGTCACCGCGAGCAGCGTGCCGGTCGGCATCAGGCTCCTTACCGACGAGAATCCCGACCTGCTGCTCGTAGACATCAGGCTCGACGCCTACAATGGGCTCCACCTGGTGGCGATGCGCCCGCACCCGATTCCCGCGGTCGTGCTCACGGGGTTTGCCGATAACGCCATCGAGGCCGACGCGCGCCGCCTCGGCGCCGAGTTCCTGCTCAAGCCGATTGCGCCGCAGGTATTGATCGCGCTCGTCGCGCGGCTGCTGTCGGACTCGAAGGTCGGTCACGCGCCGCCGCGACGATGGCCGCGCAAGCGTGTGGCGAGAGACGTGCGAGTTGACATCGACGGTGCGGCAACGGCGCGCATGCTCGATGTGAGCTACGGCGGTGTGTGCGTCGAGATGCATGGGACGCTGGCGTCGGCGCCTCCCCAACGCTTCCGCATCTTCGTACCTTCCTCCGACAACGCCGTTCCAGTTGAAACCGTCTGGACCCGTCGCCGCGACGACTCGACGTGGCTGTGCGGCGGAATGATCAGCGACGATGCGGCGACGAGTTGGCGCAGCGTCGTCGATTCATTGACCTGATTTTGCCGTCAGCCCCTTGATCGTTTGGGTCGAGGAGCGTATTTTGATCACACCGTGATCAGTTCCATTAGCCTCGCTATCGCTGTCGGAGTGTTTCTTCTCGCTGCGATCATCACGTTGACCGCGCGCCGCCGCGTAAGGTCAAACAACCCATATGAGCTCGGCACTGTCAGCCAGCAGTGGCTGGTGGGGCACAAGGGGGACGAGCGTTGAACGACGCGCGTCAGGTATTCACAGCCACCCTGAGACGACATCGCGAACAACTCGGCATCCCGCTTTCGGCAATCGCAGAATCGACAAAGATCAGCGCCAGTCTGCTCGACGCCCTCGAACGCAGCGACCTGTCACGCTGGCCGAGAGGAATTTTCCGGCGCGCGTTCTTTCGCGAGTATGTGACGGCCATTGGCCTTTCAGCGGAGTCGCTGGTCGCTGACTTCGCGCGTCTCTTTCCGGACGAGCCGGGCGGAGCCATCGCCGACGACTCACCATCCGAACTCCGGCTGGTGCTGGCTGCGGCCGAGACGACGCCGGTCACCGCGCTGAGGCGTGTCGCCGTAGCGGCCGCTGAACTGGCCGCCATCGCGTCAGTGGGATTAGTTGCCGCGTGGTTGCTTCACGCGAACCTGTGGTCCGCGAGCGGCATCGTCGCGCTCGTCTATTACCCGGTCAGCAACCTATGCGTGGATCGGAAGCCCGCCTGGCGCGGTATGCGGGCTCTGATCAACTCCCAACTGCCAACGCCCAACTTCCAAGCGCAGAGACAGGCACAGACAGACCGCGATGAAGAAAGCTTCGGAAGTTGGACGTTGGAAGTTGGACGTTGAAGACTAGCGAACCCGCATGACGTCGATGACCGGTGCGCACGATTCCGTGCGCGGCCGGTGTCGACGCAGCGCCGCCACGGCATGAAAGACCGTCGCATGGCGCGACAGGCGCAGGACGACACTGGCGGACGGTTCGGAGGCGTTGGCGATATCGATCCACCATTCGCGATCGTCGCCGTGGACGCGAAGTACCGACGTAACCCAGCTCTCCACGCCGCGTCCGATGACGCGTTGATCCAGCGCTTCGAACCAGCCCGTTGCTTCCCCGAATGTTCTGTCGGTCCCGCCCTGCTCGGGACTGCGGATCATCATGTGCGTGGCACCGCTCACCAGAGTCGTGCCAGCAGGTGGGATTTTCGTTCGTGCGAGGGAAGTACTTGTGAAAAGGTAAGTTGCGCGCGTTCGATCTGAACATCGAACGCGCGCGCGAATTTCAGATTCGTCGGCGACTCTACGGAATCGTCGCCGCAGGTCGCTCAGCGATTCTGATCACGGTTGCCGCTCTGTCCGCCGCCGCTCTGACCGCCCTGACCGTGTCCGGTCTGCGGGCCGCCGCCTTGCTGCCGGTCGCCGCTGCCAGTCGTCCTATCGCGATCGCCCTGCTGTCCTTGATTGCCGCGCTGACCGCCCGGGTTCTGTTGCCGCTGCTGTCCCGGGTTGCCCTGCTGACCCTGATTCGGGTTCTTCTGCTGCTCCGCCATGGGGTCTCCTTTGGGTACGGGCATCGTGGCCCGATACGGAGGTTACTCATTTCGAGCAGCAGGAACCAATGAGCTGTAGCAATCGCGAACCGTTGACCCTGACAACCGTTGAGGCAGCCCAAACCGTTGAGCCCAAACCGTTGAGCGCTTGTTGTCACGGCGCTTGCACTAGTGAGGGGGCAGGGAGGGACAGATGCTCTACGTTCTCGCGGTCATTCTGCTAATCGCGTGGCTGTTGGGCGTCGTGGGCACGTATACGATCGGTGCGTTCGTTCACGTGCTTCTTGTGATCGCCATCGTGCTCTTCATCGTCGGCCTGCTGTCGGGCCGGCGGACGGTCATATGACGCTAATCGGTTAGCGCTGTCACTGCCCGGCTGATTCGTCAATAGCCGGGCAGTACGCGCGGAGTGCGGGGGCGTGCCGCCATATGTGCGGCCGCACCCGGCTCGATCTCGTGCAATAACCCCGGAATATTTTGCTCAGCCGTGTAAGCGAGCCGACCAGTCTGCAACTGGGCGGCCCGGCACGGTTCGAATTCCCCCGAAACTACAGCCCAACTGTTCGGCAGGCTCCTTGCCTCGGAACCCAGTTCCGCACGTCACGCGGACTAGCTCAACCGTTCTGATCGCGTGCTGACCACCAAGCTCTTCGAACGTGGCCTACGCTGGCCATTTGTATACGTTGCGGCGTTCGGCCTTGTCGGTCTCGTCGTAATTGCGTTCGAGCGATGGCCTTCGGCGACACCTCTCGCCTGGCCACTGCTGGTACTCATGCTTCCTGTTTTGGGAAGCGCGCTCATCGCCGGTCCGCGCACAGCGCTCTTCGCTGCGGCCATTGCGCTCGTCGCTGCTGACTGGTTCCTGCTGCCGCCTGGACACGGATTCAAGGTTCCGGACCGACTCGACTCGTCAGCCATCGTTGTGTTCATCGTCGCGTCAGGCCTTGTGGCGCTCGTCTCTCAGGCACGACACCAGGCGGCGGTCGCGAAGGCGCGATCTGCAGCGCTCGGCGCCGCGCTCGCCGCCGAGGCACAGCGTCGCCGCACGCTTGGTGACGTGTTGGCGCGGACACTTGCCGCCGGAAGTGTCGAGTCGGTGTGCCGCGACGCCGCAAGCCTCGGGGCAACGGCGCTGGAGTGCGACCACGCGCTCGTCCTCGAACTGGGCAACGAGGGTGCGCCATTCACCGTCGTCGCGGCATATGGCTGGAGCGCCGACGCCGTTGAAGGGCTGACGATTTATACGGGCATCGACACTCAGGCTGGCTACGCCGTCTACGCGCGCGAGCCGGTGGCGGTCGGCGACGGCGAATCCGAGGCTCGGTTTGCGATTCCCGCGGTTCTCCGCGGTCACGGCATCCGCAGCGGCCTCGCCGCGCGAATCGGCACCGCGGTGCGACCGTTTGGCGTGATCGCCGTTTACTCATCTTCACCGCGCCGCTTCAGTGAAGAAGACGGTCAGCTGCTGACCGCCATCGCGACGACGCTGGCGGGGCTGTACGAGCGCAAACGGCTCGAAGCCGAAGGCGCCGAACTGACGAACCGCGATGTCGCGCAGCGCGCGGCCGCCGATCTGGCGGCGCGGCGCGCGGCTTTCCTGGCGCAGACGGTGCCCGTTCTCGACTCCGCGCTGGAGCCGGAGGCGACGCTCGTGAGCCTGGCGCGTCTCGCGGTGCCCGCGCTCGCCGATTGCGCCATCGTCGATCTCGTCACCGACGATGGCGAGGTGCATCGAATCGATGCCATCGACATCGATCCGACGCGCCGCGGCGCGACGGAAACCATCCGCCGCATCCCGCCCGAGATCCGCGGCGACGGGCCGTTCGCCCGTGCGATTCGTACCGGCCAGCCGGTGCTGTTGTCGAACATCGCCGAAACGATACGAGCGACCAGCGGTCGCCAGGATTCGGAGTATCAGCGACTGATTCGCACGGCGGCCTGTGAGGCGCTGCTGCTGATTCCTCTCGTGGCGCGGGGCCAGACGCTCGGCCTGCTGACGCTGGGCTCGCGGACAGCGAACCGATATGGTGCCGCCGATTTGTCACTGGCGCAGGAGTTGGCGGCGCGCGCAGCCGTCGCCCTCGATAACGGTCGTCTGTACCGCGAAGCACAGGCGGCGAGTCGCGCGAAGGACGAATTCCTGGCGACGGTCTCGCACGAACTGCGGACGCCGATCAACGCCGTGCTCGGCTGGGCGGCAATGCTGCGCAACAAACAGATCGACACCTCACGGGCCGAGTATGCGTGCGAGGCGATTGAACGCAGCGCCCGTGCGCAGGCGCAGTTGCTCGAGCAGCTGCTCGACGTTTCGCGCATCGTGTCGGGCAAGCTCGAGCTGCGCCTCGCGCCGGTGCACGTCGAAACGATCGTGGCGGCGGCATTCGACGCCGTGCGTCCAGCAGCGGACGACAAGAAAGTGACCGTCTCGACGCAGCTCGAGCGCGGCATGCCGCTGCTGCTTGCTGATCCGGAGCGCCTGCAGCAGGTCGTGATCAATGTGTTGTCCAACGCGATAAAGTTCTCTCCAGAAGGCGGTGCCGTAGAGGTCGAGCTGACCCGTGACGAGGGCTACGCGCACATCATCGTCCGCGACCACGGCGTCGGCATCGGCAGCGAGTTCCTGCCGTATGTCTTCGATCGCCTGCGACAGGGCGAGAGCGCGAGCAATCGCGGCCTCGGTCTTGGCCTCTGGATCGTTCGCGACATCGTCGAGCGCCACGGCGGAACGGTCACCGCGGCGAGTGCAGGGGAAGGCATGGGGTCGACATTCACGGTCTCGCTGCCGCTGCGTGCCCAGGCTGAACCGGCTGGCTCGGGTATGCGTCTGGCGGTCTCCCGATCGGCGTAATCAGTTGGAGGTGCGAATGCGATTTCTGCTCGACAACGTCAACGACATGGAACCGACGCCGCCGCAGACAGAAGACTCCCGCGAACGCGGGTTCGTCCGCGATCTCCAGATCGAGGACCTGGGCCGGTCTCAGGAACTCGACAACGAAGATTCCGGCGACATCGCCGACGAAGGTCCCGGCCGCCGCGGTTAGTGCCATTTTCCGAGACGCCGCGGTTAGTGCCATTTCGGAGACGCGTTCGCGCGTGTCCAGGTTGCTGCGTCCGGCTCGACGCCCTGGAAAAACGCACCTCCGGCCGTTGAAGCGAAGGACGCGTTTATCTTCCGGGGCATTTGCAGCGACACACTCGCGTGGTGCGCCTGCGGTGCGTTTTTCGGTCGTCGCCGATCAGGGCGTCTCGAACGGCCGCGCAACTGGACACCCGCGAACAACATTCAGAGTTCGGAACGCTCGACGATATACCCGACATGGATTCGAACACGCCTGCGAGTGGCCATAACGCTGTCCAGAACGGGCTCGTTCTGACTTTCGCCACCTGCTTAGCCGCTCGCCAGCCGGGCGCCTGCGCACAGCGATGCGAGCTTCGCCCAGGCGATCTGCGGGTGCGTGCGACCGCCAAACCCGCAGTCGGTGCTGGCGATGACCCGTTCCGGACCGGCGATCCGCACAACCGTCGAATCCGCTCCGCCACGAGATCCGGATGCTCGACGAGATCGGTTGAATGGGAGACGACGCCGGGGAGAAGCACCTTGGCATCGGGCAGCTGCACGCGCTCCCAGACGTGGTACTCGTGCTCATGGCGGACGTTCGCGGCTTCAAAGGAGTAGAAGCGCGCGTGGACGCGGAGCAAGACGTCCACGATGTCGCTCAGTGGCAGGTCGTGGGCGTGCGGCCCGTGCCAGCTTCCCCAACAGAGATGGTAGCGGACACGTTCTTCGGGAATGTTGCGAAGGGCGTAGTTGAGCGCCTCCACTCGAATCCGGCTCCGCTGCTTGAACGCCTCGAGTCCCATGCCGATGCCGATGCGATCCCATAAGGCGACGAGCCAGGCATCGTCGATCTGCAGGAGAAACCCCGCACCGACAATCGCCTCGTATTCGACGCGCAGCGCTTCCGCCAGCGCCGAGACGAATTCCTCCTCCGTTGCGTAGTACTCGTTGCCACGATACGGCTCGAGGCTCGCCGGTGCGGTGCTCGTCAGGAAGCAATTGCGCGTATCGCCGACCGCGGCACGAAAGGTGGCGAGCTCGCGCTCCAGGGCGGCGGCGCCCGTGTAGGTGATCGGCGCGGTGCAGGCCAGGTAGCGGCGAACCGTTCGCATCCGTTTGTCGGCCGTGAAGAACAGCGTCTGTCGCTCGGCCGCGTACTTGTAGAAGTCGGCGAACTCCTCGCGATCTTTGCCCTGTGCGATCACCGAGCCGGCGGCGGGCGCAGGACGCTCCTCGAACCCGCCAAGCCGCTCGTCCATGAAGGCGAGCCAGTCACCGCCTTTGGTCAGCTCCCCTTCGTTGATGATGTCGATGCCTGTCTCCCGCTGCCGCGCGACGATCCATTCGACGGCGCGGGTAAGGTCCTGTTCAGTTGTGGTAGACGGGTCGAAATCCGCTGGCCCGGGAAGGCTGCCGACGTGTGTGGTGAGGATTTTCATCGCGCAAAGATGATCCTCTCGACTTTGAAAAGCGTCGTCATGATTCTGATCAGCAGGGCAGCGCCAAGCGCGGCAATCAGTGCCGCGGCAACGAACGCCCAGGGACTTGCCGGCTGACCGCCAAGCACGCCCATCACGAGCACGTGCTGGCCGAGCACGGGAACGATATACATCCACGATTCCTCGCGGATGGTTGAAACGGTGGCAATCACCCCCGGCAGCATCGGCAGCAGCACCAGCACGCCCATGTAGGTCTGCGCCTCCTTGAACGACCGCGCCAGCGTCGCCACCGCTGCCTGCAGCGCGGCGGAGAAGAGGCAGACCGGCAGCATCGCCGCCAAGATGCCCATGAATTCGTTGGCGCCGATCCGGAAGCGGATGCCCATGTCCTGCAGGGGGAGGAAGCGCGGAATGTTGGCGGTCAGCGTCGTGGTCAACACGATTGCCGCCATGGCCAGAAGCGCTGCGGCGATGCATTTGCCGGCGACCAGTGCCATCCGCGGCACCGGGTTGACGAGCAGCGCCTCCAGCGAGCCGCGCTCGCGCTCGCCGGCTGTCGAATCCGTGGCGATCGACATGCCGCCGACGAACGCCGCCAGGATGATGAACATCGGGATGAACGTCAGGACCGCGACCGCACGCTGCTGCGCGGTCGCGATCTCGATTTCCTCGAGTTTGAGCGCCGTGACGCCGGCCGGGCTGACGCCGCGTGTAATCAGCCGCAGCGCGCCGA
>Ga0111538_10008693_pt1 | contig 13607 bp, 12 predicted proteins | sample SoiMethybrSBSTD1_FD_79669 | JGI IMG/M metagenome (GOLD analysis project Ga0111538, IMG submission 79669) | Bulk soil microbial communities from a Populus tree surrounding site in Tennessee, USA - Soil MetaG P. TD hybrid SBSTD1 (version 2)... | ecosystem: Environmental > Terrestrial > Soil >...
CTGGTGGGCGAGGCATTGGCGCCGGTTCGCGATCAGGTCGTCATCGCGACGAAGTTTGGATTCAGGTTCGAAGACAGGAAGCAGGCAGGGCTGGATAGCCGACCATCACACATCCGTGCGGTCGCGGACGCGTCGCTCAAGCGGCTCAAGACCGATCGGATCGATCTCTTCTATCAGCATCGCGTCGATCCCGAGGTGCCGATCGAAGAGGTCGCGGGCACCGTCAAGGATTTGATCCACGAAGGCAAAGTCAGACACTTCGGGCTCTCGGAAGCGGGTGTGCAGACGATTCGCAGAGCCCACGCGGTCCACACGGTGGCCGCGCTTCAGAGTGAGTATTCGCTCTGGTGGCGGGAGCCCGAGCGGGAGGTGCTGCCGACCCTCGCCGAGCTCGGCATCGGCTTCGTGCCGTTCAGCCCGCTCGGCAAAGGCTTCCTGACCGGTACGATCGACGAGAAGACAACCTTCGATCCCACCGACTTCCGCAACATCGTCCCGCGCTTCACAGAGGAGAACCGGAACGCCAATCTCGCATTCGTCGCGTGGCTGAAGGCATTCGCGGCACGGAAACACGCGACGCCGGCGCAAATCGCCCTTGCATGGCTGCTCGCGCAGAAGCCGTGGATCGTGCCCATTCCGGGGACGACGAAGCCACATCGACTCGAGGAAAACCTCGGAGCCGCCGATCTTCAGTTGACCGCGGATGACCTGCACGAGATCGAACGCTCAGTGGCCCAAATCGAAGTGCATGGCGCGCGCTACCCGGAGCATCTGCAGAAAATGGTCGGCCGCTAGCGGAGTCAGCGAATCGACAGATTGGTTACACTTTGAGCATGAAAAAGGTAGCGCTGGGGCTGGGAACCGCACTGGTTGTGACTTGCCTCTGTCCACTCAGCGCGCTGGCCGGGCCCGCGATACAAAACGCCTTCGCGCGCAACGCGCAGACGTTGAACGGCAAGTGGCACGTCATTGTGGATCCGTACGAGACCGGCTATTACAACTACCGCCGCGACGCGCATGACGCGGCACCAAAGCCGACGCAGGGCTACTTCCTCGACAAGCCGCACACCGACCCGACCGAACTGATCGAATACGACTTCGATCAGAGCCCGACGCTCATGGTGCCGGGCGACTGGAATTCACAGGAGGACAAACTCTTCTACTACGAAGGCACGGTATGGTACCGCACGAAATTCGCCTTCGCGCCGCGCAACGCCGGCGGTCGTCAGTTTCTCTACTTTGCTGCCGCGAATTACCAGGCTGACGTGTATCTGAACGGCAGCAAGCTTGGCCGGCATGTCGGAGGCTTCACGCCGTTCGAGTTCGAGGTCACGGGCAAGCTCAAGCCCTCGAACAATTCCCTCGTCGTGAAAGTCGACAACACACGCCATGACGAAGCCGTGCCCACGCTCAACACCGACTGGTGGAACTACGGCGGCCTCACGCGTGACGTGATGATTGTCGAGACTCCCGCGCGATTCGTTCGCGACTACCACCTGGCGCTTGTTACAGGCACCACGAATCGTATTTCGTTCGGCGCACACCTGGACGGCGCGCCGCAAGGGATGAGCGTCACCCTCGAAATCCCCGAGCTCGGCATCCGGTCTTCGGGCGTGTCGACCGCAGACGGCAACGTCAGCTTCGAGGTCAGCGCTGAGAGGCTCGTCGCCTGGTCGCCGGCGCGACCCAAACTCTACGAGGTGAAGATTTCCACCGCCGACGACAGCATCACAGACCGCGTCGGCTTTCGAAGCATCGAGGTCAGAGGCACCGACATCCTGCTCAACGGCACGCCCGTGTTCCTCCGCGGTGTCTCCCTGCACGAGGAGAATCCCTTGCGCGGCGGCCGCGCGTATTCGCCGGAAGACGCACGCCTGCTGCTCGGCTGGGCGAAGGATCTCGGCTGCAATTTCGTACGTCTGGCGCATTACCCTCACAACGAGCACATGGCACGCGTGGCCGACGAGATGGGGCTCATGCTCTGGGAAGAAGTCCCGGTCTACTGGACCATCCAATGGGACAACCCCGCTACGCTGGCAAACGCCGCCAACCAGCTGACCGAGCTCGTGACGCGCGACCGCAGCCGGGCCAGCGTCATCGTGTGGTCGGTTGCGAACGAGACGCCGGTCAGCGAGGCGCGCACGAGATTCCTGAGGTCGCTGGTGGACACGGCACGTGCGCTCGATCCGACGCGGCTCGTGTCCGCCGCGATGGAAGTGCGCGTCGATCCCAGGGACAATACTCACCGTATCGTCGATGACCCGTTCGGCGCCTACACGGACCTGCTCTCCTTCAACCAGTACATCGGCTGGTACGATGGGCTGCCCGACAAACTCAAGGGCATTCACTGGACGTTCGGCTACCAGAAGCCGGTGGTGATCAGCGAGTTCGGCGCCGACGCGCTGCAGGGCATGCACGGCGGCAGGACCGAGCGCTTCACCGAGGAGTACCAGGAAGACCTCTACCGACAGACGCTCGAGATGTTGGGCCGCCTGGCGCCGTGGCGCGGCACAACGCCGTGGATCCTCGTGGACTTCCGCAGCCCGCGGCGCCCGCTGCCGCACATCCAGGACGGCTGGAACCGCAAGGGGCTGGTCGCTGAAAACGGCACGAAGAAAAAGGCCTTCTTCGTGTTGAAGGATTTCTATCTCAAGAAGGCCGATCAGGACGCGGCCGGTCGATGATTGACGTCTGACGTGGGTGCGCGCGTCCTTGACATCCACGAGTCGGGGTGGCAGCCTTCCGGAGCAGAGGTGTCCGATGCGCATTCGGGTGAAAGAGGTTGCGGCGCTGGCCGCATTCGTCCTCGCCGCACCCTGGTTGGCCCCCGTTCCGCTCGGCGGTCAGACACCCTCCGCCACGTTTCCGGCGTATAAGGCTCCTCGCACGTCGGATGGCCGACCCAACCTCAATGGGATTTGGCAATCCTTCACGACGGCCAATTGGGACATCCTCGCTCACGCGGCGCAACCGGGTCCTCATCCAGAAGTGATGGGCGCGTGGGGCGCCGGTCCGGGCGGCCAGGGCATCGTCGAGGGGAACGAGATCCCGTATCAGCCGTGGGCCGCGGCCAAGAAGGAGGAGAACTTCAAGAGCCGCATGGTCGTGAAAGTTACCAACGATCCACATCGTTACGACACCGGCGAACCGGAGCTGCAGTGTTACCGGCCGGGCGTGCCGCGCGCCAACTACATGCCGTATCCCTTCCAGATCTTTCAGACGCGCGAGCAGATCTTGATTGTGTACGAGTTCAAGGGTGCGATTCGCACGATCTACATGAACAGTAAAGAGGAAGCTCCGAGTGACACGTGGATGGGATGGTCCAAGGGCCGCTGGGAGGGCGACACGCTGGTCGTTGACGTGAGTGCGTTCGAGAGCTACACATGGTTCGACCGCGCCGGGAACTTCCACAGCGATGCGCTTCACGTCGTCGAACGCTATACGCCCGTCAGTCCGTACCACCTCCAGTACGAAGCGACCATCGAAGATCCGAAAGTCTTCACGCGACCCTGGAAAATGAGCTTTCCCATCTATCGTCGTGTGGAGCCAAACGTTCAACTGATCGAGTTCAACTGCGTGCCGTTCGTCCAGGAGATGATGTACGCGCCGCTCGGGCTGTATAAGCCACGCAACAAATAGACAAGAAGGACCGGGCAGGAGGTTTCAGATGCGTCATCGAGCTCTCGGGCCCCTGGGTGCTGTGACACTCGTGATCGTGTTCGTGCTCGGCGTGTCGGTCGGCGTCGGTGGTCAGGCCCCGTCGGCCACGGCTCCGTCAGGCACGAAAGTGTTCGACGAAACGGCGACCAATACCGACGCGGCGATCAGAAAGGCGACCGAGGTTGCCAGGACCGCCGGCACTGCGACGAAGAACTGGACCCCGCCTCGTACGGCATGGGGCGATCCGGATATTCAAGGCTACTACTTCAATCACAGCAGCTACACGCCGCTCGAACGTCCCGCCGCGCTCGGAGACAAGGCGTTCTATACGGAAGAGGAAGCGCTTGCCGCGTTCAAGAAGGCCGTTGAAACCGACGCCGAAGTCGATCCGCGCGTGGTCCATTACGACTGGAAGGAATACGGGATGGACGCCTGGCAAATGAGCGGCGTGAGGCCCAACCTCCGGACGTCGCTGATCGTGGATCCGCCCGACGGTCGAATTCCGCCGCTGACACCGGAAGCGCGAAAGCGTCTGGCTGCCGCGGCCGCCGCTGAAAAAGCGAAAGGCATTGATGTGACATCGCCGGGGACGTACACGCGCTGCATAACCGGAAACGGAGGACCGCCGCGAATCCCGGGTGGCGTGACCGCGGAGTCGCAGATCCTGCAGACGCCCGGCTACGTCGTGATGGTCCATCAGTCGAACAACGACGTTCGCATCATTCCCCTCGATGGGCGTCCGCACCTTCCCACGACGGTCAGTCAATGGTTGGGAGACGCACGGGGCCATTGGGAAGGAACGACGCTCGTCGTGGAGACGACGAATTTCAACGCTGAGCGAAATTGGCGTGGGTCCACCGAGACGATGCATCTGGTCGAGCGCTTCACGCTCGTCGGCCCGAAGACGCTCCGCTATCAGTTTACGGTGACCGATCCCGCAACATGGACGAGGCCCTGGTCAATCGATAGTCTCCTTCCCCAAATCGATCCGCCAATCTACGAATTCGCCTGCCACGAGCAGAACTACGGGTTGATCAACTGGGCGATCGGCTCGCAGCTCCGGGAAAAAGAGGCGGCAGCAAGCGGCCAGTCCGCGCAGCCCCTGCGCGACGAGCGCTGAAAGGAAAGACATGCGAAGAACAATGACGTTCGTCGGCGTGGCGCTGATCGGCATCTTCCTTGTGGCGGCGGTCCCGGCGTTGGCGCATCACGCATTTGCCGCAGCATTCGACGAGACGAAACCGATCAACTTGCAAGGCAAGGTCACGAAAGTGGAGCTCGTCAACCCCCATTCGTGGATCTGGATCGATGTGATCGGCAAAGACGGCAAGGTCGTCAACTGGGGGATCGAAGGGGGGCCGCCGAGCAACCTGTTCCGGAACGGCATCACGAAGGCCAGCTTGCCGGTCGGAACCGAGATCAAGCTCTTTGGATATCAGGCCAAGAGCGGAGAGTCGAAGGGCGTCGGTGTCTTCGTCGAGTATCTCGACGGGCGCAAGGTGTTCATGGGTGGGTCGGCCCCAGGGGCCAGCGGTCCTGCAGCGGCGCCGGGAAAGCCGTAGGATGAAAATCCGATTGAGCGTGAATGTCGCTTCTTGGCTTCTTCGACTGGCTGGCGACCACGGCCGGTAGCATCGCGCTCCACGAGTCTCACTACGCCTATCGGATCGTCTCCACCGTCCACGTCGTGACGTTGTCCCTGTTCGTCGGGACGGCGGCCATGCTGGACCTCCGTCTGCTCGGGGCGACGATGCGCAGTGTGCCCGTGTCGGAAGTCGCACGGCGGCTTCGACCCTGGACGGCGGCAGGGTTTGTTCTGATGACGGTCTCCGGGGCGCTGCTGTTCTACGCGAACCCGTCGCCACGGTACCTGAACATTTTCTTCCGCGCGAAGATGGCGATGCTGGTGTTGGCTGGCGTCAATGCATGGCTGTTTCATCGCAACGTGTTCCCCCGCGCCGCCGAATGGGACAACGATCCTGTCCCGCCGCGGCGCGCGAGAATAACGGGCGGCCTGGCACTGGCGCTGTGGGCGTTGATGATCGTGTCGGGGCGGATGATTGCGTACGACTGGTTCGATTGCGGCAGGCAGCCGCAACCCGCCATCATCAATCTGCTGGAGGGTTGCCTGACGGCGTCACGATAGGGAAGTGTTGGGAGCGGCATGTCCCTGTTGCCTTTCTTCGAGTGGTGTCAGAACGCCGAGCTCATCGTCTCGATGCGCAGCTCGCTCTGGCTGTTCCCCGTCATCGAGAGCCTTCATCTAATTGGCCTCGCGTTGATCGGCGGCGCTCTATTGATCGTCGATCTCCGTTTGCTGGGATTCGGATTGCGCCATCAGCCCGTGTCGGTTCTGGCCCGGGACGCAGAACGGTGGTTGATCGCGAGTCTCGTGGTGATGCTGCCGACCGGGTTTCTGTTGTTCATGTCGTCGGCCGTGAAGTGCTATTACCTCCCGGTCTTCTGGGTGAAGATGGCGACGCTGGTTCTCGCGTTGGTGTTTACCTTTTCGATTCGTCGCCGCGTGACGATGGCCGCCGAGACGGGTGTGAATCCGCTCTGGCCCAAAGTCGTTGGCGGCGTGTCCATCTCGCTGTGGTCCACCGTGGCGATCGCCGGACGATTCGTCGGATTTCCATAGTTGAGAGGGCGCCCTTATCACTCGCAATCCGCGTCCGGCTCTGCTGTACCTGTTTGTACCTGCGCCGCGGACTTTTCTGTCGTTTCTTGCCGATTGCTTCCACGTGAAACTCGGACGAGAGCGGTCAGTTAGGTCGTTGATCGCGGGATCGAAGGCTCCTATTCCGTGACTATCTGATCGACGGATTAGGCGCAGCGCGCGAAAGGACGCGACTCTTTGTCGATCACTTCGCGGTACTTGATTTGCTCGTGGCAGCGCTCGCCGGCACATTGCTTCAAAGGAGCCGCTATGCGTCAAAAGAATTTCCGGGGCTTCCTATGGTTGGTGGTGTTGTGCAGCTGGGCCACAACAGCGGAAGCCATACCGGTTCAAATCTACTATCAGGGAACGGTGGGGATTTGGAGGTATCTGGGGCCGAGTGGGGAATTCTTCAGTGTCGTTCCTCCAGCTGGCCTGAGCCCGACCGAGACCTTTTACGGATCGTTCTTTGTCGATTCCGCTGCGACGGATCTGAACTCGAATAGCTTCGTTGGTTCATTTCTTGTGAATGAACCCTTCACCTTACGACTTGGAGGGTATACGGCCGTGTCATCACAAATGACGGCCAACCAGGAACAGCTCTCGCCAAGCCAGATGGAAGTCTTCTTCAACGCGAACGCGATGACCACGGACGTGCCGGGAGCGCCGAACGGAAGCGGCTTTCTGAGTGTGCTCTCGCCCGGCAATGCGAATGTGATGACGACTGATCCATCTCTGTGGTTCGGATTGCCGTCACAATTCCGCTTCGAGGATACAGCAGGCAACTTGGTCTTCGGGTTTGGTGGCAATATCACTTCAGCCAACGTTCCGGAGCCGACGACCTTCGCGCTTCTCGCGAGCGGGATAGCTGCGGCCGGTATGAAACACTGGCGACGACGACGGGCTGAAACGAAGAATCGCTGACGAAGTCGCAGTAATAGGAGTAGCTCGATCGCGGCAAGCCTCACTTCTCGGCCAGTCGAGCTCCTCCTAGCATCGAACGCATGCTCCAATAGTTGCCTTCGTGGCAGGCGAATTCGAAGAGATAGAAGGCCGGATCCTGCTCGAGCGGAAACGCGACCGTCCACGGTTTGGTCCACGTCGCGGGATCGTCAACGGTGACCTGGTAGCGGAGCGTGCGATCGTTGATTCGCGTGAAACGCTCGGTCATCCGCGCGTCATGGGAGAACGCGCGGTTGATGCCCCCAGTCTCGTTGAAATTGGTCGTCTCGACGACCAGTGTGGACCCTTCCCACCTTCCACGAGAGTCGCCCATATAGCTCAGGATTCTTGCACCGACGTGGGGACGCCCATCGACGTGAATGATCCGCGCCTCATGAATCATCTCGTTGAGGATCACGACGACGCCAGGGGACTGCACGATCTGATTGCCACTCGAGTTGCCGATCGGCAGCATCGAACCGAACGCGCCGCGTGAAATGCATCTGGCCTGCGGGCTCGCGTTCTCGGGGCCGTTGAGCGACCCGCGCGCTTCGTTGGGAATCGCCGCGGTCCGCTTGGCGCCATCAGGCGTCAGTGGAGGAAAGCGGCCGTTGGGAGGATCGACCATCAGCGACGTCTGCCGCTGCGGCTTGCCGTAATCCCGCCAGTGGTCTCTCGATTCGCCAAAGAACGCATCGTTCGCGTTTCGAATCCGCGTCTGAGACGGAAGCCGTGCGAACTCCTCGTCGGTCAGCGTGGCCCGCTCACCGAAATTGACCGGCCGCTCCAGCGGCACTCCCAACATCGCGACGCTCGGCCAATAGCCTTGGAGATCGGGCTCGCCCCACGGAGTGCGAGGCGGCGTCCAGTGCTGCGTTTCGACGAGGACAGTGGTAACGAAGGCGAGGGCGATGACAACCAGCAGGGTCCGCATGTGGCACCTCCCCGGAGGCTGATTATCGCGCGAAACCGGAGCGCAGACGCAGAATTCAGAATGCAGTATCCAAAGATTTAGGTTGACCCCTACCGCCATATGGGCGTAGAAGCTTCGTTCGTAATCAATCCCCCCGGCGCGATACGCGACTGTCCCATCGGGTAACGGCATGAGCGAGGAAGGAGATCGTCATGCGCAGACTGACCCACGTGGCATTCGTTTCGCTGCTCCTCGTGCTCGTCCCTGCCGCGACGTCCGCACAACAGTCATCGATGACCGGCGTTGTCAGGGATACATCCGGCGCAGTCTTGCCTGGCGTCACAGTGGAAGCGTCGAGTCCGGCGTTGATTGAGAAGGTCCGGACCGCGACGACTGATGAAACGGGCCAGTACCGGATCATCGAGCTGCGGCCCGGCACCTACACGCTCACATTCACGCTCACGGGATTCAACACGGTCAAGCGCGAAGGGCTGGAACTCCCTGGTGAATTCGTCATGACCGTGAATGCCGATCTCCGCGTCGGCACGCTCGAGGAAACGGTCACCGTGACTGGTGAGAGCCCGATCGTTGACGTGCAGAGCGCGCGGCGGCGGCGGACGCTGGACAACAACCTGATTGAGGCGCTTCCTACTGCCCAGGGCTATGCCGCTGTGATGGTACTGATGCCATCGATGATCCAAAGCGGCGGCGGAAACAACAACGTTCTGCTCAGTCCAGGCATGATCGTCTTCGGGGGCCGCGGCGGCCGCGGGAACGAGGGAATCGCCCAGACTGACGGCATCGGCACCGGAGCTGCGATTAACGGCGGCGGTGTCTCCGGGTATGGCCGGCTTGATACTACCGAGGAAGTCGTCATGACCACCTTTGGTGGATTGGGCGACGTCGAGGTTGGGGGGCCCATCGTCAACCTCATTCCACGCAACGGCAGCAATACGTTCACGCAGCGTTTCCAGGCGTCTGGCCTCACCGGCTCGATGCAGGGAAGCAACTACACGCAGGAGCTGAAAGACGCTGGCCTGCGCACGCCTGCAAAAACGAACTATCAATGGGACGCGAGCCTGATGCACGGAGGTCCCGTCGTCAAAGATCGGCTCTGGTTCTTTTACGCGACGCGCTACGCAGGAAGCGGGACGGATGTCCCGGGTGTCTTCTTCAACAAGAATGCGGGCGATATCACCAAGTGGACCTACGACCCGGATCTGAACCGTCCCGCGCGGAACAGTTCGTCAGGCACGATTACTCCGACGCTCCGTCTGACGATGCAGGTGAGTCGCGCGGTCCAGGTGGGTGCCTTCGTGGACGGTGGCGCCTTCAGGCTGAGCGACCAGCCTCAGATAGGCGTCGTTGGCGCCGCGACGCTGGCCACGCCAGAGACCGGCACCGTGGGCGGAACCACACGGTCTCCGATGTTTCAGTACAAAGGAACGTGGACCGTCACGAGCAAGTTATTGCTCGACGCGAGCTTCGGTTCCTACCACCAGAACTGGAACGGACGCGAGCGGCCCGACAACAATCGAGATCTGATTCGTGTGACCGAGCAGTGCACCACAGGTTGTCCCAACAACGGGGGACTCGGCGGTCTGGTGTATCGCGCGCAGGTGTGGAATGCCGACTATATGGAACCGAACCGGTGGCAGGCCGCGGCGACTTATGTGACCGGCGCGCACAACATGAAGCTCGGCTATCAGGGTGTGTTCCACTGGAATGTCCAAGGCCCTCACGGCAACAACCACAACCTCGAATACCGAATGGACAATGGAGTGCCGAACCAGCTCACACAGACGCTGAGGCCGTACAGGACCGATTCACGTGTTCGGTACGATGCCTTCTACGCGCAGGATCAGTGGACTCGCGGCAGATTCACCTGGCAGGGGGCGCTGCGCTACGACCACGCCTGGAGCTACTACAACCAGACGCAAATCGGCCCGACGAATTTCCTGCCGACGGCAGTCGTGTTTCCAAAGTCGAAGGGCGTGCTCGGGTACCACGACATCAGCCCGCGCATGGGCCTCGCTTACGATGTGTTCGGCAACGGGAAGACGGCCTTCAAATTCAACGCGGGCCGATATCTGGAAGCCGCGGTGAACAACAACGGGAATTACTCGGAGCTGTCACCGTTCAACCGAACGCCCACCAGCGTGACACGCTCCTGGGTCGATGCGAACAACAACTACTGGCCCGACTGCGATCTGATGAACGGCAACGCGCAGGATCTGCGCCCGAGTGGCGGTGACTCCTGTGGCAGATGGAGCGACTTGAACTTCGGGAAGGAAGTGTTCAGCCTCTCGTACGACGAAGCCGTTCTCAAGGGCTGGTACAACCGTCCATCCGACTGGCAGATCGGGGCGACGGTGCAGCACGAAATACTTCCGCGTATCTCGATCGAAGCCAGCTACGTGCGGCGCTGGCTCCAGAACTTCACGGTCACCGACAACAGGGCCGTGACCCCGGCGGACTTCACTGAGTTCAGCGTCACCGCACCAAGTGATCCCAGACTTCCAAACGGCGGTGGGTACGTCGTCGGCCCCCTGTATAACGTCACCCCTTCGATGTTTGGTGTGCAGGACAACTATCGTACGTATTCGCCCGCCTTCGGAAATGTCTCGATGGTCTACAACGGCGTCGATGTCAACGTTGCCGCGCGACTTCGCAACGGACTTCAGGTGCAAGGCGGCACGAGCACGGGACAACAGGTGATCGAGACATGCGAGATCAGGGCGAAGCTGCCCGAGCAGGTTTCGGGAGGAGCGTCGAGCCAGGGCGGGATCGCGTACAACCCGGTCAATCCGTATTGTCACAATGCGCCCGGGATTACAACGCGGGCCACCGCAGCTGTCACTTACACGATTCCAAAGATCGACGTGCAGTTTGCGAGCACGTTGACGAGCAGTCCCGGCGTCCCGATTCAGGCGAACTGGAGCATCCCGAACGCCACAGTACGGCAATGGCTCGGACGTGATCTCGCCGGAAGCGCGCCCAACGTCACGGTAAACCTGCTGGCACCCGGCGAGATGCGCAGCGATCGCGTGAACATCCTCGACTTCCGAGTGGGCAAGGTCGTCCGCCACGGTCGGAATCGGGCGCTCGTTGCTGTGGACCTTTACAACGTGCTCAACCTCGACACCGTACTGACGTACAACGAGACATACGTTCCGAATGGCTCCTGGCTGATACCGCAGTCGGTGCTGACCGCGCGCACGGCGAAGCTCACCGTGCAGTACGACTTCTGATCTGGAAAGACTGAGCCCGCACCCGGCTTATCGAGCCATCCGGGTGCGGGCTCGCTTTCAGTGAAGAGACGCCATCCCGATCCAGAACAGACTTCGGCCGGCGGCCTGGTCCACCTCGATGTCGTACTTGCGCGCGAATGAGAGCTTGCCGTCGTTGCCAATCGTAAAGACGGAAAGGCCCGCCGGCACTGCGCGCACGCCCTGCTCGTCTCGTACGGCAAGCGGCGTGAGATTGCCGACCACGAGCACGCGTCCGCTCGAATCGATTGCGAACGTGCGCGGATGAAAGCCGCGCGTGTCCGCCGTCTGGATCAGCGTCGGCTCGCCCGTCTTCAGATCGATCGAAAACACGGCAATCGTGTTTTCGCCGCCGGCGGAAACCGCTGTACCCTGGACGTCCGTCGTGGCGCTGGCGCGGTTGCCGACGTACACGAACGGCCATTGGGATGCACGTGGATGGTGCTCGTCGTCTGACCTGCGCGAATGTTGTCGGGCGCCGCGAGCGTCGTCTTCGAAAAGAGCGGCGCTGAACCGAGAGAATCGTTCTCGATACGAAACACGTTGATGAGGTTCTGGCGCTCGAGCGTGAGGAATGCCCAGGGCTTCGATGGATGAAAATCGATGTGGCGGGCCTGAAATCCGTAGCCGCCCGCTGGAGCGATCGAGCTCTTGTTCCGCAACACACCACTTTCGAACGCGAAGATTTTCAGCGCGCCCGGATCTTCTCGCGTGCTCGCGGTCGGTCCGTTGCCGCGCGTGACCAGCACGGCCGCCTTGTTGGACGGCAACACGCGTACGTGATGTGCGTAGATGCCCGAGTCGAGGGGCGAGTGCGGCTGCACTTCGGCGCCGATCGTTCCGTCGCCCTGAATGCGGTGCACCGAGACGCCGCTGGGATCGTTGTACGCAACCAGCAGATGTGCACCCGTGATATCGGTGGTGACGTGAATCGGTCGCGAGCGCAGCATGATGGAGGAACCACTCGCCACGAGCATGCCCGACGCGTTGACCCTGAACGCCGTCACTCCGTGGCGTCCCTCACTTGCCGCGGCGCCACCGGCGCCATAGCTCGCGCCTCTGTTGCTCCACGCCACATAGAGGTGACGACCAGATCGGTGCATCACCGCTTCCTGCACATTGGCGGGCACAGTCACCGTGCCGCGCTTCTCGAGAGAGGCTCGGCTCACGTCGAGGTCGTATTGTGTGAGGTCTGGTCCGACCGCGGCGTAGACGACGGCGTCCACCGGCGCAGGCTTGACAGGCGGCTGTGCCGACGGCGTGACGTGGATCGAGGTGAGAAGGGCCAGTGCGATGGTGACGAGGAATCTGCTCTTCATCAGTACGCAGTCTGCGGGGAGAGGTCACGCGGTTCAGCGGCCAGGGTAGTTCCCAAGCGGGCGTCGCTGTCCGGGCTTCCAATCGAGTTCCACCGCGATGAAATTGTCGCGGTTTGGCATCTTGATAGTGGGCAGCGTCGTCGCATTGACCAGGTCGTTCTCTTTGACGATGTCGTTGAGGAACAGCACGTACGCAGTGGCCGCGTAGACTTCGTTCGGCGTGAGCGATCCTGGCTTGGTTGACGGCATCGCTCGATTGATGAAGTCCCAGACCGTCGTCGCGTACGGGACGAGGCTTCCCTGAATCTTCACCGGCTTCGAATTGCCCAGCGGGATCAGGCCGCGATGCAGCGGCGTTCCCGTGCCGTTCGGCCCGTGGCACGCCTGGCACTTCTGCGCGTAGACGGCTGCACCCTCTTTGACAGTGCCACTGCCCGGTGGCAGTTCTCTCCCGTCGGGCGATATTGCGGTGTCGCGTGCCGTGATCTCCTCCGCGCTCGGAGTCGTTCCAAATCGATAGGTGGGCCCTTGCGCGAGGGCAGTTGTCGCCGTGCAGAGCCACATCAGCACTCCAACCGTGGACACGACAGTTGACACGGAATCCCGTTTAGAAAAGAGCATTTTGAATGCTCCCGTCGCGGTTGATCCTCCACGGTTGAATGCCGTTGAAGTGATCGGCCTGGAGGAAATACTCAGGCGTCACGCCCAGAATCTTTGCCGCTTCGGCGATCGTCGGCTGCACCTCACCCTGCTCATCGGTGCAGCGCGACTGCAGCACCGCTTCCTCGCCGTTCCATTCCCATGCGAATCGAAACCGCGTGTGCGCGTAGCGATGCACCGGCTGC
>Ga0111538_10008694_pt1 | contig 13606 bp, 12 predicted proteins | sample SoiMethybrSBSTD1_FD_79669 | JGI IMG/M metagenome (GOLD analysis project Ga0111538, IMG submission 79669) | Bulk soil microbial communities from a Populus tree surrounding site in Tennessee, USA - Soil MetaG P. TD hybrid SBSTD1 (version 2)... | ecosystem: Environmental > Terrestrial > Soil >...
ACGGGCGCCGGTACCGGCATTGGAAAAGCTACGGCGCTCGCATTCCTTCTGGACGGTTGGCGCGTGGTCCTCGCGGGACGCAGGATCGAGCGACTTATGGAAACAAAGATAGAGGCTCCAGTTGGGGCCGAGGTTCTGGTTGTGCCGACGGACGTCGCGAATCCGGAGGATGTCCGGCGCCTCTTCACAAAAACTCGAGATCAGTTTGGTCGCCTGGACCTACTCTTTAACAATGCCGGGACCGGTTCCCCCGCGGTGCCCATCGAGGAACTCTCGTTCCACGAATGGAAACGCGTGCTCGATGTGAATTTGACCGGAGCGTTTCTCTGTACGCAGGAAGCGGTGCGGCTCATGAAAAGCCAGAACCCTCAGGGTGGCCGTATCATCAACAACGGTTCGATTTCGGCTCATGCGCCTCGCCCGAATTCGGCGCCGTACACGAGCACAAAGCATGCGATTACGGGGTTGACAAAATCAACGGCGTTGGACGGTCGCGCGTTCAATATCGCCTGCGGACAGATCGATATCGGGAATGCCGCGACGGATCTGACCGCAAGGATGAAGGATGGTGTGCCTCAGGCGCACGGCGCGATCCTGCCCGAACCCCGCATGGATGTTGATCATGCCGCACAAGCGGTTCTGACCATGGCCAAACTACCGCTCGAGACCAATGTCTTGTTCATGACCATCATGGCGACAACCATGCCATTTGTCGGTCGGGGATAGATTGAAAACGTGACCTGAACTCCGCCTTCCGGCCTCCACGGGCGCCCCGATCGGTAATCAACCCGATGTGAATTCCAGGGACCACGCTAACGCTAGTCTGTCGGTCATTGCGCGCGTATCATGAACTCAAATTCTGCTACTGAAGACTTCACTTAGAGGAGGTCGCCATGTCTGTTTCAACAAGACTTCAGGAATTTCTCGATACGGGCCAAGCTCCCTACGAAAGCCGAACGCACCGGACGGCGTACACCGCCGCCGAGGTTGCGGAAGCCATGCACATTCCCGGCAAGGAAATGGCAAAGACAGTCATTGTCAATGCAGACGGAATGTTGCGTATGGCGGTTCTTCCGGCAAACCAGATGCTGAACCTTCATCATCTGCAATGGGTGATGAGAAGCGATAACATTCGGCTCGCTACCGAGGGCGAATTCAAGGATGCATTCCCAGACTGCGAGCTGGGCGCGATGCCGCCGTTCGGCAATCTGTTCGGTATGTCGGTCTACTGCGATACTCGCCTGGCGAACAACGACTTCATTGAGTTCAATGGAGGCACGCACACGGATACCGTCCGTATGCTGTTCACGGAATTCAAGCGACTCGCAAGGCCGACCATGATTGATCTTGTGGAGCATCGTCCCAGTCGAGCGGCTTAACGGGTGATGCGAACATAGAGGGAACAATCACGGATTTCGCGAATCCGTGAAAATCGTGAAGGGCTGCCAGCAACACGGTTAGAATGTCCACCGCTGATGATTATTACCAGGTCACCGTTGCGCGTGTCGTTGGGAGGCGGGGGGACAGACCTGCCTTCGTATTACCGAGAACATGGCGGATTTCTGATTGCGGGCGCCATCGACAAGTACGTCTACATCAACATCCACGCACGATTTGTCGAAGGTTTCCTCCTGAAATACTCGCAGATGGAAGACGTTTCCTCGATTGAAGAAATTCGCCATCCCATCATTCGTGAATCTCTGCGAGCTGCCGGTATAGCCGCGCGCAACCTCGAAATCACAAGCATCGCGGACATTCCTGCGGGGACCGGCCTTGGATCGTCCGGTAGTTTCACGACAGCACTTCTCAAGGCGCTGCATGCCTTTAAGAAGAATCTGATTACGCCGCAGGAGCTCGCGGAGCAGGCGTGCCATATTGAGATGGATATTCTGAAGGAACCCATCGGGAAGCAGGACCAGTACATCGCCGCTTACGGCGGAATTACCTGTCTGGAATTCCGTAAAGACGGTTCGGTAGCAGCGGCGCCGCTTGCCATCTCGGAAGAGACGCTCTTCAACCTGGAAGACAACCTCCTGTTGTTCTTTACCGGATATTCGCGCTCTGCCTCGATGATTCTGAAAGAGCAGGACGATAAAAGCCGATCTGCCAATGCGGACATGACCGAAAACCTGCACTTCATCAAAGACCTCGCGTTCTCAAGCAAGCGTGCCCTGGAAGGCGGAGATGTGTCGGAGTTCGGTCGTCTCATGGATGTGCACTGGCAACGCAAGAAACGCCGGAGTTCGGAGATGTCGAACGGCAAGATCGACGAATGGTATGCCTGTGCGATGAAAAATGGTGCGCTTGGCGGCAAACTCGTCGGCGCTGGAGGTGGCGGATTCCTCATGTTCTATGCCGGGGACAAGACCCGCCTCCGCCATGCAATGAGAGAAAACGGTCTGAAAGAAGTGAGATTCCGCTTTGACTTTGAAGGAACCCGGATCGTTTCCTGAATTGCTCCCCGCCGTCATTCTCGCGGGTGGCCTGGCGACTCGAATGCGTCCGCTGACGGAAACAATTCCCAAGGCCCTCCTCGAAATCGAAGGACACCCGTTCTTATGGCATCAGCTACAGCTGCTGCGACGACATGGAATCCGGAGAGTTCTGTTGCTGGTGGGCTATCTGGGCGAGCGAATAGAAGAGAAGTTCGGTGATGGCTCCGACCTGGGATTGTCCCTTGAATATTCTTATGACGGCCCTGCACTGTTAGGTACGGCCGGCGCGATCCATCGCGCGCTGCCGCTGTTGAAAGGGCCTTTCTTCGTCCTTTATGGCGATTCGTATCTGCCCTGTGACTACCGGGGTGTTGAGGCAGCTTTTAGCGCGAGCGGTCAAGCGGGGTTGATGACCATCTATCGCAACGACGGACTCTACGACAAAAGCAACGTCGAGTACGATGGCTCGCGCATTCTTCGATACGAGAAGAAAAACCGAACCCCCACGATGCGGCATATCGATTATGGCCTCAGTGTTTTTCATCCTCGAGTCTTTGAAGCGTTGCCATCGCTTCCCTGCGATCTTGAACACATCTATCAATCGTTGCTGCAGACGGGCCAGTTGGCTGCTTACGAAGTTTACGAGCGGTTTTACGAGATTGGTTCGCCAGAGGGTTTTCGGGATACCGGGGAATTTCTTCGCGGCCGAAACCCGTCCAAACTAAGCTAGAATCATCGCTCAACTTCAGTCTCGCGCACCCTGGCTGAAATCAGACTTTCATGCAAAAAGCACCCCATAACCCGACGGGATTTTCTGCGGCTTTCCTGGGAGAGGTTCAGCAGATTGCGAACCAGCTCGATTCTGTGGCTATTGAGAAGGTCGCCGTAATGCTTGCCGATGTGCGCGAACGCGGTGGGCGTCTTTTCATCCTCGGTGTTGGCGGCAGCGCGGCCAATGCTTCTCATGCCGTGAATGACTTTCGCAAACTCGCCGGCGTCGAAGCGTATGCGCCGACAGACAACGTTTCGGAATTGACGGCGCGAACCAATGACGAGGGCTGGGCTACCATTTTTGAGGCGTGGTTGCAGGTTAGCCGCCTGCGGAAGCGGGATGCCGTCCTTGTGTTCTCGGTAGGCGGAGGGAACGTCGAGAAAAATGTAAGTCCCAATATCGTCGCGGCGCTGAACTACGCGAAGTCGATCGGTGCGGGGATCCTCGGCATTGTCGGTAGAGACGGAGGCTATACGGCGCGTGTTGCCGATGCCTGCGTCATTATCCCCACCGTGCATCCTGACCGCATCACACCGCACACAGAGGCGTTTCAGGCTGTTGTCTGGCACTTACTGGTCTCGCATCCACTTCTGCAGCGAAAGGCGACAAAATGGGAATCCTTGACGCAGCCGCAGCGGCGCGCAGTATTCCTCGATCGGGACGGAGTTCTGAGCGGAGTCATCGTTCGAAACGGGAAGCCGTACACACCAACGGCAGTTGAAGAATTCACCATACTTCCCGATACGGCCAAATCCCTCGATCGTCTCAAGGCCGAGAATTTTCTCCTTGTGGTCATCACAAATCAGCCCGATGTAGCGCGGGGAAAGCAGACAAAGGAAAATATCGACCGTATGCACGAGCGACTGCGCGCGGAGTTGCCGGTCGACGACGTCTTCACCTGTTTTCACGACGATGGCGACGCGTGCGATTGCCGGAAGCCGCAACCGGGTCTGGTGCTTCAAGCGGCGAAAAAATATGGCATTGATCTCAGTCGGAGCTACTTTACCGGCGATCGCTGGCGGGACGTGGATGCAGGAGCTACGGCGGGGTGTAAGACGATCCTCATCGACCATGGCTACAAAGAACAGGCTCCCGTCGCTGCTCCTGACGCTCGGGTGAAGTCCCTGGCCGAAGCCGTCGACTGGATTCTTAAGAATGGACTGGAGCGCGCGTGAAATTGGTCTCAGAACTCAATATCAAAATCTTCGCCGATGGCGCCGATAAGGCTCAGATCCTGCGGTTTAAAGCGAATCCACTGATAAAAGGATTCACCACAAATCCGACACTGATGCGCGCGGCCGGCGTCACGGATTACGAAATTTTTGCGCGTGACATTCTTGGAATCGTGGAGAACCTGCCGATTTCCTTCGAAGTTTTTGCGGACGACTTCGCGGAAATGGAGCGCCAGGCACGGAAAATCGCCGGTTGGGCGGAAAATGTGTACGTCAAGATCCCGATCACGACGACTCGAGGCGAGTCCGCAATGGGATTGGCCGCAAGGCTGGCACGATCCGGCGTGAAGGTAAATGTCACGGCCGTTCTCACTCTTGACCAGGTTAAGCACGCCGCGGATGCAGTGGGCGGCGGAGCCCCATCCGTGATATCGGTTTTTGCCGGACGAATCGCAGACACCGGGCGCGATCCTGTTCCGCTGATGGCAGAGGCGATGAAGTCCCTTGAACCATACCCGAACATCGAGCTCCTTTGGGCGAGCCCGCGTGAGCTGCTGAACATCTTTCAGGCCAACGACGTCGGCTGTCATATCATCACGGCGACTGACGGTGTTTTGGCTAAACTCACGACCGTCGGAAAGGATTTGGTGGAGTATTCTCTTGAAACCGTTCAGATGTTCTACAACGATGCGGCGCGGTCAGGCTACAGGTTGTAATAGTTCATGAACGTCTCTCGGATGTTGCGTTCCTTGTTGCCTCGCGAACTGCGCCTGCCCCCAAATCCCGGAAAGCGAGTGCTTGCGGGATTGGGGTATTTCCGCTTCCGAACGCGGATTGCCGCAGAAGGCGCTCCAGTTCCGGACCTGGATCTTTATCGACCGCTCTTCAGTCCCTGGGACGGATTGCCGAGTTTCCGGGCGCATTTCAATGCCGTACGCGACCATACGCTCGTGACCGCGGACCGTTGCTGGATATTATCCAGCTGCATGTCTCATGCGCGTCAACTCGAGGGAGATTTCGCGGAGTTCGGCGTTTTCCGCGGGGGAACAGCGTTGCTTGCGGCGCGCATTCTTTCAGAGGCGGGAGACAAGCGGTATCTTCACCTCTTCGATAGTTTCGAAGGAATGCCCCGCACTTCGGACGGTGAGCCTTATCAGGCTGGAGATTTCAAGCAAACGTCGGCTCAGCACGTTGAGAGTCTGGTGACGTCGACGGGCGCAGCCGTGAAGCTGCACGTAGGTTTCATTCCCGACACGTTTTCCCAGACGCGGATTGACCGGCTTGCATTTGCTCATATCGATGTGGATTTGTTTCAGACTGTGCTCGACTGTGTGGAGTTTGTGTATCCGCGGCTGATTCCGGGAGGCATTATGGTATTCGACGACTACGGCTTTCCGGGCTGCGTTCGAGCGAGAGAGGCAACCGACAAAGCTTTTTTAAACTTCCGCGAGAAGCCGATCTATCTTCCCACCGGCCAGGCCATGGTCATCAAGCTGACTTGCAATGCGGATTCTGCATGAAGGCTGAGTTGGAACTGCTCGCTCCCGCCAATGACGCTGAAGCTCCTGAACTTTCCATTGTCATCCCTGCCCTTAATGAGGAGATAACAATCGGCCAGTTCGTGGATTGGTGTATGGAAGGTTTGCGCCGCGCAAACGTGAGCGGGGAGGTTCTGATCATCGATAGTTCCAAGGACAGGACGGCGGAAATCGCCGTGTCGAGGGGCGCCCGCGTGTTGAGAGTTCCCAAGCGTGGTCTCGGGCGGGCGTACATCGATGCGCTTCCCTTCATTCGTGGACGCTATGTCCTGATGGGCGATGCCGATTGCACGTACGACTTTCGCGAAATCGATAACTTCGTGAAGAGTTTCCGCGATGGGTATGAGTATGTAATGGGCTCCCGCTTTCGCGGATATATCGAACCGGGCTCCATGCCTCCGCTGCATCAGTATTTCGGTACTCCGGTGACAACGTGGATGCTGAATTTTCTGTATCGAAGCCATTTCTCGGACATCCACTGCGGGATGCGCGGTATAACGCGAGAGGCGCTGGTGAGAATGAACCTGCAATCCCAGTCCTGGGAATACGCATCCGAGATGGTCTTGAAGTCGGTGCGTATGGAATTGTCCACGGCGGAAGTGCCCGTTCGATTCCTGAAGGACCAGGAGGGACGTTTCAGCCATCACAAACGCTCCGGCTGGTTTTCTCCGTGGCACGCCGCGTGGATCAACATGCAGGCGATGTTCATTTATGGAGCCGACTTCTTTTTGTTTCGTCCTGGTTTGGCTCTGCTCGCCATTGGTTTGCTGCTAACATTGCCACTCACTTTTGGCCCCGTGCAGGTGGGTTCCGTGAACTTCTCCCTGCATTGGATGTTGTTTGGAATTGCAGTATCCGTTCTGGGGTTGCACGGATTCTATGTGGGATCGCTTGCGCAGATTCTCTTTGACTACAACGGCAACCTGACCAGAAAGTGGCTCCGCATGTTTTCTTACACTCGCTCGGTGCTGGTAAGCGCGGGCGCGGTGGTGTTGGGAATGGCGATGGGCTTGCCGCTGGTTATCAACTACATCCGTGCCGGCCTTCGTCTGCATGAGGATATCGTCCCGCTGAACTACACGGCAGTTACGGGGTTGCTGTTCATCATCGCGGGCTTCATGAATTTTACTTTTACGCTGGCGCTCCACGCCGCAACGGCAAATGTCAAACAGTCTCCACAGCAATCGTGAAGGCGCCTTCGGCCAGAACTATGAGCCGACGGTCGTCGATCGCTTCGGCGTCTGGCTCTCGGCGAGACAGATTCAAAGGTATGCCGGACCCTTTGACGGCAAGTCTCTGGGCGACTTCGGATGCGGCTATCATGCGCAATTTGTACGCAGGGTCCTGCCTGTTCTCGGTAGCGCAGTAATCGTGGACTCCGCTCTTGCCGACGATCTGAAAAAGGATTCGCGAATCACGGCAATCGAAGGCACTCTGCCGGATTCACTGAGCCAGATCGCATCGGCGAGCCTCGATATCGTCCTCTGCATCTCCGTACTCGAACATCTGTGGTCGCCTTTGACCGCTCTCGAGGAATTCTTCAGGATCGTCAGGCCGGGCGGCACGTGCCTCTTTAATGTTCCCTCGTGGAGAGGAAAACGATTTCTTGAGTATTCTGCATTTCGCCTGAAGCTCAGTCCAGCGGAGGAGATGAACGATCACAAGGCTTATTACGACGTGAAGGACTTCTGGCCAATGCTCGTGCGGGTCGGCTTCCGTCCCAGCGATATTCAGTGTTTTACGCACAAGTTCGGTCTAAACACCTTCTCGGTTTGCAGGAAATGACCAACGCTACTCGATATTTTCTTATTGGCGGAGCCGGCTTCATCGGAAGCCACTTCACGGACCGGTTGATTGCTGATCCTTCGGTTGAGCGCATCACCATCTTCGACAACTTCTCTTCCGGCAGAGAGTGGCACTATGATCGGCATCGGAACGACGGACGGTTTGGCGTTGTTCGCGGCGATGTCAAGGACCTGGATACGCTGACTTCAGCCATGAAGGGCCACGACGTCGTCATTCACCTCGCTTCAAACCCCGACATCGCACGAGCGGCAACGGAGCCCGACATCGACTTTCGTGAAGGAACCTATCTTTCGAACAACACTGTCGAAGCCATGCGCCGCACCGGGACGCGCACGATTCTTTATGCGTCGGGCAGCGGAGTCTATGGAGATCTCGGCGAGCGAGAGGCGGATGAGGACCATGGTCCTTTGGTTCCCATCTCCACTTATGGAGCGAGCAAGCTTGCGGGGGAAGGGCTGATCAGTTCCTATTGCCACATGTTCGATTTGACGGGCCATGTTTTCCGCTTCGGCAATGTCGTGGGACCAAGGCAAACACACGGCGTGGGCTTTGACTTTCTGCGCCAGCTCTTAAAGAACCCAGGAAAGCTTCGCATTTTGGGCGACGGGAAACAGAGTAAGTCGTACATTCATGTGCGAGACATCGTCGCGGCCGTCCTGCTTGTCGCGCGACAACGCCCATCACGCTTTTCAGCTCACAATGTGGCGACCGGCGACTACATCACCGTCACGGAGATCGCGCGTTTGGCGGCGGAGTGCGCGGGCCTTGTTCCCGACAATGTGGAGTTCGAATACACGGGTGGAGATCGAGGCTGGAAAGGGGACATTCCCGTTGTGCGGCTGAATGTCGATCGCATCAGGAGTCGGGGTTGGGTCTGCAGCGCTGGTTCACGCGAGGCGTTGAAGGAGTCGATGTTGGCAATGTTGCCGGATTTGAAAGCGGGGAGACTGTGATTGCTTCGAAATGGCGCGATTGGGGAGCTGCTGCGCTGCTCTTCCTAAGCGTTTTCGGGCTGTACCTCGTCTTGTCGCCGCTGACCACCGGGGGACAGGGCTACATCGGCGAAGAGATAGACTCGGGAATGAAGATGCTCGAGGTCTTCAATGCCTGGGTCAAGGGACGAACAGTGCCTCCAATGGTTTGGTCGCGTCACGGCCCAATACCTGTGTTTTTCGATCTTCCCTTCATAAAGCTCGGAAAACTTCTGGCGACGCCGGACATTATGATGTCGCTATCGCCGATTTTCTTCACTGCGGCGCTGTCGACGCTCCTGTTTGTTTGGCTTCGAAAACTGACTTCGCCTGGCATGAGTCTTCTGCTAACGATGGCCGGAGCTTTCGGCACCATGCTATGGCCCTACGCGTACATCGGCCTGGAGACCAAGCAGTCTTTCTTTGTGTTCCTTGCGGCATTTTTGGGACTTGCCAATGGCAGGATTCGGACGACAGGGAAACTGGCCCTGTGGGCTCTCGTCTGTGGCCTGGCCGTGAGCATGAAGTCCACGGGTCTACTCTTTGCGCCTGCGATGGCTTACCTGTTCTACACGCAGTTTCGGGGGGAGTGGCTCGCTCGGTCCAGGCAGTTGCTGATCGTGCTGCTCGTTGCCGGGGGGGCGCTCCTGGCCGGGGATATCAGCCGAAATCTCTACTGGGGTTCATTTGGAGGGGGCTACTCCAGTCTGCGCGGCTGGTTCGCAGACTCGCTGCTGCAGTATTTCGTCAATGCCGTTGGCATTGTGGGATCTCCCACGAAAGGCTTGATCGTCTTCGCTCCAGTCCTTCTATTGAGTCTCTACGTTTTGCCGCGAGCATGGCGGATGCAACGCGATATCGTCGCCTACACCTTGCTGATAGCGTGCGCAATGATTGGATTCCTGTCCACCTTGAGGATTACAGCCGATGAAGTTTGGGGGCCACGCTACATGCACGTGGCCATTGCTCCACTTGTGCTTTGCATCGGTTGCGTCTGGTCTCGCTTCAATTATCGGCGTCACCTTCCTCTCGTCGCTCTTGCGATGATCGGAGTGGTGATCTCATTTCTTGGCGCCTTCTATTACTACGGAGTTCGTGGCTTTGCGATGACCGAAGGCGGACAGAACACGATGGAGTGGATCAATGGCGATCCAGCCTGGAACGAGATCACTTTCAACGCGCGTTCATTCGCATTGTGGCGGAAGGGGTGCCCGTCGACACCATGGACTCCGACTCATGTGTGGGTTTGGGAACCCCCAGCAGGCGCAGTGGCGTGGAAGTCTATAGATCTACGGAATTATTGCGAGACTCAATCGGCCTTGCTGAAGAGTTGGAATAGCTCCAATGAGTGGGCAGGTTTCGCCATCAGGGTTTGTCTTTCTGGTCTTGTTGTCGGGGTTTTATCGATGGCTGCACTGCTATGGCAGACATTCCGTCAGCAGAAAGGCTTACGGAAGGACGAAGAGATCGGGGCTCACCTCACGATATCCCATGGATCGAATGTAGGGCCGGAATAGCAACTTGAAGTAACGCTGTTTGCGGTCCGGTAGCAGTGTCTGTAGCAGGACGACTTTCGGCTTTGTCTTTTGGAGCTCCGCTAACGCCGGAGCAACATCCTCTTCATCAGGCGCCGGAGAAAAATCCAGGAACTCGTCTGTATAAATCCCGTTGGCCAGGGCGGATTGCCGGCCTGCGAAAGCATAGATGCCAGGTTCGCCTGCAGTGAATATCCGATCTGTAGGCGACGTTGTGTCCCGAATGAACTGCATCAGCTCCGGCGAAAACGGAGAACCTGGAACGGGGTACTCCTTTCCGACTTCTTCTCCGATACGAGGACACAGCGTCACGACAACGATGGCCGTCAGCAACGCTCGCGACAGCCACGCGTATCTCGAGGTCATCACGCGGTCTGCAATCAGATCCGCGCCGGCGGCGCCAAGGAGCGCCAACGGGCCGAAAACCATCGTGAAGTAGTGAGCCCAGAAGCAATGTCCCAGGGTGACGGCATACAGTCCCCCCGCTACGGCTGCCAATGCCATTAGCGCTCCGGCGCGGCGCAAGAACACTGCAGAGATCAGACCAGCTGCCAGAAACGGGCTCAAACTTCGGAGGGTGTTCCAGTTGATGAGACCATCGTGGAGTCTGGAGAGACTCACCTTCAAGTCGCCCACGAAAGTCGTGTGCTGGAACACGCCGATCGCGACACAGTATTTCTCGGCAAATTCCCCGTATGACGCGACCACGTCGAGGTACCCCTGAAGGCCTCCCACCAGCGCAAGATAGAGAGCGGTTGCCAGTCCAAACGCGACACCACCACCGGCGGCCCAGAGTGTTTTCGAGAACAGTTCGGATCGGGTGGACTTCGGAGTCAGCAGAATACAGGCGAAAAATGCCGGTCCCGCGGGCAGGACAAAAGGTTCTTTAGTGAGGACCGCGGCCGCAAGCAACGCGCCCCCGGTGATGCTCTTCCAGTGATGCGTGCCCGGCATAAGGAGTAGCGATATTCCCGCGAGAAAGAACCCGAAGCCGATCGATTCAACGTCGTTGAGGCTGCTGTCGTGGAAACGTTGATTCAGGACGAGGTACGAAACGAGAAGGGTCAGGGACGCCGCAAGCAGCGGTTCGTGTCGTCGGAAGCGTAGTGCCAGATAAAACAAAGCCAATCCCGCAAAGACAATACCGCCCATGAAATATCGATAGGCGAACCCATCGAGACCGAGTAGACCGATGCCCGCGGCGTTGACGAGAAAGCCGACGGGCGGCTTGAAGTCCGTAAAATCGACGTAGGGTGTCTGTCCCGCAGTAATTGCCCATCCGCCCCACACAAACCAGTGTTCGTCATAGGCAAACCCTGTGCGGTGCAGCGGGCGAGCGAGCAGCAAAAAGACCACGCCGATAGCCAGCAGCACCAGGACGTCGATGACAAGTCGTCGTGGCGTTTTCATGACTACTTAGCAGTCACTGCCGTTCATCGAGGGGCGATCGGTCGAGCCATCGCGATGACCGACACGCCGAACGGAAGATTAACGCGACGCAGTACTTTTTGTTCGATATCCAGCAGGCGGATCAGCGATGAATTCACAAGCTTGGGCAAAACGAACAGGGATGATTTCGGTGCAGTCGAGTTTTTCCGCAGCCCCTGCCAGATGCGCAAAGCCAGGATCGGAAAGAAGAGTCCAGAGATGAAGTAGGTGGTTCGGATAACCTCGAAGCCGGTAATCGTCAGCTTGTTTCGCAACTCATGAGCTGTATATCGCCTGCGATGTTTCAGCGCTTCATCGTGCTCGCTCCAGAGAAACCCATACGCGGGCACCGTAATAAAAAGAATTCCGGAAGGGTCGCAAACACGATGGATCTCGCGCAATGCCTGCAGGTCGTCGTCTATATGTTCCAGGACGTCAAGGGCGGTCACGACGTTAAACGTCCGGTTTGCAAATGGCATTGCCTCAACCTGCGAAGACACTACCTTCTGTAAGCCCCGTTGGTGACAGAAACTCAGTGCCTCATCGGAAGGATCGATCCCCACGATTTGACCAAGCTCGGAGAACTTCGACATATTCGCGCCCGTCCCGCATCCGATGTCGAGGATCCGAACAGTTTCGAATTCTTTGATCTGACCTCGAAGGAGTTCTACGGCAAGGGACCGGCGGGCAATATACCACCAGTAAAAATCTTCAAGGCGATACATCGCCTCATACTCGTACTCGTACATAAGGAAAGTCGGCCATTCTAACGTAGCGGTTTCATGTTTGAAAGGACTCCGTTGGGAAGGTAGTGTCTCCGATTGAACTTCCGAAGCCTTGAAGATCGCGCGATGGGAGGTCGCCAAAGCGCATTGCGTGGGGGAGCCCGACGCTAAAAACTGCAGGGATTGCCCTTGGGTTGACACCCGCCCGCGCCGCGTTCGCGGCGCTGTCAACCTGACTCAGGCGGGCGTGAGACCCACGATTTGAAGATTGCTTGCCGAAATCTGTGTCCGCGCTTTCTTTAGTCCTGCCGGAGTTGGTATTGTTGCGGGGATCTGACGTGAAGATTAAAGACATTCGTGCAACCACAGTGACAGTTCCCCTCGAGGCCCCTTTGCGCCACGCCAACGGTGCGCATTGGGGACGATTTGTTAGAACGATCGTTGAGGTGGAAACCGACAATGGACTTGTCGGTCTCGGAGAGATGGGCGGTGGAGGCGAATCTGCCGAAAGCGCCTTCCGTGCCATGAAGTCTTATCTGGTCGGCCGCGATCCCGCGCTACTCGAGGAAATGCGGTTCCTGATCGCGAACCCTACCGCATCGCTGTACAACAATCGCACGCAGATATTGGCCGCTCTGGAATTTGCCTGTCTCGATATCCTGGGGCAGGCCTGGGGCGTTCCCGTTTCCGAAATCCTTGGTGGGCGCCTGCGCGACGAAGTGAAGTTCGCCTCGTATTTGTTCTTTCGATACGCCAACCCGAAGGATGGTCGCGGTGAAGTTAGGACCCTGGAACAATTGCTGGAGCACGCGAGGTCGATTAAGAAGGAGTACGGGTTTTCGACACACAAACTAAAGGGCGGAGTGTTTCACCCGGACTATGAACTTGAAGCCTACCGCGCCCTGGCGGCGGCTTTCCCGAACGATTCGTTGCGTTTCGACCCGAATGCCGTCTGGTCCGCAGAGCAGGCCATCCGCTTCGGCCAGGCCATCGAGGGCTTGAAGAACGACTACCTCGAAGATCCTGTCTTCGGTCTGAACGGAATGCGTCGAGCTCGGCAGATGCTGCGTCTCCCACTGGCGACAAATACCGTAGTCGTCAACTTCGAGCAGCTCGCGGCCAATGCTCTGAATACGGCTGTGGATGTGATCCTTCTCAATACGACCTTCTGGGGCGGCATACGGAGCTGCGTCAAGGCCGCGGCAGTTTGTGAGACGTTTCAGC
>Ga0111538_10008699_pt1 | contig 13603 bp, 9 predicted proteins | sample SoiMethybrSBSTD1_FD_79669 | JGI IMG/M metagenome (GOLD analysis project Ga0111538, IMG submission 79669) | Bulk soil microbial communities from a Populus tree surrounding site in Tennessee, USA - Soil MetaG P. TD hybrid SBSTD1 (version 2)... | ecosystem: Environmental > Terrestrial > Soil > Tree...
ACGGGAACGCGGCCGACGCCCGCCCCCATGATGCTCGGGTCCCACAGCAGCCGCGCGAGGACGATGAACCCCAGCGCAGCGACCACGCCGCGCAGCAGGCGGATGCGATGGCGCTCGGCGACGATCGCAGTCGTGAGGGCGGTGACGGCAAAGGCAACCGTGAGGTAGCCGCGCTCGAGCACCATGACGAACGCCAGCGTCACGGCCGCCGCCACGCCGGCGGCGAAGGCGGCATGGCCGATCCGGATGGCGTCGGTTCGCTCCGCCTCGGGCACGCGGCCGAAGCGGTGCGCAGCGAGATAGAAATCGGCCGCCAGCACGATCGCAAACAGGCCGAACGGGATGGAGCGATCGAACTGGGTCACGCGCAGGTAGACGAGGATGAGCGCCAGCAGCGAGGGCACGATGGCAGCGAGCGCAAAGAGCCCGGCCGTCCTTTCCGGCAGCGACCGCCCCCGATCCAGGCGCAGGGTCGCCAGCAGGCCGATGGCGAACGAGGTGACGGCGGCGAAGACGATGAAGCTTGCGACGTTGTCGGGCAGGCGCAGGACCTCGGCAACGGCCGGAGCCAGCAGCCGCGTCTCGGGCGGCGCGTTGATATCGGGCCAGGCGAGAATGGCACCGAGGGAGACGACGCCGGCCAGCCCGGCAGCGGCTGCGGCCGGCGCGCTGCGCCAGGAGGTGAGGGACAGCATGGCCATCGCGGCAACGGCAAAGGTCGCCCACTGCGCATCGAAGCGCCCGATCCCCAGCGCGATGAGGGCGAGCATCGTCAGGGCGGCCAAGGCGATGCTCGCGATCCAGTCGGGCACCGCCGCCTCGTCGGGGGTGGCGAGGTGGGGCTCGAGGGCCATGAAGGCCGCGGCGAGGCCCATCTGCAGGGCGGTGTGGACGAACAACGCGGCCGTCCAGTCACCGGCGATGCCGAAGCTGACCTGGCTCGACAGCGCCAGGCCCCACAGCAGCGCACCGGCCACGACCGCGGCGGCGAGCCACAGCCAGCGGCGCAAGCGCGCCAGCGCGTAGGCGGCGGCTGCGACGACGACAAGGTAGATCACGAGCGGCCAGGGATTGGGCTGCTGGGACGTCACGAGCATCGGGGTGACGAGCGACCCGGCAAGACCGAGACCGGCGAGCGCCGGCCCGTGCAGGGCCGCCGAGAGCATGGTGGCGATGCCGATGATGCCGAGCAGCACGAACGCGGCAGCAGGACCGATGAAGCCATAGAGGGCATGCGCGGCGTAGACGGTGCCAAAGGCGCTCGCCGTGCCGGCAGCCGTCAGGATGCTCGGGATGTGCGCGGCCGGAATCTGCTCGATCGGGCTGGCGCGCTCGCTGCGGCGGAACCATTCCCCCGCGACGACCAACGCCAGCGAGAACAGAGCGCCGAGAAACACGCGCACACCCGGGCCGAAGACGCCCTGCTCGATGGAGTAGCGCACCAGCAGGATGCCGCCCAGCGCCAGGGCAAGGCCGCCAACCCAGACCGCCCAGCGCGTACCGAGCCGCTCCTCCAGGGTGACGAGCGGCGCCCCGGCTGCCGCTGCTGCGGGAACCGCCGGCTCCCCAACCTCGGGTTCCGGAGGCGGCGCATCCTCGGGGGAGACCTCGGGTGCGGCACCAGGCTCAGGCCCGGCCGGCGGCGCGGCGCTCTCCGGACCGGCCACCACCTCGGGCGCCTCCGCGCCCGGCGCCGCATCCGGCTGATGCCCGCGCAGGCGATCCAGATCGTCCTCGAGCCGGCCCATGCGCGCCAGCACACTCTCGATCTGGAGTTGTAGCGCCGCCAGCCTCTTGCGGGCGTTCCACGCCATCAGGAAGGCGACGAAGATGACGACGGTGAGAAGGAATTCCATTGCAGTCGATCCCCGAGGCCGGCTGAGCAGCGCGCCCGGCGCCTGCCGCATGTTCGCATGGGACTGTCAGTCCAAGGTAAATCGGCAACAGGGTTATCCTGCATCGAACTGTGGCGGCCCCGCGAAATCGTCGGCATGCCGCAAAAGCAGGTCTGGCGCGGACCGAACAGGAGCTTGCCGGCCTTGGCTCACCCCCGGCAATGCCGCACACTGCCCGAGCACAGTTGATCGAAGGCGTGGTTCAGGGGAGCGAAACGTCGATGAAGCTCGGCATCTATCTCAACTCGCAGCATCCCGGCAGCGATGACGCCGCCCGCCGCTTTGCCGAAACGGTGGAGCAGGTGCGCCTGATCCGCGCGCTCGGCTTCGACTCGGTCTGGGCCGGCGAGCACCACATCACGCCGGGTTTCCACTTCTTTCCCCAGTTCGGGTTGCTGCAGCGACTTGCGGCCGACACCGAGGGGCTGTGGCTCGGTACCAACGTAACCCTGCTGCCTCTGCACAATCCCGTCGAGGTCGCCGAGGTGGGCGCCTTCCTCGACGTCATGACCGGCGGCAGGTTCCTGCTCGGCGTCGGCCTCGGCTACCGCCCCGAGGAATACGCCATGTACGGCGTGCCCATGGCCGAGCGCGTCAGCCGCTTCAACGAAGCCGTCGCGATCATCCGGCGTCTGTGGACGGAGGACAACGTCACGCACCAGGGCAAGCACTGGCAGGTCAGCAACGCCTCGATCCGTCCCCGCCCCGTGCAGCAGCCGAGCCCGCCCATCATCATCGGTGCGCAGGTGAAGCCGGCGATTGCCAGAGCCGCCAGGAACGGCGATGGCTGGCTGCTCGTGCCGATCCCAACGATCGACCAGGTCGAGAAACAGATGGCCTTCTACCGCGCCGAGCGCGCCGCCGCCCAACTGCCGCCGAGCCCGCACGTCTGCCGCCTGTTCGAGGTCGGCTGCGCCATCGATGACGAGACAGCGGTCCGCCGCGTGGCCCCGTTCCTCATGGAGAAGTACAAGGCCTACTTCTCCTGGGGGCTCGAGGGGCTGAAGATCGATCCCAAGGCACCGGCGGAGGAGCAGTTCCGCGACCTTGCCGTCAACCGCTTCGCGGTCGGCGCGCCCGCCACCGTCATCGAGACGCTCGTTGCCCAGCACCGGGCCGGCATCACGCACCTCTCCATGCGCGTGAGCTGGCCGGGCATGGCCCAGGACGACATCCTCGCGGGCATAGAGATGCTGGGCAAGCAGGTGCTGCCGGAGGTGCGGCGCCGCACGGCCGCGGCCTGAGCTCGGCAGACGTCGCCTACCGGTCGTAGGGCGCAAAAGGCGAAGCCGCATTGCGCCGAAACGCCGGTAGTTCGGTGCAACGCGCTTTTCGCTTTTGCACCCTACTCCGCGGCCTCCTGGGCCACGGTCGGCGCATCGCCGGCGACGGTGGTGCGGCGCATGTCGCGCGGCTGGGAGTCATCGTAGCGGCGTACGCGGTGCATGACCTGGCGGTTGTCCCATATGACCAGGTCGCCGAGCGTCCACTTGTGGACGTAGACGAACTTGGGCTGCGTGGCGTGCTCGTTGAGATCGCGCAGCAGCATGCGCGCCTCCGGCATGGGCATGCCGAGGATCGCGCCGGCGTGCGATGAGAGATAGAGCGACTTGCGACCCGTCACCGGATGGCTGCGCACGAGGCGCTGGCGCACGGGCTTGAACATCGCCTTCTCTTCCTCGGAGTAGTCGAGGAAACCGAGGGAGCCGCGCGAGTACATGAGCGAATGCTCGCATACGAGGTCGGCGATCTCGGCCCGCGTCTCGTCGTCGAGGGCATCGTAGGCGGCGCGCATGTCCGCGAACTCGGTGTTGCCGCCCTTCTTGTTCACGACGCGAGCCGACAGCAGGGAATACTTGGCGGGAATGGCCCGAAACGAGCTGTCCGAGTGCCACAGCATGTTGCCGATGTTGAACAGGCGCTGGCGGCTGTCGCGGGCGAGCGGCTTGCCGTCCTTGCCGAGGTTGGAAACGTCATTCATGCCGGTCACGAGGCGCTTGTCCTGCGGCTTGGTGACGTTGCCGCCGCGGGCATCCTCGATGGCGCCGAAATTGCGCGTGAAGGCCATCTGCTGCTCGTCGGTGATGATCTGCCCCGGGAACACAAGAACGCCATACTTGTCCATGCCCGCCTCGATGGCCGCCACCTCCTGGGGCTCCAGCGGCCTGGAAACGTCGACGCCGGTCACCTCGCCGACGAACACGGGATGGAGCGGGCGGATGCTGATGGGCATGAGCGTTGTCCTCGTGTTTGTGGTGTGGGTTTTGTCCCAGTATCCTCTCGGTTTGTCGGCGGAACAACCCTTTTGGGCCTCGGTTCACCCACCCCCCCGGCTGCCCGACCTCGTCCCTGAGCTTGCTCAGCCCCCGCCCCGAGCCTGTCGAAGGGCGGTTGGCATGTCGAGCCCGTGCTTCGACAAGCTCGACACGAAGGCGCTACCTGGATCCTGTAGTGAGCATCCCACGACCAGAGCCGGCGAGGTCCGTCGTTTCACGAGCTTGTGACACGCTCCCTCCGCACTACCGTCCGTTATCGGCAGTAAAGTCCCGCGATCAGGCCCCGGATGATCCGCACCGGTCGCGGCCCGCGCCCCCGTCAGTGGGAGCGGCCGTCGCCCGTATCGGCATCGAGCCACAAGGGGCGCAGCCAATGTTCTGGTGCGGCGATCCATTGAGACGAACTAGGGCGACCCCGCTCATGGCACGTGCGCGGGACATTGCGAAAAGAGGAGGAAACCAATGGCCAACCTGAGAGTGAACGGACAGGAGCGCGCCTACGACGGCGATCCGCTGATGCCGCTCATGTGGTACCTGCGCGACGAGCTGGGCTTGACCGGCACCAAGTTCGGCTGCGGCGTGGGCCTGTGCGGCGCCTGCACCGTGCATGTCAACGGCGAGGCCGTGCGCTCCTGCATGGTGCAGATGTCGGAGACAGCCGGCAAAACCGTGACGACAATCGAAGGCCTGCACCCCCGCAACGAGCATCCCGTGCAGGTGGCCTGGCGCGACAACGGCGTTCCGCAGTGCGGCTACTGCCAGACCGGTCAGATCATGCAAGCGGCCGCCCTCCTCGCCAAGAAGCCCGCACCCAGCGACGCCGAGATCGTCGAGGCCATGTCGGGCAATCTCTGTCGCTGCGGCTGCTACCAGCGCATCCACACGGCCGTCCGCGCCGCTGCAAAGGGAGCGTGACATGACCGAGCTCAACACCCATACCCGCATTGCAATCACCAACGTCAGCCGACGCGGCCTCCTCAAAGGCGTGATCGCTACCGGTGGACTGGTCCTCTCCGCACAGTTCCCGGCCGCCAGGGGGGCAATGGCCAACACGCCCTATCCGACCGGCGCCGCGGGCATGCCCAACGGCGTCGTGAGCGATCCGAAGCTGTTCGTCTCGATCGCCAGTGACGGCACCGTCAGCATTGTTGCCGCCCGGGCCGAGATGGGCACCGGTGCCGCCCGCACGGCCTTGCCGATGATCGTTGCCGACGAACTCGACGCCGACTGGGCCCGCGTGCGCGTGGTGCAGTCGCCGGGCGACGAAAAGACCTACGGGAACCAGGACACGGACGGGTCGCGCAGCGTGCGCCATTGGATCCAGCCGATGCGCCAGTGCGGCGCTGCCGCCCGGGCGATGCTGGAAGCGGCCGCCGCCAAGAAATGGGGTGTCGACGCCTCCGAGGTGCAGGCCCAGTTGCACGAGGTCGTGCACAAGCCCACGGGCCGCAAGCTCGGCTATGGCGAGCTGGCCGCCGATGCCGCAGCCGAGCCGGTGCCTGCCGCCGACAAGATCAAGCTGAAGGACCCGTCGGCCTTCCGCTACATCGGCAAGGGCACGGTGCGCATCTCCGACATCGTCGACATCACGACGGGCAAGGCCGTCTACGGCCAGGACGTGATGCTCCCCGGCATGAAGTTCGCTGTGGTGGCGCGTCCGCCCGTCGTCGGCGGCAAGGTGGCGTCCCTCGACTCGAGCGCCGCCATGAAGGTGTCGGGCGTGGAGAAGATCATGACGCTCCCCGGCACGCCGGCGCCCTACAAGTTCGGTCAGCTCGGCGGCGTCGCCGTCGTCGCCAGGAGCACCTGGGCCGCCCTGCAGGGCCGTGATGCCCTGAAGATCACCTGGGATGACGGGCCCAACAAGGTCTACGACTCCAAGGCCTACAAGGCGCAGCTCGAAGCATCCGTGAAGAAGGCCGGCAAGGTCGAGCGCAACGAGGGCGACGTCGACAAGGCGCTGGCCTCCGCCGCCAAGGTCGTCACCGCCGAGTACTATGCTCCCCATATCGCCCACGCCACGATGGAGCCGCCGGCTGCCACGGCACGCATGAGCGGCGGCAAATGGGAGGTCTGGGCCCCTGTGCAGAGCCCTGGGCAGGCTCGTGACGACATCGCCAAGGCGGTGGGCGTCAAGCCCGTGGAGATGGTGCTGCACACTACGCTCCTGGGCGGCGGCTTCGGCCGCAAGTCCAAGTGCGACTTCGCCATCGAGGCAGCCTTGATCTCCAAGGAGCTGGGCGGCACGCCGGTCAAGGTGGTGTGGACGCGCGAGGACGATCTGCGCCACGGCTTCTACCACACCGTGACGGCGGAGCGCTTCGAAGCGGGGCTCGATGCCGGCAACAAGGTCGTCGCCTGGCGGCACCGCAGCGCGGCACCGACCATCCTGTCGACCTTTGAGCCCGATCCCAAGCACCCCTTCGACATCGAGCTGGGCATGGGCTGGGTCGACACGCCCTTCAACGTGCCCAACATCCGCCAGGAGAGCGGCGAAGCGCAAAGCCACGTGCGGATCGGCTGGTTCCGTTCCGTCAACAACGTGGCGCACGCCTGGTCGATCCAGTCCTTCATCGCCGAGCTCGCCCACGAGCTCAAGCGCGACCCGAAGGACTTCCTGCTGGAGATGATCGGCCCGGCGCGGATCGTCGACCCGAGGAAGTCGGTGACCACGCCCTGGTGGAACTACGGCGAGCCGTTCGAAAGCTATCCCATCGACACGGGGCGGCTGAGAAAGGTCGCCGAGCTCGCCGCCGAGCGGGCCGGCTGGGGCAAGCAATTGCCCAAGGGCCAGGGACTGGGCATCGCCGCGCACCGCAGCTTCGTCAGCTACATCGCCACGGTGGTGCACGTCGAGGTCAGCGACAAGGGTGCCATCTCCATCCCTCGGGTCGACACGGCGATCGACTGCGGGTACTGCGTGCATCCCGAACGCGTGCGCTCGCAGATCGAAGGTGCGGCCGTAATGGGGTTGACGCTCGCCAAGCACGGCGAAATCAGCTTCAAGAACGGTGCGGTGGAGCAGTCGAACTTCAGCGACTACCCGCTTGTGCGCATCGACGAGGCGCCGCGCGAGACTCACACCCATATCGTCGAGCACGGCATCAACGTGCCGGCGAGCGGGGTGGGCGAACCGGGCGTGCCGCCGTTCGCGCCGGCACTCTGCAACGCCATCTTCGCGGCCACCGGCAAGCGGCTGCGCCGGCTGCCGATCGGCGATCAGCTCGCCTGATTGCGTCCATAGCGGGAGGCGGGGCGCTCCCCGCCTCCCGCTGCGATGCACCGGATTTCTCGAGTTCGCGACCGGTTTTCCCCAACTCTGCACAGTGCGCGCGTGCAAGTTTGCGCCACTCGGCGTGCTAGAAGTCCCCATTGATCCGTGGGGGAGCATGCCATGATGCGGATGATGTTGATCGTCTTGCTCTTTTCGACACTCTTGCCGTCCATTGCAGCGGCACAGCTGCGGCTGGCCCTGCTGATCGGCAACCAGGGCTACGGCGAGAAGGTCGGCGCCCTCAAGAATCCGCACAATGATGTTCGGGCCGTCGGCCGGGCGCTCGAGGCCGTCTCCTTCAAGACCACGGTTGTGCGCGAGGTGGGCCGACGGCAGGTCCTGAGCGCCGTAAACAGCTATGCCGCCGAGCTTGCCAAGGGCGGCGCCGGCACCGTCGGGTTTCTCTATTATTCCGGCCACGGCGTGTCGCGACCGGAGGACAGGGCCAACTACCTCATCCCGGTGGATCTCAGGGATATCGACAGCCCCGACTTCTGGTTCGATGCCGTGAAGCTCGACGACATTCTGGGTGTCCTGGAGCAGACGGCGCCGCTCGCTGCGCATTTCATCGTCTTCGATGCCTGCCGCAACGAGCTGAAGGTGCCGGGCAAGTCCGTGGTGAAGGGGTTCGAGCCGGTGGCCGAGCGCAGCGGCATGTTCATCGCCTTTGCGACGGCGCTGGGTACGGCGGCCTCCGACCGAGGCGAGGCGAGCGGCCCCTATGCCGGTGTCCTCGCCACGGAGCTGGTCAAGCCGGGGCAGGACCACCTGCAGCTCTTCCAGAATGTGAAAGAGGGCGTGTTCTCGACCACGGGGCGGCGCCAGGTTCCCTGGGAGCGCAACGGACTGCTCAGGCGCGTCTACTTCGCAGGACAACAGACGGCACTTCTGGCGCCCTCGCCCCAGAGCGAAGCCGCGCAGGCCTGGGCCGCGATCAAGGATGCGCCGACCTTCGAGGCTGTCCGATCCTACATCGGCAGGTATCCCGACAGCCCGTTTGTCGACATTGCCCGCGCACGTCTCGATGATTTGCGGCGAACTCTTGCCCTCAGCGCCGCGCGGGATGCTACCGCCCTGCAGGGCGGCAGGGTCCTCAGATACTATGGCTCTCCCACCGAGGCGAGCTGCCGGGCCGACTGCGGACGCGACAACGTGTGCGTGGCCTACACCTGGGTCAAGCCCGGGGGCTACCAGCCCGGGGACCAGCCGGCGTGCTACCTGATGGCAACCGTTGGCACGCCGTCCTCGCACAAGTGCTGCATCACCGGCATGCGCGGACCTTTTTCGGGGCCCTGAAGCGGGAGCCTTGCGCGGAACCGGACGGCGGCGGCGCTCTCCGTCAGAGCCAGCCCTTGTGCTTGAAATAGAGCCACGGCACGATGGCCGAGATCACCATGAGGCCGAGCGCCCAGGGGTAGCCGTACGCCCAATCGAGCTCGGGCATGTGCTTGAAGTTCATGCCGTAGACCGTACCGACCAGCGTCGGCGGCATCAGGGCTACGGCCAGCACCGAGAATATCTTGATGATGGTATTCTGCTCGTTGTTGATCATGCCCAGCGTGGCTTCGAGCAGGAAGGTGATTTTCGCGGAGAGATAGCCGATGTGGTCGGCCAGGGATTGAACGTCGCGACCGGCGGTCTTGACGCGCGCGCGCAAGGCCTTCTCGTCGCCGCGCTCGGTCATGGCGTGGGCCAGGTAGGTCAGCAACCGGTCGAGGGAGAGGAGGCATTCGCGCGATCTCGAGGTGAGCTCGCCCTCGCGGCCGATCATCTGGATCGTCACGTCGAAACGCCGACCCCGGGTGCGCTCGACCTTGCGGCTCGAGAAGATGGCCTGCGCGAGCTTGTCGACCTCGCCCTGCACGCGCTCCACCCGGTCGGCCTCCCGGTCGATGATCGCCTCGAGCAGGCCGACCAGCACGGCGGCTCCCGTCATGCACGGCGCATCCTTCTTCTGCGCCCGCCCCAGGAACATGGCGAAGGCGCGCGGCTCCGTGTAGCGCACGGTCACCAGCTGGTCGCCGACAAGAATGAAGGTGATTGGCTTGGCGATCGGCGGCTCGAAGGGCAGGTCGGGCTGGTGCAGCACGATGGCCGTCATGTAGTGGCCCGCACCCTCGGGATAGAGGCGGCTCGATGCCTCGATCTCCGACATCTCCTCGCGCGTCGGAATCGAGATGCCAAGCGCCTGCTCGAGCAGCTGATCCTCCTCGCGCGTCGGATTGAGCATGTCGATCCAGACCGCGCCGGGGGTGATGACCAACGAGTCCTCGCGCTTGTGCAGCACCTCGCCGACGGCCTCGTAGACGGTGAGCATCGGTGATCTCCGGGCTGTTCACCCGCGGTATTGCCCGATCCCCGGGCCGAGTCGCAAGCGCGCAAGCATTTCTGCGCCCTCGCCCGCACGGCTGCGGGGACGGCTAGCCCCCGCGCGCGGGGTCGGGCCGCGGCCAAAGAAGCGCTATGAAGCCGGCCGCGGCAAGCGCCATCAGGACGCCGATGATCCACGTACTGGCCCCCACCCCCAGCAGCCGCACGGCCCAATCGTAGAGGTCCTCATAGCGCAGCACGGCAACGCCGGCCGTCACCACGCCGGCGATCTGCCCGATCATCTCGCCCTGCTTGCCGAGCCGGCGCAGGAAATAGAAGAGCAGTAGCAACGCCCAGGGGGCAATCACCAGGCTCAAGCGCAGCTGTGTGCCGCTCTGCATCCGCCCGAACAACACGTTGGCGGTCGTCTGGTAGCCGTAGTCCATCGCCGGCCAGATCAGCATCGCGAAGGCGCCGATGATGAGACCGCGCTCCACCTGGGGCATGATCTCCCGGTAGAGCACGTCGATCTTGTTGCGCCACATCGCCAGCAGCAGGCCTATGCAGATGACGACAAGGACGAAGAAGATCTTCAGCGGCAGGAACACCTTGTCGTAGACCCCGGCCAGCGAGCGTGTGGCCGGGTCTTCCTGCAGCCGGCCAACCGCCTGCGCGAACTGGCTCTGCGCCACGCAGCACACGGCGCCGCTGAGCTTGGCCTCGGCGGGGAAGCAATAGCGCTCCTTCTCCATCTCGTCGGGCGTTTCCAGGAGCTTGTCGCTTGCGCAGCTGCGCGCGAATTTCGACAGGCCGACCCTTGCCTGACCTTCCTCGCGCAGCTTTGTCATCGCGGCGAGGATCGGCGCGCGCAGGCAGGGAGGCTGGCCGGGACCGCTGCCGCAGCCCGCGGGCTCGCCCCGGTCCGCTGCAAGCGCAGCGGGCGAGACCTCCCAGATGGCACGCGGCGGGCCGTCGAGCCACTTGGCAACAGCCCAGGAGACCAACGCCAGCACGGCGAGACCGGTCAGGTAGCGCACCTTTCCGAAGGTCAGGTGCCGCCAGTAGAGATGGGTGAAGACGACAGAGGGGAGATAGAAGGCCGCAAGCGCCAGCAGCCCGAACACCGGGAAGAAGAAGAACAGGTGGCTGTTGGTGATGACATGCGACTGCCAGTCGGCGTCGCGGAACTCGTAGATCAGAAGGCCGGTCGAGGCCAGGAACGACGCTGCCAGCAGCACGAAGACCACGGCGACGAAGACGCGCGCACCCGTCATGGGCTTCCCCCAGTTCCCCCGCCCCTGAACGCCCCCCGATTATCGCGCGTTGCCGCGCGTTAGGCTAGCTCCGCCGATATGCCCTGGCCCGCGCCCCCTGCCGCAAACAGACAAAGGGGCCGCCTCGAAAGGCGACCCCCGTGAGATCATTTGGCGACTTGCCGTGGCGCGGCCTCGTGGGCCGCGTGCACTCGCCCGGTCAGCTCTCGCAGGAGGTTGCTCCAACGTGAGCGCGATCGAGCTTTACCGGCCTCGCCGACTGCAAGATCCCACTAGACATTGGATCACCTCCTTTCCGTTTGTTGCGATTCATGAACACTGTAACGGCGCCGGCGGATTTTGAAAAGTGCCTCTCTGCCGCAGCCGCAATTGCCGCCTCTAGTTCGGGCGTGGCTGGCCCTGGCTCACCTCGAGGTTCAGGCTCAGTTCGTTCGCATCGGCCGGGCGGCGGCAGCGCCCGTCGAACTCCGCGCCCTGCTCGATGGCGAGCGACATGTGATGTATGTCGCCTTCCACGCGCGAAGAGGATTGGAGCGTCACGGAAACACCACGGATGACGCCGGAAATCTGGCCGCGCACGATCACCCGCTCGGCCGCCACCGTGCCCGTCACCTTGCCCTTCTCGCCGATGATGACCTCGCTGCCGCCGACGTCACCCTCGATCTCGCCGTCGACCTGGAGAGTCCCCTGGCTGATGATCTTGAGGCCCTGACCGATGATCTTGAGGTCGTTGCCGATCACCGACTTGGCACCGGGCTCCCCGGGAGCCGCCCGTCGCTGCGGTGCCGGGGCATTGCTGGATGTGGAATTGGCGTTGGTCTTCATTGGCTCGAGCTTCCTCGGCTCGCTGGTTGAGTTACGCGTGAACATGAATCCCCCAGTTATGGCGTGACTGATCCGAAGGCCATGATGGCAACACTGCGACGTGGTCGAATTGTGTCAGTCGGGCGGGAAATGGGCCTGTTCTGATCCGCGCGAAGCGGATCACAGGAGGTGTCGGAGGATGCGCCTGCAACGCCACAGACAATACAAAATCGTGGACAGTATGTGCAGCGAGGCTTGCGCTGGCCGGCTCCGGCGCCGCACGGTCTCGGGAAACAGATTCATCTCGATTTGTCAGGGGGTAGCCATGCGCTTGGGTCAGGCAATCGCGCTGTCGTGCATCGGGTTGGCCGTCTCCGCCGCGCCCGCCTTTGCGCAAGCGAAGAGCACATGCGCCAACCCCAATGCGCTTGGCATCGCGCGTACGGTCGAGGTCGACACCACCGGGGCTCCGGGCTTCGGCTTCGAGCAATACAAGGCGCATGACTTCCTGCTGCTGAAGGAAGTCGTCCTCACCTTTGACGACGGCCCATGGCCAGCCAACACGCGCGCCGTGCTCGATGCGCTGGCGCAGCACTGCACCAAGGCGATCTTCTTCCCGATCGGCAAGCACGCGCTGTGGCATCCCGAGATACTGAAGGAGGTCGCCGCCGCAGGCCACACGGTGGGTGGCCACACCTGGTCGCACGCCAATCTCAACAGCAACAAGTCCTGGCCGAAGAAGGCCGCCGCCAAGGGTCAGCCCGAGCCGACCAAGGACGCGCGGACCATAGAGGAGATCGAGAAGGGCTTCAGCGCTATCAAGCTCGCCCTCGGCGGCCAGCCGGCTCCGTTCTTCCGCTTCCCCTACCTGCAGGCTCCCCAGGAGGCGATGGACTACCTGGCGACACGCAACGTCGCCGTCTTCTCCCATGACCTCGACAGCTTCGACTTCAAGAAGGGCAAGCCGGAGGACATCGTCAAATCCGTCATGGGCAAGCTGGAGAAGAAGGGCAAGGGCATCATCCTGATGCACGACTTCCAGCAGCACACCGCTAAGGCAATGCCGCAGCTGCTCGGCGAGCTGAAGGCGCAAGGATTCAAGGTGGTGCACATGCGCGCCAAGGCACCGCTGCAGACGATCGCGCAATGGGACGAGGCGGCCAAGGCGGAGGTCAAGGGCGGCGGCGGTGGCGGCGGCCGCCCGACATCGAGCGTTATACGCACGATCGAAGAAGGGCCCGCGGTGACGGCCGGCAGTCCCGCGCCGACCAAATAGCGGCGCCGCTCGCTCAGGCCCGCACCCAACCGTTGCCGGTGAGCTGCTCCTGCGGCTGGAACCGCTTCTTGTAGCTCATCTTCGGCGAGCCCTTGATCCAATAGCCGAGATACACGTAGGGCACGCCCAGGCGCCGCGCGTAGGCGATGTGCTCGAGGATCATGTAGGTGCCGAGCCCACGCCTGGCTGCCTCCGGATCATAGAAGCTGTAGACCATGGAGATGCCGTCGGAGAGGCGGTCGCACAGCGCCACGGCGAGCAGCCGCTGCTTCTCCGCGCGGACGGGCGCACCGAGCGGCTGCGGCTTCAGCCGGTACTCGGTCACGAAGGTGTCGATAATGCTGTCTTCCACCATCATGGCGTAGTCGAGGACGCTCATGTCGGCCATGCCGCCGTCGGCATGGCGCGCGTCGATGTAGTCGCGAAACAGCGAGTATTGCTCCGAGGTGGGCGTCGCTTGCAGGCGGCGGGCGACGAGATCCTGATTGGCCGAG
>Ga0111538_10008700_pt1 | contig 13602 bp, 12 predicted proteins | sample SoiMethybrSBSTD1_FD_79669 | JGI IMG/M metagenome (GOLD analysis project Ga0111538, IMG submission 79669) | Bulk soil microbial communities from a Populus tree surrounding site in Tennessee, USA - Soil MetaG P. TD hybrid SBSTD1 (version 2)... | ecosystem: Environmental > Terrestrial > Soil >...
CCGCGCGTCGTTACGGCGAAGCGCACCATGGTGCTCATGGCGACTTCGCTCGCCATCACCGCCGGGGGCATCCTCCTCGCGTATCTGCTCGTGCACGCGCAGCCCGAGGAGGGCAAGACGATGAACGCGGTGCTCCTCGAACGCGTCGCCGGGGGGTGGAGCGTCGCAGGCTTCGACTTCGGCAATATCTTCGTCGTGACGGCCCTCGTCAGCGAGGGGGCGCTTCTCTTCGTTGCTGCTCAGGCGGGATTCGTCGATGGCCCGAGGGTCATGGCGAACATGGCCGTCGACTCTTGGCTCCCTCACCGGTTCTCGGCGCTCTCCGATCGCTTGTCGATGCGCAACGGCGTGATGATCATGGCGGGGGCGGCCGTCGCCGCGCTCGCGTACACCGGCGGGAACGTCGGCAGGCTCGTCGTCATGTACTCCATCAACGTCTTCGTGACGTTCAGTCTGTCGAACCTCGCGATGGTTCGCTTCTGGGTCAAACACCGCGGCGATCACGACAAATGGGTTCGACACCTGTTCGCCCACGTATTGGGCCTCGCTCTTTGCCTGACCATCCTCGTCATCACGGTCGCGGAGAAATTCTCACAAGGGGGTTGGGTGACGCTCGTCGCGACGGGGGCGCTGGTCGCCGTCTGTTTCGCGATCAAGCACCACTATCAGCTCGTGGGGCGCGCGCTCCGAAAGCTGGACGAGGATCTACCGTCACCGCCCGAAGTGGAGCGCGCGCCGAGCATCGTGCATCCAACGCCGAGCGCATCGTTTACGGACGGCCCGACCGATGGCCTCTTCGAACACCATGGGCCGCGCGATCCTGATCCCCAAAAGCCCGTCGCGATGCTGCTGGTGGGGGGCTACAGCGGACTGGGGCGCCACGCGCTTCTCACGCTCCTTCGCATGTTCCCGCACCACTTTGCGGGGGTCGTGTTCGTGAGCGTGGCCGTCGTCGATTCCGAGTCCTTCAAAGGGGCCGATCAGGTCGAGGCGCTCGAGCGACGAACGCGCGAGAATCTGCTCCGATACGAGCGCTACGCACAAACGCTCGACATCCGCGCCTCGAGCGCTTTCTCGGTGGGCACGGAAGTGGCGCTCGAGCTCGAGAAGATCGCCACCGATCTCATCACGCGCTATCCGCGCGCGCTCTTCGTGGGGGGGCAGCTCATCTTCGAGGAGGACACGCTATGGAATCGGCTGCTCCACAACGAGACCGCTTTCATGGTGCAAAAGCGCCTTCAACGGCTGGGGATCCCCATGATCGTCGTCCCGGTGAGGCTCGATTTGAAAGCGCGGCGCACCGTCCCTGCGCCGCAGATCGCCGCCTGACCGGCTAGCGGGTCAGATCGGCGACGACCTGGTTGACGATCACCGTCGTCGACAAGAGGTACTCGAAATTGACCGTATCGAACGTGTCGCCGGCCTTGTGATAGTAAGGCGTCGTGTCGCTCGGCTTGGTCGCATACTCTTCCGTCAGACCAATGGCGAGAAAGGTCGGGCGAAACGAAGAATGGTCGGTCGAGCTCGTAGTGGTCGGCGTCAAGACGACCGAGACGCCGAGCTTGGTCACCGCCGCTTGGTAGAGCTCGCGCAAACCGGTGTCGGGTAGCTCCAGCTCGATGGCACGATCGCCGTCCATGTCCCATCCCATTTGATCGATCGTGTGCACGGAGTGAATGGCGGTCCCGTCGTTCTTCAGCTTCGTGGCAAATTGCTTGCTTCCGATGAGACCCGATTCTTCCTCATCGAAGAGGACGAAGATGAGAGCCTTCGACCGGCATGGCAGCTTCGTGGCGTACCGGGCTACAGCAAAAACCGCGGCAACCCCGGTGGCATTGTCGTTCGCGCCGGGCGACACCATCACGCTGTCGTAGTGCGCGCCGAAGACGACCGACTGCGTCCCGCCGGACGTCGCGGGAAGCGTCGCGTAGACGTTCGTACCGCTTCCGTACGCATGTTCGCTCGGCGTCAAACCGAGATCCTGAAATAGCGTCTTCATATAGTCGCGCGCTGCTTGCCGATTGGCGACCGTCGCGCGATTGGTGAGCTTGACTCCGGAGGTGATCTCGGTTTGCCCCGCAAGCCGCGACACGATGTCGGTCTGATAGGGCGTGATGCCCGCGTCCTTCGGATCGGGCACCATGCACGCGCCGGTGTCCGGGGCTCGCGCATCGCCTGCATCCACCCCCGCATCGACGACGATCGGTCCGTCGTTGCCGCCGTCGCGACCCGCCGCGCCGCCTCCCGCGCCTCCCCCTCCGCGACCCGCATCAGGCGCGGTTCCCGCGCTGCCACCGGTCCCGCCGCCGTCGACGGTTCCCGCCGTGCCCCCGCTTCCTCCACTTCCGCCCGAACCACCGGTACCGCCGCTAGCCCCCGCGCTTCCTCCGCTTCCGCCGGTGCCTGCGCTTCCACCTTTGCCGGAGGTTCCGGCGCTGCCGCCACTGCCACCAACGGTGCCCGCGCTGCCACCGGTCCCGCCGCCACCTGCACCAGCATCGAGGCCGCTCCCCGCACTCCCACCCGTCGCGCCCGTCGTCCCCGAGCGACTGCCCGGATCGTTCGGATCGTAGCCATCTTCCCAGGCGCAAGCGGATGCGCCGCTCAACGCGAACGCACCGACCAGGATACCGATGAACGCATGCCGTTCGGTCAGCGCGAGCGGCTTGCAGATATGGCGGCGAGCTTGATCAAAAATGGATCGCGTAAGGCTGCGCATCGAGGCTGCGTGATTCTAGCCCGCGATTCGCCGTCCTGGTCCCTATTCCGAGAACGCTGAACTTGTACACCCGATGCGCGCCCTCCGCGGACTCAACAGACGATCATGTAAACGCGAAGTCACTTCCGCGGCGCGAAGCGCGTGCGCGCTCGTACACGATGGCCGCCGCGGCGACGTCCTGCAACGCCATGCCGGTCGAATCGAAGACGATGATCTCGTCGTCGGATTCACGTCCCGGCGCTTTTCCGGCGACGATGTCGCCAAGCTCGGCATGGACGTCTTCGCGCGTCATGACCCCCGCTGCGATTGCGTGACGCAAGTCCCCCATGGCGACGCATTGGTCGGTCACGTCCGTCACGACTTTGGCCGACGCCATGAACGAAGCCGCGATTTCTTGCTTTTCGGTGCTGTCCGCCCCGACGGCCGCGACGAACGTTCCGCGCCGTGCGGCCTCGAGAATGGGGCTGTGGGACGCGGTGCAGGTGACCACGATGTCGACATCGACGGGCTTGTCGACCAGCTGGGCGCCCGTTTCGCCGGCAAAGGCGCGCGCTGCCTCACGGTTCGTATCCAGAGCGAAGATGCGCTCGATGGGCCGAACCTCTTGGATGGCCCGGAGCTGGACTCGACCCTGGTTTCCACAGCCGATCACGAGAATCGAGCGCGCATCGCACCGCGCCAGCTTCTGGGCGGCGACGGCCGTCGCGGCCCCCGTTCGCAACGTCGTGATCGCGATGGAATCGATGACCGCTAGGATCTTGCCCTCGCGCGCATCGGCCAGAACGATCACTCCTCGAATCCGCGGCACCGAAGAGAAGAAGTTCCCGTTCACCTTAGCGGCAAAATAATTGCCCATGCGCGCTGCTTTGATGTGAAACGCGCCGTCGTCCCCATGCACCGTAGCGACGGCCGGACGTTCGACGCGTCGTTCGCCGAGCGCGCGGAACGCCCCTTCTACGGCACCGACGGCATCGGCCATCGACAAGAGGTCCGTTACATCGGCGCGCGAGAGAAGAAGCGTCACCTCGCGACCTCGTCGATTCGCGTGCCGGGATCGACTTCGAACGGCGATTCACCGCGCCGAAAGATGCGCGCCGGGCGTCCGCCGACGAGCGTCGCCCGCGGGCCATCGACGCGCAGGCACGTTCCTTCGCGAAGACCGACGACGGGAGTGACATTCTCCTCGTGGAACTCGCGCAGCCGCTCTTCGCGCGTTTCCCCCTTGTGGGTCGAGTTGGGATCGGGGTCGAGGTAATGGCAATTGAGTTGGAATGGGATGAGTCCCAGCGCGTCGAGCGACGGCGGCTGCACGATCGGCATGTCGTTCGTCGTGCGAATCGTCGGCGACGAGATCACGCTCCCTGCGCTCGAACCGACGTAAGAAAGGCCGCCCTGGACGCGTCTACGAATGTCGTCGAGGAGGTTTCGCTCGTAAAGGATCTTCAAGAGTCGGAAGGTATTTCCCCCGCCTACGAAGATCGCGTCGGCCCGATCGAGCGCGTCGTAGGGGACGACCTCGAAGCCCATACGCCCGAGCCGTTCGGCGATTTTGGCCGTGTACGCCGCGTGGTCAGACGCGGCAAAGGGCACGAAGGCGACCACCCTGCGCTCACCGAGGAACTCGCGTAGGAACGGTTCCGGCTGGTCGAAATATCCGTAACCATGAACGTTGGAGCTGCTGATCAAGAGGAGGCGCGTCGTGCTCATGGAGTGACCTTGGGTGCGAGGCTGGTAACGGAGAAGTCGTCGAACACGACCTGCGAATCGGCCTTGGACCAGAGGCCGAGGCGCCCAACGGGATCGCCGTCGAGCACCTTCTCGAAGCGCTTCTTGTCGTCGAGCTCGACGGAAAGGTGCCTTCCCCTGAGCTCGATCGCGAAGGAGTGCCATGTCTTGGTCGGCGTGGACACGTTGCGAATGGTATCGATGACGGTGCGCTTTCCTTTCACCACGCGAAAGAAGAGGATGTTGTCTTCCAAGGCGTTGGCGCGAGCGCCAAGGTAACTGCCGTCGGGCGCCACGGCGAACGCGATCCCGGCGGCCTGATCGACGCGCCCGGCCTCCGGGTAAAAGCGCACCGAGACCCGAATGTCGCCGGCTGGTCGATTCCCCTTCCAGACCGCCAGGGGAAAGAAGGCAAACGCTTTGACCCCATCGAGAAACTCGGCGTAGCGATCGCCGTAAAGGCGCTTCGCTTGATCCGCGAGGTTCACGGACGGCTCGCCATTGCGCCACTTCGCGCCGTCCACTTTGAGACCGTGCGCCCCAGCCGCATCGGCAACGTACCAATCGCCGACGACGCCTTCGAACACGGGGGACGGCGATCCCGCGGGGTCATCATCGAAGCGGACCACTTGGTCGTCCCGCGCGCCTGGCTCGGTGCGCGGGCCGGGCGGCGTGCTCGAGGTTGCTGCAGATGGTGCGGCGCTTGGCACGGCAGCAGGGGCTGCCAGAGATTTCTCCGAAACCGAACCCGTGGGCGCCGCTGCAGAGGGCAATGGTGCGGGAGCTGGTCGATCGCAAGCGGTAGCACCCGCTAGGCCCGTAAGAGCGAACATGACGCAGGTCGACTTCATCGCGCGGTTCTCCTTCGGCTCAGCTGCAAGCCTGTAACGAGTATGGCGACCGGAATGCCCAAATAAGCCAAGAGCACGAGAAAGGTGCGAGACGGACCTTCGACCACGGCGGGATATCCCGGGTAAGCCGGCTGAGCCCAATCGGGAAGCGGCTGCCCGGATGCTTCGAAGATCAACGTGACGAGCTCGCGACGGCTCGTCGATCGCGTCTCCCGGACTCCATGGCCCGCGTGAACGACGATGCGACCATAGTCGTCGCTCCGCGCTGCTTCCGACGGCCGTTCTTCGCGATCGAGCGGCATACGAACGCTGACGTCGGGCCTAGCGAGAATGATCTTCTGTAACGCGTCCGACTCGACTTGGCGCCTGCGCGAATCGTCCCGATCCAGAAATACCTCGATTTCGATGCGACCAGGAGCGGCGCGCAACGCCGCGACGACAGGCTGCGGGAGCGACGCGCGTCGCGCCTCGGTCCAGTCGTACATCCGCCGGATTCCGCCTGCTCCGGTCATGACGGCGATGCCTGCCAAAAGCGCCGCTGCCCCGGCGATCGCCTTGGAGCGCGCGCTCCGCTGGAAGGATCCACCGACGCACGCGAGTGCGAAGTAGGCGATGGCCATTGCCGACAACCAGAGCAACGGCCCGATCGGCACGAGCCCTTTCGCAAACGGCAGGAGCTTTCGATCGGTCGACCATGCAGCAGCACCCCCGAGCCAGGCGAGAGCGGCAAATCCCTCCGCAGCATCGATGGCCCAGGACGCCAGCGAGAGGGCGATTCCCAACGTCGCAGCCTGCGCGAAGGTCGCGGTCCATGCGGCAGCAGCAACCGATCCACCGACAACGACGAACATTCTAAGGGTCTCACCGAGCAGCGCCACGATCGTTTCGAGAGAGTCGACGTGACCGCCTGCGAAAGCATAGGCGATGAACAGCATGACTGGCGCCGCGAACAGAAGGGCGCACGCGAGGAGCGCGGCCGCCGTCTTGGTCGCCATCACGCGGACGCTCGAGCCCACGGCGAGGCACAATGGCCCGTACGTTCGCCGCTCCTTCTCGATGGCCACGGGGCGAGCCGCCAAAAGCGGCCCCAAGAGCGCGAGCGCCAGCGCTAGCCCCCCCAAGGTCGGCCGCACGACACCGGCGAGCGGATCCATCTCGCGCGCCTGAAGCTTGCTGGTCAATGCCGAACGCGAGCTCGCGGAAAAGAGGTCCACGGCCAGAATGAAGCCGTGCCCGACGAGGAGCGAGGACACCGCGCAAGCCACCCATGTGATCCGGGCGCGCAGCGCGATGGCGAGCTCACGAAGCAAGCGGCGCCTCTTGGAGCAGCGACACGAAAACGTCCTCGAGGGATGCCGCGGCACCTCCCGCGCGTGCGCGCAAAGAAGCGAGATCGCCGAAGGCGACCATTCGACCCTCCGCCAGGATCAAGATGCGATCGGCGATGGCCTGAGCATCTGCGATTTGGTGGATGCTCGCGACGATGGATGTGTCACCCCCCATGTCCTCGCGAACCGCCGCCAAGACCTTTCGCAGCTGCAGCGGGTCGAACGCCGAGAACGGCTCATCGAGCACGGCCACGGGCCTTGCGAGCGCGAGCGTGCAGAAGAGCGCCACGCGCTGGTGCTCGCCGCGCGACAAAATGCCGATCGGCAGGGAAAGCAGTGCATCAATCGTCAGACCTTCGCGCAACTTGGCGAGTCGAGCACCGCGCGGTGCGCCGGCGCACGCCTGGTCGACGAGCGTTCGCACGGTCGTCTCTGGCGGAAGGCTTCCTGCGTCGGGCAAAAATGCGAAGGCTTGCGCAAAATCGCGGAAGTGCGCGAGGGGGCGTTCCTGGAGGCGTACGGTGCCGCTTGCCCGGCGCAGGCCGACGATGGCCTCGAGCAACGTCGTTTTTCCTGCACCATTCGGTCCAATAACGGCAACGAGCTCCCCCGTTCGCGCTTCGAAGCTGACATCCTGCACGATCCATCGTCGCCCGACGCGAACCCCCAGTCCCTGCACATCGAGCGCGCGCCGGCCGGCCGTCATGGGTGCTGGCTCCGCAGGACGATTCCAGCGATCCCCGCCGTCGCGATGATCACGGGTTCGGGCAGCCGCTTGGTCAGCGCGAGGGCGATCACCGTCGTCGCGGCGAGCAGGACCGACGGAAGGTCGACGAGCGACTTTCCCGCGATGACGACGGACGCTCCACCGATCGCACCGACGGCTCCCGCCGTAACGCCCGAAACGAACGTCTTGATGCGCGGATTGGCCGCGAGGCGGCGATAATGTGGCGCCGCCAAGAGCACGATGAGGACGCAAGGCAAGAAGATGCCGAGCGCGGCCAGGCTTGCCCCCAAAAAGCCCGCAACGAGGTATCCGATGAAGGCCACGGTGATCACGACCGGCCCCGGCGTGATCATCGCGACCGCGACTGCATCCAGGAATTGCCGCTCGGTGAGCCAGGCGCGCTCGACCACCACGCCGCCGTGCAGAAACGGAACGACCGCGAGACCGCTGCCGAAGACCAGAAGCCCCGCCGCCGTGAAGTAACCTAGGATCTTGATGAGCGTGACCGCGGAGGCGGGACCGTGGATTCCGGCCATCCACACGGCGGGCAACGAGACTCCGAAAATCGGCATCGAGCTCGGTCGCGCTCGTATCGCCAGGGTCAACAAGCCGCCCCCTACGACGAACCAGACCAGCTCCGATTGCGTGATGGCGGTGGCCGCGGCGTTGACGGCGGCGACACCCAAGAGCAGCGGGTCTCGTTGCAGAGTCTTTCTCGCTAAGAGAACCACGCTCCGCGCGAGGATGGCGGTCACCGCAGCGCCGATGCCGTAGAAGGCACCCTGCATCCACGGCAACCCGCCGAACCTGACGTACAGAACGGAGAGCGCCAACACCATCGCAAAGGAAGGCGCGACGAAGGCAACGCTCACCAGCACCGCCCCCTGCGCTCGCGCCCGGACCCATCCGAGGTACGACGCTAACTGCGCTGCAAGCGGTCCAGGTGCGAGCTGCGCCAACGCCAGCCCTTCGTCGTAGTCCACCTGTCGTATCCACTGGCGCTGATCGACGAGGTCGCGTTGCATGTAGCCCACCAGCGCGACGGGGCCGCCGAAGCCGAGGGCACCGAGTCGCAAGAAGTACACGACCAAGCGTCCGAGCGAATACGGGTAGGCGGCGGCTTCGAGCGGTACCAAAATTAAGCCCCCTCCCCTTTTCTTCCCGCCGGGCGCCGCGAGAAGAACGCGTACAGCGCGTCGAGCAGCGCCGTTCCTGCGGCAATTCGCGCCTCGTCGTCGCGGTGCACGACGCAGAGGCCCGTGATGCTGCTGCGGACGCCGGCCGTTTCTTCGCGCGCGAACTTCTCGTCGCGCAAGTCGATGTCGTGGACGATGTCTGCTATCGCGCGAAGCGCCGGATCGACGATCCCCATGCGCTCGAGCAGCACTTCGAACGTGCAGCGATCGCCGTCGTGCGTGAACTCGGCGTCGTACATGTCGAAACGAAGCTCCCCCGGCCGAGGAACGTAGCCCTTGGCAGGAACGAACTTCAACGTCGCTTCGGGATCGATGAATCGACGAATGAGCCATGCGCTCGCGATCCGATCGACATGGACGCCGGTGCGCGTCACCCAAGTTCGCTTCTCTGGCTTGGGGATTCTCTCGAGGGGCGGCGCCTTGGAATCGGACGGCGATCGCACCGCGGCAATTCGCTCGGCCAAGGACGCGACCAGACCTTCCGCTCCTTCGCGCCCCGACGCGTTGCAGAAATCGATGGCGATGATCTCCTCGAGGCGCTTGCGAAGCTTGGCGTTCTGCGCCTCGAGCGGATGGAGATCTTCGGCGCGCGGTTTCGGCCGCAGCTGCTTCGCCAATTTTCGCGCCGCCTCCGATACTTCGGCGTAATCAGCGTCGCGAGCTTCGACGAAGAGCCGCTCGATCTCGTCGTCCGTTACGCCGTCGAAGAAGAGCCCTTCGCAAAGCGATGCTTGACCGCCGACCTCGCCGAGCTCCTTGGCAAGCCATTGGAATGACTCGACGCACTCCTCCCGGTGCGGCAGGACGTAGACCGAGTTCTTGATCATGACCGCCCCGATGGCCTGCAGCCGTCGCCAGATCTTGACCCGCGCGTAGGCCGGGGACGTGGGAATCTTGGGCAGGAGCAGGATCCACTTCGTCGCTCCCGCCGAGGTTCGAAGGGCGGATGTCCGCGCTTCGACCGTTGCTGTTCTGTGCCGGCTTCGAGCCACGGAGAGAACATTACTCCCCGTCAGCCGTGTGTGCAACAAACGTATCACGCGGATACGAACGTATCTAAAGCCGTGCTGTCGCCTTTCAATGCGAGAGTCGAGCCTGGATCGGGCGGCGGATCATCAGCACCGCTGTGACGAGAGCCGCTAGCGGCAGTCCGTAGTCCTGCGTCACGCCGAGCTCGATGGCTGCGAAAGTGCCCACCGCGCTCCACAGCATGGGAACGATGAAGAGTGCGCCGGGAACGGGTCGCCGAGCCAAGAGCAGCATTCCCAAGGTGAAAATCGTCGTTGGGCACGGCAGCCCGAAGGTGGGGGTACGCGGATAGGCGTGACCAACGACTGAGCCGATGACCGGATACAAGATCAGGGCATAGGCGACGAGGCCGACTCCGGCCACGCCGCGAATGCCGCGAGCGCCACCGAATCGCAACGTCGACTTGGTCCCGTATGCTGCGAACAGGGCGGTGGCAACGAGGAACAAGCATCCAAAAAGCCACGCGGCGGGGTTGATGCTCGCGAAGAATGCAAAGTGGTAGGCCACTGCCATCCACGCCCACAGACCCGCGAGCACATACGAGATCGCCCGATCCCCGCCGCGCCCGAGCAGGGCGGCCACTGCGCAAGCGACGCCCGCGCCGGTCAACGCGAGTTGCGTCGGCCAAACGGCTTCGTTGTACCGCGCAAACACATCGAAGAACTGGTCACGAGAGAACGGGAGCATCGCGAGAGCCTCGTGGTAGCCGCCTCTTGGCCTCTAAGCCAGGGCGCGACCGTCCTCCTTCACGCCGACCGCACTGCTGGGCTTTCCGTTGGGCGAATTCGTGAGCAGGAGAGCCTCGAGCTCACCGCGCTGAAGAGTTTCCGATCTGAGGAGCTCGTTCGCAATCCTTTCCAATACTACACGCTTCGCTTCGAGCTCGCGCCGCGCCCGCTGGTGTTCCGTGTCGAGCAAGCCCTTGACCTCGGCGTCGATGAGGCGCGCCGTTTCCTCGCTGAAGTTGCGCTCGACTGCTTCCATCGGCAGCGCCAGAAAGCGTGCACGCCCACTGCGACCGAAGGTCGCGGCGCCGAGCGCGTCGCTCATACCGAAACGGCACACCATCAAGCGCGCCATTTCAGTAGCGCGTTCGAGGTCATCCTCGGCACCGGTCGAAATGTCTTCGCACGCGAGCTCTTCGGCGACTCGTCCGCCCATGAGCACGCAGATCCGGTCGCGAAGCTCCTCGCGCGTCATCAAGTAGCGCTCCTCCGTCGGCAGCTGCAGCGTTGCGCCCAACGCGCCAATCGAGCGCGGAATGATGGTGACGCGATGAACGGGGTCGCCATGCTTCATGGAGAGGGCAACCAAGGCGTGGCCGGCTTCGTGAAACGCGACGCGCCGCTTCTCGTCGCTGGTCATCACTCGGCCTTCCTTCTTCAGACCGAGCTGGAGGCGATCGATCGCCTCCTCGAAGTCGGCGGCGGCGACTGCCGCTTTTCCCCGGCGCACCGAGGCCAGCGCCGCTTCGTTTACGATGTTCGCGAGATCGGCGCCGACCATGCCCGGCGTCCGCTGCGCGATGACCTTGAGATCGACGTCTTCGGCGAGGCTGATTTTGCGTGCGTGGACCTTGAGGATGGCTTCGCGACCGCGCACGTCGGGACGATCGACGAGAACTTGGCGATCGAAGCGGCCCGCACGGAGCAGCGCACGGTCGAGGATTTCGGGGCGGTTCGTGGCCGCCATGACGATGAGACCCGTACCGGAGTCGAATCCATCCATTTCGACGAGCAGCTGGTTGAGCGTCTGCTCGCGTTCCTCGTTCGACGCGAACCCTGTGACCCCAGCGCGCGCCTTGCCGACGGCGTCAAGCTCGTCGATGAAGATGATGCAAGGGGCGCGACCCTTGGCCTGCTCGAAGAGGTCGCGGGCGCGGGACGCGCCTACGCCGACGAAGAGCTCGACGAACTCCGAGCCCGACATCGAGAAGAACGGGACACCTGATTCGCCGGCCACCGCTTTGGCCAAGAGCGTCTTGCCCGTTCCCGGCGCGCCCACCAAGAGGACGCCCTTCGGTATGCGGGCACCGACGGCGGTGTATTTGGCGGGCTCTTTGAGAAACTGCACGATCTCGACAAGCTCCGCTTTGGCCTCATCGACGCCTGCCACGTCCGCGAAAGTCACCACGTTTTCCTTGCTGCGGTCGTAGACCTTGGCCTTGCTCCGGCCGAAGCTGAGCGGCTGACTCTTGCGCATGGTCCTGCCCGCCATCACCCAAAAGAGCACCGGCAGAGCCAGCAGCGAGAGCATCATCCAAGCGACCGGACCCCACCATGACTGCTTGTCGATCTTGCCTGTCACCGAAACGCCGTGCTCTTCGAAATCTTTGAGGAGCCCGGATTCATCCATGTTCGGAATGCGCTGGGCAACGACGAACGTCGGTTCCTTCCCTGCTTCGGGTCGCAGTCGCGCGGAGATCTCGTCCTCGCGCAACTCGACTCGATCGACCTTCCCTTCCCGAACGGCAGCAACAGCCTCGCTATACGAGACGCGACGCGGTCGATTCGGATTCGCCTGCTCCCACACGCTGAAGAGCAGCATCGACAACATCAGCAAAGGGAAAAGCGCATACCAGATTCGACGAAGGCGGTCCGAGATCTCCATGGATCTCCAGGCTATGCATCGAGCACGCCAACTTCGCTTCTTTTTCCATCGAAGCGAACTCCCCCGAAGCCGCGGCGCAGTCGGACCCAGTTCACCGCTTCGCCATGATGCAACTCCTTCGGCGACGCGCAAACGGTGCGTCGACTTTCCAGGGTCAGCAGGGCGCGATCCGCGCGACGGCGACGCAACGCACGCGGGCATGCTGGACGAACGTCAGCGGCTCGCCGGCCTCGCGCGGTTGGTGGCCATCTCGTCGGAATCACCTTCATCCAGTGGGATCTCGCGCAGAATATCCATGTAGCTGACGATCCCGACCAACGATCCGTCGGCATCGAGCACCGGTACGGCGCCTATTTTATGGTCGAGCATCAAATCGACGATCTCTGCGGCATCTGCCTCGACGTCCACCGAGATCACGTCGCTGCTCATCACGCTCGACACAGGGGACTCGAGAGCCGTCTGGATCGTTCCTATGTGCGACGGCCCCAACACGTCGGGGAAGGCAAGCCCCCGGACGTCGCGGTCGCTCAGCATCCCAACCAGGGCACCCTCTTCATCCACGACCGGCAAATGCCGAACATCGAGCGTCTGCAGCAGCCCGATCGCGCGACGCAAGGTGGCATTCATTGGAATCGTTTTCGGATCCTCCGTCATCAGATCGTGTGCGGTCAGCATCGCCATGACCTCACGACTTCGCGGCGGATTGTGTGTCCGGACGCCCATGTGTCGTCAACACGGGAATCGGCGATAGCCGCACGACTTTTTCTGCCACGCTGCCCAGAAGCGCGCGGGGTAGCCCACGGCGGCCGTGGGTTCCCACGATGATGAGGTCGGCCTTGACCTCTTGCGCAGTCGAGAGAATCTCCTCCCATGGCGTGCCGGCCCGAAGCAGGGGGACGACTTCCGCGCCTCGTGCGGCCAGCCGAGCTCGCTCTTTCTCCAGGGCTTCGCGGGCCGCCTTCTCGTATTGCAGCGCGTAGTCTTGGCTCGGCGCCATCGGAACGCCCGAATAGATGGTTGCCAGGATCGGATAGGCGTGCATCAGCACCAGCGGAACGCGAAGCGTCTGTGCGAACTCGAGACCGATGTCGGCGGCCGCTTGGGATGACTCTGTAAAGTCGGTCGCGACCAAAATCTTCTGCAGCCACATGAAAGCCTCCGTCGTAGGAACTACCGCCGCGTGAGTGCATGGACTGCGCCAGAGGCTTGGTCGCCGCTCGGGGGACAGGTCCGCCGCCGTCGTCCTCCGGAGGCGCAGAAAATGCGCGTGGGGCGCAAGAAGGTCGGCCCTTGCACGACGTCGCCGCCGGCGCGCTGGCCCGAGCCTTGCTCTGTTGCTTCGTCAAGAAACGCGAAAAGGAGATCGACCATGAACGTAGGAGAGCTCATGACGCGAGACGTCCAGACTTGTCATTCA
>Ga0111538_10008701_pt1 | contig 13602 bp, 10 predicted proteins | sample SoiMethybrSBSTD1_FD_79669 | JGI IMG/M metagenome (GOLD analysis project Ga0111538, IMG submission 79669) | Bulk soil microbial communities from a Populus tree surrounding site in Tennessee, USA - Soil MetaG P. TD hybrid SBSTD1 (version 2)... | ecosystem: Environmental > Terrestrial > Soil >...
ACTCCGCCACCTTCGTGATCGGTGAACCCGGAACACAAGTCAATCCAACTGTAAATGCACCCAACGAACGCGCGTAAGAAACAGCGCCGACTGTGTACGGCGTCTTGCCTGAGGCGGCAATTCCGACTAAGACATCACGCTTGCCGAAACTTCGGCCCTCTAAATCGACAATGCTCGCCTCAGCGTCGTCTTCGGAAGCTTCAACCGCGCGATGACACGCGTCGTATCCACCGGCGATCACGCCCTGGACCAACTCCGGCGAAACCCCAAACGTCGGCGGACACTCGGAAGCATCGAGCACACCCAACCGTCCGGAAGTTCCAGTGCCGATATAAAAAAGTCGTCCGCCGTTTCGCAACCTCTCGACAGTCGCCTCCACCGCTTTCGCAATGTCGTCGAGCACCAGCTTCACGGCCGCCGCGACGGTCGCGTCTTCCTCGTTCATCAACTCGACGATCTCGGCCGCAGACTGCGAGCTGAGATTCGCTGAACGTGGATTGTCTTGTTCGGTGATCGGAAGCGAAGCGCCGTCCGTTTCAATACTCATTCTTCAGTTGCGTAGATCAAACTGCGAGAGCAATGTGATTGATGCGTTCGCGAGCCATTCTAGCGGCAGCGACGGCTGGAGCGAAATGCGGCGGTTCGAAATAGGCGCGCGGCGCGACCTTCTTCACTTCCACGCGCAGCGTGTTGAGCATCAAATCGCCGGCCGCCCTGAAGACGCCGCCCACGTACGCGATCTGAAAACGATCGTGCTCCATCTGAAGCTGACGAATCACTGCGGCCGCCGCGAGGCCTAACTCCGTACCGCCGTCCGCAACGATCTGAAGCGCGATCGGATCGCGCTCTTTCGCAGCGTCAACCACGTCACGGCCAAAACCTGCGAGCCGCTCGTTCGTTATCGTCGGCGCGTAAATCGCCGTGTTCAGATCGTCGGCAGTGCTGACGTGAAAATAGCCGCAGGCGCGCCCGGTCAACGTGGTCTTTGGACCACGACCATCGAAGGCATGGGCCACCGCGCGCAACGCGCGGCGTGACAACCACGCGCCACTGCCTTCATCGCCCGCAATCGGTCCCCAACCGCCGGCACAGAAACGCTTGCTACGCGCGTTGATGCCACAGACGTTCGATCCAGTTCCGGCAATCACAACCAGTCCAGGCGCACCATTCGTAGCACCGTACAAAGCAATATCAGCGTCGGCGACAACTTCGATCTCGCCCACGTCGAGACGCATCAACGTCTCGCGCATGCGTTCGCGCAACTCACGCCGTCGCGCGCCGGCAAGTCCGATCTGCGCGGCCACGAGATCGCCGCGACGCAGTTTCGCCATCGCGCACGCGCTATCGATCGCCTCGCGCACAGCCGTCGCCGCGCCGGCGATTCCCACTCGCAAGGGATTTGATGGTCCAGATCGGCCTTCGCCGATCACACGGAAGTTGGCGTCCATGATGACCGCTTCCGTTTTGGAGCCGCCGCCGTCGACACCCACCACCGAATTCTGCGTGTGCAAGCGTTTGGCTGGAGAGAGATCTGCTGTTCGTCGTTCAGTGCTCACAATGGTGGCTACGGGGGCCGGGGAACGCGGCTCAATGTAGCGTGTTGATTATTCTAGGGGTCATGGACTTATAATCCAAACTAAAAGATTTTATTATTCCGATAATGCATCTTGATATGTGGAGTCTGGCATGGAAATTCGACAATTAAGGGCCTTCGTGGCCATCGCGGAATCAGGAACTTTCACCGCCGGGGCGTTGCGAGTGCACGTAACGCAGGCGGCGATCAGCATGCAGATTCGGCAATTGGAGAATGAAATCGGTGCGAAAGTGTTTGTCCGCGCGCCGCGTCACGTGATTCTTACCGAAGCCGGCGAGCAGCTTTTACGCCGCGCACGTCAGATTTTGCGAGAGCACGATGCCGCGCTGGACGAGATCGCGGAGCTCGCCGGCGCCGAGCGCGGACGGCTGCGAATCGGCAGTGCGTCGGCGATGGTCCTGACGGACCAGTTGCCCGCGATTCTGGCGGAACTACGCGCCCAGCATCCCGGAGCTGAGATCGGTGTTACATCGGGAACGAGCGAAGTGCTGGTGGACCAGATCCTCGCGGGCGACATCGACATTGCTTTTGTCTCGTTGCCCGTCGACGTGCGCGGCATCAAGACCGAGCGACTCAGCGATGACCAACTCGTCGCGATCGCTTCGCCGCGGCACAAGCTTGCCAAACAACGAACGATCAGCGCTTACACGCTCGCCGGCGAACGATTGATCCTCGGCGAACGCGGCGGTAACACGCGTCGCTTAATCGATCAGTTTTTCGCGCAGGCAGGAGTGACGCTTCACGTCGCAATGGAACTGAGCAGACAGCAGGCGATTCGGCGGATGGTCGAGGCGGATATGGGTGTTGGGATCGTGCCGTTGCAGTCGGTGATTGAAGAGGTCGAGAGCGGAAAACTGGTGCGGTGGTGGATCGAAGGCGCGCAGATCAACTGGGAACTCGGCATCGCGCAACTTACCGGCGGTTACGAATCGCCGATCTTGCAAACGTTCATTCGTCTCTCACGCTCAACGTTCGCGCCCGACGGCAGTTCAAAAGCGAAGAAGAAACCGCAACCGAAGAAGGAACCCAATCGACGCTCCCGCAAGTAGGTCGTTTTAATCCATGGTGACAAACTTCACCCAGATCGAACGAGGCTCGATGAGCGATACGAGAGGTCTATCCTGCGGCAACACACCGACGATTCCGAGTGGATAGTCTCCACTCTCCTCCGGCTTGATCGCTATCAACGTCTCCGCCGACGAGCGCGGCGCCACGGTCAGCTCGATCCGTTCCGGACTGACCTTCACGGGACCGCGTAACTCAATCGACAGCTTATCGAGTTCCTGATCGGAATTGTTCTTCAAACTCAACGTTACCTTGGTCCAGCGATTGACAGGCAGCTCCTCCGGACTGATGGCCCACTCAAAATATTTGTACGACGCCCGATCGAAAACGTGCTCGTCCCCGCGCAGCAGGTACTGGATATAACTCAGATCTGTGTTCAGATCGTCAGCCAGGACCGGCAGCGGAACGGAGTGCAGATCCTGAAAACGCGCGTACGACTGGAGGTCCTTGAAGAAATCAGCATGCGCTCTATCAGAAACCATTCGCACGGCGGAGCGCACGGCGGTAGGGTCGAGGAAGTTGACTTCCAAAACGCCGCCCGCTCCGAACGCGGGAAACGTCGGCAATCCATTATTCCTCCTTGAGAGTGCTGCTCCGAGCCCGCGCGGAACCATGACCATGCGGTCCTGAACAGAAATTGCCGGAAAGAAAACTCCCGACATTTCAGTGGAGTCGAAAGTAACGTGATAACCGGTGAGTGCGAAGTACGCTTTGATGTATGGACTTAAGCCGCTAAACGGATCGTTGAAATCCAGGCGGATGCCGTTTTCCGGCGGCGTGGCCGCTTGCAGCAGCTTGATATAGGTCCAGGTCTGCCGGACCGGGCTGTAAGAGCCGTAAGAGGTGTAAGAGCCGTGGGGGTCGTAAGGAAGAGGAAACACTTCGCTCGTCACATATACGCCTGGATGGAGAAACTTCTCAAACAGCGCCTGGATCAAATCGCGCTTACTGTCGTGTCCTCTGTACTCGTGAATTGTGACTTTCATAGTTCCGCCTCCAATGATGGAGTTAGTGGTGAAGAGCAGTTGAGTGCTGCGGCGGCGGCGAATTCAGAATGCTCATGACCAGTCGTCGCGCGTCAGGCTCGAGATTTTCCGAAAGCTCCTTAATGGTCGCATGATCGAGGCGTGGAGGACAAAGTTCAAGGTGCTGTCCGGCGAGACTGTCGTACAGCGCGAGTGTCTGCGCGCCCGCGCGGTCCCACGAAAATGCCGTCGCACGTTCGCGCGCGGCCCGTCCCATTGCTTCGCGCCGTTCACGATCTTCGATCAGACTGACCATGCGTTGGGCCAATTGCAGATGATTTCCTACCTCGACGAGAAAACCGTCGACTCCGTCGTTGACGATCTCGACCAAACCTCCCGTTCGCGAGGCGATCACCGGACGCCCACAGGCCATCGCTTCGAGAGCTACGATGCCGAATGGTTCGTAGTAACTGGGAACGATGACAAAGCGCGCGCGCTGGTACAACGACACGAGATCCGGCCCGGTGGTCCAATCGAGAAACGTGACGCGATGCGGAACGCCAAGATACCGCGTGATCCGCTTCAAGAAGAGTTCCAACTCTCCATCGCCGACGACGATCAAACGAGTTTCGGGACATCGTTCGAGTACGACGCTCAACGCCTCGAGCAGAAACGTCACACCCTTCTGCGCCACCAAACGACCGACAAACAGCACGTACCCATCATCCGCAGGCCAGTCGTTCCCCGGTCGAAAAGTCTCGAGATCAACCCCGTTCGGCACGATCTCCAGTCGTCTCATCGGCACCTTGTACGCTTCGAGCTCTTCACGCATGGCCCAACTGTTCACCAGGACTAGATCGGCATTCAGCAGTCCGATCTTCTCGATACATTGATAGGAAACAAATGCTTGCGGCAGATGGATATTGCAGACCAGCGGTTTGCCGAGTATCGATCGCAGTTTGGTCCCGGCCGGCGCCGTCATCCAGTCGTGACAGTGAATCAAGTCGACGGACAGCGCGGCGCTCTCCGCGAGTTGCACGGCGGCGCGACAGTAGTGCAGCCATAACTCCACGTTGTTCGGCCCAGGCGTCACCGGCACTTCGTGCAAACGAATACCGTCACGCAGCTCGTAATCGCCACGCGCCGGAACAAATAGATCGAACTCGACGTCGTGCGCGAGCGCCGCGGTGATCTCGGCGACGTGCGTCCCCAGCCCGCCGTAAACGTGCGGCGGATACTCAGACGAGAGCAACGCCACTCTGTACTTAGGCTTCGCCACTCGGAATCACCTCCGCTGCACTCAACGCCTGGTCTGTCAGCACCACACGAAACCCGATACTGAATCCGAAATCGTCGGGATTGTTCCCTTGCCTGAACGCGCAACGCGATTTCAGGATCCACGGTCCGGCTGGGCCACCACGCACGACGCGACTTCCCTTCGCGTCAAGATTCTCACGTCCATCGTTTGCGTCGTACGGGTAGCCGTGGAACAAACTGCTACACCACTCGAACACGTTGCCGGCCATCTCGCTCGCGCCGTACGGGCTGTCGCTGTCTGATGAGTATTGTCCGACAGGAACGAGATCGAGTGAACCGCCACAGTTGCATCGTCCCTCCTGCCAATCGCCCCATGGCCACTGACGGCCGTCGGTGCCACGCGCGGCTTTTTCCCACTCGGCCTCAGTCGGCAATCGTCCTCCGAACCACTCGCAATAAGCGCGCGCGTCCTGCCAGGTCACCATTCCAATCGGATATTTTTCCTTACCGGCCGGATAAGATCGACGCTGCACGTTCCAGTTGTAATTTCGCGAAAACTCGTCGTCCTGAATACGAGGCTCACGGTTCGTCGCGCTGACGAAAGCCTTGTAGTCCTCGTTTGTGACGGGATATCGCGCGATGTAGAAGTCGGAAACCTGGACCGTGTGTTGTTCCGTTTCAGCGTCGAGTGCTTCGCGTGGCACGTATTGCTTGTCGAACCTGCCAAATAGTTCGTTTACAACGGCTGTGTTTGTTCCCATCAGAAACGGACCAGCAGGAATGCGGATGAACTCGTGGCCCTTGTAACGCACGCGATCCGGCAGAGCTGGTTCGTCTTTCAAGTAGCGTGTCCATAAAGACGGAAGCGCAGGCGGAATTGATGTCTGCGGCGGTCCGACCAACAGCTCGCGAACGAGATGCAAGATGTCGAAAAATGCGGTTTGGCGTTCGGGAGTTCTGGTCCACTCGTCGAGCGCGGGCCATGTATCTCGCTGTCGCAGGTAGTAGACCAGGTAAGACGCTGCGAAATACTCTTCGAGCTTTTCATCGGCAAAACGCCAGCGTTCGTTACGTTGGAGAACACCCATTTCGGAAAACGAGTTGAGCAACTTCAGAGTACTGTCGAAGTTCAGATCGTGCAGGCGGCCCAACCGTTCCAGCGCGTTCTCCTCGATGCCGTCGTAGCTCCTCTTCTTTTCGAGGCAGGCGATGAGTGGTTCGTGCGGCAAGCCGGCGCCTTGTCTACCGGTGTCGAGCAACGTGCAACGTGCGAGGATCCCCGCAGCATCATGCCAGCCATTGATGCGATCCGCGTTGAGCCCGGCGGGCAATAGTGATTCGAAGTAACGTCGGTAGATCTCTGACAACTTGAGCACCACACCGTTAGAGTCGAGGATAACCGATAGGAGTTGTGGTTGAAGCGAACTGTCTTCGAAGTAGTTGAGTTGCGCGCGTACAGCCTGATCTTGTTTCTGGTCCAACCGGAACCACGCCAGCAAACGACGGACGTACGGCGTCGTTAGCGGTTGCAGCTCAAAGATCGGGACTTCCGACGCGATCGCCCGCGGATGGCGAGACGCAATTACGAAACGGCTGTTGCTTCTCTGGTTCGCTTGCGCGAATTCCAGAATCTGCCGGAACTGAGTGCGCTTCTCTTCACTGGTGACGTCGGATTGATCGAACAGGACCAGGAATCTCCCCGCCTCGAGCTGAGCCTCGACGACTTCGTCGTTCACCATCACGCCACGCTCTTCCAGCGCGCGAGTGATCGATTGCAGCGGCGTGGCCGCGGGATCTGCGAGTGTCACCAGTACGGGTCGGTATTGATTGAGCGACGCCGGCAGCGCGTTTGTCAGGCTTAGTTGCGTGATGCGTCTGAGCAGTGTGGTCTTGCCCGCGCCGCCTTTGCCGGCGATCAGAACCACCTGCGACGTTTCTAATTCATTGGCAATCGCCGCGATGAGCGAAGCGCCTTTTCCTGTCGGATCGATGAGCTCACCGCGTGCGTTCCGACCGGGCAAGTCGTAGTAGATTTTCGCCGCGCGCTGGATCGCTTTGTCTTTCAGCACGCGCGTCGCATAGCCCAGAAACATGAACCACGTTCCCAGTCGGGGCGCGTATAGCAGTGGCTTCGACGCCAGTTCCAACAACGGACCACGCGAGACGATGCTGCCGCGCCGCCACGCGAACAGCAGCAGCGCGAGCATGCCGAGCGCGTACGTGCCGAGGGCCGATAGGAAGATCTTGAGGATTGTGAGCGACCACTCTTTCATATTTGTCTACCGAGTGGCTAACGGGTCAAAGAGATCGACATGCGTGAAGATACTCGATTAGCTGGTCTAAGTCGTCTTCGTTGTTGAAAAAGTCGGTTGAGACGCGAATGCCTTCGGGCTTTTCGGTCACCATGATCTTCTTCTCAGCCAACGCGGCGACCACGCGCGCCGGGTTTTCCGTTGCGACCAGCGTCTCCGCCGAACGAAACTTCTCGTCGTTGAGTGGAGAGAGTACTCTCCAACCCGCCTCTTGCAAACGATTCGTCAGCAGCCGATTCAACTCGAGCGCGCGCGCCTCGATGTTTTTCATCCCGACTGACTGAAACATTTCAACCGAAGCGCCCAGCGCGAAGATACCCGCAAAATGTGGGCAGCCGAGTTCCGCGCGTGCGGAGACGTCGCGGCGCAAATGTACCTCGTCGTTCGTCAAGCTGTAAGGATCCTGAACGCTCAACCACCCGATGGACCGCGCGTGAGAGTTCGCTTGTAATTCCTTGCTGAGGTACACGAAACCCGAGCCATAACCCGAAAGCATCCACTTGTGACCGGTCGAACACAACGCGTCGATCTTCATTCGCTTCACGTCGATCTCGAACGCGCCCGCGGCCTGGCTCGCGTTGACGACGAGTGCGTGCGAGCCTTTGATCTCGCCGAGTGCAGCGAGATCCGATCGAAAGCCGTTCGAATACTGAACGTAACTCATCGAGATAATTCCGGTGCGCGTGTTCATCGCGTCGCGCAAGTCCTCGGGCCGAACAATACCGCTTTGTGATTTCACCAGATGGACCGGAATACGCCGGTGCATCCACGGGATCGTCGTGACCGGAAACTCGAGATCGCACGAGATCACCTCACCGTGCTTTTCCAGCGCGTCGACGATGATGTTCATGCCGCTCGACGTGTTTGTCGTCAGTCCGATCTCGTCTGGTTCGGCGTTGATAAACGCCGCGACTTTCGCGCGCACTTCTTCGCGGCGTGCGAGCCACTCGTCCCAATGCAGATCGCCGTCGTTCTTCATCTGCTCGTAGTAACTGACGCCGGCTTGTGCGGTTGCGCGCGCGAGTGGGCCCGCGGCTGCTGTGTTGAGATAAACGGAATTGGCAGTTACAGGAAACTGCTCGCGGATGTCGCGCCACTGGATCATGCCGCCAGCTTATATCGATTCCTTATAGGCTTCCAAATTCTCCTGAATCTTTTGCAACAGTCGCGACTTCAGTGTGTTTGTGTTGAGTTGGGCTGGTGAAACGGGACGCCACTTTCCAGGTATCAGCACTTGTGAGTCGATGAACGCGTCGATCGCTTCCTGCAAGCCGTCGATCTTAATCTTGCCTTTCATCGCGATCACTTCTTCGATGATCCAGGTGACGGCGTCGCCGGTGATGCGATGACGATGGTTGATCACCGCCGATCGCTCCTGAAGTGTTTGCAGGACGAGATCGAGTGGACCACCGAGTGCGGCGCAGAGTCGCAGGTAAGAATTTTGAAACTCGTTGATGTGTGAGATGCGTGCGTCCGTGAGTTTGAGATCTTTCTTGCCGACGTAAGAAGCGGCCATCGTTTGAAGGAAGATTTCGTTTGGCATGTGGGCGCTTGCGTCGTCCGCCCGGGTCATTGCTTGCGAGAGATAGTAGCCGGGTAATGTTCGCAGCAGGTTGCGGATCAGAAAGACGGGGCTGTGCGTGAAACCGTCGGGTAGTTTTTCGATACCTTTCGCGACTTTGCGATCTTCGAAGTAGCTGAGGCTGCGATCGAAGTCGCGGATCTCCTTCTGCGCGTTGTTCATGAGATGGGCGATCTGCTCTGCTGTGTAACCGATCCGCCAGAGCATGCGTTGATCTCGCTCCATCGCGAACGCTTCGTCGAAGGTCTTGAGACATGCGGCGTTCTTGAAAGCATTCAGGTTCTTCTTTTCGCCTGTCTCGATGAAGCCCATCGCCTGCGCGAACACCTGGACCAGCGTTCTGGCCCAACCGCGCTGTTCGGCGAGGGAGGCTGAGTAACGATCGACGTCCTTGAAGCGATACTTGTCGTGTTTCGCGGCAAACTGCCGGATCGATCCGTAATCGAGAATCGCGCCGCTGGCGAGCATGTTGTCGCCGTCCCAGGAGAGCCAGTTGAAGATGTACTCTTCCTCGAGTAGTGCGGCGAGCTTTGCGTAGTTGCGGGCGAAGTAGTCGAGGGCGGTGGTGTAACGCTGTCCGGGATCTTCAGGAACGGTCCAGATACCGTTTTCGATTTCGCGATCGATAAAGTAATCGACTGAGGCTTTGAGTTCGGCGAGCCGGTTTTGTTTGAGGTAACGAAAGATGTGTGCCGGTCTGATCAGATTGGGCGCGCTTCTGACGCCGATCGCCGTCGCGTCGGGGAAGCCGATCACCGCCAGACAGCGTTCGGTCGGGATTCCCTGGCGATAGAAGATCTCCGACATCACCGCGCTGCCGAGCATCTCGTCCAACTCCGCCAGACCTGACGAGTAGCCGTACGTTGTGTCGCCGGTCGCGACGATTGTCTTCGCTTCGACGGCGCCCGGGCTGAGAATCGTGGCGCCCGTGCCACGGCTCGAGATGTCGAAGACGAGATTGTCGCTCTTCAGATAACCGTTCCAGATGCTTCTGCCGTCGCCGGACGTCTTGCCTTGTTTGTTGCGATGTTGAGTTTGGAGATAGCGCGTGGCCATGAATGGTTTCGGCCTGACGCTTTCCGGTGGGAACTTTGTTCCGTGTTCGAGGTCGTACTCGTTGATGATGCGCAGTGAGAAAGTGTCGAGGATAGCTTGTTCGAGATCTTTATTAATGCTGTGCGGGTGGTCAAGCGGGATGAGACCCATCTCTTTAGCGAGTGGGAAGTTAAAAAAGAGAACACGCCCCTGCGGCCGGTAACGCGCCCGATAATCGACATAACCATCGGGACTAACATTCCGCCACGGATGCGTGCCGTCCAACTCCTGAAACTTCTCATACATAATGGGCGGTATGAGAATGGCAACTGGTGAAAGTTTGCGCGGATCGGGCGACCGCGTCAATGAAATTCTTCAGGCGGCAGGATTCTGTTGATTCCAAGCGACCGATTAAGAGGTAGTGTTGACAACCGAATATCTGCAAGTTACGGTGCCCGCGGAGAACCTCATGATTTACATCCAGATACCTGAAGAACACGACGCTCTCGGATTCCTCGCATTGGCCAAAAGCGGTATTCCCGTTCGTTGCCTGCCAGAAAACTCATACGGCGTCGCAAATGAACATCTCACGCTGCTCAACTCAAAGCAGATTCCGTTTAAGCAACTCGAGGCTAAGAACCTCCCTAGACCACGTCCCTCACAACCTCACGATGAAGAAATATGAGATCTACTTGCCACTGAAATACAACGACGGCACAGAAGTCGAACCAGAAAAACTAAAACAGATACGAGAGCGGTTGGTTGCTGTGTTTGGCGCAATCACTGTTAGTCCGATCGCGGCGCCATTTCACGGAAGATGGCGGTACGGCGGTGTCGAATATGTAGACGAAATAATCAGATTTGAGATCATCACGGAAGAAGACTTCGGTTCCAATCTGTTCTTCAAGAACTTTAAGAACCAGCTAAAACGAAGTCTGCGTCAGTTCGACATACTGATTACGGTGCAGAACATTGAAACGATATGAATGCGGGAAGAACGTTTAGTTGGAAAGTTCGAGCCAGAGTGTCGTGAGTGGTGGGAGATCTATCAAAGCGGACGCGGATTCCGATTCCAAATCACCGATCACGTCTTCGTCGCGTCCGCCAAATTGTTTTTGATCCGTGTTTAAAACAACCTTGTAACTACCCTCGCGAGGTAGACGCAAGCGATAGCCGGCTTTTGGGACGGCGGAGAAGTTCGAGACGCTGATCAGGTCCTTTCCCGAGTCAGACTGCGGCGAGTGGCGGATGAAGGCGATGATGTTTTCCGCGGCGTTGTCGACGTCGATCCATTCGAAGCCGGAGGCTTCACCATCGGCCTGCCACAGCGCGTCTCGATCGACATAGAGTCGATTCAGATCGCGAACCAATCGCTGAAGCCCGCTGTGCAGAGGCGAGTCCAATAAGTGCCAGTCGAGGCTTTCGGTCTCGTTCCACTCCCGCCACTGCCCAAACTCCCCTCCCATGAACAACAACTTCTTCCCCGGATGCGCCCACATGTACGCGTACAGCGCCCGCAACGTCGCAAATTTCTGCTCCTCCGTCCCGGGCATCTTGTTCAGCAGCGAGCCCTTCATGTGCACGACTTCGTCATGCGAAAACGGCAGAATAAAGTTCTCACTCCACGCATAGACCAACCCAAACGTCAGCGCATTGTGGTTCCCGGCACGAAACAGCGGATCGGTCTGAAAGTACTTCAACGTGTCGTGCATCCAACCCATGTTCCATTTGAAATCAAAACCCAACCCACCCGCATAAACCGGATGACTCACTGCCGGCCACGCAGTCGACTCCTCCGCAATCATCATCGTCCCCGGGCACTCGCGATGCGTGATCTCATTCAACTCTTTCAAAAACGAAATCGCCTCGAGGTTCTCGCGCCCGCCAAAAATATTCGGCTCCCATTCGCCTTCCTTCCGGCTGTAGTCGAGATAAAGCATCGACGCGACCGCATCGACGCGCAGCCCATCAAGATGAAACTCCTTAAACCAGTAAAGCGCGTTGGCGATCAGAAAATTGCGCACCTCGTTACGGCCGTAGTTGAAAATGTACGTCCCCCAATCGGGATGCTGCCCTTTGCGCGGATCGAGATGTTCGTACAACGCGGAGCCGTCGAAACGCGCAAGCGCAAACGCGTCTTTCGGAAAATGCGCCGGCACCCAGTCCATGATCACGCCGATGCCGTGCTGGTGCAGGTAGTCGACGAGGTAACGAAAGTCGTCGGGACTTCCGTAACGCGCTGACGGAGCGTAGTAGTAACTGACCTGGTAACCCCACGATGGACCATACGGATGCTCTTTCAACGGCAGAAACTCGACATGCGTAAAACCCATCTCCGTTACGTAATCAGCCAACGCCTTCGCCATCTCACGATAAGTGAACGGCTGGTTGCCATTGCTGCCTTCGAGCTTGCGCCGCCACGATCCGAAGTGCACTTCGTAGATCGAAAGGGGCTGACGAAAGTGCTCGCGTGAATCGCGTTGCTTCATCCACTTCGCATCGCGAAACTTGTATTTCGATTCGTAAACAATCGAGGACGTGTCAGGCGGGACTTCGGTGAACTGCGCGTACGGATCCGCCTTGAGAAACGGAAGATTCCGCTGGCGATGAATCTCAAACTTGTAGAGCACGCCCGCAGTCAGACCGGGAATGAACAACTCCCAAACTCCCGAATCGTGCAGCATGCGCATCTGATGAACACGCCCGTCCCAGTTGTTAAAGTCGCCAACTACACTGACACCCGACGCGTGCGGCGCCCAAACAGCGAACGCAACGCCTTTGACGGTCCCGATTTTCGTTACGTGCGCGCCGAGCTTGTCGTAGATCTGTTCGTGCTTGCCCTCGCCAAACAGGTGCAGGTCGAGTTCGCCGATGGTTGGTGGAAAGCTGTACGGATCGCGAATAGTCGTGGTATCGCCGGCCTGAAGAATCTTTAAACGATAAGCAGGAAGCTTTTTTATTCGTGGTACAAAAATCTCGAACAAGCCGGACGGATCGCTCTTCTCCATGACGATCGGAGGCCGTCTGCCAACGAGCGCTTCGACTTGCTCCGCGTCAGGCCGGAAGACACGGATTGTCAGACCATCGTCCTTCAGATGTGGGCCAAGGATTTGATGGTTCGGCATGGAGGACATATATGTCTGCTCCGTTTCCCTTTTCGGTGACGTTGCTCTTCGCGTCCGCCAGCATTTCGAGGAACGCCGGGCGCTGCGAAGGAAGCCCGAGCTGGTCCGACAACTCGATCACGCGCGCGGCATACTTCAGCACCTGGATCGTCTCGATGCCCGAAAGGTCGTAGAAGAACCAGCCGCAACTCGTAAACATCAACAACGCGTTTCGCTGCATTTCGAGCAACGTAAACGCGCGCACCTCGTCGGTTGGAGACAATGATTGCCGAGCGTGTTGCGCGAGGAAGTCAGCGGGCGAGCATCGATTCAATATGACGTCGATGTAAGCGTTGCGGGCGTCCCACGGATCTTTGAACAGCTTGCTCCCGAGCTCTTCGAAACCTTCAGCGGCGCGATCGCGCAGGAAATTCAACGCCAAGCGAAGCGGCCCACGCCATTGCTGGTTCCAACCCGTCTCGCCGCCAGTGTGACAACCGCAATCGCGAATCCAACGGCTCACGCCGTGCGCGCAACTACACGCCGTTCCTTCATCATTGGGCCCCGTCTTTACGCGAACTTCATGTTGCGGCGGAAATCGATCCAGAAACTCGCCGTAATTCGTGATCCAAAAACCTTCACGCGGCGCTTCCACCGACAACACATGCGCCAGGCACAGATCGCCAAA
>Ga0111538_10008702_pt1 | contig 13602 bp, 13 predicted proteins | sample SoiMethybrSBSTD1_FD_79669 | JGI IMG/M metagenome (GOLD analysis project Ga0111538, IMG submission 79669) | Bulk soil microbial communities from a Populus tree surrounding site in Tennessee, USA - Soil MetaG P. TD hybrid SBSTD1 (version 2)... | ecosystem: Environmental > Terrestrial > Soil >...
AGCATCTCGTTTTGGGACATGGGATCTCCGGTAGACGGCGCATGTGCCGCCAGATTTTGACTACTCGTAAAGGATAATTGCGGGCACTACGCATTCAATAGCGATACGAATCGCTTTACAACGTATTGGGTGCCGCTCGGCGCCGCAGTAAGCGGATCGGCGTGATTGCCGCTCGGGCAGGAAACAAGCGCAGTCAAAGCCTCCTTCCAGGGTCTTCACTGCGTCAGCGGTGCGCCCTCTGGTTTCCCCGGCGTGAACGACACTGGTAGCGACTCTAGAAACGCGTAGTCGCCGCCTCCGAAGTGGTATTCGGGCGACTCAATGTGCACGCGAAGATCTGGCAGGCGACGCAGCAGTTCCTCAAGCAGGACACGCAGCTCCATACGTGCCAGCGGAGCGCCCGGGCAGGTATGGACGCCGGCCCCGAACGACAGGTGCCGGTTCGTGCCGCGGTCGATCCTGAACTCGGTAGGAGCTTCGAACACCTTCGGGTCGCGGTTCGCGGCGGCCCAGCCCATGTAGACGTCGCATTCGGCCGGGACCTCGACGGTACCCACGCTCACATTCCGGGTCGCTCGCCGGTAGAAACCGTAGAACGGCGGACGAAGACGCAGCGCCTCCTCGACCGCCCCGACGATCTTCTTCGGCTCTTGCCGCAACGTGTCGCGGATCTCGGGTTTCGAGAAGACCTCGTAGACGAGGCTCGCCATCGCCGACGTGGTGCTGTGGTGTCCCGCTCCGAGAAACGCAGCGAGCAGGACGACGTAGTCGTTGTCGTCGAGCGCGCGTCCCTCGACTTCCACCGCCGCCAGCCGCGTCAGGTAGTCGTCGCGCGGTGCGCGCGTGCGTGCGTGCACCTCCGAGACGGTCACCTCGGCGAACGCCGCCTGCCGGCGCCCGAATTCCTCGGGGTTTCCCTGCGCGGCGAACATCGCGAGCGCGGTTTCGCGCACCTTCGGCACGAGCGCGTCGTCGATACCGACGAGCCGGCAGATCGTTTCGGCCGGCACGGGCTCGGCGAGCTCGCGGACGATGTCGCACGAGCCTCGCTCGATGAACTGGTCGATGTGCCGGTTGATGTCGCTGCGCACAAACGGCTCCATCGCATCCGGCGTCTTCCACGTGATGGCGGCGTTGAAGATCGCACGCCAGGCACCGTGACGCGGCGGGTCCATCTCGAGGGCCGGGATCGGCTTGCGCGGCAGCATCGGGCGCAAGACCTGCGGCTCCGACGAGAACGTGCGGTGATCGGTCATCGCCGCCCTGACGTCGGCGTAATTGAGCAGCATGTAGAAGCCGGAATGGCCCTGGCTGTGCGCCACCGGGCATTGCCGACGGGCCTCCTCGAAGATCTCGAGCGAACGCGCCGGGGAGGTCGTGTAGCAGGTCCAATCGCCGGCCTCCTTCGGGACCGCCTTCGGCTTCTTGTCTGTGCTCATGTTGCCGCGTTGAACAGGCGAGCGAGGCGCCCGGAGCGCTGTGCCTCAGGGCCCCAGTGCGCTACCAGGCGGTCGTGCCACCGTCTATCGCGAAATCCGCGCCAGTCACCCACGAAGATTCGTCGGAAGCGAGGTACACAGCCAGCGGCGCGATGTCTTCCGGCGTGCCGACCCGACCCAGCATCAGCTTGGCTTTCATCGGCCCGAACCACTCGGGATTGTCGATAAAGGCCTTGGTCTGCGCCGTCAGCACGAGACCGGGCGAGATCGTGTTGCAGCGTACGCCGAAGGGGCCGGCTTCCATCGCGATCTGCTTGGTCATCGCGATCACGCCACCTTTTGCCGCCATGTGCGCGAGCGCGGGCAGGACCTGGTACGCCACCTTGCCCGACGTCGAGCCGACATTGATTATCGAGCCCGCCTTGCGTTTCATCATGTGCGGCAGCACCGCCTGACAGGTGTGGAACACGATGTCGAGCTCCTCGCGGAGCGTGTTGCTCCAGGCCTCGTACGTCATCTCCGTCACCCAGGCGAAGTAGGCCATCGAGGCGTTGTTGTAGAGCACGTCGATCGCGCCGTGCTTCGCGAGCACCGCATCGACCAGCCGGTCGACGTCCTCACGCTTCGACATGTTGCACGGCTGCAGGGACATCATGTCGCCACCCGCCGCGCGCACGGCCGCGAGCGTGGCCTCCGCAGTCGCGACGTTGATGTCGCAGCCGACGACGCGAGCACCTTCGCGGACGAACGCGAGTGCCGCGGCGCGGCCCATCCCGCTGCCGGTGCCGGTCACGATGCACACCTTTTTTTCCAGTCGTCCGGCCATGAGGTCCTCTCAGGTGGAAAGGTATCCGCCGTCGACGGCCATCGCCGCACCGTTCATGAACGAGGCGGCATCCGACAGCAGCCAAGCCACCGCGGCACCGATCTCCGCGGGCTCACCGAACCGACCGATCGGGTGCCGCTCTCTGAGGCGGTCGAACATCGCGCTGAACCCCGGATCCTGCGTCAGGCGCGCGATCAATGGCGTGCGCACGATGCCCGGCAGGACGGCGTTGACCCTCACGCCCAGCGCGCCATAGTCCGCCGCGGCGGCACGCGTGAGGCCGACGACACCGTGCTTCGCGGCGACGTACTCGCTGGCGTTCTTTATCGCGACTTGGCCGAGGGACGACGCCGTATTGACGATCGAGCCGCCGCCGGTCTTCAGCATCGCGAGCACCTGGTACTTGATGCACCAAAACACGCTCGTCAGGTCGATGCGGATGGCGCGGTCCCATTGCTCGGTCGTGAGCTCGTGCAGGGGCTTGGCGCACTGCTCCACTCCCGCGTTGTTGAAAGCCCCGTACAGCCGACCGTTGATCGCGACCGCCTCGGCCACCAGCCTTTCAATGTCCTTCTCAATGGCGAGATCCGCCTTCACGAAGGTTGCCTGACCGCCCGCCTTGCGGATCGCCGCTGCGGTCGCCTCACCCGTTTCGGTCACGACGTCGGTGACGACGATGTAGGCACCAGCGTCCGCCAGCACCAGCGATGCACCGTGACCGATGCCACCGCCAGCACCGGTGACGATGACCGTCCGATTCTCCAGTGGGCGTGCCATGGTCAGAACTCGATGGTACCGCGCACGCCGTAGGTGCGCGGTGACTCGAGATAGGCCGTGGCCGGCCCAGGGATACCCGCCGCCGCGGTCGCAGCGAGTGCGGCTTCGTTAGTCATGTTCCGGATATAGATCCCGAGCGTCCAGTCCGCGGCCGGTTCGTAGGTCAGCGACGCGTCGGCCTTCCAGGAGTCATCCTGCATCGTGCCCGGGTTATGCACGTAGTCGGCCCACCATTCGCTCTCCCAGCGGATGTCGAATCGTCCGCGGAGCGTCCCCTCCATGAAGGGGAAACCCTGGTTGTAGCCCGCGAGCACCGTCCAGTCCGGAGCGTACGCAGGCTCCAGGCCGGAGAAGTCGTCGCCGGCCGGGGTCACGAATTCCTCGTTGCGTGCGTGCGTGTAACCCACGTTAAGGTTGACCCGCGCGTCGTCACCAAACCCGTACAGCACGTCGACCTGTGCGCCGTAGATCTCGATCTTCTGTGCGTTGAAGATCTCGTTGAACGGCGAGTTGATGTCGTACGACTGGACCTCCATGTCCGTGTAGTCGTAGTAGTAGGCCTCAGTGTTTACCTGCAGAGTGTTGTCAAACAAGCGCGTCTTGTAGCCGACCGTGAAGGCGGTCAGGTCGGTCGGCTTGACCTCGTTGTCGAATGTCGGTGTGCTCGGCACGAAGTTATAGGTTCCTGGCTTGTAGCCGGTCTGGACCTGCGCGTAGAGCAGCGAGTCGTCGGCGACGTCGTACTCGAGCCCCGCCTTCCAGTCGAAATTCGAGTATTCCTCGTCGAAAGTGAACGGCACTGGACCGACCGGGTCCGGTGAGAGCCCGTCGGCCTCGCGCTTGTCTTTGCTGTAGCGCCCGCCCGCGATCAGTCGCAGGCGATCACCGAGCGGGAACGTCAACTGCCCGAACGCGGCGATGTTCTCGATCTGGTTGAAATGGATATTGACGCTGCGCAGCGGGCCAAACGGCTGGTTGGTGAACAGCGTGAAAAGGTTGTCGCTCCGGACGCGGTACTGGTACAGACCCAGCAGGTAGCGAATGCCTTCGGACTCGGGGTTTGAGTAGCGCAGCTCGTTTGCGAGCTGGTTGTAGTGCGTTGCGAGTCGCGCACGGATCGTGCCGAGCCAGTAGTTCGGCGCCGAGTCGAGGTAAAAGTAGGACGGGATATACGTCAGCACACCGGGTCCAATCGCCCAGTCGAACTGTCCGCCAGTCATGAAGGTCTCGTACTGCTGCTCATCGGCCACCGCGCTGCCGAACAGCGCTAGGTCCGCCCGGTCCCCGGTGCGCGTGTCGTCCCACTCGTCGCCGTGCAGGAACGCGTCCTCGCGAAATGTGCCGTTCGTTGGGGTGCACGGGCCAGCTTCGGGGCATAAATACCCCTTGTTGACGAGGTTGGCCGGGTGGCCGTTCTTTTCGGCGTACTGTGCCCAGGCGAACGCAGAAAAGTCGTCGTTCGGCTCGAACAGCGCCGACAGCCGCACGCCGAAGTCGTCCTTCGCGTCGCCGCCTGACTCGTTGAAGCCGTCACTGTACCGATAGTCGAACGCTCCACGCAGCGCGAAAGTGTCGGTTACCGGGATGTTCTGCGCGTATGTCCCGTGCAGACCCCCGTAGTTCTCCAACTCGAGAACTGCGTCGCCATCCCAGTTCTGCTCAGGCCGGTTGGCGGTCAGTACCACCGCGCCGCCGATCGAGCTGCGGCCGTACAGGGTGCCTTGTGGTCCGGGCAGCACTTCCAAGGAGGCCAGGTCGAAGAACGCCGCAGACGTGCCTTCGCGCGGAATGTACGCACCGTTGATGACGAAGCCGACGGATTGCTCGACGTTCGCGAAGTCGAGATTGGCACCGACGCCGCGGATGAATACCTGTGTGTTGTTGCCTTCCTGCTGGTACCGTACGGACGGAACCAACATCTGCGCATTGCGCAAGTCAGTGACGCCACGGGACACCAGCGACGCTGAGTCGAGCACCGTGACGGCGGCTGCGGTCCGCTGCAGGTCTTCGGTGCTCTTCTGCGCTGTGACCACCACCTCCTCCAGACCGGCCGTGTTGAGGCTGCTGGCCGCGTCCTGCGCCACCGCGCTGGTCGATGCTGCCACCGCTCCGATCGTCATGAGCCAGCGGCTCAGGTGAGTTCTGTTCAAGATTGTTCCCCCGTGATGAACCGCCGGATGCGTCCCGGACGATAACGTGGGGAATGTTGCGTTTCGAATGATGAGTCGGTATGTCCGCTATTCCATGCGCGAATGCGTGGCGGCACGAAGAAGTGCAGTCCCGCACACACGCAGCCGCGCGCCCACGCGTCAGGCGCGAGGGATCTGCGTTACTTTCCCGAGACCAGCTATTCGGTGAACGTGTTGCTCAATTCGCCGACACCTTCGACCCAGACGCGAACGCGATCACCCGGTTGCAAAAACCTTCCTCGCGCGCTGCCAACGCCTGCGGGCGTGCCGGTAACTACGATGTCCCCCGGCCTGAGCGTGAGTCGCGTGCTGAGGTGCGCCACCTGCTCCGCCATCGAGAAGATCATGTTCGACGTCGACGAGTCCTGCATCAGCTCGTCGTTGACCCATAACTTGATGCCCAACCGACCGACGTCCTCGATGTCGTCTAGCGGTGTGATCCACGGTCCGAGCGGCAGGGCGCCGTCGAAGCACTTCTGGCTCACCCAGTCGTAACGGAACGGCGATTCCGGCGCGATGCCCTCGCGGCGCAGATGATCGCGCGCCGAGAGATCGTTGGCGATCGCGATTCCGGCGACGTATTCGAGCGCCGCGTCCACCGCCACGTTGCGGCATTCGCGGCCGATCACGAGCGCAACCTCGGCCTCCCAGTCGACCTTCTTCGAGTAGGAAGGGAGACTGATGCTCGCCCCGGAACCACGCACGCAGGTGGACGCCTTAATGAAATGCCATGGCTTGAGGCCGCGCTCGCGTGGATCGGGCTCCGGCGGCAGATCGAGCGTTTTAGACATCTCGGCGACGTGGTCGCGGTAGTTGGCACCGGCGCAGAAGATCGCACCGGGCAGGGGCACGGGCGCCTCGAGGCGAACCTCGGACAGCGGGCAACCGCGCCTGACGCTGCGCGCCCGCTCGTGCTGCGCCGCCTGACGCAACGCCGGGTGCGTTTCATCCCAGCGGTGCAGCACATCGAGAACTGAGCGGATCTCGCCGGCCCGCGCGGCGAAAGCAGTGTCGCCGAGTGCTTCGCCAGCGTCGAGGACCCGATCGTCGACGACGATTCCGGCGCGCGGCCCGCCGTCGAGGTGCGCAAAGCTCGCCAGGCGATAGGCGTCCGCACGCATCGCAGAGTTCAGTCCTTGGGCTGCTTGCTCAGGGTCGAGGCTGGCCGGTCGAACTTCCTGCTCATGTGACCCATGCCTTCCTGGTCGCCGCGCTCGAACATCCAGGTGTAGCCTCCTGGCGGGTTTGCGAGAATCTCCCAGGAATTGTCATCCGCATCCCAGAAATAAAAGCTATAGGTACCGTGCTGCACCTGGGGCTTGCTGATCTTGTGCAGGCCCCATTTCTCGGCGTCGCGCACCACGAGCCGATGGCATTCGTCGACGTCGTTTTCCGTCGCGACGTCGATCCCGTTGTGGTTGAGAAATGGCATTTCGGCCTTCCGTTGCGGCGGCACTTCGACCACTACGTAGATGTGCTGTCCGCCGAGGCGGCACCAGATCGACACCTTGCTCGCACGGACCACCTGGAAGCCAAAGAACTGCTCGTAGAAGCGGCGGGTGAACTCGAGGTCCTTGCTCTCGAGTGTGCCGTGCGACAGGAAATTGAGCTTCAGGGTCGGTTCGACGGCGGTCGCGCCGGCCTGTGCGGTCTCGGTTGCTTCGTTCATCTGTAACTTACCCCCTGTGCACGCAGCGCGACGCCACCGTCGCGCTGCGCCGCATCCTTCGATTCCGGGTCACCGGCGGTCAACCATTCCCACATCCGCTCGACGACTCGGCCGGACGTCACCGCGCGATCGGCGGCCTCCTGCGGGGTGAGCTCGACCCCATCCCGGCCGGTGGCGAGAACCGCGAGCTCGACCCGCGCGGCATCCTCGAGGTACCACGCCATCACCACGGCCTCCTCGAGCGTGTGGCCGACGCAGATCGCGCCGTTGCCCCGCATGACGATGGCGCGCGCGGCACCGAGTTTGCCGACGAGCGCAGCGGCATTCGCGGGCTCGCGCATCAGCCGCGGGTCCTCGTGCAGGGGCGGCGCGGGCGCGAAGTACGCGCCAAATCCGTGGCGCGCCCGCGGCGTGAGGCCAAGCGTCGACAGCGCCGTGAGCTGCGGCGACTGGAAGCGGACAATGCCGCCCACCTCACTGCGCGCGCGGAAGATGCCCTGGTGCGCGAGCACCTCGGGAAGTGCGCCCTGCGGCAGCGGACCCTCGGTCGACACGAGCACCGGCTCGTCAAGAGGTGAGATAAGACCGAGCGCCTTGGCTGGCGTAACCATGAAGCGGTGCGCGTCGATACGCAGGCTGCAATGCCCATACGCGTGCACCAGTCCGGCCCGCGCCACGGCACGCGCGGCCATTCGCAACCGTGCGGCGCTTTCATCAGCCACTCTTTCCTCCGGCAACGGCAGCTACCCGGACGGCCTCGCGGAACTCCGGGATGTCCGGCTTCGAACCCCAGGCGCAGAACGAGCTCAGGGCGGTCGGGAACTGCCGCGGGCGATAGGACTCCTCGTCATCGATCATGCGCACGCCGCAGGAATACTCGAAGACCATGCCGTCGGGGCCCTCGAAGTACAGGAACATCGCACCCGAGGTCGGGTGCCGGCCGGGGCCGAATCGGATCGGCACATTGTGCTCGCGCAGGAAATAGTAGGAGCGCATGAGATCGTCGATAGACGCCACCTGGTGGTTGACGTGCTGAACGCCGTGGCGCTTCGACGGAAAGAGCGCCATACGGTGGTGCACCGGGTCGATGCGCAGCAACGGTGCCTCGCCGATCCAGTCGCTCACCCGAGCGTTGCAGACCTGGGTCCAGAAGGCCTCGTCGTCGCGTGGCGAAGTCGAGTGCAGGCCTACATGCGAGAAACCGGTGATGCCCGCGTCCCGCGACGGGAAGAACCGACGGCCTGAATGTGCAGGCCGCAGCACCAGCTCGATCGCGTTGCCGCTCGGGTCATTGAAGGCGACGAACGCCTCCACGCGCCGTTGCTCGCACTCGCTGTTTGTACCCGCGCGCACCACGTGCCCGCCAGTCGCGAGCTCGGCTGCCGCGAGTTCGAGCTCGCGCGCCGTCTGCAGCTCGAAGCCGACCACGTGATCAAGGGGGTCCCCCTGGTGATAGGCCAGGGTGTGATCACGATCGTCGGCGCGCAGGTACGCGCCACCGGCATCGCGGCGCACGAGCTCGAGTCCCAGGATCGTGACGGCATAACGCACGGCCGCATCCAGATCGGCCGTGCCGAGACGCACGTAGCGCAGGTCCTTCAGAGTGATCATCGGCCGAGTTCCCGGGCGCTCGTGCCGCCGATGCCCCAGTGCTCCTTCGGCACCTCCTGGATGATCACGCGGATGCTCTCCGGATTGGCCTGCAGTGCTTCGGCAATTGCTTCGTTGACGGCGCGGATCAGCGTCTTCTTCTGCTCGGGCGTCCGTCCCTCGAGGATCTGGATCTGGGCGATGGGCATGATGGACCTTCGCAGTAGCTCAGGTGAAACCGACCGACACGGAACCCAGGTGCTCGTAGCGCGCGACGAAGCGGTCACCCGGCTGCGCCGCGATCGCCTCGGTGATACCGCCGGTCATGACAAACGTGCCGGCGGGGATCAGCTCTTTGCGTGGGGCCAGCAGGTTGGCGAGCATCGCCAGGCTCAGCGCGGGATGACCGAGGACGGCCGCCCCCGTGCCGGAGGCCACAAGTGCACCGTTCCTCTCGACGACGACGCTGATCGTCCGCAGGTCGAGATCATCTATCGGCCACCTGGTCGAGCCGACGACGTAGCGAGCGGAGGATGCGTTGTCGGCGACGACGCTCGGCAGGTCGAACTTGAAATCCCGGTAGCGTGAATCGATGACTTCGAGCGCCGGCACCACGTGGTCGATCGCGGCCAGCGCCTGCTCAACTGTGCACCCCGGACCCCGCAAGGAATGCCGCGTGACGAGCGCAATCTCGGCTTCCACGCGTGGGTGGATCAGCCCGGCGATCGACAGCTGCGAGTCCGCCGCCACACGGAAATCGTCCAGCAGGAAGCCATAGATGGGTGTCTCGACACCCATCTGCTTCATCTTTGCAAGCGAGGTCAACCCCATCTTGAGGCCGGCGAGCCTGCGCCCGGCCCGCAGCCGGCGTTCGCGAAGAGCCCACTGCACGTCGTATGCGTCGGCAAGCGACAATTGCGGCTCGGCGATCGTGACCTTCGGTACGGCGCGGCCCTCCAGCGCGGCCCCTTCCAGCAACCGTGCAAGCTCACCGATCCTCTGTGCGGTCAAACTGGCCATCGAAGGCAGCCCCGAACCCGCGGGTTGAAGTCACGCGGCAGCAGGGCAAACGGTACGTGCTGCTGCCGCAGCGGTCGAATGAAAACGCGGCATGCCAGCAATACACATCCGAAATGGGCCGCGTTGCGGCCGACGCCGCACACAACTGCCTCAGCCCGGCTACCATTCAGGTAGCGGCGATGCGACCCGAGAGGGGTATCGGGGTTCCATGAGTTTCAACCAACTCGACCTGAACCTGCTGCGGGTGTTCGACGCGATTTTCCGGGCCCGCAGCGTCACAATCGCGGCCTCGAACCTGCACCTGACTCAGCCCGCCGTCAGCAAGCAGCTCAATCGCCTTCGCGAGGTGCTCGACGACCCGCTGTTCGTGCGTACCAACGACGGCATGGCTCCGACCCCGCGGGCAGAGGCGATCGCCGGCCCGATCCGGCAGGCCTTGAGCGAGGTGCGGTTTGTCGTCGAGCAGCAGCTCGGCTTCGATCCGGCGGCGTCCGATCGCACGTTCCGCATCTTCATGAGCGACGTCGGCCAGATGGTGCTGCTGCCGAAGGTGCTCGACCTGATGGCGCGTGAGGCCCCTGCGGTCGCCATCCACACGGTCCAGGTGCCGCCATCCCGGATGCGCGGCATCGCGCTCGAATCGGGTGACGTCGACCTCGCGGTTGGCTATTTCGAGGAATTCGAAGGCTCGATGCACCGCCAGGTGTTGTTCGAGGAGCACTACGTGGGCATGGTGCGGGCCAACCATCCGACGATCCGCGAACAGATCGGTTTCGAGCAGTTCCTGGGCACGCCACAGCTCGTCTATCACCCCTCGGGGGGCGGACACGGCCAGCAGGAGCAGCACGTCGACAAGGCCTTCGTGGCGGCCGGCGTTGAGCGCCGCGTCACGGTGCGCGTCGCGCACGCGATGGGCATCACCTCGATGGTGTCGAGCACCAACCTGCTGGTGGTGGTGCCGAGCCGACTGGCGCTCGCTTGCGCGGAGCTCGTCGACGTGTCGATCCTCGAGCTGCCGATCGACGTGCCCTCGTTCTCGATCGCGCAGTACTGGCACGACCGCTTCCATGGCGATCCCGGCAACCGCTGGCTGCGCGGCATCTTCGCCCGCCTCTACGCAGGCCAGGGTTCGGCGGTCGTGCAGGGTCCGCCTCGCAGTGCAGGAGCCTAGAGCCGGCTCGTGTCGACGTGGATCCGCATCTCGGAGATCTTGGCTCCACGCTGGCGACGCAGCACTGTGCATGTCTTCACGGTGTGCAGCGTGTCGTTCCTGCGCGTGTACATGCACGCCCCCTCGGCGATGCCCACCGTGTCGTCGTGCAGGGACCACACGCCGGTGAGACTGTGGGACATCGCGTTGATCGTGCTCCAGAGTCCGCCGATGCCCGCACGTAGCGGCTCGAGTCCGACCGTGGTCGGGTTGTTGCCGAAGGTGACCCGGACGTCGTTGGTGTGCAGCGCGGCGAACTGCTCGAGGTCCATGCTGTCGGCGACGCGGTAGAACTCGTAGATCCAGCCCCGATCGCCCGCTGTGTTGCGCGGGTCTGTCGGTGGCAGCGCCTGGCGGCCCTTCTCCTCCACCGTGCGCCGGACTGCTCCCAGCGTCGAGGCCACCGCACCCATGTACGCGCCCTCCATGGGCGCGAAGTGCTTGCGCTCGGCCTCCGTGCCCTCGGCGATCCCGTCTTTGGTCAGGCCGAAGGAGAAGGTCAGCGTCAGGTTCCCTTCGCCGTCCTCGCCGATCACGTTCTCGATGCGGCCGAGCTCGCTGCCCGCGACGCGGTCGAAGATCACGCGCTTTTCGGGCTCGAACGTCACCTTCTCGCGCAGGGGCACGTTGTTTAGCAGGATGTCGCGCAGCAGCCAGCCATCGCCCTGCTCGACGACGTCGCACTTTTGCATCTGCGGCACGTAAGGGAGCGCGTTCTGAGCCTTCATGAGGAGGCCGGCCCAGACGTCCTGACGGCTCAGGAAAACCTTGCGCGGCTCGTTTACCGGAACGGTTCGGCTCAGCTGATACACGCTACACCCCTCATTGTCGCCGGTCGGGCACCGGCCCTGCGCGGTCGGCACCGAGGCGACACGATAGTGCGCCGGGCGGATCCGGTCGAATCACGGATGGAAATGATCGGCATAGCGTCGCGGCATGGACGTACGGCGCCCCATGGCGGCCGGAGATGACCGACATACCCCCTTTTCATTCGACCGCGGCGGGGTCCGGCACGTAAGGTCGCCGGCCATGAGCGGCCTCACTTTCCGTCATTTCATCGATAACGAGTTCGTCGCCTCCGCCTCGGGGCGGCAATTCGAGAATCGCTCCCCAGTCGACGGCAGCCTCATAGGCTACGTGGCGGAGGCCGGGCGCCCGGAGGTCGATGCGGCGGTTGCCGCCGCCAAGGCGGCCCTGGAGGGCCCGTGGGGACGGCTCACGCTCGCGCAGCGCACCGATCTGCTGCAGGCAGTGGCTGCCGAGATCGACCGGCGCTTCGACGATTTCCTCGATGCCGAGGTGCAGGACACCGGCAAGCCCCGCTCGCTCGCCTCGCACCTCGACATCCCGCGCGGCGCGGCGAACTTCCGTGTCTTCGCCGACGCGGTAAAGAACACGCCGACCGAATTCTTCGAGATGACGACGCCGGATGGACGCAAGGCATACAACTTCGCAGTGCGCGTGCCGAAGGGCGTGATCGCGGTCGTCTGTCCGTGGAACCTGCCGCTGCTGCTGATGACGTGGAAAGTCGCACCGGCGTTGGCCTGCGGTAACACGGTCGTCGTCAAACCATCCGAGGAAACACCGGCGACCGCGACGTTGCTCGGTGAAGTGATGCAGGCCGTGGGCATGCCCGCGGGCGTCTACAACGTAGTGCATGGCTTCGGGGGTGACTCCGCCGGCGAGTTTCTCGTGAGTCATCCCGCCGTCGCGGCGATCACGTTCACCGGCGAGAGCGCGACCGGCAGCGCGATCATGAAGGCGGCGGCGGTCGGTGTTCGTCCGGTGTCGCTCGAGCTCGGCGGCAAGAACCCCGGCCTAGTGTTCGCCGACTGCGACCTGGACGCGGCGCTGCAGGGCATTTCCCGGGCCGCATTCCTGAACGCGGGCCAGGTGTGTCTCGGCACGGAGCGTGTCTACGTCGAGCGGCCGATCTTCGAGCGCTTTGTCGAAGGCCTCAAGGCGAAGGCGCTGGAGCTCAAGCCCGGACATCCCGCGGACAAGGCCACCGGCATCGGGCCGTTGATCAGCCACGCGCATCGCGACAAGGTGCTCAAGTATTACCGGCGCGCCGTCGAGGACGGCGCGACCGTCGTGTGCGGTGGCGGGGTGCCGACGATGTCCGGCCCGCTCGCCGGTGGCGCATGGATCCAGCCCACGATCTGGACCGGGCTGCCCGAGACCTCGGCCGTCGTGCGCGAGGAGATCTTCGGCCCCTGCTGTCACCTGCGTCCGTTCGACACAGAGGACGAGGCGGTGCGGCTCGCGAACGACACCTCGTACGGCCTGGCTGCCACCGTGTGGACACGCGACATGGCACGCTCGATGCGACTCGGCACGACGATCAACGCAGGCGTCGTCTGGGTGAACTCATGGTTCCTGCGCGACCTCCGCACGCCTTTCGGCGGCACGAAGCAGTCGGGCATCGGTCGCGAAGGGGGTGTTCACTCGCTGGAGTTCTACACGGAATTGCGCAACGTCTGCGTCGCGACGTAAGAGGGAGGCGCTCGGGGCTCAGTGGTCCGTCCGCGCTGCAAACGTCGCCCCAAGCAGGTCGTCCTGGGACCCAGGAACTCCCGGGAGCCGGCGCACCGGCCGCAGGTCACGACTACTCGTAATGAAAGATTGCGGGCACTACGCGTTCAATATAAATTCGAGGCGATTTACAACGTATTGCGTTGAACAGCGGTGCGCAGACTGCAGCGGCGCCGGGCATGGAGCTGAGATGGGAGCGAAGGTAAACGCGGCGCTGGTCGGATCCGGCAACATCGGCACCGATCTCTTATATAAGGCGCTCCGCAGCGAGTGGGTCCGTCCGGTCTGGATGGTCGGCATCGATGCGAAGTCCGAGGGTCTCGCGATGGCCCGCGAGAGGGGTCTCA
>Ga0111538_10008704_pt1 | contig 13601 bp, 11 predicted proteins | sample SoiMethybrSBSTD1_FD_79669 | JGI IMG/M metagenome (GOLD analysis project Ga0111538, IMG submission 79669) | Bulk soil microbial communities from a Populus tree surrounding site in Tennessee, USA - Soil MetaG P. TD hybrid SBSTD1 (version 2)... | ecosystem: Environmental > Terrestrial > Soil >...
AACCGATCGAGGAGACGCCGGCGGTCGATGCGCAGGGCATCCCGTCGGGCTACCGCAAGTTCGAGATCGTCGACGTCACCACCGGGATGCGCGACGACACGTTCTGGACCATCGAGGTCGGCGCCGACGGCACCATCTACGTCGGCACCATGGAGGGGCGCTCGTACATCAGCAAGGACCAGGGCACGACCTGGTCCGAGTCCTGGGTGCTGCCGGAGATGAAGTCGCTCTACGCCTTCGTCGGGCAGACGATGCTGCTCGGCAAGGTGCGCAGCGACAACGCCACCCGAGCGGCGGTGCTTCCGGTTCGAACGACGCTGCAATCGCTGTTCGGCGCGCCCAGCAGCGGCGTCGGCATCGGGGCCGGGTTGCCCGGCCTGGACCGGCCGGTCGCGCCGGCCAGCGGTTTGCGCTGGACGCCGGCCGATCCGCTTCCCGGCGAGGTGTCTCACCAGTCGGTGGTGGCGGCCCTGGATCCAGGGGTCGTGCTCGGCGCCGCCCTGTCGGTGCGCGCGCCTCGACTCTCGATCCTGCTCGGCGTGCGCGGCCGCCCGGTGCCGAACGTGTCGCTGCAGCGCCTCCTGCTCGATCGCGCGCAGCGCATCACCGAGGTGCGGCGGGTCGTCCCCGATCCGAAGAACCCGGCGCACATCTTCGCCGCCACCTGGTACGGCCTCTACCAGTCGTACGACAGCGGCATGAGCTGGGTGCGTACCTACGCCGGGCTCACGCCGGCCGATCGCGGGGTCTTCGACATCGTCTTCGATCCGACCGATCCCAAGCGCATCTACATGGGTACCCAGCGCGGCCTCTACATCTCCGACAACAACGGCGACGGCTGGAAGCGGAGCACGGTGGTTCCGGAGATCGTGGTGAAGAAGATCGCGATCGACCCGAAGGACCCCAACCGGATCTACGTGGCGGGCACCGGCGGCGTGTTCCGCACGGCCGACCGCTTTCACACCGTGCAGCTCGCCTACTTCTCGGGCATCCCGCGCTGGAACGACGTCTTCTGGATCTCGATCGACCCGAACGATCCCGAGACCGCTTACCTCGGCACCGGCGCGGGGCTGGTGAAGACGGTGAAGCTGTCGACCAGCACGGTGCGCGATTGGCAGTTCTTGAAGCCGCTCAGGCTCGAGAACCTGGTGACCCAGTGGGTGTACACGTGCAGCAAGCACAAGGGGCACCTCTACACCGGGACCCGCGCCGACCTCACGACGATCAACTACGGCGCCAACGGGCCGGACAGCTACATCCTCGAGTCGTGGGACGCCGGCGAGAACTGGCGGGTGCTGGCGTCGCTGCGCACAGCCGGCGACCTGCGCTGGTTCATGGTCGACCCGCGCGATCCCGACGAGGTGTGGGTCGCCTTCTCGCGCTCCCTCAACCGGATCCGGCGGCTGCCGGACGATGCGAAAGCGACGCCTGTCGCGCTCGGCAAGCCGGTGTTTCCCGGCGACCCGAACCTCACCGAGGTGCTGGAGGCGGCGCTCGACTACCACAAGCTCGGCGTGGGCCCCTATCAGCAGCTGATCGACAAGCTGCGCACCGGGAACTGGGTACCCAGCCGGCTGAACGTCCAGTTCACCTACGGCCGCATCCGCGGCGGTGCCACGCAGGACGACATCCAGTTCGCCGACGACCGCTATCGCATCGGCGCAACCTTCCGCGAGTGGCGGATCATGGGTTTCGCCACCTGGCGCCTGCCGGACATCTGGTACGAGCACAAGTCGGTCACCATGCAGCGGGTGCGCGAGCTGACGATGAACGACGAGGTTCGCAACCGGATCTACACGGTCATCGAACGAAACTACGGCGAGCTGCAGCGGCTCAAGGCGCGCTCGTACGCGGCGCGCAAGACCAGAAACAAGCGCGACCTCTACACTCGAGCGGTGGAGCGCGTGCGTATGGAGCAGCTCGAGGCGATGGTGGATCTCACGTCCGGCGGTTTTCTGACCAAGTGGAAGAAGAAGCGCCAGCAGGAAAGGTGACACATGCAGCGACGTACATTGCTCTCGGCACTCACTATCGCGCTGGTCTGCGCCGTCGCGACCGGAAGCGCGCGGGCCGACGACGAGGTCGATCGGTTCCTGCGCCGCTTCGACAACGAGCCGGCCATTCGCGAGGTGCAGCTCGCCGCCATCAAGTACTACAACGTGAGCCCCGAGCGCATCAGCTCGCTCCGATCGCGCACGCGGTCGAAGGCGCTGGTGCCCGGCATCAGCATCGGAGTGACCAACTCGCTCTCGACCTTCCATCTCGCGGTGGACGACATCATCTTCCGCAACCGCGACATCGCCAGATACGAGGATCAGAACGCCGATTTCCTCGAGTTCACCGCCGCCGCTTCATGGGGCCTCGACCGGCTGGTGTTCAACGCCGAGGAGCTCGACGTCATGTCGCTCATCGGCATCCAGGATGGCATCCAGCGTGAGGTGACGGCGCTCTACTACGTGCGCCGCCGCCTGCAGATCGAGCTCGAGCTCAACCCGCCCACCACGCTGGAAGCGCGACTGTCGGGCCGGCTGCGAATCGAGGAGCTGACGGGTCTGCTCAATGCGTACACCGGCGGCTACTTCTCGCGTGAGGTCGAGAAGCGTTCCAAGCGGCGCGGCGGCTGACCGGCGGCGGAGGCGTGGCGATCAGTCGATGGTGATCGAGTAGTCGCCGGACGGCTTGTCCTCGTCGCGGAACGGATAGACGCGGAGGAAGTAGGTGCCCGGCATGGTCGCGGTGTAGTCGATCGTCTCGGTGTCGGTCGTGGTGGCCGACGACGCGACCGGATCGCCGGCGGTTCCCTGGCCGTCGGGGCCGCTCAGGTAGAGCTTGGCGTCGATGTCGATGTCGGCGTGGGTGAAGTTGACGACGGCGTGGATGCGATCGTCCATGTTGGCGGCGAACGCGAACCAGTCGTCGCGGCACGGGCACAGCTTCATCTCGTAGGTGCCGGCGTTGATGGTCGGCACGTTGATCGGCAGATCGTTCGGCTCGTAGGCGTCGTCCTGACACTCGCTGCAGACCAGATCGCACTGATCGGCCCAGCCGTTGCAGTCCTCGTCGACGTCGTTCGAGCCGCACTCCTCGGCGTCCTTGCAGTCGGGCATGTCGCCGCTGCAGTTCGCGTTGGCCGGCTGCGGCGCCGACGGATCGTATGTGACGGTCGCCGGGGCGGCCTCCGAGACGCGGCCGTCGCCGGCCACCGCGTAGTAGCGGAGATCGGTCGGCCCGTCGGTGCGCAGCGGCGTGTCCTGGCAGAAGGAGCCGCCGGGCAGGACGACGGTGACCTGGGTGCCGGCCGGCGAGCCGACGGTGGCGACGCGGGTGCCCTCGGTGTTGCCGCGCGCGGCGACGGTGGTGAGCGGCGTCGTCTCGGGGATCTGCAGGAGCTCGGGAGGCGGCAGGTCTTCGACCGGAGCGCCGTCGGCGTCCGGGTTCGGCCGCTTGATCGGATCGCCCGCCTTGCAGGCCCCTGGCGCGAGAATCAGGACGAGAAGCAGCAGACCGCGCGGTGTCATGACGGGTGGGGAAGACAACTACGCCGCATTGTATAGCACGCGCGCGCGCGACCGGAATGCGGAACCTCTATCCGGCGGGATTCACGATCGCCCGGCGGTGATCGATCCGTCCCTTCAATCTGACTTCTTCGCGAGCTGCACGCTGATCTTGGTGTCCTCTTCGGGACGCAGCGTCATCAGGCGCGGCCGGTAGCCGGACTTCTCGAGCCGGACGCTGATCTCCTTGGTTCCGACCGGCGTCTTGATGATGACCGGCGTGAGGCCGACCTTCTTGTCGGCGACGAAGACGGCGGCGCCCGCCGGGTTCGACTCCACCTGGATGTTGACCGAGCCCTGCGCCGGCGGCTTGCCGCCCGGTTTTCCCGCCGGTGCGGTCTTGGAATCGGCGGCTGCGGCGCCCGTCGGGGGCGGGGCGGATGCGACGGCGCCGGGCGGCTCTTCCGGCTCGTCGCGGGCGCCGGTCGGCTCCGCCGCTGGATCGGCCGCCGGCCTGGGCAGCGACTCGCGCAGCTCGCGGATTTCCTGGCGCATGGCGCGCTGCTCGGCGCGCAGGTCGGCCACCTCGGCGCGGATGTCGCTCAGGTCGTCCTTGTCGGAGCAGGCGGGCAGCGCGAGCGCGAGCGCGAGGAGCTGGGGCTGGAGCTGCAGCAGCAGCAGCACGGTGCGCGGCACGCAAAAAGCGTATCACCAAGCCGCGAAGTGGCCCAGTCCGGCGACCGCGAGGGCGGCGGCGGCGAGCGCGGCGCCGAGCCAGGTGGCGCGCGTGCGGCGCCAGCGGCGTTCGCGCGTTCGCTCGGCGATGTGGGCGAGGGCGCGCGCGACCCGATACATGTCCTGCGGCCTGTCGCGCGGCGACTTCGCCATCATGTGCGCGACCAGCGCCTCGAGCTCGACGGGGATGTACGGGTCGATCGAGCGCAGCGGCTCCGGGGCGCGGTTCTGGTGGGCGAGCAGGATGTCCATCAGCTGGCCGCCGAAGGGGACCTGGCCGGAGAGCAGGCGATAGAGGACGCAGCCGAGCGAGTAGACATCGGAGCGGTGATCGACGGCGGCGGCGCTCACGCTCTGCTCGGGCGCCATGTAATAGGGCGTGCCCAGCAGATCGCCGTGCAGCGTGTGGAGCGGCGGGTGCAGGCCGGCGGCGACCTTGGCGACGCCGAAATCGACCAGCACCGCGCGCTCGCGGGCCGGGCGCATCCGGTCGGGGACCAGGACGATGTTGTCCGGCTTGAGATCGCGGTGCACCACGCCGGTCGCGTGCGCGGCGGCCAGCGCCTCGGCCAGCTGGAGGCCGATGTCGATGACGAGCGCGGGCGGCAGCGGGCCGCTCTCCGCCATGCGATCGGTCAGGGTCTCGCCCTCGAGCAGCTCCATCACCAGATAGGCGCCGTCGCCGTGCGGCCCGAAGTCGAACAGCGCGACCACGCCCGGGTGGCGGATGCGCGAGATCGCTCGCGCCTCGGCGGCGAAGCGCGCCATCGCGTCGCCGTTGCCGATCAGGCGCCGGTGGAGGAACTTGATCGCGACCGGGTGGCCGAGGTGGATGTGCTCGCCGCGGAACACCTCGCCCATGCCGCCGGTGGCGAGCAGCTCGACGACGCGGTAGTTGCCGACCACCGTGCCGGGCTCGATCGCCGAGGCCGAGCCGGCCACCTGCATGGTGACGGTGGCGGTCGGGTCACTGCCGTTGGCAAAGACGGTGTCGGTGTCGGGATCGACGCCGGTGTCCGGGGCGTGGGCGGTGAGGGGGGCTGACGGGTGGCGTGGGGCGGACGGGCGGCGTGGGGCGGGCACCGCAACGACGCGGCAGGTGAGGCTCCGCGAGCGGGCAGTGGTGCGAGGCGTTGCGCCGGTTCCTCCAGTACTGGAACGGCTGCGCTGCATGTCGGCTCCTGAACGACCCGGCGAGAGGGAAGTCCCGGCGTGATTGTGAAGGTGCAATGGATAGACCAGTAAAGGAGTGCCATACGAAGTCGCAACGGGCGGCGTGATTCCAGCGGCTTCGCGACCGCGGCGGGTGATTGGATGTGAGTCGAGGAAGGGATCAGCGATGGGGTTTTTCGACGACCGAGGGGGACCGAGCACCCCAGCAGACGGTGGAATCAGCTACAGCCGTTCGCTGCGCGTACACCTGTGACTGCTGGCTCGCGACTGCATGCGAGTGTCCGGCTGACCGGACGCGGCGTCCGGCTGACCGGACGCGGTGTCCGGCTGACCGGACGCGGCGCACGCGATTTCGCCGGGTCGGCGGCGGCCCGTGTCTTGCGAGTGCGCGCGCTCATGGAGCGCGAGTCGCTTCAAGGTCTCTTGCCATCGGTGTCGCGCGCGCTCGCTCTCGCGATCGTCGTCGTCGCCCTCGCACTCGGCGCTCCGTCGGGATGTGCGAGGTGGGCACGCGGTCCGCCCTTGCAGCTCCACATAGCGCTCGAGAGAGCGCGCCAGGCGCTCTGCACCGACGGCGGGGTCGAGTCACCACACGCGCTGGTCGCGGCGCTCGCGCCCGAGGAGCCGTGCCCAGTCGGCGCGGTGAGCGAGCGCGTGCGCTGCTATCTGGCGCAGCCCGATACCGCAATCGCAGTGGCGCGCATCCGTGGTGGAGTTCGCGTCCGGTTCGCCATCCCGCGGCTGTCCGATCACGTGCACGACGTCACGGTCCGCGAGCGCGGCGGTGCGCTGACCGTCGAGGTCGACAGCCGGAACTGATCCGGCGCCGTCGTCCCGCCGAGGCCGTCAGTCGTCGTCCGGCCCGGAGGCGTCGAACGTGGCGCGGATCGGGGCGTGATCGGAGAGGTCGCGAGCGCACGCCGCGTAGTCGCCGGCGCAGGTGTCGGCGACGATGTCGATGCGCTGGCAGTCGTGGCGCCACTCGCGCGTGCGCGACGGGTGGAGGAGCAGGTGGTCGTAGTCGCTCCGGTATCCGCCGGTTGCGATGCTGGTCAGGAGCAGACTGTCGCCGCTCGCCATCGCGAAGCCGCGGTCGGTCAGGGCGGCAAACGAGCTCGCCCGGGCCGGACGGTTGAAGTCGCCGATGATGAGCCAGTCGCGCTCGGCCGAGCGGCTCGACAGCCGATCGACGAGCGGTCCGAGGGCGGCGATCTCCGCGTCGCGCGGACCGACCGTGGCGCCGAAGACCACGTGGATGATGACCAGGCAGAAGTCGAACTCCGCGGCGGCGAGGCAGGCGACGAACGGCTCGCGGGCGAACTCGTCGCGCGGATCGTCGACCGTGAAGGAATCGACGGGCCGCAGAGCGTCTTTCCGGTAGAGGACCGCGTAGTGCTCGGCGTAGCCGGCGCGGCCCACCGGGGCCGGCGACACCAGCGCGGCCCAGCCGGGCAGGTGCGCGAGCAGCTGGTCGACCCCTTCGGGCGTCATCACTTCCTCGAGAGCGACCACGTCTTGATCGCGCATCACGCGGGCCGCCAGGTCGAGTCGCTTCTGGCCGTGGCCGAGACGCTTGAGGTTCCAGCTGGCCAGCCGGACGAGAGTGGGACCCGGTCGGGGCACCGGTGCGGGCAGCGGCGGCACGCGCGCTCGGGGAGCGGCGGGCGGCGGTGCCGTCGTGCGGCCCGGTGCGGATGGGCCGGGGCACGCGCCGAGCGAGGTGACCGCGAGGGCGAGCGAGAGCGCGCCGAGCGCCGTGGCGAGAGGACGGTCCCGCACTAGAGCCCCCGGGTCAGGATCCAGGGCCAGGCGCGCTCGGGGCGCCGCCGGGTATCGCGCGCGGCCGGTCGCGCTCTCCGCGCGCCCTCGCTGTGCTCGCCGTCCAGGCCGCCGCGGAACCGCTTGGGGATGAGCGAGGGGAGCTTCTTGGGACGGGGATCCGCCACCACGATCGGCTCGTCGACCGCCGGCCCGTCGGCTTCGAAGTCGACGGCGCGGGGCGGACGAGCGCGCCGCATCGGCTCGAGCGCGACCTGGAGGTGGATGCGGGCAGGGCTGTCGACCAGGATCTCGCCGCGCACCTCGCCGTGGCCGGGCGCCGTCGCCACGTAGGTGTAGGTGCCGAACGGCAGCCACAGCGTGTGCGGATCGCGAAGCGGCGCCCCGTCGGTGAAGGGCGCAATGCGGAGCTCGGCCTCGACCGGGGTCAGCGAGAACGAGACCGGCGCGTACTTCCCCGCTGCCAGCTTCTTCTTGACCCGGCCGAGGGCCGCGGCTGCCTCGGCGCCGGCTTCCCCTGCGGTGCACCGGGTGAGCTCGATGAAGGCGCGCGGAAGGGCGCCGGCGCGCTCGTGCGCCAGGCCCGCGCGGCACGAATCTCCCAGGGCGGGAGGCGAGGCGGCAGGAGCCGGGGCGGCGGGAGGCGAGGGAACAGCCGGCTGGGCCCTCGCGAGGGACGCCGCTGCCCCCAGCACCGCCGCCAGCAACGGGGCGAGCGAGGCGGCGCGCGTCAGTCCACGCACAGCGGTCCCGAGCAGATCATGCGGCGCGGAATTGCGCCGTCCTCGCTCGTCTCGTCGTAGCGCGCAGGCAAGAGGCCGCCGTTGTCGCTGCAGATCTGCCGCACGTACGAGATGAACGACTCGTAGTCCTTCACCGCCGAGTCGTCCGGGCGCCGCAGGATGGCGTCGGTCAGCGAGATTTCCTGGCCGGCCTCGTTCTTGAGCGTCACGCCTGCCGCGCTGGCGAAGCTGGCGATGTAGAGCGAGGTCACGACCGGCTGCAGGTCGAAGGCGCCGCCGAGCTCGCTCTCCCAGGCCTCTGCACCGGGCCGGTCGATGTCGAACAGAGCCACCGTGTAGTCCTCGACCCCGTCGGTGTGGTCCACGTCGACCAGGATGCGGGTGACCCGCCCGTTCTGCGGATCGAGCGCCATGGCCTGCGAGCTGATGTTCTGCGGATCGCGGCTGGTGTCGTATTCGACCTTGACGCCGGCGGCGCCGAGGTAGAGCGAATCCTCGATGTATCCGCGCGATGCGCCGACCTCGAAGGCGGCCTTGAGCTCGACCGTGTAGATGTAGAAGCGCGTGAGCGGATAGCCGGCGCTGCCGTCGACGGGATTCTCGCCGAGCGGGAAGATCCGGTAGAGGTCGGCATAGCTGAGGACGCCGGTCTCGCCCACCACGATGTCGTCGCGGACGTTGCCCGACGCCTGGACCGCCACCAGCGTGTCGCCGGCCAGTTCCTCGGCGGTGGCGAGCATCGCGTCGGTCGACAGGTTGAGCATGTTGGTCTCGACCTGGGCACGGTTGCCGATGACGTCGAACTCGGTCGCGCCCATGTCGCGGAAGTACAGGTCGCCCAGCTCGCCGGGATCGTCGGTGACCTCCGCCCCCTCGATGCGCGAGAGCTGCGCCGGCAGGACGTCGGCCTCGATGTCGGCGACGATTCCGTCGAGCTCGGCGAGCATGGCCTGGTCGCTCGGCACGATCGAGTCGTCGATGACGAGGAGCCCGGTGTGCTCCGGGTCGGTGTCGATCTCCGGCCGTTCGCCTTCGCGCAGGACGAGCTCGGCTCGCCCGAGGAAGCGCCCGTAGGAACCGGCCTGAACGATTGGCACCGTGTAGCCGTCCGGTCCTTCGGCGAACTGCGGCTCCTCGAGCGGGGTATGGGAGTGGCCGCTCACGATGATGTCGATGCCGGGCACGTTCTGCGCGATGAGGTAGTCGTCGCCGAGCTCCGGCTGATCGGTGTTGACGCCGCTGTGCGACACCATCACGACCACGTCGACCTCGGCGGCGCGCAGGGCATCCACCACCGGCTCGATTTCGGCATAGATGAGCGGGAGAACGGTCTCCTGGTCGCCTTCGTCGGCCGGATCCTCGGCGGAGAAGCGGACCGGCGCCTTGAGCGGAGCGTAGAACGAGGCGGACGAGCCCATCACGCCGAAGAACCCGACCCGCAACCCCGAGTCGGTCTCGATGATCCGGTACGGCTGGATCGGGGCGTCCGAGCCGGCCTCGCCGTACAGGGCCTCGAGGTCGTCGTCGGCCGCGTCGTCCGGGTCGAAGTGGATGTTGCTCGACACGATCCCCGGCACCCCGTCCCCCGCGGCGGCTGCGCTGATGGCGGCGGCGTAGGCGTCCGGCCCCTGGTCGAACTCGTGGTTGCCGGGGCACATCACGTCGTAGCCGAGCGTCTGCATGAAGGCGAAGTCGGGCGAGCTGCTGGCGAAAGCGATCTGCGGCAGGGCGCCCTGCGTCTCGTCACCAGCCGACACCGTCAAGGTGTCGATGCCGGCCTCCGCTGCCGCCGCTCGCTGGTCGGCCAGCAGCTGGGCGCGACGCACGATGCCGCCGACGATGGCGCCGTCGCCCGGCTCGGTCGGCGCCGGGAAGTCGTCCACCTCGGGAGCGAAGCCGAAGAGGTGCGAGTGCTCGTCGTTGGTGTGCAAGAGGACAAGGCGGCGCTCGTCTCCGCCGCCATCGTTGTCGCCGCAGGCGCCGCTGAGGAGAATTGCGAGGACGAGGGTCGCGTGGCGACGGTGGGTGTGGACCATGTGGAACGGGAGTCTACTACCAGTGCCCGGCCGGCGGCTTCCGTGACATCCGGGGGGAGAAATTCGCCTTCGCCGGCGGGTACGCCCGTCACACCGGCACCTCGGGTCCCCACCTCGGTTGACAGCCACATGGGCGGCGCAGATGATGCGCGCCATGTTCCAGGTTCTCACAGGCCACTGAGGGAGCAACGCCGGGTCCGGCGTCGCCGGACCTCATGTTTCGCGGCCGGAGGCGTCGGAACGACGCGCGTGACGACCTCCTCCGGCCCACCGGAGGAGATCATGTCCAGCACTGAAGCTCAGGTTCTCGAGGCGATCGATGGCATCGCCACCCAGGTCATCGCGCCGGCCGCCGTCGAGGTGGATCGCAACGGGGTCTTCCCGCGCGCGGCCATCGAGGCGCTCGGCAAGGCGGGCCTGCTCGGCCTGACGGTCGATCGGTCGGTCGGCGGCCTCGGTCACGGGCCACGGGTCGCCGCACTGGTCGTCGAGCGAATCGCGCGCGAGTGCGGCTCGACCGCGATGGTGGTGTGCATGCACTACGCCGGGACCGCGGTCCTCGAGAAGCACGCCCCCGAAAGAGTGCGGCGCGAGGTCGCGGCCGGCCGTCACCTGTCCACCCTCGCGTTCTCGGAGGTCGGGTCGCGCAGCATGTTCTGGGCGCCGGTGTCGAGCGCGCAGAAGAGCGAGAGTGGGATCCGGCTGAACGCGCGCAAGAGCTTCGCGACCTCGGCCGGCAACGCGACCGCCTACGTCTGGTCGAGCCGGCCGGTCACCGCCGAGGGCGCGAGCACCATCTGGCTGGTGCCGCGTGACAGCGCCGGGCTGCGCCTGGGCGGCTCGTTCGACGGTCTGGGGCTGCGCGGCAACGATTCGGCGCCGGTGACCGCGGAGGACGCGCTGATCCCCGAGAGCAGTCGGCTGGGCGACGATGGGCAGGGGCTGGCGATCATGCTCGAGCAGGTCCTGCCGCTCTTCAACCTGCTCAGCGCGGCCACCTCGGTCGGCCTGATGGAGGCGAGCACGGCGAGGACCGCGGCGCACGCGTCCGGGACCCGCTTCGAGCATCTCGGCAGCCCGCTGGCGGAGCTGCCGACCATCCGCGCGTCGATCGCGCGGATGCGCATCGCGACCGACATGGCGCGCTGTCTTCTGCTCGACACCGCCAGTGCGATCGAGAACGGCCGCGAGGACACGATGCTGCGCGTGCTCGAGTGCAAGGCGGCGGCAGCCGAGGCTGCCGTCGAGGTGACCGACCTCGCCATGCGGGTCTGCGCCGGCGCCGCGTTCCGCAAGGACGTCGGCGTCGAGCGCTACTTCCGGGATGCGCGCGCCGCGACCGTGATGGCTCCCACCACCGATCAGCTGTACGACTTCATCGGCAAGGCGCTGTGCGGCCTGCCGGTCTTCTGAGGGGGGCGCGATGACGAGAGACTCGACACTGGTCCTCGGCGCCGTCGCCTACGACGCGAAGGTCGTCCCCATCTGGGAGGGGTTCCGCCGCTGGTTCGCCGAGCACAAGCTCGCCTTCGACTACGTCCTGTACTCGAACTACGAGCGCCAGGTCGAGGCGCACCTGGCGGGTCACATCGACGTGGCGTGGAACTCCCCACTGGCCTGGATCGAGGCCGATCGGGCGGCGGCGGCCCGCGGCCGGCGCGCGCGGGCGGTCGCCATGCGCGACACCGACTGCGATCTCACCTCCATCGTGGTGGTGCGGGCGGATTCGCCGGCGCGCAGCCTGGCTGACCTGCGCGGGGCGCGCATCGCCGTCGGCGCCGGCGACTCCCCCCAGGCCACCTTGATCCCGATGCTCCACCTGGCCGCGGCCGGCGTCGAGCCGGGCGTCGACGCCGAGATCGTGCGGTTCGACGTCCTGCTCGGGAAGCACGGCGATCACATCGGCGGGGAGCGGGACGCCGCCCGCGCGCTGGTCGAGGGCCGGGTGGACGCGTCGTGCATGATCGACGGCAACCACCTGCTGTTCGCTCGCGAAGGCGTTCTGCAGCCCGACGCCACCCGGGTCCTCTTCCAGACCCCGGCCTACGATCATTGCAACTTCACCGTGCTCGAGGACGCGCGGGCCGAGCTGGTCGATCGATTCGTCGAGCTCTTGCTGGCCATGTCCTACGACGACCCGGCCGTGCGCCCGCTGCTCGACATGGAGGGGCTCAAGGCCTGGCGTCAAGGCCGCACGAGCGGCTACCAGCAACTCGAACGGGCGGTGGACCGGTTCGATACCATCAGCGGTTGGCTCGCGCGCGTCGGCGCTGCGCAAGGTTCATGACCCGCTCGATCCAGCTCGACGATCTCGGCCTCGACGCCGGTGGTCACCTCCTGATCAAGCAAGCGCTCGCGGGCGCGCGTGCGAGCGAACGCATCGAAGTTTTCGGCCGTGCGCCGCACCTTGCCATCCACCTTGCTGCCTGGTGCCGCGCCGCCGGCCATCACTTCGTGGCCGACGAGCAAGGCGCCGTCGAGCAGCGCGGCGGCCCCTCCCAGCGCCGGATCGGTTGGGTGGTGAAGGGTGTCGCTCTCACGGGCCGCTGGGCCGGCGCCGAGCGAGCGGGCTCTGCCCGCGGCAGCGAGGAGCAGGCGGTGGTCGAAGCGCCCTCGCCGCGCTGGGGTCTGGCCGCACGCGGCGCGCTCGTCGAGGCAGGCGGACCCGACTTCCGCTTCCCCCTCGGCCGGAAGTCGTTCGTCTGGGCCGACGAAGCGGCGCGGCTCTACGAGCAGGCGGCCGCCGCTCAGTGGGACCCCGCCACCGCCATCGACTGGAGCAGCGCTCGCGACCTGCCCGACCTGGTCGAGGACGCGGTCGTCCAGGTCATGACCTACCTCATCGAGAACGAGACGGCCGCGCTGCTGGTCCCCGCCCGCTTCCTCGCGCAGCTCCATCCCCACTTCCGCGAGGTCATGCAGCTCCTCGCCATCCAGACCGCCGACGAGGCTCGCCACATCGACGTCTTCACGCGTCGCGCTCTTCTCCGCCGCAGCGATCTCGGCCTCTCCACCGTCGGCGGACAGGCCTCGCTCAAGACCCTGCTCGACGAGCCCGACTTCGCTCTCGCCTCGTTTCTCCTCTCGGTCCTCGGCGAGGGCAGCTTCCTCTCGCTCCTCTGGTTCCTCCACCGCACCGCGCCCGATCCCGTCACCGCGGACGTCGCCCGTCTCGCCGCTCAGGACGAAGCCCGCCACGTCGCGTTCGGCCTCGCCCACCTCCAGCGCCACCTCGGAAACGACCCCTCCCTGCGCGCCCGCCTGGCGACCGCAGTCGAGACCCGCTACGAGACCCTTCGCCACACCGCCGGCCTCAACGAGGAAGTCTTCGACGCCCTCATCCTCCTCGCCGCCGGCTCCACCGCCCCCGATTCCATCCGCCGCGGCTTCGCCGCCGTCCAGGATCTCCAGAGCGACATGGACGACGGCCGCCGCCGCCGCCTCGCCCGCCTTGGCTTCACCGCCGCCGAGTCCACGGCCCTCTCCTCCCTCCACACCCGTAACTTCATGTAGCGCGCCCCTCGCGCCCCGCCCTCACGCCCCGCCGACGCCGCAGCGACCGTCGGCAGACCCGCAGCGTCCGCCCGCGCCTCCTGGCAACGCCCGCGCGCGCAGCGTCCGCCCGCGCCTCCTGGCAACGC
>Ga0111538_10008705_pt1 | contig 13601 bp, 12 predicted proteins | sample SoiMethybrSBSTD1_FD_79669 | JGI IMG/M metagenome (GOLD analysis project Ga0111538, IMG submission 79669) | Bulk soil microbial communities from a Populus tree surrounding site in Tennessee, USA - Soil MetaG P. TD hybrid SBSTD1 (version 2)... | ecosystem: Environmental > Terrestrial > Soil >...
CAACAACAAGGGGTCTATCGGTTACGTTGGTAAATGTCCATGAATAACCAAACGCTGCACCACTAAAACTTAATAACGCGAGTGCCATAAGCACCTTTTTACTGAAAGAATTCATAACGTCTCCTTTTTTTAATAATTATTTGATACTCTCTTTTAAAAACACTTTTTTTTCTTAAAAATTAACGATATTGCTGTACTGATGGTTACTTTCCTTATTTTTTATACTTTTTACATCAATACTTGCGTATCTTACTTAAAATATTAAACAAATTAGTTACAAATAGTCAATAGATTGCTTGATTTTGGCCTAAAATGAGGCTAGAAGAATAGCGGATTGTGCGATTGGAAGCGTTAAAAGATGATAAAAAAAGGGATGTGAAAAATGTTGAATAAAGGGATAGACTCTTATATTGTTATGGCAGGTGTGGAATTATCAACAAGTTTAATTTCAATTCTTTCAATAGATTTGCCCGGACGGTCTCTTTTAAGTGTTACAAATCCTACTCCTCCTGTTGAGCGCACATGTGTTCCACCGCAGGGGACTTGCGCAAATCCATCAATCTTCCAGAATCTTCGTTGGTTTGCTTCATCTGAGTAGCCTGTTTCAATAGGCTTGTCGCCTTTAATGATTTCATTATATTCAGCTAATATAGCGGGAAAAACAGATGATATATTGTTATCGGATTTAAAGTCTATGCGTGCTTTGGTTTCAGCAATATGAGCGCCAACTTTTTCAAGATGGTATTTTTGCGTTACAATTTCAAGAATTAATTCTGCAGCAAAATGTAAGCGCATTAATCGGTGCCGCCGTGGCCAATCAATAGTCATGGTGACATGATCACCGGGCTGTAAGTTATGGTTATCAGGTAACGTGTAATAAATAAGATTATCTTCTCTTGCTGAGCTTAGTATGGGTACTCCATTGACCCATGCGGTATCACTTTCTTGCCCACCAGCAAAAGAGTAGGCAATGGTATCAGCAAATAAGACTTTATTGCCATCCACAGAGGTTACAGTAGTTTCTAACGTTGTTTGATAAGGATTTTCCCAAAATACTTTGCGCATACAATGAAATCTTTTTTTTAATTATTTTTTTGGTCGAGCATTTCAGCTTTTTTGATTAAAGAACGCAATTCATCATTTGCCCGATTTTGTTGGTTTACCACATCTTGAGCAATACATTGAGCTATAGCAGCATTATGAGTAATTATATTTTCAATCATTTGTGATTTTGTTTCATTATCATAATCATCATGAGCCTGTACGCTTAAGATTAATCGTAAACCAATCTCAATGTTTTTTGTAGATATAACATTGCGCTGCAAACGCCGATAATCTTCTGTATAATATTTTGTTTTTTCTAAATTCATTTTAGATTCATGCCGAGCAAGGTGAAGTTTTTTGCATTGAGTATTCCAACCATTATAATCACCGCGGCAATTTTTAGAAAATTCAGCATTTATTTGTTGATATATTTTACCTTCTTCTGTTTGCTCTAATTGTTCTAGTGCTTTTTTTTCAGTAACCATAGCCTTTTTGACATTTTCTTGGGCATTACGTAATTCTTCTTTATAAAATTCTTCTATGCTTCCCTGTGCAAAGGTACTAATAAGTAATAATAATAAAGGTATTCTTTTCATATTCATGGGTAGCTCTGATTCATTTAAATTTTTGATTTGGTTTTATTATAGCTGGAAGCATAAAAAAAGGTACCGTTTGATTGGTACCTTTTTTTGTTTATATATTTATCTGTTTTATTTATGCGTTAAAGACCATAACTCCCATAATGCATAGAGTGCAAGTAGAGCAAAGATTTTTGCTTTGTTTCTGACCAACATATTGGTAAATTTTTTGAATATACTGAGACGGAGATCTAAATTTTTCATTAAGAACTCTTGATGTTCAGAAGATTCTTTGGTGAATTCTTTATATTCTTCATCTGACATGGTATGAGAGGATTTATCATGAGTTGCGATGATTGCTTTATAAATAAGTTCTTTTAATAATGGTTTTTGTTCCAGAGTTTTTAAAATATCTTGTTTTGTTGGATCTTCAAAGGTGAGTAATTTTAGCTCTCCATCATTAAATAGCAAAGCAATTGCATTCTTATTTAATGTTACCGATTTGAGGTTTTGTATGTTTGGTACATCAAGTTTTTTAATAAGAGTACCAGTTCTTGGATTCCATAAACTAATTTTTTCATTAAAGGCATCATAGGCGCGAATAAACGAGCCTTTATTATCTAAAACAATAAAACCTTCTCCACAAGTTTGATCCGCTTTAATAACAATAGCCACTGTTTCTCCATCCCAACTGTATGCGATATGATCAATGAGTTGTCTTCCGGTAGTAATCTGTATAGCTTGGGTTGTTTGTGATTCATTATTTTTTATTGGAAAAAACGCTACTTTAGGAACTTGTGGATTAAATGTACCAACATAATTCCTTAAAGGACTAATTATTTGTTGTTCATTAGGTAATTTTGTGTATTCAGTAGTGTCTATTTTTTCCCATTCACGTGCAGGATCTTTTTTAGCACACGTGGTTATTTTACCTTCTTGATCTAATGTCAGAAAAGCAATTTGATTTGGTATAAATGTTAAGTTATTAACTGAATTAGTAATATCTATAGAAGTAAGGTTTTGTGAATCTAAATCGTCAATATTAGTTGTTGTATTCCAAGATCGCAATTTGGGGGAGCGAGTACTAGGTTTTTGTTGCATGATGAGTTCTTTGCATTCTTCCCATGGAGTGAAAGCTAATAAGTCTACTGGATCAAAAAAATTGACGGTATGAGTGGGAGTTTTAGGCTGTTCTAAGTTACGTATTTCTACTTTGTTGTTAACAAAGCCAATTGCAATTTTTTTGTTATCAAGATCAAAAGCTACAGCTGTTGCACCAGATGTTTGGAGATCAGCCAAAGTTTTTGAACTTTCTAATGTTTCGCAATAGTCTGTGTTAAAAAAATTGTTTACGATATTTTGTTTATTAAGCTTTTGTAGGATGAGACGATGTTGCAGGTCCTCCATCATGGACAATAGTGGGGTAGAGCTTATAAGAGTAACCCAGGCTATGAGGGTTATTTTTGTCAGATTCTTCATTAGTCTCTTTATTTTAAATATTTAAATAATTTATTATTATATTCTAATGGTAACATTTAGAAGAGAATTGGTCAAGGGGGGTAGGACGAAAAAAAAGGTACCGTTTTATTGATACCTTTTTAATTTATTTGTGAGTTGCAAGTAACCGTTCTAATAAGAAAGTAGCGCCAACAAATCCAAAAGCAGCAGCGATAAGAACTAGGTTGTTTTTGTACTTGTTGAGTGTAGTTAAAAATTGTTGTATGCGATTTGGTTTTGTTGTAGGATCTTCTTGATTTTCGTTTTGGGTAATAGACTCTGGTATTTGATTTTGCGAAGTTTGTTCTTCTGTTATTTGATTCTGGGAAGTTGGTTTTATTGTTATATCTTTTGATGTAATATTTTGATTTTCAAAGGTAAGTAATTCAACTGTTCCACTGTTAGAAAGAAACGCCATCTGATTACTGTCGAATGGATTGAATGTTATAGATTTAATATCTTTGGGTATATAAAATTTTCGGATAAGATTTCCTGTTTCTATATTCCATAGAGTGATGTTTTCATTAATATTATATTTATCAAGCGTATTGCTTTGTTCATTTAAAACGGTAAATTTGCATGAACTATGTCCTTTGGTTACTATAGCTGCAATGGTACCAGAAAAGTCGAATGCAACGTGATCAATGTGTTGTTCACCGGTAGTGATTGTTATGTTACCTTCTCTTGTATTTGATTTAAATACTATTTCAGGAACTTCTGGGTTAAATGTACAAAAAACATTTCTTAGGGGGCTCCATAGTGTTGTTTCATTATCAGATAATTTTAGTTCTTTTTCTTGAGGAATGTGTTGCCAATCGTTTGTAAACATATTTGTAATTTCATCGTTCTCGTTTTTAGTAAATACATTGGGGCGGCTATCTTTATCAAGGCCCATCAAAACATTTTTATTTTCTCCATTGGCGAATGTTATATTGTGCAATGGGGAGTGAAGGTATACTTTGTCAAATACTTCGTTATCTGATTCATCGAGATGGAAAGTTTTATCGGATATTTTTTGTGTATTACAAAAACCTAATCTATTAGCTTCATAAAATTTTTGTTGAATTACGATGTGATTGCAATCTTGCCATGGTGTAAATGCAAGTGATGATTGCAATAGCAGATCAAAATAAATAGTTTTAATTGTCTGTGTGGGATTTTTTGGTTTTCGTAATTCTATGCGACCACTATCTTCATTATTAATGCTTATAGCCAATTGTTTTTTTTGGTTATTAAAAGCTATTGCTGTTGCACCGGAAGGGACAATAACTGCATGCTTTGTGGGTTGTTCGTAAAGTTTTTTGCGGAGATCTGTTTTTTGTGCAAAAGAAAGAGTTATTTTTTTTTGATCGAGTGCTTTATCCATGCATAAAATAGTGTTGTAGTGAGTAAAGATTATGCATGCAGCAAGCATTAGTTTTGTTAGTACATTCATTAAAAAATCCTTAAAAATCTTAATTTTTAACTTTTAAATAATTTTATATTATATACTAATTGTAATCTTTGGGGTAAATATGTCAAGAGCAATGAATGATGTTTTTGATAAAGTATTCAGCAGGGGAAGAATAGGATATTTTTAATAGGTAGACTAATAAAAAAGGTACCATTTTGAGTGGTACCTTTTTGTTTCAATATGAAATAATTGCGTTATATTACGCAGTTCTTGTAGCAGCAGCAACTTTTTTTGCTAATCTGCTGATTTTGCGAGCAGCGGTATTGCGGTGCATAAGACCTTTACCTTTTGCGCTAGCAATTTTGCTTTCTGCAGCGATCAACAAAGCTTTTGCATTGTCAGCATCGTTGAGTTCTAATGCTACAATTACTTTTTTGATAGCTGTTTTTAGAGAAGATCTTCTTGCTTGATTGCGAAGAGTCTTTTTGGTTGTTTGGAGTGCACGTTTTTTTGATGATTTGATATTTGGCATAGTTCCTTGACCTTGCTATTGAATGTTAGATGACTTTTTTAATTTTGCCTGCTTTCATACACTTTGTGCAGACCTTTGCTCGATGAACGTGATTTTTAGCGTCACCGCTAAGGGTGTAGCGTATCATGTGTACGTTCGGATATACCCAACGTTTTACCCTATTGTTGGCATTACTTACTAAATTTGCTACCTGTGGGCCTTTTGAGCATACTGAACAGATTCTTGACATTATGAGTACCTTCCTTAAAGCCTATTTATTTACTTTTAACATACCAAAAACAGAAATTTTTTCAATAATAACTTTTATATAAACTTATGAGTTTCACGTGGGGTAATGCCAAGTAGTGGGTACACTTCTTCTGCTTGCAATGTTTCTTTTTCAAGCAATGCATTGGCAAGTAGGTCAAGCTTATCTCTGTTTTCTTCTAATAATTTACGTGTTTGCTCATAATAAAGCTTGGTTAGTCGCTCAACTTCAGCATCAATTCTTTCAGCAGTTTTTTCTGAATATTTGAAGTCATGGTAGCCTTGACCGTAAATAACGGTTCCAAGTTCCGCTGACATGCCGTAGTAGCAAACCATTTGGCGGACAATGCGGTTTGCATTTTTGAAATCGCTGTAAGCGCCCGTTGTGAATTTATTAAAGACTATTTCTTCTGCAACACGGCCACCAAGGCTTATCATAACGTCCGTTTCAAATTCCTCTCTGGAGCGGTCAAATTTTTCACGATCGGGCATTGAATGTGTTACGCCGAGCGCATGACCACGGGGCACAATGGTAATTTTATATAAGGGTTCTGCTGTTTCAGGTGATAAAAGTGTTACCAAAGCATGGCCTGACTCATGGTATGCGGTTACCTTTTTTTCATCAGGTGTGGGCATTTTGGTTTTCCATTTCTTACCGAGAATAACTTTATCACGTGCTTCATCAAAATTGTCGATTGTTACGAGTTCTTGATTGTTTTTTGATGCAATAATTGCCGCTTCATTAACTAAGTTAGCAAGATCAGCGCCAGAAAAACCTGGTGTGCCGCGTGCTATTATGTTTATATTAAGTCCTTCTTGTGTTTGTACACTTTGCATATGTATTGCTAAAATTGCTTCACGGCTTTTAAGATCAGGATACGGAACATCAACATGACGGTCAAAACGGCCAGGTCGTAAGAGGGCTTTATCGAGCACGTCAAGTCTGTTTGTTGCGCCGATAACAATAATGGGCGATTGAGATACTTCAAAGCCATCCATTTCAGCTAATAATTGGTTGAGGGTTTGTTCACGCTCATCATTGCCACCACCCATACCACTACCACGGTGACGGCCCACTGCATCAATTTCATCAATAAAAATAATACTTGGTGCATGTTTGCGTGCTTGTGCAAAGAGATCACGTACGCGTGCTGCGCCTACGCCAACAAAGACTTCTATAAAGTTTGATCCGCTAATGCTAAAGAATGGGCAATTTGCTTCACCGGCAACGGCACGAGCAAGCAAGGTTTTTCCATTGCCTGGTTCACCGATTAAAAGAACACCACGAGGAATTTTTGCGCCAAGACGTTGGTATTTTTTAGGATTTTTAAGAAAATCAACAACATCGGCAAGTTCTTCTTTGGCTTCTTCTACGCCAGCCACAGAATTGAAGTTTTCTTTGATAGTTGAAGGTAAGAACATGCGGGCACCACTTTTTCCCATGGTAAAAATATTACCGGCACCGCCAGCGCTGCCAGCATTACGTGCACGGATAAAGTACCAGATTGCCCATATTGCTACAAACAGGCATGAAAAGAGGAAAAGATACCACATGCCAAGCTGATTTGAAGGGGAAACGACTGAAAATTCTACGCCATGGTTGCGTAGTATGCTATAATCGTTTGCATTGTTGCCAACGACTGTTTCAAATCGCGATCCATCAGTAAGAATACCTTCTACATCCTGCCCAGAGACTTCTACTTTTCTGACAAGGCCTTGTTCAACTTTCTCAAGGAATGCCGAATAGGAGAGGATATGAACGTTTCTTCCGATTTCTGTTAGTTTATGGAGCACCAAAAGAAGCCCTGCTATCATAATAAGCGCAACTAATGCATTTTTTATATTTTTTGGGCTTGGGGTCCACGAGTTATTATTTTTAGGTTTTTTCATACGATTTCGTCTACTCTTTGAGGTTATACGTTATTATTGCCAAATTATCCCGATTATTATTATTTTTATAATAGCACAGCAATCAATTTTGTCGATTTTAAATTACTCATGCTACAACAGGAAACACCGGGTAACAGGGTCCCCAGTGGGGATAACTGCACTGTTCATTCGTGCTGGTGAGATATTTTGTCTTTTTGGTCAATAAATTCAAGACCACAAGCCTGCTTGAATTTTTTTCTTCTTGCGCAAACAGCAGCTGCGTTCCGCAGGGAGACCAGCTTGCTTCATGTTTGTTGCCTGCCGTTGTGGTAAGTTGTTTATGTTCTTTGGTAGTAAAATTATAGGTAAATAGCTGCATAGTTCCTTTGACCATCATGTGATACACGAGCATGTCAGTTTTTGGGCAATAGCTTGGTGAGGTGCAGTAGCCACCTTGGGTGATGCGTTGAAGATGACCAGTTTCAATATTACCAATGTAAATTTGCGGGCTCCCTGTTTGATAATCTGAGCAAAAACAGATGCGCGTATCATCGAGAAAAATAGGAGACACATTATTGCCGGTATTATTGGTAAATCGTTTGAGTTTGCCGTTTTTGTAGTAATACAGTTGGCAACTGCCATCGCCACGTGATGAGCAATATACTACTGTTTTGCCATCGTGAGCAAAATTGGCAAGCATGTTGATGCCGTCAAAGCTTGAGATAGTTTTTCGTTTCTTTTTCATAGAAATTGATACTAAGCGTACATTGGTATCAGCATATTCAGAATAAAAAAGTTGTGGTTTTTTTACATGCCAACGAGGAGCAATGGTGATGGTTGGCAGATCAACCAATAGTTCTTCATTGGTGCCATCAAAATCAGTTATATAAACTTTTCTGATCGTGTGGCCTTTATCGTTTTTTGAATCTTTGCAATACGCAAGTCGTGAGGAAAAGAAGCCATCATTGTTTGTTAATGTTTTCCATACATTATCAGCAATTGCGTGAGCCCAACCACGCATGATAATGTTTTTTTGCTGAGATTTTTTACCGGCAATCATAGTCGGTTGCATGGTATCATATAATCGCCATTCAATGGTACTTGGTGAGTTGCTGTTAATGCAGAGTGCAAAAGGAGCGCCGGCAACAGCAAGTCTTTTCATTATTTTTGGTAGCTGCTTTTTAATTGTTTGTGGATTAAGTTTTTCTATTGATACCGCAAATTGATCAGTGAATTGTAAATCTTTCTTAATAATGGTGGCCATTGTATCGAGTATATTGTTTGTTTCATCAAGCACTATGATAGCGATGGGCATTTTTGTTTGTTGTACATTGCTGTGCGATACGCTTACCGTTATCGGAGTAGTATCATTCTGTGCGTGAGTGGTTGTGAATAGTATCGTACATGCAGCTAATATATATATTTTTTTCATAAATGATTTATTTATTGTTTAAAGTTAATAATTATTTGTTTACCATATGTCCATTTTGGCATATTCATTGCATACAACGCTTGGCGAGCGGAAATATCATACATAACTACCCCAGAACCCTTTGTTACCTTAATATCATGCAATTTACCGGCATCACTGACAAAAAATGATATATCACACGCGCATTCTGGTGATATACCAAAAGGTGGCTTCCAGCATTTTACGATTTCATTTTGCAGTTGCGCGTGACGGCGTAGTGCTTCTACTTCACGGTAGTTGTCTGATACAATTGCATTATTTGGAATTATTGCTGCTAATGGTGGTGCAATTGGTGAGCTCTCAGGTGCTTTAACAGTTTCTTTTTTTATGGGCCCAGGTTTTATTACGGGAGTGGGCGGTTCAATTTTAGCTACTTCCTGTTTTGCTGGTACAGGAATTTTTTTCTCTGGCTCAACTTTGGCCACTTCTTTTTTTATGGGCTTGTCCGCCAAAGCTTTAGCGGAGGAGGATGCTGGTTTTATTTCAGGTTTTTTTATTTCCGCCACTATAGGTGTTGCAACTTTTGGTGCAACCATTACAGTAGGCGCTTTTTTTTGCACAAGTTTACGTACTTCAGTCTTTACTGCTGTTGTTGGTTTTATAGCAGCGGGAGCTGTTTGCTTATTTATACCACGAGGTACAAAAATAATAGGCACAGAATAATCTAATTTTTTGTTCAATGAAATTGAAATGTAACGGGGAGTATCTTGGTACACGCAAAATATCCAAAATAAGCACATAAGGTGGAAAAATAGGCACATGCCAAAAAGCTTAGCCCAAAGAAGGTGTCGTTTGTGAATGTTTTTGTGTTGCAAGAGCCACATATTTTATACCACCAACAAATTTAATGTCATCAACCAATTCAACTACTGTTCCATATGATACTGCAGTATCAGCTTGAACGTATACAGTTTTTTCTTGATCATTGCCAACAGCTTTTTTTATATGGCCAATGAGATCTTTTTTATCAATTTTTGTTTTATCAATATAAAAATCGCCATGTTTATCAATAAAGACAATCAACTCATTTGCTTGTTGCGGTTGTTTATCTTCTTGAGCATTGCCACGCGGCAATGTTACCTTGATTGTATTCTGAAGCATTGGTGTTGCAATCATAAAGATAATGAGTAACGTGAGGGCTGTGTCAATTAATGGCGTCATTGAAAGATCAGAAAGGTGATTTTTCTGTTGTCGCAACCGTCTTTTGTTGTAGCGCATAGTGATTACCTCCACGTAGTTGTTGAAAGATGAATGTCATGCGGTCTGCAAGAATTATAAGACTATGTTCCAGTGAACGCGTTTTTGTGTGTAAATAGTTGAACATAACAAGTGCTGGAATAGCAACAATTAATCCTGCAAGCGTAGTGATTAATGCTTCTGCAATACCGGGCGCAATAGTGGCGATATCAGCAATTTGTGTTTCACTAATACGTATAAATGAATGTACCAGGCCCCATACGGTGCCAAAAAGACCAAGTAGTGGTGCAACAGCGGCACTTGATGAAAGAATGGTGAGATATTCTTCATTGTGCAGCAGTAATGTATCAACAGTATTATCAATGTTTCGTTCTAATAAATCCCATTCATTGTCTTTAATTTCTTGTTGGAGATTACCGTGTAAAAGTTCTTTTAAGAATGAGATATTTTTGGTGATAAAATAACCAGGAGCAGTGGTTGAAGATTGTGCAGCAATGGTGGCAAGATCAGTAATATTTTTTGCTTTTTGGAGAGCTTTATTGGCTGCATTAAATTGGCGTTGCTTTATAAAAAGTAATGCAAGTTTACCAATAAATAATGCCCAACATACAACAGACATAATAAATAGTATAAGAAGCACAATTTTACTGACCATATCTGATTGCCATACAAGTATCCAGAGAGAATTGCCGGAAAAAATATTCATGTGAAGTTCCTTAATCAAAAAAAAATAAAATGATGCGGTATTTTGTAAAAGGTGATTCGAGCTTATCAGAAGTTGCTCGTTTTTGAAAATAAATTAGCAGAGTCATAATAGTCATGGTATTTGTTGGCAATAATGGTATAATTACAAAGTTGTTTTAATAATGATTAATTTTGTTTTTGTTACAATTAGTATGAGTAAAAATATCATGAGATTGTTGAGTGCAATTAAAAGTACATGCGTGGTTATTGGTATTATCATCATTGGCGATATGTATTCAATGGAATCTGAAAAAAAACCTATTGCAAAAGAGCTTGCACATGCGATACGAGGAAAAGAGCTTTTTAATTATAAAGAAACTGCAAATGGATATATACGACAGTTTCCTCTTATGTCACCGGAATTAGCACATTATCGGTATAATCGGTGTGATGATAAGGTTAAGAAAGAGATAGAAGAAAAACTTGCTGCCAAGATAGATGAGTATTGTAAAGATGATATATCTCTTAAGGAAATATTTTCAGGCATATTTATAGCGATAAAAATTCCTCAAGAACTTCGTTTAATGTGTGCACAACGAATGTTTGACGATAATGAAGAGGTGTCCTATTTTTTGGGTAAGCCTATTCGCCAAATGCATGAGGTTGAGCGGTATCCATGGGTAAAAAAAGTGCAAGAAGGTAAAGCAGCACGAAATTTTGTATCATCGATTTGTCGTTATGATAATGATAAGAAACTAACAATGGAAGCACATTCATTAGACACCAGCTTTTTGTTGCAGTATCACAATGAAATTAACAAAGTTAATGATTGTTTTTCTAAAGCATTTACATTTACGTATCAGGAGGCACACTATCTTGTAGATTATGATGATGTAAAGGCGCTATGTATACTTAATGAAGCAATCAATAGAGGCGAAAAAGATACAAAAAAGTTATGGCAGATTTGTTCAGGTAAATACTGCATATATCGTAGTTATGATACGTATACGTTAACAAACTTTTTGCATCGCTTGAAGGAAAACAAGATAATTTTGGCTCATTATACGATGTGTATGATACCGATTGTTGCATTTTGTATATCTCGCTTTATTGAATTGAATTATTGTCAAAAAATTTTGACAGAAAGTGATGTAACTTCGAATAAAGACGTTATAGTTTTTAACGAGTGGCTTAAGGCAAAAGTACAGAATATTGATCCCGATATTCTTCCCTATACGCGTATTGATGGTTATAAGTCTATTATTGAACCCCATTATAGTTGGCTTGATTTTTTTAAAAAAGATTCACCGTTATTTTTGACAGTACCTCTTGTTCTGCCGGGTGTTTTTATACTAACAGAGCGAGATGAACAAAGACTATTTGATTGGAATAATTTTTTTAATTTTTTAGTTACTAATGTTACCGCGATGCCAATTGTCAGCTATTGTATATTGAAACCAATTTCATTGTATCTTTCTGAGCTGTTGTCGTTATCAGGATCAGGATTCGTTTGTTTATCGAGTCTTGTAACAGGATTTTTTTGTGGTTGCGCATTTATTAAAACTTTAATAGATATGCGTAGTTGGCGCCAGAAATCAACGTATGTGAAGTATCTTCCTGCATTATTAAAAGAATGTGATGATGGCCTTATTGTCATGGAAGAAAAACAGTGATTAATTAGCAGCAGTTAATATGAAAAAAATACAACTATTGAGTATATTGAGCAACGTTTGTTTGCTGATTGGTATTGCAGTAGCAAGTGATATCTGCGCTATGGAGCAGCTTATTAAAGAGAATAAGCCGTTGCCTTCTAAGTCAATGGTGGAGTTTGTGCAAAGCTTTCCATCAATGACATTTGATGATGGACACAAGAATTGGCTGAGGTTGTCTCAAGATGCCAGAGATATGATAACGGCTGCAGAAGAAAAAAGAAATAAAAACAAAACAAATTTGATATTTGATATTGTGCGATTTCTTCCTCTTGAGGTTTGTAGCAATATTATTAGGCTATTTTGTGCTAATGATAAGGCAAAAATAACATTTGTCTCAGGATTTTCTATTAAAGATTTTGCAAAGCTGGCATGGGCACAAGAAGTATATGATTGTAAGAGGTGTAAGACATTTAATAAATGTCTTATTAGGCATGAAGATTATTGGGATTGTAATTCTTATCATCCGGTGAAGTGTCATCGTCAAAGAGATAAACCAATCTCCATTGAAACTATTTTCAAATTTGCAGGATCTGTGTGGCTTATAGATCATCATTATAGGAATCATAGTACATTGTCTTTGGAGAGTATTAAGTTATTGGATAAATTTTTTTCTTATGTTGAGAGTCATGACTGGAAGCCGTCGTTGACTGATTTTTTACGTGCACAGAAACAATATCGGTACTATAAAACATATACTTTGGGAAATTTTGTCGCAGCTTTTAATAAAAGATTTTATGCGAATCGTTATTTGACTTCGTCTGACATGTTTTGGATGAAAATATTTAGTACTGCAATAGTATCTTGTTTGTTATCTCGATTAGTTGCTTTGAATTATTGCCAGAAAGTTATAAGTCCAAAGATTGTATTGAATAATGAAAAATGTAGTAAATTGAATGAAATTATTAATCAATCGGAATTTTCTGAGTTGTTGTCAGATTTTTTACAGCCAATTCAGGATCCTATGATATATTCTGAGTCCCATAATTGGAAAATGTTGTTGCCATCATTGCTTCCTATTCCGATTTTATATCAACAATATCCTGAGGAATCGCTTGAGGGTCGTTTTGTTATTTCTGGTATAGGTGGATTTTTCGCGAGCGTTTGTTGTGGTTTGTTGAATTTCATTAGTCATAACTGGATCAATGATGCAGTATTATTTAGTGGCTCTTTTATGTGTGTGTCTTTAATGGCTTGGTATATCATTATTCCTACTTTGATGCAGATGCGGCAATTGAGATCTAAAAAAATTTCTTGGGATAATGTTTCTGATTTACTAAAAAAACATAATGATGGTCATATTGTTATAGAGTGATTAGCTTTATAACATATAGTTTTATGAATAGAAAAAGGAAGATGAATGTATATAAATCCAAAAGAA